>Ga0105044_10016242_pt1 | contig 10046 bp, 9 predicted proteins | sample MAT01_FD_78092 | JGI IMG/M metagenome (GOLD analysis project Ga0105044, IMG submission 78092) | Freshwater microbial communities from Lake Fryxell liftoff mats and glacier meltwater in Antarctica - MAT-01 | ecosystem: Environmental > Aquatic > Freshwater > Ice > Liftoff microbial mat | place...
CATCGACTGGAATGAAGATCATGTTTTATCCGCACTGGCGCGTAGAGGTGAGGACACTATGGGAAACCTGGTTATCGGCCAGGAATCCATTGAGAGATACTTTCGCATGGTTCGCGAGTTACCCGAGCCAATTCGGGAAAATGCAATTGCCGACACCTATCCGAGGCTTGCCCAGGAGGCCATAGACGGCCAACCGGCAGGATCATCCGCAGGTGGCGAGCACCCCAAGTTTACCGCCATTGTTGAGAGCTCAGGAGCTGTTCACAACGTACTGGTTAAGTTTTCTCCGCCTGTCAGTACAGCTGAGGGAAGGCGATGGGCTGATCTTCTTATCTGCGAACATCATGCCCTGGAAGCTGTACAGAACGCCGGCATCAGTGTTGCCCAAAGCAACATAATCGAAGCAGGCGGGCGGGTATTTCTAGAGGTGGTCCGCTTTGACAGAACCGGATTACTGGGGCGCATGCCCATAATCTCATTGCGTGCGATAGACAATGAGTTTTATGGCTTTCAGGACAACTGGGTGAATGCCGCAAACAGAATGGTAAATGATGGTAGGTTATCACCCCAGGATGCTGCTTCTCTCCGGTGGCTCTCGGTTTTTGGCAGTCTGATCGGCAACAATGATCAGCACTTTGGCAATATTTCTTTAATTATGCTTGATGGCAGCAGGCAATATAGACTTGCCCCTGCCTATGATGTACTTCCAATGATCTATAGGCCTATGGATGGGGCTGTTCCAACACGCCCCCTCACCGTACCGGCGATTGTTTCCGGCGCCCCTAACGAATGGTCCTCAGCAGTTGAAAGTGCCAGCAAATTCTGGAACCAAACAAAATCTGATATCCGTATTTCTGAAGAATTCCGGATAATTTGTTTAGAAAACTACAACATCGTAAATAGATTACGTGTTGGACCTCGTTTGTTAGTCTGAGGCACCTTTTGCTTAAGTAATAAAAACGCCCCCGGCTGCATGCGCAACCGGGGGCGTTTTTATTCAAACCTGAAATAAATTGCTACAGACCAAGCTGTTTGAAGAAGTCGTTACCCTTATCATCAACCAGGATAAAGGCCGGGAAGTTTTCAACTTCGATCTTCCAGACAGCTTCCATACCCAGTTCAGGGAAGTCGATGCATTCAACTTTCTTGATATTTTCTTCGGCCAGTACAGCGGCAGGGCCACCGATGGAACCGAGATAAAAACCGCCGTATTTTTTGCAGGCATCTGTCACCTGCTGACTGCGGTTACCCTTGGCGATCATGACCAGCGATCCACCTTTGGACTGTAGTTCATCCACATAAGAGTCCATACGTCCGGCAGTAGTCGGACCGAATGAGCCGGAAGCCTTGCCTTTAGGAGTCTTGGCTGGACCTGCATAATAGATCGGATGATGCTTGAGATAATCAGGCAGAGGCTTGCCGCTGTCCATAATCTCCTTGAATTTGGAATGTGCGATATCGCGGCCAACCACGATTGTTCCGTTCAGCAGCAGCGGAGTGGAGACAGGATGCTTGGTCAGTTCGGCCAGAATATCAGCCATCGGCTGATTCAGGTTGATCTTGACGCCATGCTCGTGCTTGCCGCGGTATTGTTCAGGGATCAGACGGCCCGGATTGCGGTCCATCTCTTCAACAAACAGGCCGTCACGGGTGATCTTGGCCTTGATATTACGGTCAGCTGAACAGGATACAGCCATCCCGACCGGGCAAGATGCGCCGTGGCGTGGCAGGCGAATAACACGAACGTCATGTGCAAAATATTTGCCGCCGAACTGTGCGCCGATGCCGAGTTTGTAAGCGGCCTGAAGCAGTCTGTCTTCCAGCTCGATATCGCGGAATGCCTGACCATGAGCGTTTCCTTCAGTCGGCAGACCATCCAGCTCTTTTGCTGTGGCAAGCTTGACAGTCTTCATGCATGAATCGGCACTGGTGCCGCCGATGACAAATGCAATGTGATATGGAGGACAGGCAGCTGTACCTAGATATTTCATTTTTTCGATCAGATACTTCTCCAGCTTATCAGGAGTCAGAAGTGCCTTTGTCTCTTGATAAAGCATGGTTTTATTGGCTGAACCGCCGCCTTTAGCCATAAACACAAATTTATAGTAGTCACCGCCGGTAGCCAGAATATCGATCTGAGCTGGCAGATTTGTGCCGGTATTAATTTCTTCATACATATCTAGTGCTACGGTTTGTGAGTAACGCAGATTTTCTTCTGTATAGGTTTTGTAAATACCTTTGGAGAGCCACTCTTCGTCACATACACCTGTCCATATCTGCTGACCTTTTTTGGCAGCCACTGTAGCTGTACCGGTATCCTGACAGACAGGCAGGTCCATCTGTGCCGCAATTTCCGCATTGCGAAGGAAAGCCAGAGCAACACCCTTGTCGTTCTGTGATGCTTCAGGGTCGCTGAGGATCTTGGCAACCTGCTCATTATGGGCAGGGCGCAGCAAGAAAGAGACATCTTTCATGGCTTCATTTGCCAGAATTGAGAGGGCTTCAGGACAAACCCTGACAACGTCCTGACCGGCAAACTGCTCAACAGCTACATACTTCTCTGAACCCTCAATTTTTCTGTACTTGGTTTCGTCTTTTGCTAGAGGAAACGGATCCTGATACTTGAATTCTGGTGTTGCCATTGACAAACTCCTTTCGAAATCAATTTAATGGGTACTCGTATGGTGTTTCAGTGAATCACAATCACTTTTATAGTCTGATATACGACCGATTTACAAGCGATTTAACATTATCATTCCACAAAACTTGCCTTACCAATTAACCATTTTTGCAATAACTGTCAATACAATTCAGAGACGATCAGCACCTTTTGTGCAGCGTTATAAAGCTAAGTCCACAGACAGCCAGTCATCTGCATTTTTCAACAAGTTACACGACAAACAGCCTGACAATTGTTTCAGCCAAACCTCATTAATTTGACTCATTTGATAGGGTATGTTATAGCATTGAATATCAATTCAACCGATATTAGAGGTGTTTACTATAAATGTTTAAAAATATGCGCGAAGACATAAATTCAGTTTTTGATCGTGATCCTGCCGCCAGGAACACACTCGAAATACTTTTCTGCTATCCTGGCCTGCATGCCATCTGGATTTACCGCGTAGCTCACTGGCTCTGGACAAATGAATTCTATTTCCTGGGTCGCTTTCTCTCCCATATCGGTCGTTTTCTGACCGGTATTGAAATCCATCCCGGAGCAAAGATTGGTCGCAAGTTTTTCATTGATCACGGTATGGGTGTTGTCATCGGCGAAACCGCTGAAATTGGCAACAATGTTTTGCTGTATCATGGTGTCACACTTGGCGGTGTCACCTGGGACAAAGTCAAGCGTCATCCCACTCTGGGTGATAACGTTGTAATCGGATCCGGGGCCAAGATTCTGGGACCCTTTACAGTTGGCAAAGGCGCACGGATTGGTTCTAATTCAGTAGTCGTCAGGGAAGTACCGGAAAATGCAACAGTCGTAGGTATCCCGGGAAGAATGGTCATGTCACAGGAAACAGCCGCAGAAGGCAAGGCCAATCTGGAACATGGCAATATGCCGGATCCGGAAGCCAAAGCCATAGCCTGCCTTTTCGATCAGATCCGTGAACTGGAACGTAAATACTCAGCTCTGGCAGAACAACATGATGAGCTTAAAAAGAAACTGGAAGCACCTAAATAAACATTTAATACAACTGCTATCCATTCACATTAAAACCTGAACTTGACGATTTTTTCTAAATCTGCCATATTCCCAACATGATCAAGCGTCAGACAACAATCAACAGCATCTTCAAAATTTCCGGCATCGGTTTGCATACCGGCCGTGATGTCACGCTTGAATTCATCCCCCGCCGCGAATTCGGAATCGCCTTTGTTTTTAATGGCGTCACCATTCCAGCCCGTTATGACATGGTTGCTGACACTCGCCTTTCAACACTTATCTCCAAAGACGGCACTTCTGTTTCTACGATTGAGCACCTGATGGCTGCCTTCTATTTCTCAGGTATCACCAATTGCCTGGTCTACATTGACGGACCTGAAGTACCAATCATGGATGGATCAGCCTGGGAGTTCTATCAGGGAATGTGGAAAGCCGGAGTTTACGAATTTTCCGAGAATGGTGTTTACCTAAAGGTTCAGCGCCCAGTGGAAGTAAAACACAACGATGCCTGGGTACGCATCAAGCCGCTTAATACGCTTGAAATATCCATGTCAATCGAGTTTCGCCAACCGGTGGGTAAACAGAAAAAACTGGTTACAGATGTGGAAAATGCCTTTTCAATCATCAACTCTCGCACTTTCACCCTTCAGGAAGAGATCGAAGCGATCCAGAAAGCTGGTCTGGCTAAAGGCGGCTCGCTGGACAATGCCGTTGTGATTGGTTCGGATGAGATCATCAACCCGCACGGACTGCGTTACAAAAAAGAACTGGTTAACCACAAGATTCTCGACCTTGTAGGCGACCTCTATACAAGCGGATACAGACTTCTTGGCAAGGTAGAAGCCAACAAGACCGGCCACTACATGAACAACCTGCTGCTTAAAGAACTATTCTCAGATCCGGACAACTACTCTATTTACTAGCTTTCTTCATCTGTTACCTGCCCACCAGCCGCCTCACAACAAACTAAACTAACACCTGACAACAAAAAACTTTATAGCAATCAGACAGGAAAGGCTTAATATGCTGAATCATTTAAAAAAGAAACAAAAGATTGCCGTGCTGAGTGTCTCCGCCGGTTCCGGGCATGTCAGGGCTGCTCTGGCAATCAAGGCCACGGCAGAAAAACTATATCCCCAGATGGAAGTCGACCATATTGATATTATGGACCTTGTCCCTGAACTGTTCAAAAAAGTATACGCTGAAACCTACATCAAGATTGTTGAGCATCATCCAGCTTTTTGGGGCTACCTGTATCATAAAAGTGACTATGAAAATGTAAACTCGGCTCTTTCCAAACTAAGAGTTGCCATCGAACGGATAAACACGGGCAAACTGAAAAAGGTGCTGAAAGAGATCAACCCAGATCATGTCATCTGCACACATTTCCTGCCTGCTCAATTGCTGGCCAAACAGATTCATGACGGGACATTCAAAAAACCGGTCTGGGTCATGGTGACAGACTTCGACGTTCATGGCCTCTGGATTCAGCCAGGCATGACCGGTTATTTTGCGGCCAATGAAGAGGTTGCCTGGAAAATGGCCGAGCGGGGGATCAAACAGGAAAACATCTGGATTACGGGCATCCCGATTATGCCTGAATTTACCGAGCCGCATGACCGTTCAATATGCGCCGGAGAACTTGGACTTGACCCGCAAAAAGCAACTCTGCTGATCATGTCCGGCGGTGCCGGTGTGGGTAATATTGTCCCATTGGCGGAACGCATGTTGAAAGCCAATGAGAAATATCAGGTAATAGCCCTGGCCGGTAGAAATGAAGAACTGCTTGGTTCTCTGAAAAATCTTGAACACAGGTATCCAGGTCGCCTCTTTCCGATTGGTTTTACGGATAAAATTCAGCGGCTGATGGCAGCCAGTGATCTGGCCATTACCAAACCGGGCGGCTTGACCACCTCGGAATGCCTTGCCATGGGATTGCCGATGATCGTTGTTTCACCGATCCCGGGACAGGAAGAACGTAATGCCGATTATCTGCTGGAAAACGGTGCGGCAATGAAAGCCTGCGATCCCGGTGCTGTTGTCTGGAGGACAGATATGCTGCTGTACAACAGGAAACTTTTGAATGCCTTGCGAGAAAACGCCCTGCATCTGGCAAGACCTGAAGCGGCAGTAAAAATTCTGGAAGCGACGCTCATTGGTTGCTAGTAAACAAGGATTGCTGACCTTGACTATGATTCAAATGGGTGTATATTTCAGATTAAATCTTATAATTTCAAAGGAGGAGTAAGTCATGTCCGATCTTAAAGGAACAAAAACCGAACAAAACCTGAAAGATGCCTTCGCAGGCGAATCTCAGGCAAGAAACAAGTATACCTACTTTGCATCAGTTGCCAAAAAAGAGGGCTACGAGAAAATTGCCGACTATTTCCTGGAAACAGCTGAAAACGAAAAAGAACATGCGAAACTGCATTTCAAATACCTGAGTGGTATCGGTTCAACCTTGGAAAACCTGAAAGCGGCTGCTGCCGGTGAAATGGAAGAGCACACCGATATGTATCCACGCATGGCAAAAGAGGCCAAAGAGGAAGGTTTTGCCGAAATTGCTTTTGTGTTTGATGCTATTGGCACTATTGAAAAAAGACATAAAGAACGTTATCTGAAACTGTTGGAAGAGGTTGAATCCGGCAAGTTTTTCGCCAAAGATGAAAATGTAAAATGGCAGTGCCGCATCTGCGGTCACACCCATGAAGGCAAGGAAGCTCTCAAACTTTGTCCTGTTTGCAAACACCCACAGGCCTTCTTTGAGCTGGCTGAAAGCCACTACTAGACGGTTAATAAAAAAGCCCTCCGGAATCGGGGGGCTTTTTTGTTGTTATTTATCTGCAAAACTCTCTTCCCTGTAACGCCTCGTCAGTCCATTCAGAAAGTTTCTGAGAAACTGATCACCGCACTCTTTGTAGTTTTTATGATCTTCCCTTCTGAAGAGAGCCGACAGCTCCGACTTGGAAACCACTATATCAGCCAGCTTCATGATCGCCAGCATCCCCTCTTCGTTCAACTCCAGGGCGATTCTCATTTTCTTCAGTATCAGGTTATTATTCAGTTCAGAGTTTGTCTTTTCCTGCGACCCGACGGCATCATCTCTTTTTCCTCTTTTATGAATAATCAGGCCATCAAGAAATGAGGACATTACCGAATCGTTGCACTCCACGTAACCGGTGTCACCCTCTTTTTTGAGCAGGTCGCTCAGCTCCGCTTTTTTGACCTTCCGTCCAGCCAGGGCAAAAATATCAATCATGGCGGCATCATTTATATCCAGCGCATATCGGAATCTTCTCAGAATATCGTTCTTTGTCATTATCAGCTCCTATTTTTTATCACAAGATACTATCACAAAAAACAGGAATGTGAACCGCGAGAGAGAGCTAATGGGTGTGTTGCGGCTCTTTTTTAGCCATTTCATAGACTTCTTTGTATGTGGCCAGTTTACCGCCATACTGCTTGATAAATGCCTCGGCATCTTTCTTATCGGTAAAGGCCCACTTGGCAACTCCCGTCATAACACCACGCTTGCTACCACCCACAACCCAGGTAGCCGTCTTGGCATCGATCAGCTCTTTAGAAATATAATCCGCAACCTGAATCGACTTGATCTTTTCACCTTTGACCTTGTTGTTTTCTGTAATTACACAATTCAGGCTGCAGGTACCGACAGTACTATCATCGGTGTAGGTAACAAGCATGCGGCTGGAATTGAACATAGTACGATCCATTTTGCAGTGTTTACAGGCCGGCGGAGCTTCCACCGGGCCAGCGGCTGTTGCAAATGCGACGCCCAAAGCTAACGTTAAGAGGACACAGATAAACATGGTTTGAATTGTTTTTTTCATCGTTCTCTCCTTTAGTAAAAGTAAACTCTTTATTCTAACCGCTTTTTCAGTTTTCGTAAGCCAAACCATCACGCATTTCTATTGATCTTCCAGCCAGCCTGGCAAGCTCAGGATTATGGGTAACCATCACTATGGTCAACCCTGAATTGCGATTGAGATCTTGCAGAATTTCACCGATTTCACCGGTCCGCTTCGTATCCAGATTCCCGGTCGGCTCATCAGCCATCAGTATATCCGGACGGTTAACAAGTGCCCTGGCTATGGCCACACGCTGCATCTCACCACCGGATATCTGTCCTGGCAGATGATTCATGCGATGCTCCATACCGAGCATACGAAGTAAACGCTCCACCTCGCCTTCAACACCAGGCTTTTTATAGAATGCCAGTGGCAGGGCTACATTTTCCTGCACTGTCAGGGTTGGTATCAGGTAAAAATTCTGAAAAATATAGCCAAAGACCTCGCGCCGGATTCTGGTTAGATCCTTTTCACCAACTTTGGCGCCGCCGCCGAAAATATTTCTGCCAACCAGCTCCAGGTTACCTGAAGATGGATTATCCAGGCAGCCGAGCAAATTGATCAGAGTCGTCTTGCCGGAACCGGATGGACCCATAAAGGAAACAAATTCACCTTTTTCGATCTGCAGCGACACGCCGGCCAGTGCACTGATCTCTTCACTGCCTCTGCGATAAACTCTTGTAAGTTCGGATGCTTTTAGTACAACATTTTCAATATTCATGAATCACTCCTGATCGACTCCAGCGGACGGATCCTGCCGGCCTGCCAGGCCGGATAGAGTCCGCTCATCAACCCGACAACAATGATAATGCCAAGAGTGAACAGGGACATTTTAAAATCTATCAGCACCAGTCCGCCACCGGGAGCATAGGGCAGAATCCTGCGAACCAGGACATCAGTAACACCGGCAAAAAAGAAAGCGAACACTACCCCGGCAACTCCACCGGCACCGCACAGCAAAAGCGTTTCTGTCCAGACCAGCCTAAAAATATCACCCGGCATGGCACCCATGGTTTTGAGAATGCCGATCTCCTGTTTACGCTCCAGCACCGACATCAGGATTGTATTAATCACTCCTACCATGGCGATAATTATCGCCACAATAGCAATTGACAAGACCATCAAGCGGGCTGTTGAAATGAGTTTCATGATTGTCTGCTTAACCTGGCTGAAACTGACAACCTGCACATCAGGAAGTTGATAGAGTTTATTTTCCAGCTTGGTAATATCAGCATCTTTTTTCACCTTGATGCCGATGGTCGTAACCTTATCGATACCGGCAATGGTCTGCAAGGTTTTCAGAGGCACAAAAATAGTGCCGTCATCCTGACTGCCGGTCCGCTCCAGAATACCCACAACCTTCAAAGGCACATCCACTTCCGGCACCATGATCATATCCCCAACCACGCGCTGTTCAAGTTCGGCAGCCTCAAAACCCATCACAGCCTCTTGGGCGCTGTCATCGGTGAACCAGGCACCCTGATAGAACCTGAGAAACGGCTTCATAGCCGGAAAGGTCGCCGCCTCTACACCGAAATACCCGGCTATGCCGCCGTCATCGCCCTTGTTGGGATCAAAAAAGGCCTGCATCAGAATCAGGGTTGTCTTGTCAACCTCAGGCTCTTTAACGATATCAGCCAGCATGGAAGTTTCAATATAACGCAACCCTTTGCCCCCCTGCAGCATCAGCGTTGCGGCCTCATACGGGCAGCCTTTGGCCATGACCATTACCTGATAGCCCATGTTGTCAATATCACGGTTCAGTGCCGCTTCATAACCACGGTTAAATCCAAGCAGACTGACCAGCACCCATGAGGAAAGCATAATCCCGATCAAAGTCAGAGCTGTTCTGGATTTTTTCCGCAACAGGTTTTTGTAGGCGATCTGAAATTTTGTAATCATTATTTTTTACGTCCTTGCAGATAACCGAACTCTTCCATCAAAATCAGATTTTTCTTCAACGCCCGCATAATACTCAAAAAATCTGTTTCCGCCTCAGGAGCCGGATTTTTAATATCAGCCAGTCGCCCGCTCCCTTTGCCGGTGATCGGATCATAGGAATCAAAATCCTTCATGGAGATACCGATGAACTGGCGTCCGAATTTTGGTTCCCTGAACCTGTGTGCCAGCTTTCCGGAAATTTTTTGCAGATAGAGTGCCTTGATTTTACCGGTCAGATCCAGCGAAACAAAAACCTGATTGCCACCGTACTGCCCCTTTTGGTTGACACCATGGACATAACCGATCAGTTTTCTGTCGTTAATGACAGAATAGACCGTATACGGGACATTCAGCGGGGCGTAAATTGGTATGTAACGCCTGTCCAGGCGTTCTTCCACCTTGCTTAGCAGCTTTGCACCGCTGCTGCTTGCAAACGAGACATAGTTTGTATTGTATCCGGTTGACCCTGGAAACAGCCTCGGCACGTCGCGATCCGGATCATTCAGGTCGCAACCGATAGCCGCCATGGCATGAGGTGCAATCAAAAAAACAGCAAAAACAACAAA
>Ga0105044_10016243_pt1 | contig 10046 bp, 7 predicted proteins | sample MAT01_FD_78092 | JGI IMG/M metagenome (GOLD analysis project Ga0105044, IMG submission 78092) | Freshwater microbial communities from Lake Fryxell liftoff mats and glacier meltwater in Antarctica - MAT-01 | ecosystem: Environmental > Aquatic > Freshwater > Ice > Liftoff microbial mat | place...
GACGCGTCTATGAGATGGGGCATCATCTCATACTGTCTCAGTCGGTGGAAGTCTTGGCGTAAGCCAAGCCTCCGGCGTTTACGGCAGATGCCCCCGCCTTTAGGTGTGGGGAGTATGTCACGACAGAATCAGGAGCGGGAATGCTGTGCAGGGATGTAAAGGACGGGCCAACCAACGAAGCGCCACCGATGAGATGATATCGGGCTGCATGACCGCGCTGCACCGCAGGCAGTCACAGGGATTGCGATTTATCCCGATTGGGAGATGACGCCGCCGCTGTGGGGGGATGTGCGGCGGGCTTTGGGTAGGTAAAGGGCATGGCGTGCCTTGCCCCTACAAAAACGTCCATTTTGTCCCGTAGGGGCGCGATATATCGCGCCCAAAAACGGTTTTGAATCATTGACGCTTACGCGCTTGTCTCGCCGATGCGATAGCGCAGAAAGGCTTCCATAAAACTGTTGATTTCGCCGTTCAAGACCGCCGTTGTGTTGCCCACTTCAAAGTTTGTGCGGTGATCCTTCACAAGCTGATAGGGGTGCAGCACATACGAGCGAATCTGATTGCCCCATCCCGCATCGACATTTTCGCCCTTCAGCGCGGAGATTTCAGCGTCATGCTTTTTGCGTTCCAGCTCATACAGGCGTGATTTCAGCACCTGCATCGCCCGTTCACGATTCTGCATCTGGCTGCGCTCATTCTGGCAGCTCACGACGAGGCCCGTTGGCAGATGTGTGATACGAATGGCGGTTTCGTTCTTCTGGACGTTCTGGCCGCCCGCACCATTGGCGCGGTAGGTGTCGATCCGCAGATCTTTTTCCTGCACATCAATATCAATATTGCCTTCGATATCCGGCCAGAGTTCGACTTTGGCAAAGGAGGTCTCGCGGCTGCCCGATGAATTGAACGGGCTTAAGCGCACAAGCCGATGCACACCCTGTTCGCTCCGCAAATAGCCATAGGCATAATCGCCCTTGATGCTCATGGTGACGCTCTTGAGGCCCGCTTCTTCACCATCGCTGCGATCCAGGATTTCGACTTTGTAGCCGTTGGCTTCAACCCAGCGCAGATACATGCGTTCCAGCATTTGCGCCCAATCCTGGGCATCTGTGCCGCCTGCGCCCGCATGGATGCTGAGGAGGGCATGGGTGCGATCATGCTCGCCGGAGAAGAGAACCTCCAGCGACATCTTGTCGAGGAGCAGCGCGAGGGCTTCCGTCTCCTTGATGATATCATCGGCCAGACTCTCATCGTTCAATTCGGCGAGTTCCAATGTATCACTGACGCGGCTTTCCAGGGAGCGCCAGCGGTCAATCTGCGCCTTGAGCGACGACAACTGCTGCATGACCTTCTGGGCATCGGCGGGATTGCTCCAGAAATCCGGCTGCACGCTGCGCTCTTCCAATGCCTCGGTATCGGCCGCTTTGCGCGTGAGGTTCAGACGCTGAATCAGGTCATTGACCTGCGCCTGCATCGACTTGAGAAGGGGAGTGGGATTGTTATTGTTGTCCATTGGTATCCTGCACATGAGAACAAAGGGTTAGCGGTTTTGTCGGAGGGCCTCATACATGAGGATCGCCCCGGATACGGACACGTTCAGCGAATCGGTGACATGACCCATCATCGGAATGCGGACCCGCACGTCACAAGAAGTGCTCCATAGCTCGTTTAACCCTATATCCTCTGTGCCAAGCACCAGGGCCGACTTGCGCTGCAAATCGACATCGTACAAATTGGTTGCACCCTGCAAATGTCCGGCGAGGCACTGATAGCCATTGGCTGTGAGTGCGCTCAGGGCGGTTGTGCTGCTGACGGTGTAAATCGTATCCAGGAAACACGCCCCGGTACTGCTGCGAATGATGTTCGGATTGTAAAGATCGAGCGCCGTATCCACGAGCAGCACCGCGCCCATGCCAGCAGCATCGGCGGTACGGAGCAACGCCCCAATATTGCCCGGTTTCCGCAGATCGACCAGCACCAGAAGCGTGCGCTCCGTTAAAACAGGCAGCCCCGTCCGCTGTGCTTTCTGGCGCATGACCGCCACCAGCCCACCCGGATTCTGACGATAGCTGGCCTTTGCCAGAATATCTGATGCCACATCATAGATGGGTGCATCAATTGACTCGGCGAGGTCTTCATCGTCCTCATCCGCCTGTGAGGGGCAGTACAGCATGTACTCGATCTCAAAATCAAATTCCAGCGCCTGATTCAAATCGCGGGCATCATCAATCACAAACAGCTTTTCGCGCTCACGGGCGGGCTTGTCGTGCAATTTCTGCGCCAGTTTGACACGCTGATTCTGGAAGCTGGTGATCGTCTCGCGGATGGGCATCAGTTGTCTTCGGTGAACAGGCTGTCAACAAAGGTAGCAGGCTCAAAATACACCAGATCATTCATGCTCTCGCCCAGGCCGACGAACTGCACCGGAATGTGCAGATCGTTTTGCACCGAGAAGACCATACCGCCTTTGGCCGTACCATCCAGCTTGGTGATGATCAAGCCTGTGACCTCCGTCGCCTCGGTGAATTTTTGCCCCTGCTTGAGCGCGTTCTGCCCCGTTGTGCCATCCAGCACCAGCAGTACCTCATGCGGCGCACCAGGGACAGCCTTTGAGATGACGCCTTTGATCTTGGCGAGTTCCTGCATCAGATTGTAATTGGTGTGCAGGCGTCCGGCGGTGTCGATAATCAGCACGTCCATGCCGCGTGTCTGCGCCGCCTGAATCGCATCATAGGCCACAGCGCCGGGATCGGCATTGGGCTTGCTGGCGATGACAGGCACGCCGATGCGTTCGCCCCAGGTTTGCAACTGCTCAATCGCAGCAGCGCGGAAGGTATCACCTGCGGCCAGCATGACCTTGCGGCCTGCGCGGGTGAGGCGGCTGGCGATTTTGGCAATCGACGTTGTTTTGCCGGAGCCGTTGACGCCGACGATCAGGATGATCGACAGGGGCCGCCCGCTGATGTTGAGTTCGCGCGGTTTGTCGAGCAGGCTGATGAGGGCGTCTTTCAGCAGTTTTTTCAGTTTTGAGGTTTTGGTGATGCCTTCTTCGCGCACCGATTCTTGCAGGAACTCGATGACGGTCTGCGTCGTATCTACGCCGAGATCGGCCTGCACGAGCATGGCCTCGATATCCTCCCATGTCTCAGGCGTGATTTCGGAATTGCCGAACATCTGCGAGATGCGCCCGAAGAAGGTTTGGCGCGTTCTGGACAGGCCGCTTCTAAAAATACCCAAGACCGAATTCTCCTGGCTGAGGATGCGAAAGTGTGTTCAGTATAGTGGAATGGGGAAGCGGATTCAATTGTCGAGGCATTAGATCAGGATTGATGAGCATCAGGAATCAAAAGGGCGAGATCAGATGACCTCGCCCTTTGAATAGTCGTTATTGGCTGACCAACTGTGAACGACGCTTGTCTTCACGCATACGCACATCCGTGTTGAGGATGCGCTTGCGGATGCGCAGGCTTTGCGGCGTGACTTCCAGCAGCTCGTCTTCTTCCATGAACTCAATGAAATCATCCAGGCTCATGCGGCGGGCCGGGGGCAGACCAGCGACAACTTCAGTGGGCTTGGCGCGGAAGTTATCGAGATGCTTGGCCTTGATGATGTTCATCGGCATGTCTTCCGGGCGGATGTTTTCGCCGATGACCATGCCTTCGTACACCTCAGTACCAGGATTGATGAAGAACGTGCCGCGCTGGTGCAAGCTGACGAGAGAGTAGGCCGTCGCCATTCCCATTTCCATCGCCACGAGGCTGCCAAAACGACGCCCCGGAATCTCGCCCACAACCGGTTCATAGTCATGGAAAATGCTGTGAATCTGGCCCATGCCGCCTGTGGCCCGCATCAGGTGAGAGCGGAAGCCGAGCAAACCGCGCGTCGGCACGTAGTATTCCATATAGGTGGTGCCACTTGAGTTCGACATGTTGACCATACGACCACGACGATCACCCAGCAGTTCCACAATTGTACCAACATGTGAGTCAGCCACTTCGATGTGAACATGTTCGACAGGTTCCAGCGTCGGGCCGTCAGAATCCGGCTTGAGGTAAATGACCTCTGGTTTGCTGACTTCAAACTCGAAGCCCTCACGCCGCATGGTCTCAATCAGAATGCCGAGGTGCAGTTCACCACGTCCGCTGACGACAAAGCGATCTGCGGTGTCGCCATCCTGCACGCGCAGAGCGACGTTGCGGCGGGTTTCATCATACAGACGCTGGCGAATACGACGCGATGTGCCGAGACCTGTTTTGCCTTCACGTCCCGCAAACGGGGAGGTGTTGACGCCGAAGGTCATACGCACTGTGGGTTCTTCCACGCGAATGCCGGGGAGCGCCTCGGTGACTTCAGGGGATGCAATCGTATCGCTAATTTCCAGGGTTTCAAAGCCGGACAGGGCGAGAATATCACCTGCACGCACTTCATCCACATCAACTTTGGCGAGATTATGGAAGGTGAACAGATATTCCAGGCGGCCGGGCTGACGCAGACCATCGGCATTCAAACGCACGACGGACATGCCGCGTGTCATTTTGCCGGCTGTTAAACGCCCGACAGCAATCTGGCCTTTGTAGTTGTCATATTCCAGCGATGTCACGAGCATGGCAGCCGGGGCATCTTCATCGACGGTGGGGACAGGCACTTCTTTAAGAATGGTCTCAAAGAGCGGGATCAGGTCAGGAGCCATATCTTCATGGTCATAACCCGATTGACCATGCAAGCCCACCGCATACACCACCGGGAAATCAGCCTGCTCATCGGTTGCGCCCAGCTCAATGAAGAGATCGAACGTCTCATTCAAGACATCCGAGACGCGGGCGTTGGCGCGGTCAACCTTGTTGATGACCACGATGACTTTCAAACCGAGGCCGAGCGCCTTACGCAGCACGAAGCGCGTCTGCGGCATCGGGCCTTCAACGCAGTCGACGAGCAGCAGGGCGGCATCGACCATATTCAACACGCGCTCCACCTCGCCGCCAAAATCGGCATGGCCTGGGGTATCAACGATGTTGATCTTCACGTTTTTATACGTGACGGCGGTGTTCTTGGCGAGAATTGTGATGCCGCGTTCGCGTTCCAGGTCGTTCGAGTCGAGCACACGCTCTTCCATCACGCTGCCTTCACGGAACACATGTGATTGTCTCAACATACCATCCACAAGGGTGGTCTTACCATGATCGACGTGGGCGATAATGGCGATATTGCGAATATCGCTGCGGGTTGTTAGCACAGCTTGATCCCATCTCTAGTTAACAAAAGTCTGACTTGGTAATAAACGCAGGGGATTCCAAGTAGAAGAATTAACTTCACAACATTTAATCTTGATCGTACACGCGGCACGATTTGTTGGGGTGAACACGATCCTTTGCAGGAGGTGATGGCCCCGACACCATACGAACGAGTTGAATCCCAAGGAGTAGACCCTATTGTAGCAGACTTTATAGAGATAGTAAGGGATATTCCATTAACTTCACGTAAAAAAACCTTCTTGTAAAAACCCTAATTCGTTTGTAAGATAAACTAACGAACATAATTTCAGGAGATATACGATGCATTATGGAAAATACGCCTTTTTACTCGTCTGTCTTGTGTTAGGGATGACTGTGAGCGCTCAGGAAACGCCGCCGCCAATGCGTATTGTTGGTTATTACGCGTCCTGGGACATTTATGGTCGCGGCTATTTTGTGACCGATATTGCGGTGGACAAGCTCACACATCTCAACTACGCCTTCGCCAACATCAGCGATGATCTCGAATGTGCCATCGGCGATTCGTGGGCGGATGCAGAATATGTCTATCCTGATGACGCCAAAGATGCGCCGCTCAAGGGCAATTTCTATCAATTTCAACGGCTGAAAGAGAAAAATCCTGCGTTGCAAACGCTCATCTCAGTCGGCGGGTGGACATGGTCGCGGCTGTTCAGCGATGTGGCGATGACCGAAGACAGCCGCAATAAATTCGCGTCCTCGTGCGTCAAATTCATGAAGGATTACGGCTTTAACGGCATTGATATTGATTGGGAGTATCCGTCAGGCGGTGGCAATATGGGCAACCATGAAACTGCGGACGATCCAAAGAATTTTGTGCTGCTGATGGAAACGCTGCGGAGCCATCTCGATGAGGCGGGCAAGGCCGATGGGCAGCATTACCTGCTGACAGCGGCTGTGGGGGCCGATGTGCGTCATGCGAAGGCGGTGGATTGGAAGCGCGTGCAGGCATCCTTCGATTACATCAATTTGATGGCCTACGATTTCAGCGGCGGTTGGAGCGAGGTCACGGGCTTCAATGCGCCGCTGCACAATTCGACGGCGACGCCGCCGGAGGGGGGCAGCGCTGAGTCGGGCGTCCAGAATTATCTGTCCGCTGGCGTGCCTGCCGATAAGATCGTGCTGGGTGTGCCCTTCTATGGCAAGGGCTGGAAAGAGGTCGCCAAAGACAACAACGGTCTGCATCAAAAACCGGGCGCTGTCTCCGATGAAGGCACATGGGAGCCGGGGACATTCGATTACGGCGATATCGTCAAAAACTATCTGCCCAATATGACGCGCTATTGGGACGAGGCGGCGCAGGTTCCCTGGCTGTACGATGCCAAAACGGGCCTCGTGATCACCTACGATGATCCCGAATCGCTGGCGGCAAAGGCCAATTTTGTGAATGAGAACAAGCTGGGCGGCGTGATGTTCTGGGAACTCAGTTCTGATAGCAAGGATGCACAGCTTCTGAATGCGCTGTGGGATACCTTGATGGGCAAGAAAGAGTAAGGTCGGGGGTGTTTTTGGGGGGGATTAATAGATCCTGCCGCGATGATTATAGGTAATGATTCACCTATCCATACGCATCGTAAGGGCGCAGCGTGCTGCGCCCCTACAAGGGATTTTGTCGCATGGATATCTGAATGGATTGTCTTCTTCGCTCTGTGAACGATTTAGAACAAACCCCAATCGTTAGCCGCACCATCTTCCATCATCGACGGGTCCCACATCTCCATACCCATCTCAATCGTCACAGGCACGCCGAGGAAATCCTGGGCGGTGCGGCGCGTCTGCTCCAGCAGTTGAGGCGCATAGGGGCAGAAGGGCGTCGTCATGATCATCAGCACATGGCCGCTATCGTCTTCAATCGTGATCTGACGGATGAGGCCAAGCTCAACAATATTCATGCCAATTTCGGGGTCAACAACGGCTCGCAGCGATTCGCGCAGGCTGGCTTCTTTTTCCGCAACACTCATGAGTTTACTCTCCGTACAATACAAATACACGTTCAGCGTAACATAAGCCAACAACGATTGTCAATTTGGGGAAACAAAACGGACACATCAATTTAATGTGTCCGTTTGGACGGAAGCGACGGGATTCGAACCCGCGATCTTCACCTTGACAGGGTGACATGTTAGGCCGCTACACCACGCCTCCACTTAATGAGGGTCAGTATAGCAGTGGGGTCAGAGGCTGTCAAGACTGATTTCGTGCTCAGGGACGACTGCGGCGAATGTACAGCAGCGGGTCGATGTAATTCTGGCGCAGCAGGGCCTCATTCTTGCCCGGCCAATCGCCCGGATTACGCTCTAAGAGGCTCGTCGGGCTGAGATCGAAGTGCAGATGTGGCACAAAGCGTCCGAAGGCATCGCCGACCTCTGCCACCTGACCGCCGCGCTTGACGCGATCTCCCGATTTGACCTTCATATTCTGGACATGCCCATAACGGCTGTAGAGCACTGCGCCGCCTGGCAGATACAGCGGATCATGGCGAATGACGATGACATTGCCCCAGACAGGCAGCCGTCCGGCAAACGTGACAACCCCGTTAGCGCACGAAGACACAGGTAGGCCCTTGTCTTCATAGGGTGCGCCCCAATTGAGGTCTGCGCCCGTGTGATATGCCTCGCTGGGCGTGCCCACAAAGTAGAGACGATCAAACGGGCTGGCATCGCTCCAGCCGGGCGGCCAGACGGATGAGGTACGGCGCTGATCGGCTGTGCCAATCGGCGCGTCATACCCGTCGGACACAGGGATGCCGTTGACTGTACTGGGCCGTCCTCCGCCTGTATTGGGCGGTGGGGTTGTGCCGCCGGGAACGGTGATGACGCGGCGATAACGAATGGCATCAAACGCAATCTCCAGGCCCGTTTCGCCCGTCACATCGTTGAGCAGCACGCGGCCTGCGCCGGGAACGCCCTTGACGAGTTCAAAGATGCCGAGTGGAACCCAGACATCCCGTGAACGGGATTGATCGATCTGTACCGTGATCTCCGTCGTCGTGCCTTTGACGCCGTTGATCTTAAAGCGGGTGCGGCGGGTCGTGGCATGGCGGGCCGAGACAAAGGTTGAGATTTCATAGCGGCCTGATTCGGGGATATCGGTGCGCCATTCAGCCCAGACCTTGCTGGTGGTTTGTTCGGTGGCCTTGTAATAGATAGGCCATCCCCACAGGCTGGTGAATTGCAAAAATTCGTTGCGGCCCGTATACGTCCCGCTGCGAAAGTTGCGATTGCCAGGGGCGATGATGACTTCATCGGCAAAGCCATCGGTGGGCGTGGTGGAGGGTGTGCCAGGGTTGGCGACGATCACAGGTGTGTTGACCGCGCCCCACTGCGAAATCACGCCGTAACGCCACCAGCTCACCGAGCGATAGCCATAGCGCTGTGTGGCAAGTGTATGCGCTGTGACCTGATCGGTGATATCAGCATCGGCTTGTAGCGCCGGGATGATCGGTTTGCCGTATGCCTTCCAGGTGTCGGTCATCTGCTGCATGGCATCGGCCACATTCACGCGGAAGGTCTTCCAATACACCTGCGGATGGACGCTGTTGATGAAGGGCAGCCATTCCTGTGGGAAGATCGTGTCGTAATGCCAGGGACGCGGATCCATCGTCATAGCAATGTGGAAGCGTCCGCCTACGCGCTGCCGCACCTTGAGCATGAGAGGGCGGACGCCTGCTGCCCCTACCTGCCAGAAGCCATCATACGGCTCAACATCCAGCAGCATGGATTGGACGCCGGGCGTGGTGGCGGCGATGCTGATGAGATTGGCCTCCGCATCCGGGTAGAGACCTGTCGGGACAGCCCAGGCATGGAACTCAAGACCGTTTTGCTGGAGGATCTGCACCCAACGAGCAATATCCGTCGGGCCATTGATGGCGAGGGCACTCTTATCAAACTTGCCCATCCAATCGGCCCCGTCACTGGTCTTGACGAAGACCATCTTGATATTGGGAGCGCGGCGCTTGAGATTGGCGACATACTCCTCAATGGTTTTCTCCGCAACGCTCTCGCCTTTCCAGTGCCAGACTGCCGTTTTGCCATCGTAGGGCGTCTGGGGTGTGGTGGTGGGGGTGGCGACGACGGCATTCTCAAATTTTGCCACGCTGCCCGCCACCCATCCGGCCATCCCATGCTGCTCGACCCAGTACCACTGGTCGGCGGTGCGCGATTTGGGATAGTAGACCACTAGCGCGTTATCGCGCAGGTCGCCGATATCCTTGTATTGTGTGCCAGGGCCAGTACGGACATTGACATAGGCATTGGCGGTTTGAAGAATGGCATTCACGCCGCTTCCGGCGTTGGTGGGTTTGGGTACTGCTGCTGGATTGCTCATTCATGCCTTCCTCGGCAAACGCGATTCTAACTTTCTTAGGGAGATGGTAGACTGAAACAGCGATTTGAGCAAAGCGTCCGCCCGATTTGCTCCAAAATGGCTCGGATGGGAAATCGCCCCTTTGCAGATCGCATAACTGTGTTATACTCATATCAAGTTCGGGGCGTGGCGCAGCCTGGCTAGCGTGCTTGCATGGGGTGCAAGAGGTCGTGGGTTCAAATCCCGCCGCCCCGACACAAAAACCGCTTTCACGTTGTGTGAAAGCGGTTTTGATTCCATGTTATAGACTATAAAAATCTATGTTTACACACTTACAACTCTTAAAACTATGTAACTGCTCAGGCAGGCATAAAGGGGCGACCCAGCAAGGCATCATACAAGGCGGCAAGGACACGCTGTCCCTGCTTGCGAGCAGTGGAGATATAACTGCGTAGCATACAAAACGTCTCGGCC
>Ga0105044_10016245_pt1 | contig 10045 bp, 11 predicted proteins | sample MAT01_FD_78092 | JGI IMG/M metagenome (GOLD analysis project Ga0105044, IMG submission 78092) | Freshwater microbial communities from Lake Fryxell liftoff mats and glacier meltwater in Antarctica - MAT-01 | ecosystem: Environmental > Aquatic > Freshwater > Ice > Liftoff microbial mat | place...
GGCCACCATCGTTTGCAGCCTGCTACCCATCATGTGGAGCCACCGCCAGGGCGCGGAAATCATGAAGCCCCTCGCCACGCCCGTCATCGGCGGCATGATTTCCAGCCTGCTGCACATCCTGATCGTCACCCCAGTCATCTTCCTCTGGCTGCGCGGCCGCGAGTTCAAGAAGGGCACGCTCCATTCTTCTCTCCACCACGACTAACTGGAAACACAACCTGAAAACCACCATCATCACAGCAGCCATGACAACCCTGTTTCTTGTTTCCTGTAAACCGGCGAAAACCGATACCGCCACACCCACAAAGTAATTCACTCTTCACGCATCCCTCACTTTCTGGTAGTCGGAATCCGCAACTTATATGATAGGTGACGGTAGGGACATGTCCCATACCAACGGAACTTCCAGCTCTATTTCGTGTTTAGCAGTCCGAAAAATCCTTGAAGTCAGGGGTTTCCGGTGGATTATCGACGTTTTTCTAGTTTCATACAACTCCATGAGGCACAGGGCTGAGAGTTCCGCCAATCCTTTTTCCGCGGTCTTGTTCAGGGGTCCCCAAACGCTTTGCAAACGGCGAAGGATCTTCAATGCCAACATCGCGGTCAGCGCGTGCGCCCGGGTGCTGGCCCCGGTGAGCACATACCATGGGCATATCTCCAAATGCCCGTGCTTGAGGATGCGGAATCCACTCTCCACTTTGGTAAGATCCTTATAGCGGTCGTGCAAAGTTTGCGCATCTGCCACCGGGCTTGGTAAATCGCTCACAATGGCATGGCAGCCATCCAGTTCAGAGTGCTCCTTGAGCAGGGGTTTGATTTTGGCTTTGTGGAGGGCGCTGATGTATTTGAATCCAGTCTCATTTGCAGCGGCTTGCTGCGGCCCGAGGATCATGCCTCGGTCCCCCACGAGCGTGATGTGTTCTTGGCCGAAGGTGGTTTTGAGACTCGCAATCTGGGTGTCGAAAGTTTTCACATCACTGTGTTACCGGGAAACAAACTCACGCTCAACGGTTCGCCCGTGGCCCAGGAAGGTCGTTAGAAGTTTTGAAAGCTCGCATGGCCTGCTTCCTGCTGGTTGTCTCTGGCAAGACTTTCTTTTATGCAACTCATTGTTAAAAACGCCTGCGTTCACCGCGGCACCGGACTTTGTGATTTAGCCGTTGACGACGGGAAATTCGTGGCCATCGCGCCGGATCTCCCGACCCACGGTGCCTCACGCGTCGTTGATATCGAAGGAAAATATCTCGTCCCACCCTTCATCGACAGCCACTTCCACCTCGACAGCGTTCTCTCGCTCGGCCAGCCACGCCACAATCAAAGCGGCACCCTTTTTGAAGGCATCCAAATCTGGGGCGAACTGAAAAAAACGCTCATTCGCGAGGCCATGGTCGAACGCGCCACCCGGTATTGCAAATGGGCCATCGCCCAAGGCATCGGCGCGATCCGCAGCCATGTGGATGTTTCAGAATCGACACTCACCACCGCGGAAGCGCTCTTGGAAGTCCGTGAAACCATGAAATCGTATCTCACGATTCAACTCGTCGCCTTTCCTCAGGACGGCTACCTGCGAGTCCCGGGGCAGATCGACCGTATGACCCGTGCCCTCGACATGGGCGTTGAAATCGTAGGCGGCATTCCCCACGGGGAACGAACCATGCAGGACGGCGCTGAGTCCATCCGCCTCCTCTGTGAACTCGCCGCGAAACGTGGCTTGAAAGTGGACATGCACTGCGATGAATCGGATGACCCACTTTCACGCCACATCGAGAGCCTCGCCTATCAGACCCAGCGCCTCGGACTCCATGGCCGCGTCACCGGATCCCACCTCACTTCCATGCACTCGATGGATTCATACTATGTGAGTAAATTGCTTTCTCTCATGGCAGAAGCAAACATCCACGCCGTTGCCAATCCACTCATCAACGTCACCCTGCAAGGTCGGCACGACACCTATCCGAAACGCCGTGGCCTCACGCGCATCCCGGAAATGCTTGCACAAGGCATCAACGTCAGCCTTGGACATGACTGCGTGATGGACCCATGGTATGCAATGGGCCGCGCAGACATGTTAGAAGTCGCTTCGATGGCATGGCATCTCACTCAAATGACCCGCCCCGAACACAGTGAGGTCATGATTGATTTGATCACTGGAAATGGGGCCAGGACTCTCGGACTGACCGACTACGGCATTCGAGTTGGAAATCCCGCCAACTTCGTTGTGCTCCAGGCAAACTCCGCAGCCGATGCCCTGCGCTTGAAGCCGAACCGGCTCCTCGTCGTGCGGGACGGAGCGATTCTCTCAGAAACCCCTCCCCTCCAGTCCACCCTTACCCTTGGTGGCGAATGCTCCACCGTGAATTTCTCATGAATCAAAAACCGACTAAAACCCTGATCGGCCTGCGGTGCGCCTGGATGTCCTCAGTGAGCGAGGAGGAAATTGCCTACGTGAGGGATGGTGCCGTCGCCTGGGACGAAACGGGACATTTCGTTTTTGTCGGCGAGTGGGAACAACGACCGCTGCTGGATGATCTCGTGTGGAACGACCAGCGAGGGCGCTTGCTCTTGCCTGGATTTGTCGATGTCCACGCACACCTGCCACAGTATCCGGTGGTTGGCAGGGCTGGCCATGAACTGCTACCGTGGCTCAACCGCTTTGTATTTCCTGCGGAAAAGGCCTTTTCCGTCGCGCGTGCTCGCGAACACGCCCCGCGATTTTTGCATGAGCTCAAGCAAAATGGAATAACCACTTCCGTGTTGTTTTCATCGATCCATGAAGACTCCACCCATGAATGCTTCGAACATGCAGAAACGTCCGGCCTGCGGATTGTAATGGGTCAAATGATGATGGATCGCCTATCCTACAGTGACCTTGCACCCACCGAGCGCCTCGCCGCCGCTGTCGAAGGCAGCGAACGCCTGTGCGCCCGCTGGCATGGTACGGCAAATGGAAGATTGCGTTATGCCTTCAGCCCTCGCTTTGCCGTAGCCTGCTCGATGGAACTCATGCAAAAGACAGCCACCCTGGCCAACCAGAGCGGCGCGTTCATTCAAACCCACCTTTCCGAAAACCGCGAAGAACTCCGGATCGTGGCGGGGCTGTTTCCTGAAGCACCCGACTATACCGGTATCTACGAACAGGCAGGGCTGTTAGGACAACGCACCCTGATGGGCCACGCGATCCATCTGAATGCAAGGGAACGCGAAATTCTCGCCGCCACGGAAACCAAAGTCGCCCACTGTCCCAGCTCAAACCTGTTTCTCCAGAGCGGCGTGATGGATTGGAAATCCCTCGACGCAGCAGGTGTCAAATGGGGACTCGGCAATGACGTTGCCGGCGGCCCGGAACTCTCGCCGTGGGAAGTGATGAAGGCGGCATTTCACTCCCATGCCTCACGCGCCGCAGAACACGAACACCCGGCGGTCCCATCGCTTGCACGACTCTTTCATGCTGCCACCGTCGGCGGGGCTATGGTCTTGGGCGATGGACTTCATCGCGGCAAGCTCGCACCCGGCCAAACAGCAGACTGCGTGTTGTGGGACACCACGGGCGTGCTGCCATATGGAGAATGTGTGTTAGATCGTGATGTTGATGAAATCCTAAGCGCGCTGGTCTTTCGAGGAAGCCGGGCGCAGGTCGATCAACTGTGGGTGGAGGGGGAGAATTGCCTTGCTCAGGTGCCACAGAATGTCTGATAGACACGCGCACCCGGAGGTGGCGGCAAACGGTATTCCGAATCATCAAAAACGACGTCATAGGGATTCCCAAGCACTCCTAACAAACGCTGCATCACCGAAAAATCCCCCAGATCTGAAGCCGCCGCCAAAGCTTCTTCCACCTTGTGGTTTCTTGGGATGCAGGCCGGATTGCTGGCAAGCATGACAACCGAAACCTCACGCAACGACTGCGCCTGCCGTCCCAGCCGTGCGTGCCATTGCTGCTGCCAATCGAGATGACTTGCCAGGATCTTCTCAGCCGCTTCCGGTGAACTGAGACCTCGGAACGTGTTGGTAAAATCCGCATGGGTCTCCTGCATCCATTCCAGCAGGGCCTCAACCAAGGCCCGATCACCCTCCTCCTCGGTGAACAAACCCAGCTTGGCCCTCATCCTCCGGAGCCACTCGCGCTGAAAATGCATTTGGAAGGATTCGATCTGCTGGTTTCCGATCTCGATCGCTTTTCCCTCATCCTCATGCAGCAGCGGCAACAATGCTTCGGCAAAACGAGCGAGATTCCACTGCGCGATTCGTGGCTGGTTCCCATAGGCATAACGCCCCCGATGATCAATCGAGCTGAAGACCGTCGCTGGATCGTAGGCATCCATGAAAGCACACGGGCCGTAGTCGATGGTCTCGCCAGAAATCGCCATGTTGTCGGTATTCATCACGCCGTGAATGAAACCCACGCTCTGCCATTGCGCGATGAGTGCCGCTTGACGCTCGATCACCCCACCTAACAGCGATTGATAGATATCCTCCGCATCCACGAGGACCGGAAAATGCCGGTGCAACGTGTAGTCTGCCAGAGCTTTCAAGGAAGATCGATCCCCGTTCGCCGCAGCCCACTCAAACGTTCCCACGCGGATGTGACTGGCTGCGACACGGGTAAGAACCGCTCCTGGGAGAACCACCTGCCGCTGCACGGCCTCCCCCGTAGCCACCACCGCCAGGCTGCGGGTGGTGGGAATGCCGAGCCCATGCATCGCCTCACTGATGATATATTCGCGCAGCATCGGTCCAAGGGCCGCGCGGCCATCGCCCCCGCGGGAGTAGGCGGTCCTGCCTGCGCCCTTTAGCTGGATGTCCCAGCGCCCGCCGTTGGGAGCGAGTTGTTCTCCGAGCAAAATGGCCCGACCATCGCCCAGGGTCGTAAAGTGGCCGAACTGATGGCCGGCGTAAGCTTGGGCAATCGGGCAGGCGCCTTCCGGCAGCTCATTGCCACTGAAAAGCCCCGCACGTTGACCAAGGGCGAGCCCGATTGATTCTGCTAGGTTTTGGTTGAAAATGACGAGTTCGGGATTCCTGACCGCTACCGGGTTTGCCGACTGATAGAATATCCGGGGCAGCTCCGAATACGAGTGATCCAGCCGCCAACCCGCATCAGGAGAGATGTGTTGAGTGTTCTGCATAAATCCGGGAAGATTCTCAGCGGCGCATCAACGCTTCGATTTCATCAGCTTCGATCGGGATCTTACCCATCAGGTCGATGTTCGTTTTTTCACCGATCAGAAAATCATTTTCCAGGCGCACGCCGAGCGCTTCCTCGCGGATATAGATTCCCGGCTCAATCGTGAAAACCATACCTTTCGCAAATGGTTCATGCGGCGGGCTGACATCATGCACATCAAGGCCGAGGTGGTGGGAGGTCCCATGCATGAAATATTTTTTCACCAGTGCCTTTTCCACTCCTTGTTGGCGGGCTTCCTTCGCTGAGAACAACCCCAAATGAACCAGTTCACGCTCCATGAGCTCGATCACTTGTTGCTGATACTCCATCGGCGTATTGCCGGGGCGGAGGATCTGATTCGCTCCGTGAAAGACATTGAGAACCGCTTGATAGACCTCGCGCTGGCGTTTCGTGAACCTTCCATTGATGGGCACCGTGCGGGTGAGGTCGGAGGCCCAGCCTCCGTATTCGGCGGCTACATCCATCAGGACCATCTCACCGTCCTGGCAGACTTTGTCGTTTTCCACGTAGTGCAGCACACAGGCATTTTTACCACTCCCGATGATCGGGCCGTAGGCGAAGCCCCGGGAGCCTCGCCGGACGAATTCATGAAGCAGCTCCGCCTCAATTTCCCATTCCCCGACGTCCGGCTTGATAAATCCCAACACCCTTCGGAATCCCGCTTCGGTGATGTCACAAGCCCGCTGGAGCATCTTGATTTCCTCGGGTGCCTTGGTGATTCTCAGGCGGTGGAGCAGAGGTGCAAGCCGTTCATACCGATGCAAGGGGTAACGAGCTTGGCATGCCTTGATGAAGCGAGCGTTCCTGGTCTCGACAACCACGTTGGCACGGAGATGTTCATTGGTTGCCAGATAGATATGATCGACTTGCGGCACCATGCGGTGGAGGAATCCTTCAAAGGAGTTGGACCATTCGATGCGCTCGATTCCGGTGGCGGCACGAGCCTGCTCCTTGGTGAGTTTTTCCCCCTCCCAAATGGCGATGATTTCGCTGGTTTCTTTCAAAAAAAGGATCTCGCGCTCCTTGGAATCAATCGCATCCGGCATTAAAATGAGCGTTGTTTCTTCCTGGTCCACACCGGTGAGGTAGAAAAGGTCGCTGTTTTGTTTGAATGACATGGACCCGTCCGCATTTGTCGGATAAATGTCATTGGCATGGAGAATCACCATACTGTTCGGCTTGAGCAAACCGCGAAGATTTTGCCGGTTTTTGAGAAAAAATTCGGGGGAAATGGATTCGTAGCGCACACCCTGACTACACCGCATCCAAATGCACGGGGCAATCCTGTTCTCCGGGAATTTCTTGCGCTTTGACCTGTGCGACAATCCGCCTACCGTCCCTGCTGCGGATTCTCCGATAGTTCTGGCTCAGTTTTCTGAGGGTTTTGGCGATTCGTTAATCCGATCTGGAAACGATCGCGAAGCTTTGGATCGAGTTCCAAAGCAGGGATGCGTGAGAAGCCATTCTCGTGACTGATTTCCAAACCCGCCTCCGTGACTCGGGTGATGGTGACGCTTTCATATTCACGGCCACTTTTCAATTTAAGATTTCCCAGATTCTCGCCGGCCGCCCTTGTCCAGGAGTTCTGCCGATATTCGGCACGGTAGCGCAGGGCATCCGCCTCCAATTGACTGACCGCAGCGGTGAGTGCCTGCTGCTTGGCCACCATGAGGGCCTGCTTTTTCTTCAGGGATTCAGACTCACGAGTGAGTTCGTCAAAGGCTAACAGCCGACTGTGCCGTTTATCACTTGAATTCGCCAGCAACGTCGAACGCTCCTCGTGTTGATTTTTGAGATCACCCATGATTTCATCACCGGTGCGAACTTCCTTTTGAGCGGCACTGTGTCCACTGGAAAACTTTAAACGATGGTCAACGACGATCGAGAGACCGACTCCCGCCATCACCAAAACGATCATGCCTACCATGAAGGTTGGAACTCCAGAGTGATCGTCGTTAAACCGCATCGGAGGTCCGTTTGATTACAAAAGCCCCTGGAGGGTTGCGATCTGTGCTCTCAATTCTGTGAGTTGGCGTTGCATATTGGCAAGGTCGACGCTCATGATCCCTGCCCGACTTACCTTTTTTCTACTTTCCAACTCAATCGATTTTCCCATTTGTTCGATTCGATTTTCAAGGTCTTCGGCTTGAGTCACTTTCATGGCGAACGTGTTGGCGGCTTTCACTTTGTTGGCTTGGGCCTCTTTGACTCGGGCTGCCGCCATGGCATTTTTTTGCTGATCGCCCGTGACCGCGACCGCGGCTTCATGGATCGCTCTCGCAGCGTTTTCAGAAACGACGGCTGCGGCTTTCTGATTGGGATCAAACTGGAAATGATCTTGCATTGCCTCAGGTAAATCATCGAAGGGAATCCGGATTTGACCACCACTGTGGCGGATTTGAATACCAATGGCCGAGACCTCACGAATGTTTACATCTTCGTAAACACCACCGCTCCGTGTTTCAAGTTTGGCCATCGCTTCGCCTTTTGCTTTACCACGGACAAATCCCCGATACTCATTTTTGTAGCCTTCGAAACCGTCCTTCAGAAGAACAATTTCGGAATTCGCAGTCGCCACCTCGCGTTTGAGATTCCCGATGGTGTCTTTGTATCCTTCACCTTTTGATTTGAGATTCGCGAGTTCCTTGGCTTTCAAGGTTCGCGCAGGTGCCAGATTCAGGAGGTCTTGTCCCGAAATAATTGCCCCTTTGGATGTTTCGATATCTTTGGTCTGCTGGGCGATCAACGATTCAATTGAAAGGGCACCTCCCTGAAATCCCTCATCAAAAGCAAACATGAATAACAATCCAAACCCGATGAGCACAAAGAGAGCCATCACCATTCCAATCACACCCGGCCCACGGCCGCTCGACATCATATCTGTAAAAGACATATCGTTTCTTATGAAAAGTTACTTCAGTTGGTATTTGATTTTATAAGAATCAAATTCGCCCTGCAGAATGCGCTTTCGTTCTTCGAGCGCGGCGACATCCTTCTCCAAAACCGCCACTTCAGACTGTTGTTTTTCTACCAGACTGCGGGTAGTCGCCAGATCGTTCGTTACGTCTGGAGGAAGATTCTTCAACTTCTCCTCAACCAAAGCAAGCTCACCTCTGAGTTTCGAAATCTCCGCCTTTTGCTGCTCACGCTTTTCGACCATTTTAGGATCTTCCCCGCACGAAACGAGGAGCAAGGAAGATAGAAAAAGGAGTGGGCCTAGCGAGGAAGGAGACTTCATGGTTCTGTGATACTTGGAGAATCCGGGGTAGTTCGTGGACTGTAGATGCCACCACCCGACCGACAATTTGACCCACCGCCATAGGATTGAATCGGCGAGGCTGCGGGACGATAGGCTGTATTCGGGCGACTACCCCCCACATAGCTGGTGCTTTCCGAGAATCTTGGGCGCCCGGAGTAACTGCTGGAATTGCTATAGATATAACGGTAAGCAGGTGTGTAGCTTGGGTAAGAATTGTAGGTTCTTGAAAATCGATAACCCACCGACGATGAACCCTGCGCAAGAGGGCGCTCGCGTGACGTGGCATACTGCCGGGCGACGAGCTGCGAACGCTTCCATTCGCTCGCCTCCTGCTGCTCACTGGCGGCCTCCGACTTCCTTTCTTCCGCACCTTTCACGGCGACCAATTGTTTGTCGATCCACTGGTCATAGGCAGCACCTTCCTGCCGTTCTTTCGTTTCAGCAACCATTGCCAAATCCGCGTCCAAGCCGAAAACAAGCTGTTGTTTGGCATCCAGTTCTCCAATGCCAAGTCGAGCCGAACCCGCATCATGGCGAAACGTCACCCCGGCGTCGTCGATCTGCGCCACGGTCACATTCTTGTATTCACGGCCCGTAGTTGACTTCAGACTTTCAAATGTCTCACCGATCAAATGATGCCGATGGTCTCGAAGGATTGTCTCGCGAAACTGTGGCCATTGATTTTCGCAAGAGGTCACCTCGCTCTCCAATTGGCGACGTCGGTGGTGCAATGTTTCCAACGATTCCTTGGTTTTCCGTGCCACCGCAGTGAGATCTTGAAATGCTTCAAAATCGTCGCCTGCGAATTGGCTGAAGCGGTAACTCTTCAGTGCAAGCTTCTGCTCCAATTCAACTCGCTCGCCCTCACCCTGCCACCAGGCAGCTTGACCCTTTTCGGAATTGCAACCCGTTGATAACAAAAAAATCCCAACGACCGCCGCGACGGCAAACCATTGTTGATGTTTTTCACCACTCATTTCCTCCGCTTTCCTGACTCAGAACTCAGATGCTCGTCAAATCTATTCGCAAATTAATCCCGCAATGCGGATTCATGCCTTGCCCTGCCCTGATTTTCTTCGCTCTGAGGCGAGCAAATTCTGCGCTTCTCAGCCGCCTCGAACTGAGTTCAACTCCTTCCGTCTGCTCCGATGTCCGAAAACTTTTACCAACAAACCACCACCGCCCCCGCGACACCTTTCGACGTGTCACTGCGGCCACCGGCATTTTCGGACTTCATCGGTCAGGAAAAGGTGAAAGACCGCCTGCTGCTGATGCTTGAAGCCGCCAAAGGCCGTGGCGACGTGCTCGACCATGTATTGCTTTCCGGCCCCCCAGGGTTGGGGAAAACCACCCTTGCCAATCTGATCGCCCGCGCGGCTGGCACTCAGCTTCACACCACCTCTGGACCGCAGATCGAAAAAGCCGGCGATCTTGCGGGAATTTTAACGAACATCCAAAGAGGTGACATTTTGTTCATTGATGAAATCCACCGCCTCCACCCGGCCATTGAGGAATACCTCTACCCGGCGATGGAGGATTTCCGACTGGATATCATCATCGATTCCGGACCTTCGGCGCGTTCCATTCAGATCAATCTGCCC
>Ga0105044_10016246_pt1 | contig 10045 bp, 8 predicted proteins | sample MAT01_FD_78092 | JGI IMG/M metagenome (GOLD analysis project Ga0105044, IMG submission 78092) | Freshwater microbial communities from Lake Fryxell liftoff mats and glacier meltwater in Antarctica - MAT-01 | ecosystem: Environmental > Aquatic > Freshwater > Ice > Liftoff microbial mat | place...
ATTCGGAAGACGATCTTCGAGAGTGTGTGAGGCGCGGGGGGAAGCAAAGAACACGACCATTCTCGCCAGAGCTCGGTAGTGATCGTGATACTTGCGGGCTGTTACTTCTGCCTGCTTGCCTGCCCTCACATCGCAGCTCGGCTTCTTCCCCGCTACCCTTTGCTCCAATGCCTACTTCTTTCAGCAAGCCGCGGATTTTGACCGGTGACACTCCGACTGGGCGGCTGCACCTTGGCCACTGGGTTGGGTCGGTGGAGCGGCGGGTGGCGCTGCAGGATTCGTACGACTGCTACTTCCTGCTTGCGAACATGCACGCGTTCACGACGCGGGCCGACAAGCCCGCGGACATTCGCCAGGACACGATCGAGATCGTGAAGGACTGGCTCGCGGCGGGGATCGATCCCAATCGCTCGACGATCGTGCTGCAGACCGAGGTGCCCGCGATCGCGGAGCTGACGTGGTTTCTTGCGATGCTGCTGTCGTTCAACGATGTGATGGGCAATCCGACGCTCATCCATGAGCTCGAGACCAAGGGGCTGAAGGACTCTTACTCGTTTGGATTCCCGATGTACGCGGTCGGGCAGTGCGCCGACATTCTCGCGTTCCGGCCGGAACTTGTGCCGGTAGGTGAGGATCAGGAGCCGCACATTGAGATGTGCCGCAAGGCGGCGCGTAAGTTCAACCAGCTCTACTGCGGCGTGCCGAACCGGACCGAGGACGCGGACTACGTGAAGGCGGGCGGCGTCTTCCCGATTCCCAGGGCGCTCATTGGCCGCATCGCGCGTTTGCCAGGGACCGATGGCAAGCAGAAGATGTCCAAGAGTCTGGGCAATGCGATCTTCCTGAGCGACACCGAGAAGGACGTCCAGAAGAAGGTCAACAAGCTGCTCAACCCGACGCGGGATGCGGGCAACGTGCCGAACCTTTCGACGGGGACGCTCTTTGCGTTTGTTGACGCGTTCGTGACGGACCCGGCGAAGAACGCGGAAGTGCGCGAGCGTTACGTGAAGGGCGAGATGATGGACGGGCACGTCAAGGCCGAGGTTGGCAGCGCCATCAACGAGCTGCTGGCGCCGATGCGGGCGCGACGCGCCGAGTTCGAGAAGCCGGGCGGGGATGACGCCGTGATCGACATCATTCGCGCGGGCGTCAAGAAGGCCAACGCGACGGCGGAGGAGACGCTGTACCTTGCGAAGCAGGCAATGAAGATCGACTTTGGGCGGCGGACGCTGGGGTGAGGCCGTGAGCGGCGGCCAGAGCGGAGTTGAGAGGCGCCAGACGGTTGAGTTGTGCGGGTCTGGTCTTGAGTGTCTTCGCGGCTGTTGAGGTTGGGCGACCTGGCGCGTGCTGCGGTGGTTCTTGCGAGCCTTCGGGGTGTTCACGTGAGCTGATGCGACGAGGAGATTGCGATGTCTGATGCTTCGGTTCCACCGGTTCCGCCGCCACCTGCCACGCCTTCGTTCACTGAAGATGAGCTCAAGCGCGCGCTGGGCGCGTTCAAGAAGCGGCTGAAGCTGACAAGGCTTGATCATGAGTCGAAGCTTGGCGCGTCGCGGCCGATGACTTCCGGCAAGAAGACCGAGGGGATGGGGATCCTTCCGCCCAACGACTTCCCGCGCGCGCTGTGGCGCGAGCTGGCCACCCAAGGGAAGATCAAGGACATGGGCGGCGGGTTTTACACGCTGCCGTGAGGCTGTCGAGCACTGCGTAACCGTCCCATAAGGGCGTTGCCAGCACAGTTGGACAATTGCGTAGCACCGACCGTCACGATTCAGGGCCGTGGCTGTCTTTGATTCTCATCATCGCAGCATGGCACTATTCGCGCGTGGATACTTTCTCGGACGCCACAGCGTCATGACGCTGTGCGGTATGGCGGCAGTTTTGCAGGCATCCGTCGCCCGGGCCGACATGACGTACACGATCAACGCCGCGGCGTTGCAGAACTGGGGCGCTGATTCCGGCGACTTCTTCTTGCTCGACAAGGAGGGCGGCGCGAAGCTGCGTGAGTTCGTCTTGGCGAGCCTTGAAAACGAGAAGCAGGATGCGCCCGTCGCGTTTGATCTGACGATCACGCATGCACCTGAGGAGGGTCTCACGCTGGCGATGTCGGGAAGCACAGAGTGGCGGCGCTCGGAGATTGAGGAAGTGGTCGCGGCGGCGTCGATCGCGACAAGTGTGATGGATGTGATGGATGTGTCGAAGTTGCTCGCGTCGCCCGACATGTTCAAAGGGCTCTTTTTTGATGTGCGATCACCGCTGGATATCTGGAGGTTGTCCTTCACGAGCGTGGCCATCAAGAGTCCGACGCTTGCTTTGGAAGATAGAGCGCTGATGGATTCGCTCATTCTTGCATCGATGCGTGGCCTCTATGACGGAGCCGACGATGCGTGGATCAAGCGGATTGGGGCTGGAATGGGCGACATGTCTGGCGCGAAGCTCTCGGGCGATCCATGGATGCTGACGGCGCGGGTGTTTGCGCTCCGCGTTACGATGGATGAATCGCTGAAGTTCAGTGATTCTGCGATCGCGGGCATCGACGTTCCAGGGACCGCGGGCACGGGCGTGCTCGCGATCGCCGGGTGCGTGCTGGGGCTGGGTCGGAAGCGGCGGGCTGGGTTGGTGGCACGCCGCGCGGCTGTTTGCCAAGGCGTGTCCATGAGAACTTCCTCGCGCGAGGGTCACGTCTGAAGTCGCAGGGTCGCATTTGCGTGCGGCGCGCTGGTGGCCTGTCTGCCAGCATCGGGCTCGTTGGCGGCGATGGTGTACATGAACGATGCGTCGGCGTTCACCTCGCCGATGTCGACGAGCGTGGCGGGCTTCAAGTATCGGGTCTCGAACACCAACTTCGACATGTCGCTGGACCGGGGCGGTGGGACCTCATCGGGCAACTTCATCTCGGCGGGGCTCGGTAACACGAACCAGCTTTCGGGGCGCGAGTTCGACATCCTGATCACGAACACTCCGGGCGAGGAGTTCACGTTCACGATGACTTCGACGCACGGGACCAGTGGTCTGTACTGGGGGAGCAACGCGTTTGCTGGCTTGACGTCCGCCGCGACGATCGCGGGCACATCGCCCGGGGCATCGTTCAACACACTGGCGATCGACGCACGCGCGTCGCTCTCGGGCTCGGTGCTGGATTTCTCCAACCTTTTCTTCTCGAGCGCGACGCTCAGCCCGGGTGGCGGCTTGCTTGTGCCGGGGTTCGTCTGGCCTTCCACGCGCGAGCCTTATGACGCGGCGAACGGCACATGGTCGCAGCGTGTCTCGGCCGACACGGATCTATCGCAGCACGCCTGGACACTTGCGGCGCGAGTGACGGCCACGCGTCCGGCGGGGAGCGGCAGCGATGAGACGCTGAAGTTCACGGTCTCGGCGGGGATGGGTGTGCACGTTCCTACCACTGCGAGCTCGGCGACCCTGGCGATCGCCGCGTGCGGCGTGATGATTCGCCGCGAGCGACGGGCTTAGCCGCCGCCGCCCATCATGCCCTGGAGCAGGGGCATGAGCTCGGCGACGATCGCGCTGGCCGCGGCGTCGGCGTCGGCGTAGTCACCATTGGTGACTTTGGCCGTCTGGGACTCCATGACGCTGGCGAGCTTGCCGAAGACTTGGAGCATCTGGGGCGGGACCATGCCGCCCATGTCCACGACGACCTTCCACTGGCCGTCCATCTTCTTCATGGGCATGGGCATGGGTGAGCCGGGGATCGCGACGGTCGCGTTGTTCTCGTCGACCACGGTGATTTGGAAGGAGTCGGCGGTGACACCTGCGCCCAGGCCGCCGAGGCCGCCGCCCATGCCACCGGCGAGCATGGCACCCATGGGGTTGCTCTTGAGCGCGTCGGCGAGGCTGGTCTGGAACTTGTCGCGGAAGGCCTTGTCGAGGACGTTCTGTGCGGTGGAGAGCTTGCGGAGGTTGGCGTCTGGGATGTGGGTCATCGAGTCGACTGCGGCGGCGTCGCTGGCGGCGGAGGCCTCGATGAGGCGGGCGAGGGTGGCGCGGACCTGGGCCTCGGTCGTTGCGGCGGGCGCGGCGGCGGCGGTGCCGCCGACGAGGGTCTGGCGCTGGAAGCCGAACGTGGAGGCGAGGTCCATCGAGGCGCCCTTGGTCACTTCGACGGACTGGCCGATGAGTGCCGCGACCTGATCGAGGCGCTCCTTGGCGGGGCCCTGCGCACGTACGCCGGCGAAGGCGGCCTGCGCGGACTCGAGCGCGGCGGTGGCGGCCTCGAGCGAATTCTTTTCTTCTTCCTTCGCGGTCGCGGCCTTGCTTGCGAAGTCGGCGCGACCGGGGAGGGCGGGCTCGATCTTGGCGAGCGTCGTCAGCATTTCGGCGAAGGAGCGCAGGCCCTGCGAGCGTGACCACTGCATCTCGGCGACACTGAGTTGTCCCGCGCCTTGGCTGAGCTTGCCGGAGGTGGGGAGTGCGGCGGCGGACTTGCCCGCACCGGCGGCACCCTTGGTGAAGAGGTCAATGGCCTTCTGATACTGCGGGGCGATCTCGGTCTGGCGGAACTGAGCGAGAGCGGCTACGAGCTCGCTGAGATCGCTGCCAGCGACGGCGGCGGACGCGCGAGAATCTTCCGCTTCCTTCTTGGAGTCGGAGGCGCGCTGGGCAAGGCGCGCCTCGATCTCGTCGAGGTCCTTGCGCTGGTTCTCGAGCTGGGAGATGATGGCTTCGATCTCGGCGACCTGGGGCTCGAGCTGATCGGCGAGCGCCTGGATGCGGAGGCCTTCGAGGCGGACGACATCGCCTGCGCGGCGCTTGACGTTGGCGGCCGCGACGATCGGGGCCGCTTCGCGAGCGGAGATCGTGCTGGTACCTTCCATCAGCTTGGTGTATTCCGCGCCGAGGGCATCGGCGGAATTGATCCTGAGCTTGGCCTGGGCGCGGTTGTCATCGAGCTGGTTGGCGAGGACGCCGCGGCGCTGGCGCTGGGCGTTGGCCTCGGATTCCTTGGTGGCGCGGCTCTTGCTGATCTCGGCGATCTGCGAGGACGCGTCGAACGCGTCGGCGGCTTCGGCGGTGGCCTGCTTGAGCGACCAGACCGAGAGGGCGGCCTCGATCTCGCGCATCATGTTGCGGGCGCGGCGCTCGCTGGCCTGGGCTTCTGCCGCGGGACCTTCGGCGAGGCCGAGCTGGCTCTGAGCGGCGAGGAGCGACGCCGCGGCTTGCTCGCCCTGGAGGCCGGATGCGTTGGCGGCGGCGGTGGCCTTAGCGAGAACGCGGTTGTAGGTGGCGGTCGCGTGCTCCTGGGTCGGCGCGACGGGTGCGCCGCCGGTCATGGCGACGAGGTCGGTGCCGCTCTCTTCGACGCCGCGGCCTGCTTCGCTGCGGCGATCGCAGGCAACAAGGCCCGCGGCAACGCCGGCCAGCATCGAGAGGCAAAGGACCACCGACATGCCGCGGCGCAGCGAGGGCGAACCCCAGGCTTGGCGAGAGGCGTGGCGAGAGGTCTGGCGATTGGTGAGGTTGGAACGAAGAAGCGTGGTACCCGTCATGAATTTCAGCCCTTGGAAGGTGCGGCACATCCGCGGGCCGATGCTCAGTCCCGCTCGCGTGCTGGCGGCACGAGAGAAGTCCTGGAAAGAGCCCGCGGGTTCGTCATGTCGCCGTCCAGCGACGACCAAGTGAAGTGTATCAGACTCGTTCATGGCTCGCGCGGGGAAGGCGTGGCGGGCATGTACAAAGTCCTACCGGGGTGAGCCGGGAGGCGTTGGGGTGGGATTCGCCACGGGCTTATCCTCTTCGCTGCCATCTTCGACATCCTTGGGCGCGACGCGCGACGCGGCGGGGACGGCCGGAACGCCGCCGGGGACGGGGGCGACGAAATCCACGGGGTAGTCGGGGCGCGGGCGGTACATCGAGCGGATCCACTCGATGGCGGCCTTGTAGCGTTCGTCGTCTCTGCCGCTGAAGACGGGTTGCCAGCGACCCTTGCCCAAGCCCTGGATTTCTGGGTGCTTGCGGACTGAGTCCTTGACTGGGAGGCCGTACTCGAGCAGGATTGAGTCGGCGGGAGAGTCGTAGGAAATGAGCGGACGGCCGTCGTCGAGGCGGAAGCGGTCCATGATCAGGAAGTTGGTGTAGACCGAAGCCTTGGAGTTGGGTTGGCGATTGTGGAGCCAGAGGCGACCGGCTTCCTCGCCGCCGTGGCAGCGGGTGGTGGCGCAGGAGTTCACGAGCCAGTTGCGATGGACGCTGTCGCGGAAGAGTCGCATGGCCTTTGGGTCGTCCATGATCTGGACCTCGCCGTAGAACTCGCGGGCGCGCAGCTCGAACAACCAGGCGAGGACTTCGGCGGGCGTCTTGCGGAGGAAGACGTCGCGGCCTTCGGGCGTGATGGGGACCTTGCCAAGGTCCTTGGCCTCGCGCCCGGCGTATGCGTCGAGGAAGCGGCGGACCGTTTCCTGGCGGATGTTCATGCGGGGCGGGTCCTTGAGATCGACCTCGAGGACGCGCATGAGGTTGATCTGGGCGTCGTCCAGCAGCGGAAACTCGCGGCGTACGGGGCGTGCGACGGGCACACGCTGATCGCCGGGAGCGGGCTTGACGTGCTGCAGCTTGGACTGCTCGATGATGATGACGCGCAGGTCGCGGGCCTGCTGGCTGTCGGGATCGGCCTTGAGTGCGCGGTCGACCTCGGTCAGGGCGAGGGCGAGGCGGCCCTTGGCGCGGAGCCATTCGGCGAGCTGGAGGAGCGTGTCGACATCGTCATCGGGGATGGCGCGCCGGAGAAGGTCGTAGCGTTCCTCAACGGTGGGGATGGCCTTCAGGCGAGCGACGCCGGCGAGATCGAAGGGCGTGGCGAGGCCGCCGATGGCGATCGTGACGCGCGTCGACGTCTGCTCGATCAGGATTCCGCTGACCCTGCGACCGTCCTTCATTTCCAGCTCGACCTCGCCACCGACCTGGATCGGGCGCTCGGTGGATCGGGCTGGATTGGCGGGCTCGGCGCTGGGAGGAATCTCAGGGGTCTGGGCGGGCTGGGGGTCCGTGGGCTGGGCGAGGTGTGACCACATCGCTAGCGACGCGGCGAGGAGCGCAGCACCGGTCAGGGCGGGCATAAGAAGTAGGGAAGCCATGGCGCAAGTGTAATGGCTCTGGATGGCGGAGGGAGGGGGGCAAAACACCCGTGCCGTTACGCTGCGGCGGAAGTTGGCCGGATGCGGCGGATCGTGTCCTCGATGCGGGACCGGAGCATTTCGGGCGTGAAGGGCTTGACGACGTAGTTATTGACGCCAGCCTTGATGGCCTCGATGACGCGGCTGCGCTCGGCCTCGGTTGTCACCATGATGATGGGTGTGGCGCGGTCGGTCTGTCGCCAGGCGCGGACGAAGGTGACGCCGTCCATGTTGGGCATGTTCCAATCCACGAGCATGAGTCCGGGGCGCTCGCTGGTTGCCTTGAGCATCGCGTCCTGCCCATCGACGGCTTCGATGAGGTCGGTGTAGCCGAGCTGCGCCAGCACCACCTTCTGGATGTTGCGCATTGTCCTTGAATCGTCGACCAGAAGGATTCGCATCGTGCGGAGCTCCGGGGAAGGTTTGGGTATCATTTACTCTGGCTGTCTGGCGGTTTATGATAATTTGTATTGCTTTGTATTACTTTATCTTTGAATGTGCACACCAGCGTCATGCCGCTCGCTTTGATCCGCCCGCCTTTGAACTCTGGATCGAGAAGACGATGCTCAGATCGCCGAAGGCGGTTGAGCACGGGATGATGACTGTTTCCTGGCCGGGCGCTGGGGCGTGCTTCCAGCCGAGCACAACCGAGGGGCAGGAGATGAAGGCTTGGTGGTTGGCGAGGAGGACTTTGGCGCCACCGCAGACCATGTTGGTGATCTCACCAAGCGCATCGGCGAAGTCGGGGGAGGCTGGCTCTATGTCCTGGCCGCTGAGGGTTGCGACGCAGCGGCGAGCGGTGCCGATGGGGAAGCAGAGTGCGACCCAACCCTCCACTTCGCCGGACATGCGAATGGTGGCCGCGACTTCGGAGTCGATGGCGCCCTTCTTCTCGATGGGGCCTCCGACGCCGACCTTGAGCTGCATCATGGTTGAGAAGACGTTCTGGATGCTGGCCCCGAGTGCTTCGACGAAGATGGCTTGCATGAGAGATGCTCCGTGAACAGGCGTGGACAGACGCGAGGAGGCATGAGCAGACTTACGCGGACGTGGGCGGACATGGGCGGACATGGGCGGAGAAAACACTTCGTTACGCCGCGGCACGGTCCCGACGCTGGTCCGCACCTGCGGCGAGCCATTCCATATCGATCAGTAGACCGACGCCGCCATCTTCTCTGAGTGCGACGCTGCTGAGGCCGCGGACCGGGGCGGCTCCTTCGAGGGGTTTGACGGTGACGTGCTGCTGACCGATGACCTTCGTGACGAGGAGGCCCACGCGCCGATCGCCAGCGCGCAGCACGATCACGTATCGCTCGATCGCGCGTGCGTGGCCATCGCCGAGCGCGTGCGAAGCGCTGATCAGCGGCAGCAGTTCGTCGCGAACTCGCATGACTCGCGAGCCGCCGATCAGCGACAGGCGCTGCGGCGTCGGACGCACGACCTCCACGACATGATCCAGCGGCACCGCGTAGACCTCGTCCGCAACTGCGACCAGGAGTACGGGGAGCAAGCCTGGCGCGAGGGGCACCACGATCGTGACAATCGCGCGCGCGCCCTGCGTGCTTGAGAGCTCGATGTTGCCGCGGAGCTTCTCGACGTTGGCGCGAACGACATCCATGCCTACGCCGCGGCCTGAGAGATCGCTCACACGATCGGCGGTTGAGAAACCAGGCTCGAAGATGAAGCGGAAGACCTCGCCATCGGTCATGGCCAGCAGCGTCTCGGGCTTCGCGAGGCCGCGCTCGACGGCCTTTGCGCCGATGAGCGTGCGCGACAGGCCGCGGCCATCGTCCTCGACTGTCACATGGAGGCTGCGCGCTTGCCTCGAGGCGCGCAGTGTGATGGTGCCGGTGGGGTCCTTGCCTGCGGCGGTGCGGTCGGCCACGGTTTCGAGGCCGTGATCGCACGCGTTGCGGATAAGGTGCATCAGTGGGTCAACGAGCGCCTCGATCACGCGCTTGTCGGCTTCGATGCTGCCTCCCTCGATCACGAGCCGGATCTGCTTGCCGGTTCGCGTTGCGAGGTCGCGCACCAGGCGCGGGAAGCGGGCAAAGAGTCGCTCCAGCGATTGGACGCGCGCGCCGATGAGCTCGGTCCGGAGTTCTCGCGTCGCCCGATCCACCGCCGACGACGTGGCGTTCAGGTCGCGCCTAAGTGATGCGTTGATGGCGACCTGGCTCGCGAGGCGGCTCACGATCTCGCCGATGCGATGCTTCTGCGCGAGAAGTTCGCCGACGAGATCCATCATCGTTTCTAGGCGGCGTACCTCGACGCGGATGGTCGGCTCGGTGGAAGCGGGCGGTGGGTTGGTTGCTGGTGTGCTGACCGAGGTGGTCAGTGTGGTCAGTGTCGCCGAGCATGTGTTTTCGCTGGGCTGCGTGATCAGAGGCGGGTTCGGCTCATGCAGCGCGGCGTCGGCGGCCTTGATCGCCTCGGCCGCACCATCATCCTCGAACAACTCTGGCGTTGGCTCGCGCGCTGGACTGTGGAGCGCTTCTGCGGGAAGTGCGACTCCGTCGAACAGTGCTGCGGTTGCTGCGTCGGCATCTGGCGACAGCCTCGATGCGGCATCGATCGGCGCACCGCTGAGACACGCCTCGATCCGATCCGCGAGACGCCCCATCGGGATGGCGCGGACCTCGCTGTGCTTCAGTCCTTCGCAGAGGTGCTCCATCGCTGATGCGACCACGTGCAGTCGCGGGCAGATCTGCCCGTGTATCGCGGGCGTAAGTGCGGGCGTTCGCTGCCCGATGCGGGCCAGGAGCCGCGCGAGGCGACCCAGGAGCGCGAAGTCGAAGAACTCTGCGATTCGTTCGAGAGATGCGCCGTACACGCTCAGCTCCGCAGCGGTAGATGCCGCGATGGGCGAAGAGAGGCCTGCCTCGTCCGTCAGGCTCGCAAAGCAAGCGAGGCACCCG
>Ga0105044_10016247_pt1 | contig 10045 bp, 7 predicted proteins | sample MAT01_FD_78092 | JGI IMG/M metagenome (GOLD analysis project Ga0105044, IMG submission 78092) | Freshwater microbial communities from Lake Fryxell liftoff mats and glacier meltwater in Antarctica - MAT-01 | ecosystem: Environmental > Aquatic > Freshwater > Ice > Liftoff microbial mat | place...
CTGGATTACCTTGCCGTATGCCTTGAACTCAAAGACGAGCATGTTTAGATTCCTCCTTGCTTTATGATAGTACAGTCATCATAAAGCCGCCCTAGAAGGACAGGGTTTTAGACCCAATTTTTTGAAAAACCGTTCAGGGTTTAGCCAAACTCAGCTTGTAGGGACTCATCATAGTCATCGGCAGTCATCGCTACAACGGTAATGTTGCGTGACACCTCTGCCGGGCTGAGTTCTGCGACAGTGCGCTGAGCGGTTACTACAACCTGATTATCGACAATGCAAAAATGAGACTCAAAGGTGCTGCCCCAGTTGAGTTCCAACAGCTTTCGCATTAAGCCTGGCTCGTCTTTGGCCGGCAACGACATAACCGGAGCCCAGACCTTCAGCATGTCTTCTTCAGTTAGCCCTGTCAATTCGACGAACACTTCAACTGTGCCGTACTTAAATTTCCAGATGCGACCTGCCCCTGTCTGGCTGACCATAGCGGTTTGGTCTTCTTCCAGGCTAGAGATAACCGTCTCAATCACTTCGATGTGATTCACAGTAATAATTTCCTCCGCGACTAGAACCTGGTTAGACTCAGCTTCCATAGGAATCCTCGCAACTCACTATTCCGTGTAGTATTCGCTTTCACTGTAGCCTGTTCTGCTTACATCGTCTGCAATCGCAGGATTTCTTTGCGTTTCTGTTTCTTTGCGTTTTTAGTGGAAGATTACGCTCGCAGAAATGCCCAGCGCCCAATGACTCAAGTTTCCCGGCTCTACCTGCCGTCTTGCGACCCTTGCCGACGGGTATCCAGAAAAATCATAGCTACCGCACAGCTATCTCTGATTGAAGGCAGGCTCCAGACAGGTCTCATGGAGCCTGTCTGGAGGGAGGAAGAAACGGTCAATTCACCAGCGCACTGTTGAGCGAAGCCTAGACCTTACTAGCAGCAGGTTGCTTAGCCGCATTCCGGTTGAGACCACTGAGGAACATAGGAATAAAATTCTCGACGAAGGATTGCGGATCGCGCTGCCAAGCCCGTTGCACCACATCAATGCGCGTGCGCTGTAGGTCAGGAGCCAGGAACGCATGGGGCAGCCGCTCGGCTAGGTATTGAGGCCGTTGCCAGAGGGGAAGGGTGTTGGCGATGTCGAGGAGATTCCCGACACGGCGCAACTCTGCCCCAAGGGTGATGTCCATGCCACATTCAAAAGCCGCTTGTTCGATCGCGGCATATTTTTGCTTAGCTTGGTCTACTTTCTGGCGATGGGCAGGGCTTTGGTCTGCCATCTGGGCGAGTAGTCGAGTTCCCCATCGCACATGGCCGGCTTCTTCTGGCAAGATCCGCTCGATGGTTTCGCGAATTTGGATATTTTCCTCCGTTTGAGGCGCTTGCTTCAGGGCATGTATGTGGGCGGAGAAGTATTCACATCCCCGTTTTTCGGTCACGTTGATGGCGGCCAAGGAAGAAATAACAAAATCATCCCCCTCTTCTGGGGTAGATTGTTCACGGTCGAGGAGGCGCTCAAATTCTTCGATGTAAGAAGAGCCGGGGGGGGTGCCAACACTGCTGCCAAGGTCAGTCAGAAGGTCAGTCAGCCACATGGCATGACGTGCTTCATCGGATACATGGCGAGAGAGATCGCGGACTAAGCTGGCTGGCTGACCGTCTAGCTGCTCAATCAGATCTGTCAGATCTTTGCAGCTGCGTTGCTCACTGTATCGGTAGCGGTTGAGGGTGATATGGTGAATTTCGCGATCGCGCACCACTTGCATCAAGACATCACGGGCACTTAGGGCACCCATCGAGCTTTGCAGTTTGCGGGGGTAAACAACAGTCATAGTTTTAATAGGGAAGTGTTCTAGAGTGTTGCGTTTTGTAAAAACTGTTCATCGATCGTAACCCAACTTTTGCGATCGCGCACAACTCCACCCCGCATCCTTCTCGCCAAGAACTCTGAGTGAGCAATACCCCTCAGCACCGTCCAATCCACCGGGTTCTGCCTACCTTGTTCGGATCCTGCTGAAAGGGACAACTCAAAGAGGGTTCGATAAATATGGGCAAAATTTTGAAAATGATTTGAAATTCCGTCTTTACAGGCAGAATATGCAGAGAGGGATGTTTGCGACTATTCACCCCTCGCCTCCACCCCGCCCAACCTCTGCCCATCCTCCACTGACTCCCGGATCTCTATAAATTTCCTGTCTCCACCCACCCGTATCCACAAAGATGTCCATCAAAAACATTGTCTTTGCTGTTCTCTTAATCTTCGTTCCTATCTCTTTTACGGCTCACTATCTTCAGTGGGATCCTTTGGTACAGTTTGGGCTGACCTGTCTTGCTATTTTGCCCTTGGCCGCCTGGATCGGAGCCGCAACCGAAGAAATTGCCGTCGTTGTAGGCCCAAGCTTAGGTGGATTGCTCAACGCCACCTTCGGGAATGCCGCAGAGCTGATTATTGCCGTAGTGGCGCTGCGGGCTGGGCTGATTGATGTGGTGAAAGCCAGTTTGACCGGATCCATTGTGTGCAACCTGTTGCTAGTTATGGGGCTGTCGATGTTTCTCGGTGGCCTGCGATATAAAGAACAAAATTTTCAGTCGGTGGTGGCGCGCACCAATGCCTCGGCTATGAACCTCGCTGTGATTGCCTTACTCATGCCAGCCGCAGTGAACTTTACCTCCGTGGGCATTGAAGAAGCGACGTTGCAAAAAATCTCCATTGCTGTGGCGATCGTGTTGATTTTGGTCTATTTGCTGACGCTCCTCTTTTCGATGAAGACCCATAGCTTTCTCTATGATGTGGGTCTTGCCGATGTGGGTAGCGTCCACCCAGAAGGCGAAGCCGAGGTTGATGCAGATGGGCACACCTCACACCGTCCTAACCTCGTCCTATGGGTGAGTGTGTTGCTGGGGGCAACGGCCTTTGTAGCTGCCGAATCTGAGTTATTGGTGGGGTCTTTAGAGGCTGCAACCGAGCAATTGGGGCTAACGCAACTATTTACTGGGGTGATTGTGCTGCCCATTATCGGTAACGCTGCCGAAAACCTGGCTGCCGTCACCGTCGCGACCAAAAATAAAATGGATTTATCCTTGTCGGTTGCTGTCGGTGCCAGTCTGCAGGTTGCCCTCTTTGTCGCTCCGCTGCTGGTCTTAATTGGTTGGTTTATCGGACAGCCGATGGATTTGAATTTCAATCCGTTTGAATTGGTGGCCGTAGCGGTGGCGGTATTAATTGCCAACTCAATTAGCTCTGATGGGCGGTCTAACTGGTTTGAGGGGGTTTTGCTGCTGGCGACTTATATCATTGTGGGTATCGCCTTTTTCTTCCATCCGGTCGTTGTCAGTACCTAAGAGTTCTGGATCTAAGCATTTTGGCGATGGCTGGGGTCTGAGCAAGAAAATTCAGCCCCCTAAAGTCAGCCTCTGAATTGAAATCTCTAGCCGCGCGATTGAGGATCTGTGATCCGTGAGGCGACTGAGGGCATGAGCGAGGGGCGATCGCCAAAATCCTAAAATGCGATCGCCCTCTTGCATCCTAAACCTCTATCGTGGGAGTACATTTCCAGTAAAACACCCTCATTTGGCCGAGCCTTCATCAGCTCTTGATGAAAATTTTATAGTTAATTGACTGAACTCAGGGATGCTACTGATAACGTCAATGGAGCTTTGTTCATGGATGAAAGGACATCAGCCAACCCTGGTGATCTCAGATTGCCCTTCAACGCTGGCTCATCTCCAAAATACTGACTCATCCCCACTAGGTGTCATGACTTCCCCCATCGCCAACGTCTTAATTATTGTCGAAAACCTCCCCGTCCCCTTCGATCGACGGGTGTGGATGGAAGCGACCACACTCCATCAGGCAGGGTATGGGGTATCCGTCATTTGCCCTCAAGGCAAAGGCTATGACGCAGAATATGAAGTGTTAGAAGGGGTTCATATCTACCGGCATCCCATCTCCCCAGACATTAGCTCTGTCGTAGGCTATCTCACCGAATATGCCACCGCCGTCTATTGGGAGTTTCGCTTAGCCCAGCGGGTTTGGAAAGAGCGAAGGTTCGACATTGTTCATATTTGCAACCCGCCCGATTTATTATTTATCACCGCTGGCTGGTTCAAATTCTTCCACGGAGCCAAGGTTATTTTTGATCACCATGACCTCGCGCCCGAGATGTACGTCACCAAGTATGACCGCAAAGATTTCTTTTATTATGGGTTGCGTTTAGTAGAGCGGTTAACCTATGCGATCGCCGATCTCGTGATCTCCACTAATGAATCGCACCGCACCATCGCCCTAACCCGTGGCAAGAAGCAGGGCGATCGCGTCCACATCATCCGCAGTGCCCCTGATCTAAGCCGATTCCGTCCTTTACCACCAGACCCAGCCTACCGGAAAGGACGGCACTACCTAGTCGGCTACATGGGCGTCATGGGTGAACCCGAAGGCATCGACTACCTCCTCCGCTCGATCCAGTACATCACCCAAGTAAAAGGCCGCACCGACATTCACTTCATGCTCATTGGCGGCGGCCCTGCCCTCGAAACCATGCAACAGATGTCTCACGAGTTGGGCGTGTCTGAGTTTGTCGAATTTACGGGTTTCAAATCGGGGGATGAACTCCTACAACGCCTATCCAGCTGCGATGCCTGTGTCGAACCCTCCCCGGCTACCGAATACAACCAGAACTGCACCATGAATAAAATTCTGGAGTACATGGCCCTAGGGCGGCCTCTGGTGCAATTTGATCTGAGGGAAGGACGGCGATCGGCACAAGAAGCCTCGTGCTACGTTACCCCAAACGATGAAGTCGAGTTTGCTGAAACACTTTTGCAGCTATTAGAGTCACCGGATATACGAGAAACCATGGGGAACGCAGGCAGGCGGCGCATGGAAGATTTATTAGAATGGCGACATCAAGCCCCCAAATTGTTGGCAGCCTACCAACAGGTTTTGCCTAAAACTTTAACCAAACCCTAATTGTTCCTTGATTACAACGCTCTGACACTCCATACATCGCCGTATATTCATGCATCGCTATATTTCAGCTATTAGCTAGGGGCACTACTAGGGACTAACCAAGACGGAGGTGCAGCAATTTTGAGCTATTACCTATGAGGCATCCATCACCTGTAGGAGATACTGCTCAGGCTGATGCTGGGAGTAAGGGGGATACTGTTTTCAGGGCTAGACAGCTCACTACCTTTTTCTTAGGCTAAATCTTAATCTCTCAGAGTTTATAAAAGATAAGATATAGCGGTTCTTTGCCGGGTGAGGTACAGTAGACCCCGACAAAACCCTTGCTGAATAAGGCTTTCAAAAATCAACCTGTACTTCACTAAACCAGGAACCACTATACTTCAGGCCGTTAGTAACTGATCAAAATAAGCCCAGAGGCTCATTTTGACTAGAATTACGCTGAAAAATAAGTCCCTGCAGATCATTAACAGCGTTTAACGGTCAAATCTCATTTCGATCCGTTAGACTTAGCAAAACAGACTTGTGAGTATTAGATAAAACCACGTTAATGACATTAGCATCGACAAATTTATGCTTCTGATATCAAGGTGATTTATCTACTATAACAGTCCTTATCTTGCTCAAAATAGGCATCCACCGGCCTCATCCAATTTCAAGATTTACTTATTTACGCATTTGAAGTTGAAGATTTCAGAAATTTTGAAAATTCTCTAAAACCAGTAAAAATAACAAAGTAAATGACTCCTCTTGAAAAAAATTACTTCCTTCAAAGCTTACATTTTGAGAAAAAGAAAAATAGCTAACATTGCGCTAACAATTTTTTATTCTGAAGAAATATCCAGTCAATTCGGAGACATGAATTATTGATCAGAGAATAATTATTCCACTTGTTCTTACCACAAACTAGCCTATTTTTTTGGGCTATTGTAACGTTTAATGCAGCTCGCATAATATAAAAGAAATATTTTGAATAGGCAATGATTTGATCACTTTTGCTTTAGATACTTTTAATTTATTCTAAAATCTGATGCTTGTCGAAGGCGTTTATTCTTTTTCAAAAAAGATGCTTAAGAACACTTGTATCTCTACTCTGTAGGCTAACTATGCAAGCACAACCCACCAGTCCTGACGTCTCTATCATTGTCCCGGCTTACAATACAGAATTGTATATTGCCCAAGCTATTGATTCGGCATTAGGGCAAACCTTCAAAAATATTGAAGTGATCGTGGTTGATGATGCTTCGACAGATTCTACATTGGCGATCGCCCAGAAATATACAGATCCTCGCCTCCGAGTCATTCAGCATCCCCAAAATTTGGGGGCTGGGGCTGCACGGAATACAGCCTTAGACGCAGCCCAAGGACAATGGATTGCGGTTTTAGATTCTGATGACTGGTTCGCTGCCGACCGCGTTGAAGCCCTTCTGCAGTTCACAGAAATTGAAGACACTGAATTTATTGCAGATGATCTATTTTTCATCCTCGACGGAGAAACGCAGCCTAGAAGCACCTTACTAGAAGAAGCCGATTCATTTATCAAAACCCCTCAATTTATCGACCCTTTACTGTTTGTCGAAACGCGACGAAAACTGAAGTTGGCTTATACCAAGCCATTGATCCGTAGAAAGTTTTTAAAACAATATAATCTCCGCTACGACCCAGCCCTGCGTTTAGGACAAGATTATTGGTTTTATATGAGCTGCTTTCTAAAAGGAGCCAGGTTCTTTTTGGTACCTGAGCCTTACTACTTCTATCGGTTGCGAAAAAACTCCCTTGTCAATGAAAGTCGTGCCGAAAGATTTGATGGCTTTTGTAAAGCTGCCCATGAGTTTCTGCAACTGCCAGATGTCTTTAAAAATCTAGCCCTACAGAATGCGCTGCAATTAAACCTTCGCTCCTACAAGCGAGGCAGAGCCTATTATCGCGTCGTAGAACCGCTTAAACAAAAAAAATGGGGAAAGGCGGTTCATCAAATGCTCCATAACCCCTCTTTTTTTACAGAGTTCCTTAAACAGTTAAGCGAAATTATTGGGCGACGCTGGGATTATTATGTGAAAGGTAATACGCTAGCCTATGAGGCTAGACTCCAAAAAAAGTCTACCTCTGAATAGATCAAATCTATTTGATTAGCCAGTATCTATTCATCCACAATACTCTGTGTTATGCAGCACACCCATATTCTAAATTGCTAGGGCTGCTCTGACAGAGCCTTCTATCTCCAGGAGTTTTAGACAAAAGATCAGAGATTTAACACGTTATATTTTGAGTGCGAACTATTAGGTAAATCTGTAATATTCCTATTATAAATAGCCCATTTCAAAAGTTTGATAGGCTATGCTAATTTTTCTGAAATCTATAGCAATTCTATTTCAATTGAAGGAGTCAAGGGGCTTAAGCCCCTTGTTCCAAGGATATCTGTCTTTTGTGAATGATTTAGAACTTCTATATAAACATTAGTAATAATAAGGTTATTGACCCCAGCCATCATGATGAGTATCGACTAGATTCATTTTCTAGAGCTGGGATGAAGAGACGGGCAAAATAGCGAGTTGTTAAGCTAACATCCCCTAGACTGATATTGGAGAGGTATGGTTTGTGGGTTGTTCCTCTACTCAGTTGATCGTCTACCATAGAAACAACTTGATTTATAAAAACAACTTGATTACTCTGTAATCAAGTTTAGAAGTGTTTTTATAGCAGCTCACCGTTATTCTGTGCCAGTTATAGCGGTTCCTGGTTCAGTGAACTACAGGTTGATTTTTGAAAGCCTTATTCAGCAAGGGTTTTGTCGGGGTCTACTGTACCTCACCCGGCAAAGAACCGCTATAGTAGTTGTTAGAAGCAATTAATGCCTAAGAATTAATGGGCTTTGCCTTCATCGGGTAAGGAGGAATACCTTGAATCGCCGCCAACTTTTGTTATTAGGTCTTGGAGCTGTTTCGGGAGCTTCGACCTTGGGGTTGGGGCAATGGCTGCATCATCGGGCTACGCGGGCACAACAAGCGCGCGATCGCACCTTCCCCGTCACTGGAACTCAGCCACTTTGGCAGCGAGCGGCGGCTAAAGGTATTACGTTTGGGGCATCTGCAACCCGCCGAGAAATCTTAGAAGACCCAGACTTAGCCCAACGGTTTGTCGAAGACTGTCGGATGTTGGTTCCGGCCAATGAGCTGAAATGGAAAACCATTCGTCCGAGTGCGACAGAGTATCAGTTTGAGGTGCCCGATGCCATGTTGGCGTTTGCTCAACAGCATGGCTTGATCATGCATGGTCATACGTTGGTCTGGCACAACAGTTTGCCAGATTGGTTTGCAGAAACTGTCAATGCGAGCAATGCTGAGCAAATTTTAGTAGACCATGTACAAACCGTTGCTACTCACTATGCAGGGCAGATACGGTCTTGGGATGTGGTGAATGAGGCTATTTTGCCGGAGCATGATCAGCCTAATGGCCTGCGTAAAACGCCTTGGCTAGAGTTTTTGGGAGAAGACTATTTAGACTTAGCTTTTCGGGTCGCCCATGGGGCCGATCCGCAGGCGCTTTTGCTTTACAACGATTTCAATTTAGATTTTGCGGTGCGCCAAGACGAGCGCAAACGGCGAGCGGTGCTGGGGTTACTGGAGCGATTGACCGCTAAGGGCGTGCCAATTCATGCCCTGGGCATTCAAGGGCATTTGAGTGGGGCTCAGGTGCCGCACTTTGATGCGGAGGTGATGCGAAGATTTTTGCGAGATGTCGCTAGTTTGGGGCTAAAAATCTTCATTACTGAGTTAGATGTGATTGATAAGGCCTTTCCGGCAGATCTCTCGATTCGTGATCGGATGGTGGCGGCTGCCTATGAAGATTACCTCAGCGTGGTTTTAGAAGAACCAGCGGTGGTTTCTGTGGCAACGTGGGGTTTTAGTGATCGCTATACCTGGCTCAACAGTTTTCATCCGCGTGAAGATGAGTTGCCTGTACGTCCCCTTCCGCTCGACGAAAATTTGCAACCTAAACTTGCATGGAATGCGATCGCCCGTGCATTTGACCAAGCCCCACCCCGCGACCCAAACCGAGGAGAAACCCAGCAAGAGTAGTCTACTAAAAGTACTCCGCTAAAAGTAGTCCGTTAAAATCAAAACCACTTTGCGATCGCCATCCAGATCATATCTGAGATGCTAAATCGCAAAGTGGCTTTAAAGGAGTTAGGCCAGATGACCCAATATTGAGGCCTAAAGAATCTGAGACAGAAACTTCTGCGTCCGCTCTTCTTTGGGGTTATTAAAGAAGGTTTCGGGGGTGCCTTCTTCAACGATCAAACCATCGGCCATCAGGACAACTCTATCGGCTACTTCGCGGGCAAAGCCAACCTCGTGGGTGACGACAACCATTGTCATCCCCGATCCGGCGAGGGTGCGCATAACATCGAGTACCTCTCGCACCATTTCAGGGTCGAGGGCAGAGGTAGGTTCGTCAAACAACATAATTTTGGGCTGCATCGCAAGGGCACGGGCGATCGCCACCCGTTGCTGTTGACCACCCGATAGCTGCCCCGGAAATTTCTTGGCCTGCTCTAAAATACCGACTCGCTCTAACAACTGGAGCGCCACTTCCTCTGACCGTGCCTTGGGCCATCGCCGCACCCAAATGGGAGCTAGCATAACGTTTTGAAGCACCGAAAGGTGAGGGAAGAGATTAAATTGCTGGAACACCATGCCGACTTCTCGCCGGATGGTTTCAATGTTTTTGATGTCATGGGATAAGTGAATACCATCGACAAAGATCTTGCCTTTTTGGTAGGATTCCAGCGCATTGAAGGTGCGGATAAAGGTCGATTTCCCAGAACCCGAAGGCCCCATGACCACTAACACTTCGCCTTTCTGCACAGTCATACTGACGCCGCGCAAAACATGAAAATTGTTGTCGTACCACTTTTCTACGTCTTGGGCGACAATCATTGGCCCTGAATCTTCGGCTCCATTGGCTCCGTTTTGCATGGTTTCTACCTGATATTGCGCCATTATCCCTTAGTCTCCTAGTATTCAATGAATTGGCGATCGCCACAAACTCAATTTCAGATTTAACTCAATTTCAGATTTAAC
>Ga0105044_10016248_pt1 | contig 10045 bp, 7 predicted proteins | sample MAT01_FD_78092 | JGI IMG/M metagenome (GOLD analysis project Ga0105044, IMG submission 78092) | Freshwater microbial communities from Lake Fryxell liftoff mats and glacier meltwater in Antarctica - MAT-01 | ecosystem: Environmental > Aquatic > Freshwater > Ice > Liftoff microbial mat | place...
CCTATGAAAACAGCTCATCGCGAACAAACTCCAAGAATCGTTGCTAAACCTTTGGTGGGCCAGCACTACGATCGACAATGCGGTTTAGCTTTCGCTGCTTTCGCTGCTTTCGCTGCTTTCGCTGCTTTCGCTGCTTTCGCTGGTTTCGCTGCTTTCGCTGCTTTCGCTGGTTTCGCCAAGGGGGGTGTCGAGAATGACCGAAAGCTGAAATCGAATGTCGGCTCAAACCAATGGCAAGCGTTGCGACGAGCGAAGCACGGGCCGACGAGTCTGGGCAACTCCTAAACTGATTCGACCCTGACCGACGGAAGTTTTTCCCAATGCCCACGCTCGCCGAGCGCTACAGCGCCGAGTTCCCCACGTCCCGCGAGCGCTTCGAAGTCGCCAAGGGCATCTTCCCCTGCGGTGTCACGCACGACACGCGGATGATGGAACCGTTCCCCATTTATGTCGAGCGCGCGCTCGGCAGCAAAAAATACGATCTCGACGGCCACGAAGTCATCGACTACTTCGTCGGCCACGGCTCGCACATCTTGGGGCACTCACCGGAGGTCGTGGTGACGGCCGTGCAGCAGCAGATGGCAAAGGGCACCCACCCCGGATCATGCCACGAACTCGAAATCGAGTGGGGTAAGCTCGTGATGGAGCTGATCCCTTCGGCCGAGCGAGTCCGCTTCACCGGCAGCGGCACCGAAGCGACGATGATGGCCCTCCGACTCGCGCGGCTCTGCAGCGGTCGGCCGAAGTTCCTGAAATTCCAAGGGCATTTCCACGGCTGGCACGACGCCGTCACCGTCGGGGCCGATTTCCCGTACGAGTCGAATTCGGTCGCCGGGGTGCCCGAGGAAATCGCGTCTGTGTGCGTGGCGGTGCCGCCGAACGACTTGAACCTCGTCGAAGCGGCGCTGGAGAAGGACGACCGAATCGGCGCCGTGATTCTCGAACCGACCGGCGGCCACTGGGGCGCGGTGCCGATCCACGGCGAGTTCCTGAAGGGCCTGCGCGAACTCTGCACGCGGCGGAACAAGGTGTTGATTTTCGACGAAGTCATCACCGGTTTCCGCGTCGCGCCCGGCGGCGCGCAGCAGGTCTACGGTGTGACGCCCGACCTCACGGCGCTGGCGAAAATCCTAGCCGGTGGATTGCCCGGTGGTTGCCTCGCCGGGAAGGCGGAAATCCTCAACTTCATCGAGCCGCGACCAGGTCAGCCGAAGATGCGCCACCCCGGCACTTATAACGCGAACCCGCTCTCGGCCTCGGCCGGGGTCGCCTGCCTCAAGCAAATCCGCACGGGCGTTCCGTGCCGGTTGGCCAACGAATCGGGCCGGAACCTGCGGAACGAATTCAACGCGATGTTCGAGGCGAACAAGCTGCCGTGGATTGCATACGGTGAGTTCAGCATGGTCCGCGTGATCCCGAATTACACCGGCGAACGCCCCGGAATGGCGCATGGGGACAACGACGGCTTCATCCCTTTCGGCGGCGATTTGAACAAACTCGACGGCCCAAAAAGCGCCAAGCTATCGCACGCCCTCCGTCAGGGGATGCTCCTGCAAGGCGTCGACTTCTGGGGGACCGCCGGGATGACCTGCATGGCCCACTCCCCCGCGGATGTGGCGAAAACCGTCCGTGCGATGGAGCGTACTATCGCCTGGGTGACCGAAGAGAGTATCACATGACCGACGGGGCGAGCCGGCAGCGTGAGCTGCCGGCTCACCCTCAGCCCGGATATTCTACCCCTGCATCTTACTTTCAAGCCCGCATTCAAACGATTCGGGATGCTGCGATAAACGTTCATATTTGGCCTCGCTCCACGCCGGCTCTTCCAGCCGACGATGGATTTGTTATCTTTGAATCAACCCGGCTTCGCCTCGAGCGCCGCGACTCGCTCTTTCAATTTTGCGATCTCCGCGAGGGCGTCGTTCAGCTTCGCCTCCAAGCCGCTCGGTGCCCGCGATGTTGCGGCTTCTACCGAGACCGGCGGTTGGCCGCCTCGGTGGCTTGCCAATTCTTCCGGGGTGTGGAAGCCGTGCGTGACCATCGCCCCGCGCCCCGGCGGCGACAGGTAGACCGTCAAGATCCGTTCGCACAGGCCCTTCAAGAGTGCCCGCAGCGTGTCCAAGTCGGCGATCTCGTCCATCCGGCTCGCCCGGCCGCGGAGGTCGCCTTCGGATTGCGGGCCGCGCAGCAGCAGTTCCGCGAGGATCGCCAGTTCGACTTTGCTCGGGTTCCACGCATCGTAAAGCAGGTGGCGCCAACGGTCGGCCCGCCCGCCCTGCTGCTTGATGGTCAACCCTTTCTTCATCAGTTCGTTCAGAGTCTCTTCGACGTCGTCTTCGTCGAGTTCGAGCACCGGATCGCGGTTCGATTTTTGATTGCACCCCACGACGACGCTGTTGAGCGTCATCGGGTAGGTGTCCGGCGTTTTGGTAGTCTTGTTCTTTTCGACGAGGACGCCGAGCACGCGCCGCTCGAGGATGGACAACGGCTCGCGGGCTGGTGGGCTGGCTGCGGTGTCGGACATTGCGGTTCGTTCCTTATTATTCGCCGCTGAGCATCCGCGCCAGCGGCCTGGTGATTTCGATATTTTCCAAGACGATCTTCAGCACGACCGTCAGCGGCACGGCCAAGAACATCCCCGGCAGGCCCCACAGGACGCCCCACATCGACAGGGCCGCGAGGATCACGATCGGGCTGAGGCCGACGGCCCGGCCGATCCACATCGGTTCGATCAGCGTCGCCGAGACGATGTGGAACGCGAGCAGGACGACGGCGAGGGAGATCGCGCGGCCGCCGATATCGAACTGCACGAACCCGAACACCACCGGCAGCGCGTACGCCACGACCGTCCCGATGTACGGGATGAAATTGCAGACGAACGTGAGTACGGCCCACAGCAGGGCGAACGGGACGCCGAAGGCGTAGAGCAAGACGCCGACCGGGATCGCGAGGAACAGGCTCGATTTCACCTTGGCTTTGAGGTAGCTGATGATCGCGGCGTTGATGCGGCCGAAGATGTCGAGAATTTTCTCGGCCCGTTCCTCAGGGTAGGCTTTGCGCACGCGTTCGGGAAAGCGGGCCGATTCCAAAAGCAAGAACAGCAAGTATAGACCGGCGGCGAACGCTTCGGGCAATCCGACGCGGACGAAGTCGAGCAGCTTCAACAATCCGAAAGCGATGTTGTCGGCGACAATTACTTCCGGGGCTTTAGCGCCCTCCGGTTGCGGCCCGATCATCGGCAGCGAATAGACCCACGCGCTGAGGCGCCGGATCCACTCGTAGACTTTATCGCGCAGTTCCGGGCCTTGCGTCGTGAGGTCGATCAAGTTGCCGGTGACGACGGCGGCCAGCCCGAGCAGGACGAGGGTGGTCGATCCCGCGAGCAGCACGATGGCCACGGGCACGGGGACGTGCTTCCGCAGTCGGTTGTAGTACGGCATGAGCACGTACCCGAGGAACGTAGCCATGAGCAACGGCCGCAATACGGATGCGAGCTGCCCGAGCAGATACCAAGACCCCGCCGCCACGATGACGGCGTAAGCCGCGATGCGCAGGGTCGTGAGGCTGGACCAATGGACTTTGTCGCGTGGCGTCATGGTGCCCAAACCCGTGGAGGCTTCGCTGGCTCTGCTCGTTGTACACGGTGGCGCCGCATCCGGTTCGCCCAAAATTCACATTCTCAGCGGCGGGAATTCCAGGGCGATTCCCGGTGGCTTATCGCGGGCGAAAATAGCGAATATTGGCTTGAAATGAGGCAGTTCCGACGGTGTGAAGAGACCGACACACAGTTTTAAAATGCAGCGGGGGAACGACTTGCGACATTCACGCCATATTAACGGAACTGGTATGGTGCTTGCTGTTCTATGATATCGTGGATGTGCGACGACCCTCCCCAACATCGGCTCGACGGTTCGACCCGATGCCACCGACGCAGCCAGCGTCCGAGTTGTGAATCCGGCCCAAGCCATCCGCCTGCCGGGGCCGGGATTCACCGCGATCATCAGTTTTTGACAGCCTGTGTCGAAAACCGGACTTCAACGAGGAGAGAGCCTTGAACAGCACCCTGCTGCGCATTCGCCGGATCGTGACGATCCCCGCCGCCTTCGGCGCCACTTTGCTGTTGGCCACGTTCACCTACCCCGGCGGTCTCTCGGCCGCCTACCACGATATCCAAGACTACGACGCCATCCGGGCCGACATGCGGACGACTCGGACGGACGATGCGAAGCTGGATGCGATTTTGATCAACATTCTCGACCGGATCACGATGAAAGAGCAATGGCTCGACGAATTGCTCGCCGGGCGAGCGACACTGAAGGTGACGACGCAGCGTTTTATGGAGCTGAATACGTCGAACGAAATCACGCGTCAGGCGATCAACGATCACTACGCGGGCGCCTGCTACGAAGAAAAAGCGGCGCGCAACGTCGTCGATTTCGTCCGCACCCGACTTCGGACTTCGCCCGGCCCCAGCAACACCCCGCAGCGGATCCAAGCCGAGTTCCGCGAACAGTTCGGCTCGGCCGTGAGCGTGAACTGATCAGCCGCGAACGCTACAATCCCCGTATGCTCCCCCGCTTTTACGCCACCTTCGCCCCGCCGACCGGTTCGACTTTCGAACTCGCTGCGGAGGCCATCGCCGTCAAGATTCGCTGGGTCGGGTTGGTCGTCGGCTTCTCGCTGGCCAACTTCGGCCCGTCCGAGAACGTCCTCGCGCTCAACTTCATGCTCGCCCTCGGCGTCGGCTTCACGGCGATCAACACCGCTGTGTTCCGCGGCGGCCGAGTCTTCCTGCGCGATCACCCGCTCGTCATCTCGGCGATGGAAGCGCTCTTCATCGGCTTGCTGTGCTTCTACGAAACCGGCCTCGACAGCCCCTTTCGCTTCTATTACCTGCTATCACTTATCTGCTGCGCCATCCGCTACAGCCCGCGGATCACGTTCATCACCTGCGGGCTCGACATCCTCAGTTACGGGGCGCTCAGCGCCGTCGCCATGGCGGAACCGAACACCCGCCCGCTGTTCCTGCTCACGGTCGTCGTACTGGTGTGGGCGACGTGGGCCGCCGGTGCGATGGCGCGCTTGTTGAAGCGAGCCGAGAATAACCTGCGGATTTTGAATCTCGCCCTCACCGAAAACCAATCCCAGCTGGAATCGCGGATCGCCGACCGAACGCGCGAACTCGAGGAATCGCAGGCCCAAGTGCTGCACCAAGAGAAGATGGCCGCATTCGGTCTGCTCGCGGCGGGGATCGCCCACGAAGTCGGCAACCCGCTCACGAGCATCAGCGGCATCGTGCAGATGCTCGAGCGCCGCGACCCGGACGAATACACACGCACGAAACTCGCGATCGTCACGGGGCAACTCGCGCGGATCCAAAACATCTTGCGCGAGCTCATCACCTTCAGCCGGCCGGCCAGCGCCCTCAGCGGCAAAGTCGCCACGGCGGATGTCATCGAAGAAGCGCTCGGCATCGCCAAATATTACAAGGGCGGCAAGAATCGCAACATCGTGTCCCAGGTGCCGGAGGATCTCCCCGCTATCGTCGGAGTCCGCGATCAACTCGTGCAGGTGATCTTCAATTTGGTCCTCAACGCCATCGACGCCACGGGCAAAGGCGGCAGCATCATCGTGGAAGCGCGGCGCGAGGTGAACCGCGTCGAATGGACGGTCGCCGACGACGGCATCGGGATCGACGCCGCCGTGCAGGCGCGGTTGTTCCGACCTTACTTCACGACGAAAAAACAAGGTACCGGCTTGGGGCTGTTCGTGACCCGGCGCATCGTCGAAGCCCACGGTGGCAGCGTCGGGGTGGAATCGGAATTAGGACGGGGGACGACGTTTCGGGTCAGTCTGCCGGTGAAGTCGAACCCGAGCGGTGGGCGTCAGCCCACCGAGGAATTCGCGCCGAATGTCATTTGAAGCCTCGGAGGGCTGACGCCCACCGCTCGGATTGAGAATTCCATGATCATCCCACCCGCCATCCTCGTTTGCGACGACGAACACGTCATCCGCGATACCCTCGCCGAGTTCCTCCAACAGGAGGGGTATGACGTGCACACCTGCGGCTCCGGCGAGGACGCGCTGAAACTCGCCGGCGCGCGGATGTTCGACCTCGTCCTTTGCGACATCAACCTCCCCGGCCTCGATGGCATCGATGTGCTTGAAGCGCTCGGCCGCATCAGCCCGGAAACATTCGTCATCCTCATCACGGCGTACGCCACCGTCGAAACGGCCATCGAAGCCTTCCAGAAGGGCGCGCACGACTACCTGATGAAGCCGATCCTGCTGCGGGAAGTCCACGGTAAGATCGCCCGGCTGTTGAAACAGCGCGATATGCACCGCGAGAATACTTGGCTCCGCCGCGAGTTGAACCGCGTCGCCGACAGCGCCGAGATGGTGACCGGCCAAAGCCCCGCGATGCGGACGGTGATGGACTTCGCCAAACGCGTCGCGCCGTCGCCGAGTACGGTGCTGATCCTCGGCGAAAGCGGCACCGGCAAGGAATTGCTGGCCCGGGCCATCCACCGCTTTGCCCAAGCCGCCAAACCGACCGACGGTAAGTTCCTGGCGGTCAACTGCGCCGCCATCCCCGGCGAACTGCTGGAAAATCAGCTCTTCGGCCACAAGAAGGGGGCCTTCACCGGGGCCGATCGCGATGCCGTGGGCGTGTTCGTGCACGCCGGAGCGGGGACGGTCTTCCTCGACGAAATCGGCGAGCTGCCCTTGGCGACGCAGGCGAAGCTCTTGCGGGCCATCGAGCAAAAAGAAGTGCAGCCGGTGGGGGCGAACGAGCCGGTGAAAGTCGCCGCGCGCATCCTCGCGGCCACGAACAAAGACTTGGCCAAGGACGCCGCGGCCGGTCGATTCCGGCCCGATCTTTTCTACCGGTTGAACGTCGTGGCGCTCACGCTGCCGCCGCTGCGGGATCGCCGCGAAGATTTGCCGACGCTCGTGGAGTTTCTACTGACCAAGCATTGTCAGCAGTCGGGCCGGCCTTTCGCGGGGCTGTCGCACGAGGCGATGCAGCGGGTGCTGACGTACCCGTGGCCGGGTAACATCCGCGAACTCGACAACGCGATTCAACGGGCCGTCGTGTTGGGCGAACCGCCTTTGATCGAAGCGACCGACTTACCGCAGACGCTGTGGAATTCGGAGGCCATGAACCGCGACCCAGACTTGCTGGAAGAAGCCGTGCGCTTTGCGGAGAAGACCCACATCGAACGAATCTTGAAGCAAACCCCGGACAAACGCGAAGCCGCGAAACGCTTGGGCATCGGGCTGAGTTCGCTGTATCGGAAGATCGAGTTGTGCGGGGTCGAGGTGGAGTGAAGTCGTGGCGGTAGGCTCTGCGAAATTCTCGTCTGGTCAGCCGGACACGCCAGTAGCAATATTGTTTGTCAAGCTGTTTCTGGGCAAATGGGTTTGCCCGGTGACACTTGCGGGCCGACGCCGGGAATCGACTACAGAATATCGTATTGGTCCGGAAGGCGTCGCACTTTTCCACGAATTGGTCCGACAGTATTCCCAGCTGGAATTCGCGCGATCGCGCGAGGAGCGACGCTCGGATCATCGGTTCAAGATTTGCTGACTGCGCCGAATCGCAAAGACCACAGGAATTTCTTCACCGAATCCTGAGGGTCCGGCAACTCTCCTCGTAGCACGCTTCCAAGTCCAGCGACACGGCCGAATCTTCGGTGAGCCAAATGGGGAGCGTCGGCAGCGGTTGACCGACGACGAGCGGATGCGACCAGATTTCCAAGCGCGGCTTACCGCCGACTTTGCGGCCTCGGCAAGTCACGGCGTAGGTCGCCGGGGCGAGTGCGGTGAAGTCCGGATCGGGTTCGCCGGCGAGTTCCATCAGATCGCCGTAGAGGTTGAAGCGGCGGGTCGTCACGAGATCGACGATCGACACGCAGATGCGGTTTTGCAGCAATGCGGCGCATTTGGACACGAACGCTTGGCGGGCCTCGGGGCGATCCTTGTTCCCCGGGCTGACGATTTCGACAGCTGCCACCAACTCCCGATTTCGTTGAAAGACCAAGACTTCGTAGGCGTACTCTTCGGTCAGTTCGACTTCGGCGACCCGCGACGGTGCGGGCGGTGCGTAGGTTGCCAATGCTGTCCCAACGGATTTCGCTTCGGACAACCAAGGCGGCGGGGCATCGCGTTCGCAAGCGCTGACGTCGATTTCAAAGTTGGTGCCAAGGTGAACCCGCGGTTCGACGATATACTCGTCCGGCAGCAATCTGGCGAGTTGTTGAACCATAAAGCCGGGCCAAAGTCCGTGGAAGCCTTCCCACGACCAGTTGTCGAGAATCGGAGGGCGGAAGTGGTCGCGCAGCGGCATGGGGTGCTCCTTGCTTGTATCATAACTCGCGCCGCGTGGTTTTGCCCCGTTGACTTAGAACTCTCCGTGCGCACACAATGTCTGAATCGAAACTGCCGGTTGCGCCGTCTCCCACCCCCCGAGCGATTCCGTTATGCCCGTTTTCTTTCCAGTTCGCCGACTCGGCCTCGTCGCTTTCGCAATGGCCCTGATGGTCGGATCCGCCAGCGCCCAACAGGCGATGTCGCCGGATCAGCAGGCCGAGCAAGCCCTGACGGCGGGGCAGAAGGCGTACAACCAAGGCGATTTTCCCGTCGCCGCCCAGCGATTCAACGAGGTCGTCGCCAAGTTCGCCAACACGCGGTTCGCGTCGGGCGCCCGCTTCGGCCTAGCCCTCATCCAGTTCAACAGCCCGGACATCGACTTCCCCAAGTCGATCGAGAACCTGACCCCCGCCGCGAACGACGGCGGCTTCGCCGAGCGCGGCCACGCGATGTACCACCTCGCCGTGGCCCAGCGCTTCCTCGGCATCCGGGAGATGGACAAGCCTGCCGCCGACCAGAACCAGATCAACCAGCGCAAACAGGCCGCCGATGCGAAATTCAACGACAGCTTGAAATGGTTCAACGAAGCGAAGAACTGGTTTGCCGGGCAGAAGCTCGACGAATGGAGCGCCCGCGCCCGGGCCGACCAAGCCGAGATCGAAATCCGCCTCGGCAAGGTGAAGGAATCCCGCGCGACCAGCGAGCCATTCACCAAGGACCCGGCACTGGCGAAGAACCGCCACCGCCCGCTCGGGCTGTATTACCACGGCCTAGCCTGCTTCCTCGACAAAGACACTACCGCCGCCGGGCGGGTTCTGAACCAACTCGCCCCGTTCAACGATCCCGCGTTCGGCATCCACGCCCGTTACCTCGTCGGACGGGTTCTACACCTGAGCAATGAAGCGGCCGAAGCGAGCGTGAATTACGACGCCGTCATCGCCGACTTCGACAAGGCCAAGCTCGCCGCGGTCGAAGCGATCAAGCAGCCCGATCGCTTCAAAAACAACCCCTTCGAACTCGCCCGCCTGCGGACGCTCGCGCAAGGCCCGGTACCCGAGTACGTCGCCGGGGCGGCCTTCCACGGGGCCTGCCTCAACTACGAAGCGGGTAAATTTCCCGAGTCGATGGTGAAGTTCCAAGCCTTCGCCAAGGCCTTCGACAAAGACCCGCTCGCACCGGACGCCCAACTCCGCATCGGCTTCTGCCAAGTGCAGATGAAGCAGTTTGACGAAGCCGCGAAGACGCTCGCCCCGCTCGCCGAGAAGACCCCGCGCCTCGCCGACCAAGCGCAATACTGGCTCGGCAAAGCTCAATTGGAACTGGCGCTTGCGTTCGACGCTGCCAAGGTCGATGAGCGCAACGCGAAGATCAAAGCCGCCGTCGATGGCATCCGCAAGGCCATCGACAAGACGAACCAACTCGCCCAGCAGAACGACGTCGACGCCAAAGCTCGCCGGCAAGAGATGCTCTTCGAACTCGGCGACGCGTTCCAAAACATCAAGCAGTACAAAGACGCGTTCCCGATCTACGAGCAACTCTGGAACGAGAACGCGGCCCCGGCCCGCCGCGAGGAAGTCCTCCAGCGCTTAGCCGCGGCGTACGGGGCCGCCGGCGACTTCAATAAGTCCGACGAACGCTGCAACGAGTTCCGACGCACCTACCCCCAGAGCAC
>Ga0105044_10016250_pt1 | contig 10044 bp, 10 predicted proteins | sample MAT01_FD_78092 | JGI IMG/M metagenome (GOLD analysis project Ga0105044, IMG submission 78092) | Freshwater microbial communities from Lake Fryxell liftoff mats and glacier meltwater in Antarctica - MAT-01 | ecosystem: Environmental > Aquatic > Freshwater > Ice > Liftoff microbial mat | place...
GATGAAATTAATATCGATACTTCTGCTTTCAGCAATGAATGGAATATGTTTCAGCAAAACTACCAGAATCATCGATAGTCAAATCTTGCCCAGTGGAAAATGTATTTCTTAAGTTCAAAATTCATCCGAATTTCAGTTAATAATTCTTGCCAGACATAAAAATGACACAATAATAAATACTCTGGAGGGTATGAACATGCACCCTGTTCTCCACCCAATTCAATTTTATTCATTAATGACATCAAAGGTTTTTTAACTGAATCTCTTGGGTGTTATGCCCGCTACAATAAGTTGTTTCGAACAGCAGACAGAGGATTGACAAGGACATAAAATGAATCTGGAAGTAGAATTGAAGGTAATTCAAACTGTAAGCTCGATAATAAAAAGTTCTATGTGCTCAATGAAGTAAAATGCATCATCGTTTGGAATATAAGAAATGGGTTATTTATATATTCACTCACGAATGATGGAGGGGTCAATTGGACTGAAAAATCTCAACTCGTTGACAAAAAGAGACTTGTTAAGGAAATTCAAAGAATCAATTACTCAGCAGATGGTCAAGCAACTATAGCGTTTAGTGAAAAATACTTTTATGAATCTAATCGAAAAAGACCAACTTTTATACAATCGAATAACTTTGGACATTCCTTTCAAAAATTAAAATAACGAGTAGATCATAGTAGCGAAACGCCGAAAACCTCTTTCACGTTTCGATCAAATTAAAGATTTCAGCACATTCTGATAAATTCATTCGGCCCAAATCACTAGAGCCAGCCTATAGAAATGCATGGGAAGCAGATAGAGCCCGTATAGTATCTTCGTGCCATCCACAGCTATTACCTCTCCTGCAACCCATTCGCAATCCTTCAAAAACAGAACAAACAATTTGAATAACTTCTATAGAGCCTGTGGAATTACTTTCCGGAAATCTGCGATCGAATGATAGTTTGGAACTAACTTACACAATAGCCAAGGCAGTTGAATGTTCCTAGCCGCCTCCCTTTCCAATTTGCGGCTACTTCTAATTCCGTAGAAGTAACCATAGAGATAGAGTTTCAAAAAAGCTTGAGACTCATACCCCGCAAGGCCTTCAGACTTTGATGCCTTCTCCTTAAAACCTAACTTTTGATTATCCACCTTTTCCACAAACATATCCATCACCCGCAACGGACTATATGTTGTAAAAAGGCTCTCCAAAATGGATAATTCCAATTGATCTCTGGATGTTCCTTGAATTACTTTCATTGTCAAGCATTCATCTTATAAACACTGCTCCATCGAAACTAGCTCTATATTTATCGATGAAAAATGAACAAAGAATCTGAGATTTTTTTCACACGAGTTACGTCCATACGAGAGTCTGACGTTAGAGGCATGCGTAAACAGACACACTTCAAAATTGGACACAACGACAAAACAGTATTTATCAAACAATAATTGACAAAAAAATAGATGAATTTATATCTTGCCATTACAATTTTAATTTGCTTATCAGCAGGATTTTCGTTTGTGAATCAAAGGCTATTAAAATTACCATTTGCAATAGGACTTTTTGTTTTGTCAACAATACTTTCCTTGTTTGTAATCAGTTCAAAACTATGGTTGAACATACCCGTTGAAAAAATTAGAACCTATATTGAACTTGCTAACATTGACAAAATAGTAATTAATGTTTTATTAGGATTTTTACTTTTTGCAGGAGCATTACATACGAGTTGGGAAAGTTTGAAGAAACAAATAAAATCAATTGCAATATTTGCATTGGGTGGAGTTTTTCTTTCAACTATTATTATTGCAAGTCTATTTTATGGCCTCACCCAACTTTTTAGTTTACAAATTGACTTTATCTATTGCTTAATTTTTGGTGCATTAATATCACCGACAGACCCAATTTCTGTTTTGGGAATTTTGACGAAAGCAAAAGTACCTAAAAAAATTGAATACACCATTTTGGGTGAAAGTCTATTCAACGACGGAGTTGGAGTGGTCCTATTTATTGCATTGCTAGACACTTTAAAAACTGGCACTTTTAGTTTTTCGCATTTTGGACTTTTGTTTTTACAAGAAGCTATTGGTGGAATATTAATGGGACTTATTTTAGGCTACAGTTTGTATTTGCTTTTAAAATCGGTTGCCCATTATCAAACAGAAATATTGTTGACACTCGCTTTTGTAATGGCCGGTTATTCGTTTTGTAATTACATACACACTTCGGGGGCATTGGCAATGGTGGTTATGGGCTTAATGGTTGGTAACTTTAGACAAGACATTGCAATGAGCGACACAACACAAGAATTTGTCCGTAGTTTTTGGGAATTATTAAACGTAATTCTAAATGCCATTTTATTCATTTTAATTGCTTTTGTGCTTGTTGAAATTGACTTTAGCACAAAGTATATTTTAGTAGGGGTCGTTTCAGTTTTAATAGTGTTGGTATCAAGATTTACCATTATTTATCTGCCTCATTTTATACTCCCTAAACTTCTAAAAATGACCAACAAAGAAGCAAAAATAATTAGTTGGGGTGGTTTACGCGGTGGCCTTTCATTGGCATTGATATTATCTTTGCCAGACAGTGAAACCAAAAATATACTTCTAATTGCAACATATTTTTGCGTTTTATTTAGTATAATTATTCAAGGGCTTACAATTGAAAAACTTGCGAAATAAAGACGGAAGAACGTCATCCAGTAACATGTAGGGCTTAAACCCATGCAGCGAAGGGGAGCAGCGTTTTAATCTGGAGCCCGTTCATCCCCAAGCAGGATTAAAAAGGGCTATGGGAGCAGGTTATCAGGAACTATAGCGGCTATAGGGAACCTCTACAAACATCTTTCACGTTTCGACCATCATTTAAATCAGAGTCAATCCCATGGTTTCATTCGGGGCAAATCCCGCGAAAAAACCTTAAGAAATACAAGGGAAACAGATCGCTGGATGCTTGCAATGCGCAATGCGGGATAAAACAGGTCTTTACAGTTCCCTTATGGTCTTAAAATCTTCTCAACACTAGAACTCCAACTGACTTCTAGAAACCCCTGAATACCTTTCATGGTCTCATATTCAAAACGAAAATGCAATCACATTGAACTTGGTTCTATGTTTATCCATAAATAATTTGCAAAGGAATGGGGAGGTTTTTATCACACGGGTCCTATCCATAAGGGAGTCCGATGTTACGGGATATTTAAGAGAGACGCTGCGAAAGGTTGACCATTTATTCAAGAACAATAAAAATGACCAGATTAAAAATTTTACTACTCATCGTTAGCAGTTTAAATCTGACAAATCTTGCAGCACAAAGAAAAATACTGTTTGTCACCTCCAATCAAGATTTTTATGGACAAACCAAAATCAATGCTTCGAATCACTTCGAAGAAATTGTTGTTCCATATGACATATTTATAAAAGGAGGCTTTACCGTTGACTTTATTAGCCCAAAGGGTGGAGCTGTTCCAATCGGTTACACAAACACTTCCGACAGTATTCAAAAAAGGTATTTATATGAAGGTTTCTTTATGGACAAATTAGAACATACGAATAAACCGACAGAAATTATGGCTGACAACTATTTGGCAATATTTTATAGTGGTGGCGGTTCGGCAATGTATTGTAGCCGAAGATACGACAATTCAAAAAATTGCAAGAAATATATACACTAGAAATGGAGATGTTTCAACTATCTGTCATGGTACAGCAGGAATTGCATACTTAAAAGACGACAACGGAAAATCACTTTACGCAGGAAGAAAAATAACAGGCTATCCAGACAAACTCGAAAGTAAAGAGATGGATTATTACAAAGCATTTCCATTTTCAATGGACAATGTGATTAAGGGTAATGACGGCTACTTCGTCTATTCAGACAATGCAAAAGACGGCTTTTATGTTGTAGATGGTAGATTTGTAACAGGACAAGACCCAAGTTCTGCCTCAAAAGTTGCAAATGAAGTAGTTAAATTGCTCAACGCAAACTTTAAGAACACAAACAACGCCCTTGCAAAAAGTGACTTAGAACAAATCAATGAAATTCTTAATGACTATATTGAAGGTACAGCAAACGGGCAGCCTGAAAGATTAAGAAAGGCCTTTCACCCAAATTTCAATTTGTACACTATTTCAAAAGACACTTTATGGACACGTTCAGGCGAACAATATATTTCTAGTATTAAAGTAGGGGAAAAATCAAACAGAATTGGTCAAATAATTTCAATTGACATAGAGAAAGACGCAGCTATTGCAAAAGCAGGAATTATAATTCCAAATTGGTGAATTTTTACAGACTATTTTTCCTACTTAAATACGAAGATGCTTGGAAAATCGTACATAAAAGTTACACTTGGAGAGAACTAACTAAAACTGAAAACAAATAAAAACAGGAGGCACACTTATGTCGGAATGCCAGTATATACGTGGTAAACTTTCACCGGAATTCTCTTACTAGGTGGCACACTTTGGCCGGAATTGATCTAAATTCAGCTTCAAAATAGGTGGTACTCTTTGACCGGAAGAGTCGGTACACTGTAAACTGGAATAAGCGGTACAGTTTAAACTGGAATGAGTGGTACCGTTTGACCGGAATAGGCAGTATACCTCAACGGTATAATTCTATTCCAAAACAATGCGCGAATCAGGATAAAAATCTTGCGAGAGCACCCGTCCATTTTGCCTTTCAGGGTTCCATTTACAAAATCTGGGTTTAAGGTCCGCATTTTTGAAAACAAGCCGAAAGCCTTATATCCTAATCGAAATCCGCTATATTTGATCCTAGAACTACATTTTCGACAAGGCCTGCCTTCATGAGGCTCCAAGTGTTGTGCGTCGTGCTTAAGCGATAATACACAATTTAAACAGAGAAATAAACTAAAGGGGACCTCTAAATATAATATAACAAACGATGCCATTATCAGAACAGGTTGCCCATCTTTTTATACTTGCACTGCCCATTGCCTGCATTGCTTGGACAATAACACATGAAGAAATATTTAAAGAGCTCAGGGATTTCTGTGTGCAAAAATCAAAATCCAGTAAAACCTTATTAAAACGCAAATTATACTACATATTTACGTGCGAGTATTGTTTCAGCCATTATGTTACCCTTGCCTTTTTAATTCTTACTCGGTACCATTTGTTGTTTGCCGACTGGCGCGGGTACCTAATTGGAGGTTTTTCATTGGTATGGATTGCTAATGCTTACATGAGCTTATTTGGATTCTTAAGGGTTGGATTGAAAAAAGAAAAGATGGATGCAGATATTGAAGAATTGAAGTTGAATGAAGTAAAGAAAAAAGTTGACTGACAATTTCAAAAATTATCCACTTTATGAACGAAGCAGCTAGAATTCTTAACAGCAACTTTGTGATATGATAGGCGAAGTGCGAATTTGAACAGTGCTTCACTTGACAACCCGTTTTCAGTCAAACAGGCTATTGAATCTAGTCTAACACAATGTAAAGCGAACCTGTTGAATTGGTTTCAACAAAGACCAAATGGCGATTTTTACAATAGAAATATTTTGAGATTTACAGTATTTCACAGAATCGACTTGCAGAAAAAGAAATTATAAAATCTGCGAAAACCCAAGATCCCTCAAACTCCAAAACAATTGCATTCCTTTTGAGAGTGCAACAATCACAAACAAACGGACAATGAAATTAAACGGAATATTGCTTCTGATTACACTTATTGCATTGACGGCATCCAACGGACAGAATAGCTCGCAGGTAATCAATAGTCTAAAAAATAACAGTCTCACCTTTATTTCACAAGGAGATACAGTCCAAGAACTCGGAAATAATATAATGCTTGTATATCAAGACCGGAAAAACATTTATTGGTATGGAAGTTGGGAAGAAGGTTTGTACAGGTATGATGGAATGAACGTTCAGCATTTTACCACAAAAAACGGACTTCCTAGCAATAGAATTGATGAAATTAAGGAAGATACTTCCGGAAATCTATACTTCAATACAAGCAGCGGTATAAGCAAATTTGATGGCAAAAAATTCGTCACATTGAATGAAGCCGATTTGGAAAGCAATTGGAAATTAGAACCAAATGACATCTGGTTCAAACATGGTTGAAATACTGGATTTGTTTACAGGTATGATGGCACCTATTTATACCAGTTGCCACTACCGACAACCCAAATTGGTGAAGATTATATTTCAAGAAACCCAAGCCATCCCAACCCTTATACAGCGTATAGCATTTATAAAGACAGCAAAGGAAATATTTGGTTTGGCACTGCTGCTTTGGGTGTTATCCGATATAATGGAAAATCATTTGATTGGATTTCAGAAAACGATGTAACTGAAATTCACGATAAACCAGCTAATGGTGTTCGTTCCATTATTGAGGACCGAGATGGCTATTTTTGGTTCAATACACTGTTTCGGTATAATGTATAGGACAGTAACCCTTTTCCAACAAAGAATAAGGACAGTGCCATTTTCAACAGAGAAAAAAGCATTGGTTCGTTAGACGGAAAAAAAGATGGCACTTTGAACGAGTATTTATCCATAGTAAAAGACAACAATAATGATTTATGGATTGCCACTTACAACGCTAGGGTATGGCACTACAACGGGAAAAAGACAACCCACTACCCTGTCAAAGACAACTCCAAAGACATAACCTTCTTTTCGATATTCAAAGACAACAACGGAACGTTGTGGCTAGGTACCCAAGAATCGGGAGCATATAAATTTAACGGACAAACATTTGAAAGATTTAAACCTTGAGGGAACCACCAAAAAAAGGAAAGAAGAGGCGCTATGAACGGATCAACTCGCCAAAAATAACCCATTTATGGGGAAGGGTTCACACATCACCAAAGGCGAGACAAGCTAGTTCACTGATCGAACAAACAACGGTTTTCCTATCTTGGCAATACAACCGATGATACAAAAGATATGTCCAAAAAATGCTGTTTAACAGTTTGGCTCTGTTGCAAATAATCTTCATGTTTCAAACATTTGACTCGGTATTACACCGTTTATGTATTTGTAACAGTCCAATTTCGTTTCACTTCATTGGCCTATAACAGCTACTCTCACTGCATTTACCACTTCATGCTTATAAAATAGTTTGGACTATTTTATAAGCATGAAGTGGTATAAGTTGCAGAGCGTCCAGCTATGTTCCTTTCCTGACTACGGTTTCCTGATTAAGGTCAGGAACTTGTCTCCGACGTAAATGTTCCCAAATCAAGTGGTAGAATAAAAGTTTGTTTTCGCGTATCATAAAGACTTTTCTAGCACTTAGATTTGAGCATCTCCGCGAAACATAATCCCGAATCACGCCATGGAGATATCGGAATTCATAGGTCGAACAATTACTTTGTTCCATCGTGTAGATTCGAGAATCCCGCAGCGCATTAACCTCAAGATGCTTCCAATGTGCAATGCGGGATAAAAAAGGTTTTTAGAGGTACCCTTATTACATTTGGTTACCTTTCAGCGCGATCACAAATCGCCGGGAGGTAAATTCAATCCTAGCAGATGACCGAAACAATCTTTATATGACCAACGCTCACGAACAGACCGCTATAAAAGCTACCTACTTTAGTATAATTGGAAACACAGCACTGGCCATTATAAAAGGACTTGGAGGCTTTTTCGGAAATTCGTATGCCCTCATTGCCGATGCTATTGAATCAACGACAGACATATTTTCTTCCCTATTAGTTCTGTTTGGACTAAAATATGCCAACAAACCAGCGGATAAAAATCACCCCTATGGACACGGTAGAGCGGAACCTTTGATTACCTTTTTAGTAGTAGGGTTTTTAATTACATCAGCAACCATCATTGCTTATGAAAGTATCAAAAACATTGGAACACCTCATGAGTTGCCGAAAACATGGACATTACTTGTTCTTGCTCCTTTGATTATTTGGAAAGAAATTTCATTTCGTTTGGTAATGAAGAAAGCAAAAGAAACAAATAGTTCCTCATTAAAAGCGGATGCTTGGCATCACCGAAGCGACGCAATTACTTCTGTTGCCGCGTTTATTGGTATATCCATTGCCTTATACTTTGGAAAAGGCTATGAAACAGCCGATGACTGGGCAGCGTTGTTTGCATCTGGTTTTATCCTCTACAATAGCTATATAATTTTCAGACCTGCACTCGGGGAGATTATGGACGAACATTTATATGACGACCTTATTGAAGAAATTAGAAAAGTATCGTTGACAGTTGATGGAATATTGGCAACTGAAAAATGTTTTATCAGAAAAGCCGGAATGCAATATCATGTAGACCTGCATGCCACTGTAGACAAAAACGTTTCTGTAAAAACAGGACACGACTATGCGCATCAGCTCAAGGATACTTTGCGAAACGAAATACCTCAATTAGGACACGTTTTAATTCATATTGAACCGAATGAATAGAAAGGAAAAACAGAAAAGCGGTTTGTCAAAAGGCTTGCTGACCCCGCATCGATTTGGCAGAGCTCCGCTTCCTAGAAATATATGCCACATTCAAAAGTAAAGTATATAATGAAATTCAGTATGAATGGAAACTCCAAAATGAACAAAATAAATCAATTAAAAATCAAAAATCCAGCATGAATTGTTAGCCAATTTTCTGAGTAACCCATTAAAATTTTAAACAACATCCATATGAAATACACGCTACCCCACACAATTGAAAACTGCCACGGCGAAAAAATTATATTCAAATCGATAGAGAAATCAAATGAAGTTGAAAAAGTTTTCGTAGATACATTTTGCATTGCAGGTGTGGGACCAGGGATGCACACCCACCTCAAGGAAGAAGAAGAACTATCAGTTGTATCGGGGAAAATGGCTTATCAATTATTAGGACAAAAAACGAAGTATTTGAATGCTGGTGAGACTGTTCTATTTAAAAGAGGAATACCTCATAAATTTTTGGCCGATGGACAAGAGCCTCTTCAATTAAAAGGTTGGCTCAATCCTTCAAATACCTCAATTTTCTTTCTATCATCATTGTGTGCTGCACAAAATAAATCAGGAAAACTTGCGCCCGAAGCGTTTGATAGAGCTTACTTGCTTACAAAATACTAGAGTGAATATGATGTGCCTGAAATTCCCCTACCTGTGAAAAAAATAATTTTCCCCATCATTTGTTTCACTGGAAAACTACTTGGGAAATACAAGCACTTCAAAGATGCACCAAATCCTTTAAAATAGAATGAAATTGAAAATTTCTGACTGATATCCCACTCAGAATACATGGCCAAAACCACCTAACGAAAAATCTATACTTAAAACCATTTAATTTAATCAGACATCAAAATGAAAATAATCACTTTACTCTTAACCATTTTCTGTTATGCTTGCACTAGCTTTTCACAAAACGACAATTATAAAAAATCCATTGACAGCCTATTGTACTATTTGGAATCCGAAAATGCCTTTTCCGGAAAGGTTACAATTCAAAAGTTTGATAAAATAATTTATACAGGCAATTTCAATAAATTATCCAATGGAACAGAAAGGTATAAAATTGGATCAGTAACAAAGGTCTTTACCGCAATACTCATCCAACAACTTATTGACGAAGGTCAACTGGCTTTAGGCACACCGCTTGACAAATATTTCCCAACAATTCAGTATGCAGAACAAATAACAATATCAAACCTCTTATCGCACACAAGCGGTATATTCAGTGTAACAGATTGGGATGACTATTATTCAACAAGAACCCAATATTTTTCACGACAAGACATAATCAACTTAGTAAATCAGCATAAGCCTGAATTTAAGCCCAGCGCGGACTGTTCGTACAGCAATACAAACTACATTTTGCTTGGGTATATAGTAGAGGAAATTACGAAAAAATCATATACTCAAAACATAAAGGATCGAATAGCAGACAAAATGGGTTTATCTGACACCTATTGTGAAACATCGGGTGGAGTTTTTCCTGCAAGAGAACAGTCGTACAAATACAATGGCGAAAATTGGATAAAAGACATAGATTCTGACCCAAGTTTACCATTTGCGGCAGGTGGTATGGTTTCAACAAGTGAAGACTTATGTGAAATGATGTA
>Ga0105044_10016251_pt1 | contig 10043 bp, 9 predicted proteins | sample MAT01_FD_78092 | JGI IMG/M metagenome (GOLD analysis project Ga0105044, IMG submission 78092) | Freshwater microbial communities from Lake Fryxell liftoff mats and glacier meltwater in Antarctica - MAT-01 | ecosystem: Environmental > Aquatic > Freshwater > Ice > Liftoff microbial mat | place...
CGAAGCCTGCCATAAACACCGGTTTCGGCCCGATCACCGGTGACACATCGACCTCACCGAACCCGACCGAAAGCTGCGGTTCAGCGGTGGCGATAGTGCCACTTGAGAGAAGCAGCAAGAATGCGAAGCGGTAGATCATGAGATTCGTTCCGTGAGAAGAGAGAGAGAATCCTGACTTACGCATTCTCGCATGTATCGCAGACTTTCGCGAGCGATCGTGTCGGGGTCTGGAGTGTAATCGAAGACTTCTACCGAGACCCAGCCATCGTATTCGGTGTCTTGCAAAGCCGAAAAAATCGGGCGGAAGTCGGTGTCGCCGAAACCGGGGCCGCGGCGGTTCGGGTCGTTCGCGTGGAAGTGGAACGTGTCGCCCGCATTCGCGCGAATCAGTTCCGGTATCGGCACGCTTTCCGTCGACATCGCCTTAACGTCCAGGTGCAATTTCACGTTCGGGTGATTCAGTTCGCGGATCAGCGCGACCGCCGATGCCGCAGTGTTCATGTAGTTGGTTTCGACGGGGCCGAGCGGTTCGAGGCAGAGCGTGACGCCGGTGCGTTCGAGTGTCGGCAGGCAACGTGCGAGTGTGTCAATCGCGTAGCGATCCGCCTCCGCGTGCGCCATGCCCGGCAACAAATTTCGCTGGAGTGGCGAGCCGAGAACCATTAGTTGTCCGCCCAGTTCCGCACAGGCTTCGGCGAGCGCGATGAAGTAATTGGCCGTCGTTGCGCGGATCGCAGCATCGGACGTCGTCAGGTAAAAGCCTTCGGTTTTTGCGAGTAGCCAGTGAAGGCCGATGATGGGGATGCCTGCCGATTCGGCTTGCCGGCGAAGCTCCGTGCGACGTGCCGCGCTGACGTCGGTGATTCGCGAGGCCAACGTGAACGGTGCGACTTCGAGGCCGGTATAGCCGAGTTCGGCGGCACGATGGCAGATCCGCTCGTGGTCCCAATCGACGAAGGTTTCGTTGCAAATCGCATATTTCATCGGGTGAAACCTTTACGGTAAGGTAATAGTCTGGGATTCGCCGTTCGGCTCCATCGCGTTACTCACGGTCAGCGTGGCGGTACGGTTTCGCCCAGCCTCGGCGTAGAACTCGGCAGGCGTGCGAACCTCTTTGCCGTTGACGGCGGTGATGAGCCAACGCGATTGCGGATTGACGAGTTTCTTGAAACTCGCTTCGGCTGCGCTCTTCGGGATCAGTTCGCGAACGATCACGCCGTTCTGTGCGGAGGTCATGCGAAAACCGGGACCGAAAACTTGCTGCTGGGCGAGCAAGCTGCTGTAATCGACTCGCAAACCATGTACGGCGGCGGGTTGATTCGACGCGATCCACGGGTGCGGATGCAGGAACTTGGCGAGGCGAATCTTCGCGTTGATTTTCTTTTGATCGCGCTGAATCGAAAGTATGATGCTCGAACCGGCGAGCGAGCCACCGACTTGCAGAAACAGATCGTCCGGCTCGCGAATCGGCGCACCGTTCACGGCCTGGATAATATCGCCCTGTCGCAGATTCGCGAGGCCCGCCGGTGTGTTCACCGTCGTCGCACCGATGAGCAATCCGGGGCGTCGTTCGTCGATCGACATACCACCGGGCGCAACGCCAAGGAAGCCGTACTCGACTTCCGTGCCTTCTTTTAGTGCTTCGATGATGCCGCGATAAATCGGGTCGATCGGGATCGCGTAACCGCCGCTCGCCTCGCTCCCTGTGACGGCGGCAACCGACGAGGTCAGCCCGATCAGTTCGCCGTTCAAATTCAATAGTGCTCCCCCACTGCAACCGAAGTTCAGCCGGGCATCGGTCTGTAACAGGCTGCCATACTGGTGCAAAAACCCTTGGCGTTGCTCCTCCGAACCGGCCGAAGCGACGCGCCGCCGCACGTTGCTAAGTATGCCCCACGACGCGCTCGGTTGACCATCGGCAAAGCCCGACGCGAACGGGTGCGCCAGCGATAAGACCCACATCCCACGGTAGACGTTCGCCTTCGCTCCGCCCGGTTGATCGTAGAGTTGCACGTCGGCAAACTTCACCGCTTTCAACTTCATGCCCACATCAATGAGCTTGAGTACAGCGAGGTCGCTCCGCGCGTCGGCGGCGTGAATATCCGCATATGAACCGCCACCACCGGAGAAACGCACGTAGATTTTGCGGGCACCATCAATCGCGTGATAGTTCGTCAGGATCAGTCCGGCAGAATCGATCACGACGCCGGTAGCAAACGAGTTGTCGGGGATATTGCGAACGTCTTCGAGGTCGAGCCGATCGCGTTCTTGTGCGAAGCCCGGTAGCTGCCGCGCAAGCTTCTGGTACGTGCCGAGTTGCCACGGTTTCGATTCGTTGCGAACGGGATATTTCGCGTTCGACGAAACCACGATGGCCACCACCGAAGGCTCCGCCGCATCGATCATCGTCCGCATCTGTTCTTGCAGCGCAAGCAACGTCGTCGCCGTTGGCTCCGCGCCGCGAGCATCGATTGTGAATGCAACAAAGATTGCAATCGTAAAGAATCTGTTCATTGATTTCTCCGCGTACTCAACACCCTCAGCGGTCCAACGCATTACTCGCTACTTCTAAAATCCGCGTTTGGCCGCGCGAATGTACGCCTCGAAGTTCGCGACCGGGGTTTCCTTACCGACGCCGTGCCCGAGGTTGACGATGTGTTTCTGTCCGCCGCCCGCTTTCAGGCACGCTGCGACATCGGCTTCGACTTCGGCCACGGTGCCGGTGCGTAAGGTCTTCTCGCTGACGTTTCCCTGGAACACGAGGTGCGGATAATCGCGCCGTGCCGCCGCGAGATCGTGATGGCTACTCAGGCTGATGATCTCGGCCCCTGTCGTGGCCATCTTCGCCAGATACGGGCAGTCTTTGACGAATAATATTCGCGGCACACCCGTGGCAGAAGCCAGAACTTGCGTGTGGTATGGCTGTGCCCATTCGTCGTACTCGGCTTCGGTCAGCATCCCCGCCCACGAATCGAAGAGTTGGTAAAGGTCCGCACCCTCCGCGATTAACGTACGCAGAAAGCCGCCCGTGGCGTGACTCAGCATGTCGAGCAAGCCACGCCAAACCTCGGGCTGTTCGGCAGCGAAACGGCGCGTCGCGTCAACGTCTTTTCCCGTGCCGATGCAGTACGTCGCTACGGTGAACGGCGAACCCGCGAACACGATCACGGGAAGTTCGCCACGCAATTCTTCTTTGACGCGGCGAAGCAGTTGGCGAATGTGGTTGTAGCTTTCGGGCGGTGGATCCGGGTTGAGCGTTTGCAGGTCCGCCATCGTGCGGATGGGACGATTCGGCACGGGGCCGATGTCTTTTTTTAACTCGAACGGCAGCCCCATCGACACGGGGAGCGTCGTGATGTCGTAGAAGAGGATGATCCCGTCGACGCCGAAACGACGTGGGCAGAGCGACGCCTGGACCGACTTTTCGACGTCCTCGGAGAATTCGTAGAACGATAGCCCCGTCCGGATTTTCTGAAACTCCGGATCCCAGCGACCCGCTTGTCGCATCGCCCACACGGGTGGCCGTTCGACCGGTTCGCCACGAGCGGCACGAATGAGCAGATGCGAGGAAGAACTAGGCTGTGTCATCGCGCGATTCCGATGCCGTGAGATTATGCCGTCGCCGCCGGTGGCTTCTCACCAACATATAGAGTCGCTATGCCGAAAGTGAACGGATAGAACGTAACGGCCGTCAAACCACAGTCGCGCATCTTCTGCGCCATCGCTTCGCCATCGGGGAATTGCAGCACGCTCGCGGGCAGATACTGGTACGCGCTCTCCTTGCTCCGCGACAGCAACTGCCCGATTCGCGGCAGCACATTCCGGAAATACCACAGGTACATTTTGCGGAAATACCGGTTCGTCGGCTTCGAGAATTCGAGCACCGCCACACGGCCACCGGGTTGGGCCACGCGAACCATCTCGGCAAGCCCCTTTTCCGGGTCGGTCACGTTCCGCAACCCGAAGGATACCGTGACGATTTGAAAATGATCGTCCGGGAACGGCAACAGTTGCGCATCCGCTTCGATGTACGCGATCCGCCCTTCACTACCGGCGCGCCGACTCTTGTCGACGGCGCGCACGAGCATTTCGTGGCAGAAATCCGCACCGATGATCGTCGCTTTTCCGTGGCACGCCTTGTCGTACGTCATCGCCAGATCGCCGGTGCCCGTACACAGGTCGAGGATCGGCCCCTGCCCGTTCGCGGGTACGAGCTTCGCCGTTTTCGTACGCCAACGCCGATCGATGTTCAAACTGAGGAAATGGTTGAGAAAATCGTACCACGGTGCGATCTGTCCAAACATCCGTTGAATGCGAACTTCGCGCTTGTCGAGCAGAGTCGGGTTCACGACGACACGTGGGGTCAGGGAATGCGGTTGCCTACGGAATGAATATAACTTTCTAACCGCGATTCGCCCACGTTCCATAACCCGTGCTGTTCTGATACGTTAAACACTACACCGGCTATTTCTGGACTCGTGCGAGGGTGGTTTCATGCTGACTGCAGAAGGTTGTGCGGCTCGTCGGCAGCGTCTCGTCGCGAAACTCAAACCGACTGGGCCGCTGTTACTCGGCGACCCGTTGCACCTTCGCTACCTCGCGAATTTTTCCGTCGACCCGTTCAGTCTCGGCGCAGATTTCGGCGGGTTGTTGCTCATTCAACCGAATGGCGAAGCGAAACTCTACCACGATCATCGCTTGCCGAAGTCGGTCGAAGCGAGCCACGTCGAAGAGCGGATCCCGCTGAAATGGTACGATGGCCAATCGCCCGGCCAAGGTTCGCGTCGGCTCGTTTTGCGGCAAGTCGTCGAGATGGCCGGGACCAACGAACGGATTCACGACGCGATCAACGACCCGATGTCGGTGCAAATTATCAGCACGATCAGCGAGATGCGTCGTGCGAAAGACGACGACGAAATCGGCACGATCCAGACTTGCTGCCGGGCGGCGGAAGCTGGGCAAGCGTGGGCGCGGGCGAACGTGAAGCCAGGCATGACCGAACTCGATGTCTATTCGAGCATCTTCAAAGTCTGCACTGAATACGCTCAGCAACCGGTGATCGTGTACGGGGATTTCGCAGTCTCGCCGGGTATGGCGAAACGTGGCGGCATGGCAACGAATCGGGAGATCCAGCCCGGCGAAATGCTCATCCTCGATTACTCGGTCATCCTCTTCGGCTACCGCTGCGATTTCACGAACACTCTCGTTGTCGGTGCCACACCGAAGCCCGAACAGCAACGCCTGTTCGATTTGTGCGTCGGTGCGATGGCAGCGGGCGAACGCCATCTGCGTGCGGGCGTCCACGGGCGGGAGATTTACAATGCCGTGCGCGATGTATTCAAGGATGCGGGTGTCGCGGACTCATTTCCGCATCACGCCGGGCACGGCATCGGCCTCAGTCACCTCGAACCGCCATTCCTGGTTAAACAGTCGCTCGAAACACTTGTCACTGGCGATGTCGTCACGCTCGAACCGGGGTTATATGTCGACGGCGTCGGCGGCGTCCGCATCGAGCATAATTACCTCATCACCGAAACCGGCTACGAGCGACTCAGCCAGCACACGATTTCGCTGACTTAAAACTTAAAACAACCACGGAATTTCGTGTTTTCCGTGGTTAATTCTAAATCGTTAGTCGTCGATCATCACTTTCTTCGCGGGTTTCAGATGGGCGTCATCCAGCTTGCCTACGGACCACAGTAAACCGCGTGTGACGAGTTCGAGGTATCGCTCGTCGGCGACCGTGTCGTTGTTGTGGCCGAGCGTTGTGGCGAAGACCTTGGTTTTCTTCGCGTAGAGGTTCGTCCAAGCCACGGTCGCATCGGCGGAGATTTCCTTGCCCGCTTTGTCTTTGTAGGTTTGCACGCCATTCGCCAATGGCGTGGCAGTGTCGAGCAACTTGCCCGTGAAGTTGTTGTAAAGTTCTTCGTTGACCGTTTTCCAGTCGCTGAGGCCCTTGGAGATCAGGTTCGTTTTGTCGGTAAAACGGACCGCGATGGGTGCCTGTGGACCGTGCCCGGTCGAGGCGAGTCCGGTAAATTCGAACCACGGCGTCGTCTCTTTCGGATACCCTTCGGTGCGGTAACAGTGCATACCGCAATGCAGAATCACGCCTGGTAGGCCGTCGCGGTGCGGCTGCAAAATCCGATCCACAAGCGATTTGTCCTTGACGTCCGAACAGCATTCGTCGTGAACGATGACATCGTATCCCTTCGCCCAATCGGCTTTCTCGTAGGCGGGGTTGAGGTGCTTCGTGCCCTTGTCAGCATCGTAAGCAATCGCCCATTGCACGTTCGCACGTTCGGAAATCCCCTTCGTCAGAATCTGCTTCTGCTTCGCGTAATCGTGGCAACAGCCACCGATTACCAACAGCGCACGGATCGGCTTCGCGTCCGGTTCGCGAGCCGTCACAGTCAGGGAAAGAATACCGAACAGGGCGAATATCAAAAGGGTAGAGCGTTTCATCGAAGACCTCGCGTTTTTGGGAGAGAGATAGAATTACTATCGTCTATCTCGGCATCGGTCGCAACTCCGTCTGTTTTGTCTGACTCGTTGCGATGGCCGGACTGCGATGCTAAGATAGCTATTGCGGTATGTGAACTCCGAGTTCTTGCGGTAGGGCGGGACTGATGCACGATCCGATGAAATGGGCGTTGCCGCTCTACCGAGCGTTCGGCATCCACGTCAAAATCCACCTGTTTTTCTTCTTGATCACGCTACCGATCTTCTTGCGGCTGGTGTACGTCACTGAGGGGCGCGTCGGCTGGTTCGACCTGTTCATGATCACGGTTGGCCTCGTCTTCGGGCTCATTTTGCTCCACGAATACGGCCACTGTTTCGCGGCACGCTGGGTTGAAGGCCAGGCCGAAGAGATCATGATCTGGCCACTCGGGGGGCTGGCTTACTTGGAAGTGCCACATACGCCACGTGCGAATTTCATTACAACGCTCGCAGGCCCGGCAGTCAACTTCGTCATCTGCATCGCGTGCTGTCTGGCAATGCTATCTGCGGGGTTCTCGCCGCTCGCATCGCTCAATCCGTTCGGAAATGCAATCACCGCGAGCACCTACAATTACCAGGATGGCCGCACGTACACCAGCACCTATGCGGACAAATACTACGTTGCGGCATCATCCGAACCGGCGAAGTCGCTGATGAAGAAAACGACGGGCGAACTCGTCTCGGCCGATGCGCCGCTTGAAGCCGTCGAACGCGCTGCACTGCCGACGTGGGCGATCTGGGTCTGGCGAATCAACTGGCTGAGTTGGTGGTTGTTCTTGTTCAACATGTTAATCCCCGCTTACCCGATGGACTGCGGGCGACTGATCCATTCGATTATCTGGGCACGTCGCGATTACCGCACGGCGACGATCACCTGTTGCTACATCGGTTACGCAAGTGCGGCGGTCATGCTCGTCATTTCGTTTGCCGCGAACGAATCGATCCTCGTCGGCCTCGCGCTGTTCATTGGCTTCCATTGTTACCGCACATTGACGGCTGAAATGGACACCGAAAACCGGGTGTTCGGCTACGATTTCTCGCAAGGTTACACGAGCCTTGAGAAGGACGACCTGCCAGCGCCGCAAGCGCAAAAGCCAGGAATCATCCAGCGTTGGCGCGACGCACGCAAAGCCGAGAAGACGCAGCGCGACGCCGAGGAACGCCAGCGCGACGACCAGCGAATGGACGAACTCCTCGAGAAAATCGCCAGGCTAGGCAAAGCCTCATTAACCGACGACGATCGCCGATTCATGGAACGGGTGAGCGCCCGTTACCGCAACAAATCGTAAATCGACAAACGCTTTTAGCCCGACGCGCAAGCGAGGGATCAGAGTTTGAACGGGAGTGATGTGTGTCCAAGTTGATCGAACCGCGCACGATGAGCGGTTTCCGCGATTACCCGCCGAACCTGATGATCCCCCGCGAAAAGGTTCTGCAAACCGCGCGCGACGTTTACCGTTCTTATGGCTTCGCCCCAATCGACACGCCGGCCGCCGAGAGCCTCGATGTGCTTCTGGGCAAGGGCGGCGACGAATCCGATAAGCTCGTTTATCGCGTACGGGGTGCCAAACAAGAACGCGAAGAGATGGGGCTGCGGTTCGACCTGACGGTGCCGTTCGCCCGCTTTGCCGCAAAGCAAATTCCCGAACTCGGCACGCCGTTCAAACGCTACGCGATGGGGCCAGTGTGGCGCGGCGAACGACCGGGGCAAGGGAGGTATCGCGAATTTTGGCAAAGTGATTTCGACACCATCGGCACTACGTCGAATGCCGCCGACATTGAGGTGGCACTCGTCATCCACGACCTGTTCGTGGCACTCGGCTTCGAGCGGTTCTGCATCCGGATCAACAATCGACTACTATTAAATGGCCTGCTCGAATCGATTGGCGTTGCAGACAAATCGGGGCCACTGTTGCGGACGCTGGACAAGCTGCCGAAGATCGGACGCGACGCGGTGATTGCGGAGATGGTGCGCGAAGCGAGCGTGACCGAGGAGCAAGCCTCGCGAGTTTTAGTGCTCGCCGAGACTAAGGGCACCAACGCCGAGATTCTCGACATCGTTGCGAGTACGTTCGAGAGTTCACCGAACCCGAAAGCGATGGAGGGTATCAGCCGGTTACGCGAACTGTTACACGCGGCGCAGTCCGTCGGCATTTCCGACGATCGCATCGCCATTGACCTCAGCATTGCGCGCGGCCTGGATTACTACACCGGCACCATTTACGAAACGTTCCTCACCGATCTTCCTAATATCGGCAGCGTCTGCTCGGGTGGCCGATACGACAACCTGGCGAGCCTTTACACGAAGCAAGTTCTGCCGGGCGTCGGGGCGTCGCTCGGGGTCGATCGATTGCTAGCGGCGATGGAAGAACTGAAGCATCCGTGGCTCAGCGGGCAGGTGACACCGGCACCCGTGATCGTGTTCCAACTCGAAGCGGGCCGCTTGCCGGGATACCTGCAATTCGCGTCGCAACTGCGGAAAGCAGGCATCGGCGTCGAGGTATATCCCGACGTGAAAAAGATCGGTGCGCAATTCCAGTATGCGGAGAAACGCGGCTATCGCGTGGCGATTATCGCTGGTTCGAAAGAGTTCGCCGACGGCACCGCGAATGTTAAAGATCTGCTGAAAACTGAACAAACCACGGTATCTGTCAGTGACCTGGTCCCGCGAGTCCGGGCGATTCTGGGTTGACCGACATGAAACGCGACAACCACTACGAAGCGGCGTTCGAGGCCTATCTCCGCGATCGCGGGATCGGCTTCATTGCCGTCGATGAAGCGCGGCGAACGATGCTCGGCGATACCGATGTCAAGAGCCTCGACTTCATCATCGTCGGCCCGCACGATGCCCGGCTCGTCGTCGATGTCAAAGGTCGACGTTTCCCCGGTGGTGCGATCGCGAAGCCACGAAAAGTCTGGCAGAACTGGGCCGAACGCGAAGACATCGACGGCCTGATTCGTTGGGCCGAAGTTTTGGGCACCGGTTATCGCGGCGTACTGGCGTTCGTTTATCAGATCATGCCGCCGTATGCGTTGCCCGACGACACGCCCGATCTGTTCGTCTTTCGCGATGCATATTACCTGATGCGCGGCATCGAGGTGCGCGCGTACCAAGAGCGAATGCGACGGCGAAGTGAACGCTGGGATACGGTGCATCTGCCAACGGCCGACTTCCGTAAACTCGTGCGGCCATTCAGCGAGATGTTAGGTGCGCGCGTGGCCGTACCGATTCACGAATAACGCGAAAGTGCTATGAAGCGACTTAAACTCGGAATTGTGCTGGAATCGTTGGGGATGCCTCTCCGCCAGGCGATCGCGCACGCATCGGAAATTGGTGCCGAGGGAGTTCAACTCAACGGTGTCGGCGATATCGCGCCAGATCGTTTGGGAGAAACGGGACGCCGCGAGTTCCGCAACTTACTGCGTTCGTTCAATCTCGAACTCACCGAACTCGGCTGCCCGCTTCGCCGTGGCCTCGATAGCCCCGAAGATTTGCAACCGCGAATCGAGTCGATTCAGGCCGTGATGCAACTTGCGTACGA
>Ga0105044_10016256_pt1 | contig 10042 bp, 8 predicted proteins | sample MAT01_FD_78092 | JGI IMG/M metagenome (GOLD analysis project Ga0105044, IMG submission 78092) | Freshwater microbial communities from Lake Fryxell liftoff mats and glacier meltwater in Antarctica - MAT-01 | ecosystem: Environmental > Aquatic > Freshwater > Ice > Liftoff microbial mat | place...
CCCGGCCACGGCAACCGCCCACTTCTTCATTGGAGAACCCGTGACGCCAGCAGACCACGCGGCGGCTCGCGGTCACAGAGTCGAAGGTCACACGCCGACGCGGCGGCCGCCGGATTCTCCTGAGGGCCGGTCAGGGAGCGACTGCGCTCGTAAGGAGCGTTTCACCCGTGTGCGTTTGGGCGCGCCGGACACAGTCAGGGCCCGGGTCCGGAGCGCGTCGATCGTCTGGACGGTGGCCGCGGCCAAGACGCCGACCTCGGGCACACTGTCGCAGTCCCCGGTCACCCCGAAGGCGATCCTGGCGTTGTAGGACAAGATCGCCGTCCCGACCCGGATCCCCTGGACGATCGGAACGTACGGGAGATACTCGGTCATCTCGCGGCCGAGGCAGTAGAGCGGGAACTGCGGGCCCGGCACGTTGGTGGTGACCGTGTTCACCACACGCTGGGGGAACGTCTGTCCGGCTCGGACCACCAGGCGGGTCACGGCGCCCACGAGCATGGGTGGGGCGAGGTCGCTGATCGAGGTGATGACCTCGCCGGCTTCGGCCATGTGGGACGCCTTGACCTCGGCCATCCGCTTCGTCAGGAACTCGAGACGTTCGACCGGGTCCTCGATCCCCACCGGAAGATCGACCAGCAGACTCGAGACGCGATTGTCCGCCACACCGCGGCCATCCTCGTTTCGGACCGAGACCGGCACGGCCGACCGCACCACCACGGTGTTCACGTCGTCGCCGCGCTCCCGGAGCAATGCTCGGTACCCGCCGCTCACTGCTGCGAGGACGACGTCGTTGATGGTCCCACCGAATGCGGCCCGGATGGTCCGGATGTCGCCCATCGCGACAGACCCGGACGCCCACACCCGATGCGGGCCGATCCGACCGACGATCGACATCTCGGGGGTGATCGACAGATTGGAGATGAAGCCGGACACCCCTCGCAGCGTCTCAGTGACACCACGTGCTGCGCCCAGGGGATGCAGAACGGCATTCGGAGCCTTGCGAGCCCAACCCGCCGCGTCGCCCAGCAGCCCTCCCCATGCGTCGAGGACCATGGCCACACCCGCAGGCTGAGGCGACGGCTCCCAGGGCTCCGGCTCGGTGATCGTCGTCTCGGGTTCGGCATCGAGCAGCACGCCGAGCAGGCCCACACCCGCTACGCCATCGACCATGCAATGGTGCGCCTTGAACACGATCGCCCACCGTCCATCCGAGAGCCCTTCGACCAGCCACGCCTCCCACAAGGGGCGTTCGCGGTCGAGCGGCTGGGACATCAGGCGGCCCATGAGCGTCGAGAGCGTCGAGTCGTCCCCGGGCGCAGGAAGCGCCGTGTGGCGCACGTGATAGCCGATGGCGAAGTGCGGATCGTCGACCCAGACAGGTCGGCCCAGCTCGAACGGCACCGTCCGCACACGCCGGCGGTAGAGCGGAAGACGGTGGAGCTTGGAGGCGATGAGCGCAGTGAGTTGCTCGATGGACGGCGGCGGGTCCTCGAAGACGCACACACCGCCCAGTTGCATGTGACTGGCCTCGTCCTCGATGTGGAGGAACTCGGCGTCGAGGGCGCTCAGGCGGTTCACCGTTGGGGTGCGTGGCGGAGTCGCACCGACAGGCAGGTCACACAGCCCTCGAGCTTGATGTACTCACCGATGTCGACGATCACGGGCTCGTACCCGAGATCGGCGAACAGCTCTTCGGACCTGGGACACCCGGCTGCCATGAGCAGCTTGTTGCCACCGAGCAGTACGACGTGTGCGCCGGACTCCTCGGGGACCGGGACGAAGTGGGGAAAGAAGCCAGGGTCGTCGACCAGCGCCGCGTAGCCGATGATCGAACCGTCGGGCAGCGCGGTCACGGCCGACTTGAGGTGGAGCACCTTGGAGAGCGGGACAGCCAGCACGTTGGCACCGAGGGGCTCGAGGATGGCTCGGAGTTGTCGAATCCCTTCGCCATTGGTCCGCCCCCCTCGGCCCACGTAGACGGTGTCACCCACCTTCAGGACATCGCCGCCGTCGAGGGTTCCCGGTTCACGGATCCGGTTGATGGAGTAGCCCAGAGCCTCCACCGCGGCCTCGACCGGGGGCGTCTCGGGCTTGCGTGAGTCGGCCCCCGGTCGAGTCACCACGGCGACGTTGCGGAAGACGACCACAGCGTCCTCGACGAAGACGGCATCCGGGCAGTCGTCGGCGGATGGCACCTCGATCGTTCGCCAACCGTGCTTTTGGAGCACCCCGACGTAGTGCTCCCACTGTGCCCGGGCCAACGCCAGGTCCACCGGTTGCCGGTCGATCGTGGTCACGATCCCCTCGTCCAACCTCGGCCCCGGTGGGCGGACGAGCGCCAGGCGGGTGTCAGGCACCGCCGGTGCTGACTGTCTGGGGTTCGGTTGCCGCGGGGTCGATGACATCGACCGGTTCCGCCACCACCCCGGCCCGCTCCCGTTGGGCCTTCAGGAAGGCGTAGATCGGCACGCCGGCCATCAGGAGCAGAACGCTCTGGTAGACGGACTGATAGCCCGAGGCGAACGTGACCCAGACCGAGAACAGGATCCCGGTGACCGAGATGGCGAGGTCACGTCCGAGTTGCCAGCCGGACACCCGACGCCGCCGCGAGACCAGATACGAGAGCTGGGCGCATGCCGAGATGAAGTACGGGATGGCGACCGTCACCACCGACAGGTAGACGAGGTACGTGAAGACCTTGAGGCCCGTCTCGCCCGAGTAGCTCCAGGCCATCAGCACCGACGCAACGGCGGTGGACACGACCACACCGAACCACGGGACGCCACGATCGTTCTGCTTGGCGAACGACTTCACGAACAGCCCGTCCTTGGCCGCCGCGAACGGCATCTCGGCGGTCACCAGGGTCCAGCCGTTCAGCGCTCCGAGACCGGAGATCACGGCGGTGAGGGCCACCAGCTTGCCCACCCACTGGGCGCTGCCGAACATGGTCTCGAAGGCGCCGACGAACGGAGTGCCGTTGTCCACCAGTTGGTCGTGGGGAACCAGTCCCATGACCGCAGCTGTGACCACGAGGTAGAGCAGGCCGCTGGCCGCAGTGCCGAAAACCGACGCCCGGCCGACGTTGCGCCGGGGATTCTCCACCCGGCCCGCGGCGATCGAGGCGCACTCGACGCCGATGAAGGAGAACAACGCAACGCCTGCCGCGATGTTGACGGCGTCGTACAAGCTCCCGCCTGAAGCGTTGAACGGGCCGAAGTTCGCGGTACTCACGAAGAACCAGCCCACCAGCGCCACGAAGAGCAGCGGGACGAACTTGAGCACCACGGTGACCCGTTGGAACCAGTCCATCTGCCGGACGCCGACCAGGTTGATGAACGCCGGGATCCACAGACCCACCAGGGCGATCCCGAGGTTCGTCCAGGCCGATGGGTTCTCGATGCCGAACAGCGACTCGACGTACAGGACCCAGGACGCCACGATCGCCGCGTTGCCGGCCCAGCAGGTGATCCAGTAGCACCACGCCGTCATGTAGCCGGCGAAGTCGCCGAACTCGTGCCTGGCGTACGCGTACAACCCGCCGCCGACGTTGGGCACCCGCTTGGTGAGCTGGCCGAACATCACGCCGAGCACCAAGGCGCCGATGGTGATGACCCCGAGCGTCAGGATCGAGCTGGTCCCTGCGCCGGCCATGACCGCCGGCATGGTGAACACGCCGGTTCCGATGATGCTCCCGATGACCAGCGCCGTGGCCGACGGCAGGCCGAGCAGGTGACCCCCGGCCGAGTCCGAAGATGCCAGCGAAGGTGGCACTGGCGGGTCGACGCCGACGCCGCTCGGTTTGTCCAGAATGCTCGTCATGGTTCGTCTCCTCCAATGAAGCACTTCACGGGTGTCGTGAGCTTGTGACCAGCATCCCGGTCCGGGTCCGACAGAAAAAGGGCATTAGGTCACTTCGGCCGACGTTGATGCCTCCGCGGTGTGCAGGACGGTGGCCTCGGGCCACGGATCCGGATCAGCCGCCAGCAGTCGGGCCACGGCCGGCGTGGCCTCGGAGGCATCGGATCCCGCGAGCAGACGTCGTCCAACCCGTTCAGCCGCCACCTCGATCGGGCAGTCGCAACGCAGCTCGCACAGCGGGACATGGTGCAGCGCTGCCATCTCCCGCGCCTCGGCCCGCCGACCGGCATCGAGCCACGATGCGTCGAGCACCACGGACTCGCCGTGTTCGAGGAGCACTGCTGCCCGCCTGAGCAGTTCGGCGTAGACGGCGCCGGTCCGCTCCGGTGCGTACCGACCCGCATGCAGGTCGTCATGACGAGCGCTCTCAGTTCGGGTCGCCAGTTCGGCTCGGGGCATCAGCTCGTCTCGGACATCGTCGGACGAGATCACGGAGATCGCCAGGCCGTCGGCCAGCTGCTTGGCGACCGTGGTCTTGCCGGTCCCCGGGCTTCCGCCCACTATGACCATCCGGACGCGTCCCCGCTCGAGGTGATCGACACAGAGCTGGTGAAGAGCCCGCACCTGGTCCGCTGCGGTTGGGTCTCCCTGGGTGTACCGGATCCAGGCAACCTTCATGCGCACGTGCGCCCGGTAGGCGATGAAGTGATGCATCAGCGAGTCCGGCCACGCGTCGGACGAGAACTCCCGGTACGAGTCCAGCAGCACCGGGACCAGGTCGACCGCTCCCAGGCGTTCGAGGTCCATGGCCAGGAAGGCCAGGTCGAGCAGCGCATCGCCGAAGCGGAGGTGTTCGTCGAACTCGAGGCAATCGAGGATTCGGGGCCCGTCCTCCAGACAGAAGATGTCCTCGGCCAGGAGGTCGCCGTGACCGTCCACCGCTCGCCCACTGGCCAGGCGCTGATCGAACAGCGGCCGTCGTCCGGCCAGGTAGTCGTGAGCGAGACGTGCGGCCCGGTCGAGCTCGGCCCGCTCGACCAGTTCCCCGGGCAAGGCGCTCAACTGCTCGAACCCGGCTGACCACAGCGCTTGAACGGCGTCAATCGTTGCCGCCGCGTCGATACGTTCGCCACGGTCCGCCCGGGTGTGGAAGGACGCCACGATGCGGGCCACCTCCCGAACATGTTCACCGGCATCGGGCTGGGCCAGCAGCGCACTCAGTCGCCGATCGACCGGCAGGCGCCGCATGACGACGAGCGGCTCGGTGAAGGCCCCGGGAAGATCGAATGAAGCGACGCCGAGGTAGACGTCGGGCGCCAATCGGCGGTTGAGTTCGACCTCCCGTTCACAGTCCAGGCGCCGGGCTTCCACCGATGCGAAGTCGAGGAACCCCGTCGTGACGGGTTTGCGCCGCTTCAAGACCAGGTCGTCGACGAAGAACAACGTCGAGATGTGGGTCTCGACGACCTTCGGGCCGGGTTGCGCCTCGGGGGGCGGGGCCGGAGGAGGGGCCGGGGGCGCGGCCAGGGGAGGGGCCGGTTCGGGGTTCTCGGAGCCAGATGACGTGTTCATGAGCTGAACCGATCGTGTGCCGCGCCGGGCTCCAGGTACAGGGCACAACGTCCCATCAGCACCGGACAACGTGACCTCTGACCCTGGTCAAGGGGGCGGGGATGGGCTTGTGTGGCGCCATGAGCAACCCACCAGAGTCCACGGGCTTCCTCGCCAGTCGGAGAGTGACCGGGACACTGCTCGCCCTCTCGATCATTGGGCTGGCGGCCGGGATCGGCCTGTGGTTGGCGAGCCACGACAGCGGCGCGCACCTTGCCTGGACGATCACCACATGGATCGGCATCGTTCCCGCAGGATGGTGGGTGCTCGACGCGGCGCGACACCGCCGGATCGGCGTCGACCTGATCGCCCTGGCGGCGCTGCTGGGAGCGGTCTGGGTCGACGAGGTGCTGGCCGGCGCCGTGGTCACCGTGATGCTGGCGAGTGGACGATCGCTCGAGGCGGCAGCTACCGCACGCGCCGGGCGTGAGTTGCGAGCGCTCTTCGACCGCACACCCCGGGTGGTGCACCGCTACGACGGCTCGGAGCTGTGTGATCACCCGGTCGACGAAGCAGCTCCGGGTGACCGTCTCGGAATCCGCCCGGGCGAGGTGGTGCCCGTGGACGGAGTTGTCGAGTCAGCCGGCGCCGTCCTGGACGAGAGCGCACTCACCGGTGAGTCCAACCCGGTCGACCGTCGCAGCGGCGACCTGGTTCGCAGCGGCGTGGTCAACGCGGGAGGGGCGTTCGACATGTTGGCGACGACCACGGCTGCCGACGGGGCCTACGGAGCGATCGTTCGCCTGGTCTCCGACGCCGGCGCGGACACCTCGCCCTTCGTCAGGATGGCCGACCGCTACGCCGTGTGGTTCCTCGCAGCAACGGCCGCTCTGGCCGGGGCCGCGTGGTTGGCCACCGGCGACGCCGTCCGGGCGGTGGCCGTGCTGGTGGTGGCTACGCCGTGCCCGCTCGTCCTGGCCGCCCCGGTGGCCATCGTCTCGGGGCTGTCCCGAGCGGCGCACCGTGGCGTCGTCATCAAGGGTGGAGCGGCACTCGAGCAGCTCGCCGACGGACAGGTGCTGCTGCTCGACAAGACCGGGACGCTGACGACCGGGCACCCGACGGTCGCCGAGATCGTGACGGCCGGACCGATCGACTCGGCAGAACTGCTCAGGCTGGCGGCGTCCCTCGATCAGGTGTCCCCCCACGTCCTGGCCAGCGCCGTGGTGAAACCAGCCCGTCTCCGGGACCTGGCGTTGTCCCGGCCCGAGGATGTCGAGGAGGTGCTCGGCAAGGGAGTCCGAGGATCAGTCGATGGTCGGCGGGTGGCCATCGGTACGCAGCGGTGGATCGCCCCGGCCACCGATGAGTCCTGGGTCCGCGCTGCCAGGCGCCGCGCCGACCTCGACGGTGCCCTCACGATCTTCGTGTCGGTCGACGATCAGCCGGCCGGGGCGATCGTGCTCGATGATCCGGTGCGACACGACGCCGCGCGGACCATCCGTCAACTCCGACGCAACGGGATCCAACGGGTCGTCATGGTGACCGGCGACCGGGAGGATGTTGCCCAGACGATCGGTCACGTCGTCGGCGTCGATGCCGTGATGGCTGAGCAGAGCCCGTCGGAGAAGGTCGACGTCGTGCGGTCCGAGCGGGAGGTGGGACCGACGATCATGGTCGGTGACGGGCTGAACGACGCCCCGGCGTTGGCATTGGCGGATGTGGGCGTCGCCATTGCGGCACGGGGCACCACTGCATCGTCGGAGGCCGCGGACGTCGTGCTCACGGTCGATCACCTGGGACGACTCGGCGAGGCCATGCTGATCGCCCGCCGATCCAGGCTCATCGCCCGACAGAGTGTGATTGCGGGGATCGGCCTGTCGCTCGCCGCCATGTGCGTCGCCGCACTCGGTTGGCTGCCGCCGACATGGGGCGCCCTGCTCCAGGAGGGAATCGATGTCGCTGTCATCGCCAACGCGCTCCGTGCCCGTCGCGATCCCGCTGGGGTCCCGGCCCTCGATGCGGCAGGCGCGGAGGTCTTGCGGCGGTTCGCCGGCGAGCACGCAGGGCTGGACCCTGGCATCGAACGCCTCCGGTCCGTGGCCGACTCGTTGGACGTCGAGACCCCCGAGCGGGCTCTCGTCACCGTCCGCGAGGCCCATCGGGTGCTCGTCGAGGACATCGAGCCTCACGAACGGGCCGAGGAAGCCGAGCTCTATCCGCTCCTGGCCAGAGTCATGGGCGGCAGCGACCCCACGGGGACGATGAGCCGCGTACACGTCGAGATCTCGCACCTGGTGCGACGCCTCGGGCGCGTGCTGGGCGAGATCGACGGCGATCGCCTGCAAGGCGATGACCTCACCGAGGTCCGGCGAGTCCTCTACGGGCTCGAGGCCATCCTCCGACTGCACATGGCCCAGGAGAACGAGAGCTACCTCGCCTGGAGCCCCGAAGAAACTGACGACATCCAGCTGACGACGGCCGCCGACTGACGACATCCACCACATGACCCCCGGCGACCTCCCCGGGGATGCCGGATTCTCGAATTCCCGACGCCTACCGGCTACTGATGATCGGCGGGAGGCGGGATCACGGCAACGGGAACCTCAACGTGGTTCAGGCACGTCCGAGCTACCGACCCCAACAGCAGCCCGACGAAGCCCCCGATCCCGCGGCTCCCGACCACGAGCAGACCGGCCGAGGCGGCCACGTCACGCAGCACTCGGGCAGACGGCCCTTCGTGGAGGAGCGGGTGCACGGTCACTCCGGCCGGGACGTCGGCTTCGGCGATGATGCGGTGCAGGGAGGCCCGGGCCTCGTGCTCCATCAGATCGACCCGAGGTGGGAACTGGTCAGTCGGAATGGTCGGCACCCAGGGTGCGTAGGAGTCCTCCCAGGAGTGGACCACCCGGACCACGGCGGAGGTCCGGGCGGCGCGGGCCAGTGCCCAGTTCAGGGCTGCGGCCGCGTTCGGCGAACCGTCGACTCCGACCACGATGACGTTCGGCAGGGTCGCAGGAGAACTCGCACTCGGCGCGTCTTGCTCAGCTGTTTCAACGTCAGCCCTCTCAGTGTCAGCGGCGGCCGTGGCCGTGTCGACCGTGGCCGTATCGACCGTGTCATCGTCAGCCGCTGACGGGCCGGGCACGACGATGAGCGGACACGGGGCGTGATTGGCCAGCTGGTGACTGACCGAACCGAGGACGGCACTGGCCAACGCCCCACGTCCCCTGGTTCCGACGACGAGTTCCTCGGCGTCGGCCGCGACGTCCATCAGGAGCAATGCAGCCGAACCGCAGCCCGTCTGGATGGTCGGCACCGGATCCTGCGCCGTTCGAACCTCGTCGATCACGGCCTGGACCCGTTCGTGGATCACCGGGTCGAGGTCCGGAGAATCCCCGGCGGTGACGCCGCCGTACAGGCCTCCGACCGGATACACCGCAGGCTGCCAACTCCCCACGGCGATCACCTCGGCGTCCAGTGCGCGAGCGTCGTCCAAGGCAAACCGCAACGCGCTCTTCGATGCCGGTGACCCGTCGATGCCGACCACAATGTTCATGTGAGACTCCTGTCCTCGTCACCCGACATGTTCTGTCGCCTTTTCGAGGCCGGCCAGAGGCGAAGGACCCGAACGACGGTCGAGCCGGTGAACGGCTGGCCGTCTGCGTCGAACAGCCGGCCGATGGAGTTCATTGCTCCCTCATGCCGCTATGGGCGGCATGGAGGAGCAATGAACGTTCGGTCGGGCGGAAGGGGACCTTCGACTCTGCCCATCGGGCGTGCCGCGAAGGACGATGACGGGCACCACAATTCCGCAACGCACCGCTCTCCAGCGGCGCCTGCTCGACCAGAGGATGACCATGAGCGACGACACCCTGTCTCCGACGACCGCCCCCGACAACTTCGCCATCGCCGTCAATCGGCTGCTCGACGACGCACGTCAGGTCCGGGCCGCTGCGGCGCTCTACGAGGCTGACGGCGACGACGGGGACCAGTACGGGAACGAGGTGGCCGAGGTCCTGGGCACCATGGAACTGGATCTGACGATCGCCCGTGCCGCCCTGGCCGCCCGCCAGGCGGAGACCACCGAGGGCCTTCAGGACGCAGTCGACAAGGTCATCGAGGCCGCTCGTCACTGGGTCGAGGACGCATCGGTCCAGACGAAACTGGGACGCATGGAACTTCGTGACCGTTCGGACGCAGTGACCCACGCGCTCGACCGCGCCAGGGGCGAGGCGCTGCGAACCGTCGATCGGGTGGGCGACGCAGTTGGCGTCGACCTCGCCGAGACGCGCCGGACGGCAGTGAAATCGATCGGGAGCATCCGCCACGCCGTCACCGACGCAGTGGCTTCCCTCCGGACCGAACGAACCGACACTGCCGGCTGAGGGCTTGGTCGTTCATTGCTCGCTGATGCCGCCCTGAGCGGCACCAGCGAGCAATGAAGCTCGGATCAGGCCTTCTTGGCGGGGGCCTTCTTGGCGGGGGCCTTCTTGGCCGGGGCCTTCTTGGCCGGGGCCTTCTTGGCCGGGGCCTTCTTGGCCGGGGCCTTCTTGGCCGGAGCCTTCTTGGCGGCCGGCTTTCGGCCCGGCACCTGTTGGGCGACGCTGTCCACCGCCCGCTCGAGTCG
>Ga0105044_10016259_pt1 | contig 10041 bp, 7 predicted proteins | sample MAT01_FD_78092 | JGI IMG/M metagenome (GOLD analysis project Ga0105044, IMG submission 78092) | Freshwater microbial communities from Lake Fryxell liftoff mats and glacier meltwater in Antarctica - MAT-01 | ecosystem: Environmental > Aquatic > Freshwater > Ice > Liftoff microbial mat | place...
CAGGACATGTTTTTAATCTGATTGCCCAGAACTAACACGAGGATGAGTATTATCAAGACACTCACGCCTCCTCGAATCAGTAATGGCTTAGCGAGGTCCGTGCGGTTTCTGACGGTTTGAGCTATTGAGCGAACCAGATACCGTAATCCGTAGACGTTAAGCGCAGTGGGGAAGCGCGCTGGAATCCAAGCGCCGGTGCCGCCGTCGTACACTGCCACTGCAAGCAGCGCCACTAGTAGAATCAGCGCGCTTACCGCGCGGTGTGTAAGGCTAATACCTACGACGAAGTACCACAAGCGCAGATTCGGAAAGGGGCGTAATCGCAAGGACGGACAAAGCAACCAGAATTTGCCTAAGTAAATTCACGACCTGCTCTTTTAGTAAAGTGAAAGCTTGACTTTACTGCTTCACCTAGATGTGTCTATTTGGGGTAGACCCAACACTTCTGTCACCAGCCGCCAATTTGGCTCCGGCAGATCGCGGCCTTCAACAACAGCTTATTGTTCTGCGTCCATACCGCGATCTTCAGCATCTGAGTTGATCCAGGGGTTGAGTGTCCGGACTCCACTGCTAGGAGCATCGCTCCGTCCAGGTCGAAGTCACTTGGCAACTTTGGTGACTACAGATCACGTTGCAGTTCGAGAAATCGAATTAGTCAGGATTACAGACGGGCGCATCGGGCTCACGACGATGACCCAAGTCACCAGAGCGGTGGGTACCTAAACGGCAACTTGACCGTTTGAATATAGACACGTCGCTACATTGCATTGCCAATTTTGCCAACGTATAGCAACATGTCTACATGTTTTGCGGGAGACACCGTCTTGCCCATCACGACCCGATCAAGCCGTCAGTTCAATCAGGACGCCAGCGGCGCCAAGAAGGCAGCGAGGAATGGCCCGGTGTTCATCACCGATCGCGGCCGGCCGGCGCACGTCCTGCTGACCATTGAGGACTACCAGAAGTTGGTCGGTGGAGCGGTCAGCATCATCGACATGCTGGCAATGCCTGGCGTCGACGACATTGCGTTTGACCCGGCACCGGTGCGCAATCTCTACCGGCCGGCGGACTTGTCCTGATGTTTGTTCTTGATACCAACGTCGTTTCCGAACTGCGCAAGGCAAAGGCCGGGAAAGCCGACAAAAACGTGACCCTCTGGGCTGCAAGCGCGTCGCCTGGTGGACTCTTCCTGTCGGCCATCACCATCCTGGAACTGGAAATCGGCGTGTGCTTGGTCGAGCGGCGTGACCCGATTCAGGGTGCCGTTCTCAGATCCTGGATGGATGGAAGCGTCCTACCGGCGTTTGCCGGTCGCGTGCTGGCCGTCGATACCGCCGTGGCAAAGCGTTGCGCGCGGCTTCACGTGCCCAACCCCTGCGCTGACCGCGACGCCCTGATTGCCGCCACGGCGCTGGTGCACGGCATGACCGTGGTGACGCGCAATGTCGCCGACTTCAAGCCAACTGGAGTTCGGACGCTCAACCCCTGGGCCAACTCTGATCCTGAAGATCGCGGTATGGACGCAGAACAATAAGCTGTTGTTGAAGGCCCCGATCTGCCGGAGCCAAATTGGCGGCTGGTGACAGAAGTGTTGGGTCTACCCCCCGATTGAACCAAGCGGTAGAAGATGGGTGGAGAAAGAGCTTACGGAGGCTGCCCACAAGGAGAGAGACGTTGCACTTGTTCACCGCCCTATGTGCGACACATTGCGCCTAGAGAACATAAATCAAACGTAGGGCTATGCGTCATCCAGACCACAATTAATATTTCTTACCCTTGAGATTGCTAAAGAGTTAAGCAGGGGCCGATGGTCGACCGCACCTCACTTTAAGTACTGGTGGCCGTCGCATGTTGTTGAAGTTTCGCACATCAACTGGGATTACGACTCACAAGCTGTGCTCGGGCGGCTCGATGTCCCGGTGCTGTGGCAACTGGCGGGCGAGGATCGCGAGGCACCGAGCGCGGATACCGCCAAGGCGGTCAAGTTATTTCAAGACGCGGGCAAGCGCCATCGGCTACAGGTATATCCGCAGACTGACCGCGGCATCCTCCGTTATCGGGTCGAAGCTGGCGAACGCATAACGCTGGGCTATCACCCCGACTATTACCGCGAATTTTTGGCTTTCTGGCGTGGTCAGTTTGAGCTCGATGCAAGTGCGAGCGCCGATAAACCTTGACATGGGCCGTGGGAAGCGGTGAGCCCCGCTCCCGGACCCGGCCTCTCATCAAACGCAGCTCAATGGTCAGCAACTCGACCGCCTGGAACTGGCTAAGCACGCGATAGCAGCTGACCGCCCCGCAGCACGCTCAATGTCCCCGCTGCCGAGAAATCGCGTTATCCATGGAGATGATCGCAAGGAGGAGGCAAGGATGGGCAAAGCCCTAAGATCCGTGTTGCTGGCCATGGTCGTCGCGTGGACTGGCTCCCCCGCACAAGCGAGCGTCGAACGTCTGACCGATTGCTTCGGCCGCGACGGCGTCGAGTCGGACGTCTGCCGGCTGTATGTGCTGGCGATCTATCAGGCGATACGGTTTGCGCAAAGCCGACAGGGTGTTACCCAGACCACCTGTCAACTCGGCGCGGACATCAACCAGGATCGACTCGCCGAGACCTTGCAGGACGATCTCGTCGGTGCCAGCGGGCGTTACCCGGATCTACCGCCGATCGGGGTCGCAATCACCGTACTGTCGACCTCCCGCGCCTGTCCGCGCGAGCTCGCGAAGGATTTCGGCGGGCCCACCACTGGCTGGCTGTTATCGCGCTGTGAGGCGGGCTTGAAGAACGAAGATGAGATGACACTGTGCGCGACCTATCTCGGTGGCCTGTTCGAAGCATTGAACCTGACGTCGGGATGGCGCGACGGAGACCAGTTCCTGTGCCCTCCGAAAAAGGGTGTGCAGGGCAAGGTGCTGTTGAAACTGCTCATCGACGAAGCCATCCGCGACCCCGAAGCCCAACGCAAACCTGCCGTGGAAGTGGTGGCAGCCGCGCTGACACGCAAGTATCCCTGCCGCTGAGCGTGCCAACGGACGCCGGCCCGAAGGCGAAGATGGAGTTTCGCGATTCTTGGGCAGCCGATCACATTAATTTCCGAAAAAGCTGAGCTATCGTGAGAAAGAAAAGTGAGGCTCGCAGGTTGAAAACGCTGCTACCGTCGGAAAAGCCGACTCCACGCAGGGCGCGCCTTGCCGATGATTGATCCGACCATCGTGCGGAAAGAGCTGGCACGCCTGCTGGCGATGAGTCGGGCCGAGCGTGCTCAAGCGCTGGCTACGATCGACGATGTGGCGTTGCGCGACGAACTCGCGGCTTTGCTTGAGGGCGAAGCCGAGTCGGCGGTGACCACCGATCTCGGCGGTTTACGGCAGCCAAGCCCCGCGCTGACCAGCGTCAACCCCAATGAGCTGAATCCCGCCCCGCGCCTGGCAGTGCATTCCACCGGGTTGCAGGGCAAGCAGATCGGTCCTTACACGCTGGATGCGTGGATTGGCGACGGCGGTTCGGCATCGGTGTATCGCGCGCATCGGCTGGTCGAGGGTGTGCGCCAGACGGTGGCGATCAAGGTTCTGCATCGCGGCTTGCAGGCGCCCGAGGCGCGTCAGCAGTTTGATCGCGAGCGGCGGGTGCTCTCGGTGCTGGAGCACGCTTCTATCGCGCGCTGGATCGATGGCGGGGTGACGCCCGATGGCGCAGCCTATCTGGTCTTGGAGTTTGTCGACGGCCAGAGCATCACGAGTTTTGCGCGCGCCAGAAAGCTGTCGCTGCGGGCGCGCATCCAACTGATGATCGAGGTCGCCAACGCGGTCGACGCTGCGCACCGCGCCTTGATCGTGCATCGCGATCTCAAGCCCGGAAATTTGCTGGTCAACGAGTCGGGGCAGATCAAGCTGCTCGACTTCGGCATCGCAAAGCTGCTGGAGAACGAAGGCGAACCGCAAACGCAGGTCCACATGTACACGCCGGCCTACGCCGCTCCCGAGCAGCTTGCCGGCGGGACGATCACCACCGCAACCGATGTCTATGCGATGGGCGTGATCCTGGGCGAGTTGCTGACCGGCAAACGCTTCAATAGCGACATCACCACCACGCCTTCGCTACAAATCGATGACGCGGCCACTGAAGAAGGCGAGCTGCCCGCGCCGCCCGCCAAGCTGCGCCAACTGATCAAAGGCGATCTCGACAATATTCTGCTCAAGGCGCTCGCCGGCGATCCGAACCTGCGCTACAGCTCAGCGGCCGCTTTCGCCGACGATCTGGCGCGCGCGCTTGATGGCCGACCGGTGGCCGCGCATCCGCCGTCGCGCTGGTATCGCGCCAGCAAGTTCGTGAATAGACACAAACTCAGCGTCGCACTGGTGACCGCGCTGACGCTCGGCATCATTGCCTCGAGCATCGTGTCGGTACTGTTTGCGATCAGCGCCGAGCGTGCGCGTGAGCGCGCTGAGCTCAGCTTCGGGGCATCAGTGCAGGCGGTGAACGACCTCACGCAGGATCTGGCAAAGAATCTGCGCGAGGCACGCGGCGTGCGCGCGGAAACCGTCGCCAGCGTGTTACAGAAAGCGCAAAAGCTGGTCACCGATATCGAGCGTACCGATCCTGGAAACGTCGCGCTGGAACAGGCGCGCATCGGCATGTTGATCGGCTTTTCCGGTACTTATCGCAGCGTCGCTCGCTCCGCGGAAGCAAACGTCGCCCTGGACGATGCGCGGGATCGCCTTAAGTTGCTTAAGCAACGCCAAGTCAATCCCCCGACGCCACTCCTCATCGACGCGCTGCTCGCACGCTCCGAAGCGGACTACTACACGATGGACTGGACCTCCTCGGCCGACAATGCACGCCAGGCACTGGGCTTGAGCGAGGGCGATCAGACGCGTGCCTGGCGGGCGCGCAAGCAACTCGCCAGCGCCTTGTTTTTTGCCAACGAGCTGAAGAGCGTGCAGGCGCTTAACAGCGATGCGCTGGCGATCGGCCGCACTCTGGCTGCGAATGATCTTGACGCCGACGGCCTGGCGTATGCGCTCGACTTCTACACGACGCTTGCATCGGCGCTGGCTCAACTGGGCGAGCACCAAAGCGCCGAGTCGCTGCGTGTGCACGCCCATGCTGCGACCCAGGAAGCGTTGCGCCGATATCCAAGTTCCGTCGATCTGCTGCTCACGGGCCTGCGCCTGACCAGCCTCGAGGCCAGTCACCTGCTACGCCTGGAACTTGTCGATGACGCGCTGGCCTTGGCGCAAGCCGGATTGACGCACGCGACCGAGGCGATCGCGGCGAACCCGAATTCCACCGCGTTCCGGCTGGTTGCCAAGACGCTCTACAACATCCGCGCGCAGGTGTTGCGTATGCGCCGAGAACCCGAGCGAGAGCTCGATGATTTGCGTGCGATCCGTAACTTGCTCAGGGAACTGTCTGACCGGGATCCGGCCAACGGATTCTTGCGCGGTGAGCTGTCGTTTGCTGAGCGCCGCTTGGCAAACGCCCTGCTCTTGCAGAGCAAATCGAAAGCGGGACCTGAGACTGTGGCGGAATCCGAGGCTACGACGCTGGCGGCACTCCGAATCGATCGTGAGCTATTGCAACAAGCGCCGTCGCGGCCGTTTGCGCGGCGCTATTTGGCCGCCTCGCTCCAGCAGCTCGGTGATTTGCGCAGAGCACAGCAACGCTACCTGGATGCTGATGACTCCTATCAAGAGAGCCTGCATCTGCGCCTTGCATTGGCGCGCGAGTTTCCCAACGAGGCGAGTTGGCGGCGTCTGGTCGCTTTTAGCTATGCGGTGATTAAGGATCTCGATGTTGAACGCGGCGATCTTGTTGCCGCAACGCGTGCGCAACGCGAAGCGGCCAGTCTGTGGGACGCGCTACTCGACGAGGCGCCCGACCCAAGCACCGAATTCGCATGGTTCGATAGCCAACTGTTGCTGCTTGAGTTATTACTGGCCCAAAGCGAAGAGCCTAAGCTCGCGGCTGAAGCGACCCAACTCCTTGATCGCTTGCGTGACTACTCGCAACAGCACTCCCAGAGACTGCAAGCACGGCCCGATCTGGTCAAAGAACTTGCTCGACTGCAAGGCCGCGCATCCAAGGGAACACGCTGATGTCGACTCTCCGAGCTATCTCTCCACCGCGCTTTTGCCGTGCGCTCTTGCTGGGCGCGTTACTCGTGAGCGCTGGGGCAGGCGCGCAGACCATTGGCCTGAACCAGACCGTCGCCGCTGAGTTCAGCAGCAATGCGGAATTTCAGGCGCTCTCCAATGCTGGCTGGATCTTCCGCGCGGGCGACGGCACCGGCGCGCAAAGCTGCGCCACGCCCGGCAATATCAACGCCTGCGGCTTTGGCTTTTTTGCCGACGGCGCGCAAGGAGCAGCGCGTGGTTTGGCAGCAGGCAACACGCAAGGGCGTTGGATCATTACCCCGCCCATCATCTTCGGCAGCAGCGGCAATGTGCGCGTGGTGCTACGCAAAGTGGCCTCGGGTACCGGGGGCTTGGACATTCGCGAGAGCGGTGGTGCCACCGACACGCAGGACATGTCCGAGACCGGAGTCGAAAAAGAGATCAACTTGGGAACGCCCAACGGCAGCGGCGCCTGCCCGCCGGGCAATAGTTTCTGCGCGCTGCGCAACTTGCGGAGCTCCGGCGACGCGACCTCCGGCGGTGAGCCGAACTGCGCGAGCCTCTTTACCCAATCCAGCCCCGGCATTGGCCTCAGCTACTGCACGGTGCAGATCAACGCCTCCGAGATGCAGGACTTCGGCACCGGCGTGCGTCGGCTCGCCATCAAGCTGCGGTCTTCGGGCTCCACCGCAGGCAGCAACGTGGACTTGCTGGTCGATCGTATCGAGATCAACACGGGCAACAATAATCAACTACCTGCCCAGGCCTTCATCAGTCACGGGTTCACCGGCAGTAACCCAGCCCTGGGGCTTTATCGCCACCCGATCGCAGGCCACACGGCAGCCAACCTGGCCCTGGTGACTGCCCTGGCAAGCAACGATTTCGGCGTGCTCGATTTCAGTCCCGATGGCAACACGCTGTACGGCATTGTCGGAGGCGCGGGCTCATCGACGCTGGTCCGCGTCGACACCGCCAATGGCGCAAGAACCGTGATCGGATCTGTGGATGGACTGTTGTCCAGCCAGGAGTTCATCCGCGGCTTGATGATCCATCCGCGCACCGGCGAGAGTTATCTGATGACGCGCAGCTTCGCCGACACGCAGTCGCGGCTTTATTTGTTCGATCTCAGCAACGCGCAGGCCAACCTGCAGGCTGGTGTCAACAACGGGAATGCGTTTCGCGCCTCGGCGAGCTCGATCGATTGCCGCGGCCGGCTATACAGCGTGGACACGACCAACCCTCCAGGCGGGCGCTTGTATCGCGTCGATCGCATCGATGGCTCAATCACGCTGGTGGGAAACACCGGCTACGTGTCGAGCTTGTTTCATGGCCCCATCGATTTCGACAACGCGAACGAGCGGCTCATGGGCTGGGTGCAAGCCCAATCGGGCGCCTACATCGGCTACGGCAGCTACAGTCTGACTACCGGCTTCTTCAGTGTCATTTCAAGCACACCGCAATTGACGATGGGCGCCGGCGCGTTGAACAGCCGCTGCTGGGAGCGCTTTGTCGATGGCTTCGAGTAGGTCAGCAAGGATGTCACCCCGGACGCAGCGACTCTTTGGGGCTAGTTGCGCCGGTAGATGGCGTCTCCCGAAGTGTGTTGTTGATAGGATTGCGGCTGCGCGCAATCTATCCTTATTTGTGAGGTTCCATAGGAAAAGTCGGTGTGAAAGTGGCCCGCTAGCAGCCTGTCAGACTTTCATCACGAGTGCGCCAAAAGCGCTTCCGGCCCTTCGGGTTGAGCGTCTGAACGGCGTCTGCGGCGTTGCGACCCTTGCCCATGGAAGAGCCATGGGCTGCGCGCCGCGCCTTGCTTCCATCCGTTCAGCCACACAACGCATCTCACGCTGAAAGCCCGACAGGCTGCTTGAAGGCTCACTTCGGCGCAACATCAGAGTGAGTTGCCAGCTTTGCGGCGGTTCGCTCCGCTCACCACATCCTATTGGAACTTGGCGCCCGGCTCTGCTGACTTGTCGTCCCCTGGCCCCGGCTTCCGTTACGATCCCTATCATTTGTTATTGTCTGGCATTGGGCATTGGGCGCTTGAAGTTTTGGGGGAAATCGACATGCGGCAACAATTTGACAGTGGTTTTGCACAGGTGCGCTCAGTAAGATTTGGCAAAACGAGGATCAAGCACGCCACGGATTTTTCGCAGCGCACTCGTCGAAACGCGCTTTCCCTCTTCTTGTTTTGCCTGAGCGCCCTCTGGCCGGTCCTGGCCAGCGCCGCCCACACGTCGACCGAATGTCCCGCGCGGAGCGGGACGGTCACCCGTGGCGGCGCCGTCACGATCAACGTGTCCGACTGCCTCCAGAACAACAACATCGCCTTCGCCGGGGAAGACGCGGTCGACGGCCGGCGTTTCCTGTGCATGGTTCGGCGAATCTGCGGATTGATTTCGCCACACCAGCAAGGTGGCTATTGGACTACAGCCACAACGGCAACAGCGCTACCAGCGACGTTTTTGAATTCACCGACGGCACGGTCGCGAGCAGAACAGTTCGAGTGACGATCACGATCACTCCGTCCGTCTCGCCGATCACGGTCCTTCCAGGACTGCTACCGACGGTGAGCGTCGATACGTTTTTTTCGGAGACGCTGAGCTCCTCCGGCGGCGTCGCGCCTTACACTTACGCGCTGCAATCCGGTGCCTTGCCATTCGGGCTCAGCTTATCCGCCAGCGGTATCTTGAGCGGCATGCCGACGCAGCGCGGCAGCTACAGCTTCAGCGTCCGTTCGACCGCCAGCAACAGCGTTTTTGTGGACAAGGGCTACACCGGCATGGCGCAGATCCCAACCTTGACGCTCAGTCCAACCAGCGCCACCGCCATTCAGGGCGTTTTTTTTTCGCAGCAGCTTGTCACCACAGGCGGCATCGCGCCATACGGCTATGTGCTCGAAATCGGCGGACCCTTCCCGGCCGGGATCTCCATTTCCCCGACCGGTCTGGTCAGCAGCATCGCGGGCGCCAGCCAGCCGCATGAAAATCGCCAACCATATTTGGCGGTAACTTTTATTATTGCGTTGCAGGGTGTCTTTCCCGCACGAAATTAATGCCTTTCGGTAAGGCAGCACAGGCAGACCACGAGAACCGGATCTGCGGCATGAACATGGCGGGCTGACGAGCACATGATCGCGTTACATTCTGTTTCGTTTTGAAGTTATTTCCTCTATTTCATTCTTTGCTTTAGCGGTATATTGTATTTCATAGCTTTTTCACAGCGCTAGGGCTCCTCGCCTTTATTTGTGCACGCTCAAAGCGGTAAAGCTTTTGCGTCGGGTACAAAAAAACACTGCCAATTTTCGCGTCAACCGCACATAGTTCGTGGCAATTTCAGGGTGGAAAACACGACGATGATCCCAGTTTTCGGTACTCGGCTCCGCACACGGCCACGATGCGCTACAAGCGGAGCGAGCACTTGCTCGATACGCGCTGATCGCTTTAAAGAGTCACATCCTGAGCGTATCTCTAGCGGCATGCAATGTAGCGATGTACTCGCAGCTATTGCACTGAATAGCCCGCAGCGACCGCCATCTTTAGCCACACACAAATTCCAAAAGGCGGCGCTGGCACCGGCATCCGTACTTGTTTGACGTGTCGCTAGCGCGAGACTTCTTCGTTATTCGGCCAAAACGTTTTGAATGGATATTTCTATGCAAACTAAATATGCCAAAAAAGACGCTTTGCGTGCGCTCACGCTTACTGCTGCATTGAGCTTCGTGATCGCAGGTGCGTCAGCCGCAGCTGCGCCTAGCCTCAAGGCTTTGCAGGTTGATAGCGCGCACTTGCAGCTCGGGAGTGCGCCCTATGATTTGAAACTTGCGGTTTCAAAGTCCACCGCAAACGCCAATGGCGTGAGTATGGTGAGCGCCGATTTCAACATTGATGGCTATGCCGATTTGGTGAGCGGTTACGCCAGCGC
>Ga0105044_10016261_pt1 | contig 10041 bp, 9 predicted proteins | sample MAT01_FD_78092 | JGI IMG/M metagenome (GOLD analysis project Ga0105044, IMG submission 78092) | Freshwater microbial communities from Lake Fryxell liftoff mats and glacier meltwater in Antarctica - MAT-01 | ecosystem: Environmental > Aquatic > Freshwater > Ice > Liftoff microbial mat | place...
GACTCCGGCGGGCGACGCCCGCGTCCGGCAGCACCTGCAAGGTCTCAAAGTCTGGGTTGGCGTAACCCTTGCCCGGCTATTTCACAGAGATCCTTACACACGAGCGGGCGAGGACACGAGTGGGCGAGGACACGAGTGGGCGAGGACACGAGTGGGCGAGGACACGAGTGGGCGAGGCAAAATAGTCCGGAGACTGTCCGCGTTATCGAGCGTTGACCCGTTGCTTCAATCGCTCTAAAAGCTCCGGCTGACTTTTGAGTCTCCGTTCGAACTGGCGTTGTAGGGTTGCGACGAGTCCGCTCTCCCCCACGTCGATGAGATCCATCATGTGATTGGCAAGGTCATTCAGTTGCGGAGTCAGTCCTGACTCATTGGCCGTCATGGATTCCTTCGCGGGCATATCCGCACGATGTCCCCCGAAAACATTCTCCACTTCGAGCGTCCATGCTTCTGCCCCATCGGCGCTGAACACAAACCAGATCACCGCGTTTTCCGCTGGAGTCGTTTCGAAAACGCGGCGGTTGGCAACCACGGGGCGATGGCTTTCGGTTAGCCAAGTGCCGTTGTTTTGGGCGCTGAAATCCATCGTTTCACCACTCCAACGAAACTTCCCAGGTTTCCGGTCGGGCCCGTCATCGGTGGATTGATAGACGACTTGCTCGACGTCCTTCGGGAATGAGGCGACGCGTTTGGCTTTTGCTGCATCCAAAATGGCAAAGGTGCGTTCGGATCGAATTTTGAGAGGCGTAACATATTTGAGTTCTGTGCTGAAAATGTACCGACCGCTGGTGCCGTTGCTATAGAGAAGCCGCACGATACCCTCATCCGGGAAGACGGTGTCGTAAGGCGAACCGAGCGAACTGTCTTTCTGCAACGGGCGCATCGCCTCGCCATCGAATTGCAGTTGCTTCAAATCGTTTGTTCCCTGCAATTCCCAGGTAACGTCGGTGAGGCTTCCGGCGAAGGCGGCGACTTCAGGATACTCCTTTTCGGGTGCTTCCTCGGCTCGGAGCATTGCCGCAAAGGCGACAAAGAATGAGGTGGTGATCCAACGTGCAGGCGCGAGTTTCGACATGGGCACATCGTATTGATCCCTTTGCTGAAAAGGCAAGAAAATCCGGCGAATTTCCCGCGACGAAGCGTCCCGTCTAGGGCCGCCACGACACGATCGGAGCATCGGGATCGCTCCGAATCCCATACCGTGCCTCTGCATCTGCAACGGCTTGCTGCCAGGCCGAGACGCCCCGAAAGACGCCGACCGTTCGTCCGGGAAAGTCCACGTTGAGACCAGCGACTTGCCCGGATTGAATCGCTTTGGCAAACGCGGCGATTTGCGACTGCTGGTTTTCCGCGATCAAATCGAAGGTCATCCAAAGGGGAACCGGCCTCGTTCGATCCCAATCGGCCGACGTGACAGGAATCACGTAGCGCCACTGCCGCTTTCGCGCACCGGGAAGCTTGCCCGCTCCAACCGATCCGGCGGCCCAGGAGTAACTCCCGGAGAGTTCCGGGTGCGGAACGCCATCAAAGGCCAAGCTCCTCGCGGCGACGAATCCCGGAGCGGCATTGATGTCGGGAATCACGACAACCTGATCCCGCCGAAAGCATGAGCTCAGGCAAAGAACCCCGCAGAGAAGAGCTGCAGTGAGAACAGGCTTCATGAAAAAATCGCCGGACCATCGGCTGGACCGCAACTAAGGACCTCAGGACGATGCACTTCCGCCCTTGGGCAGACTGGCAACGTTCCGCAATGAGAACAAACTAGTCCGGCTCGACGGCCCGGCACGCGACTATGGTGCACCCTTCGGGTTTTCGCGAATGATTCGTCTTCTGCGCGAGAGCGATCACTTGTGGGAGAAATCGAAAACCCAAGTGCGACCGTCGTTGGCGCGGAGGGTTACCCGGGTGTCTTTATTGGAGACGGGGCCGCCCACCGAAATTTGCTGGTTGGCCCAATAAATCGTTCCTGCATAGGTATTGCCGTTTTTGTCTCCGGAGAAAAAGAGACTGTTGTCGTCTGTCGAGTAGAACGAACGTTGGCTTCCCGCCGCCGAGAGCCCGTAGGTATTGCCATCGCTGCACTTCCAGTAGGAGGCGTAGCGACCCGCAGCGATGGAATCAAGGGGGGCAGAGGGGATGATCAAACTGATGACCAGGGCGAAAAGCGAAACCGTGAGCGTGGTTTTCATATGTGGAGTGATGGAGTTCGAATGCTTCGGTAAGCAAAGAAGCGGCTTGATTCTATTGCGATCCTCCCACGAACGCAACTCTTTCACATTCGATCTACCGGTTTCCCATCATGGCGTGTCGAGCAATGTTGTGTGACGAAGGTTCTTGGCTGGTTTACGATAGAAGCCACCGTTCTTCATGATCTTCCGTATGCTCCGCTACATCGCGCTTGCGCTTATTACCCTGCTGCTTCCAGTCACCTATCTGTGGGTGCGGGGGCAAGAGATGACCTACCTGAACTGGGCAATTCCTGTAGCGGGGTTCCTGAGCTTGAGTCTCTTCGTCCTCTGGTATCTGATTTTTGGAACGGCACCCTGGAGGCGACGACTGACTCGATGTGGCATGGTCGCTCTAGTGGTGGTGGGTGTGGCGGCGGTCGGGCGGCTTTTGCTCCGATACGAAGGGTCAAGTTCCGGCTCCTCGTTCCCCCGGCTGGTCTGGGCCTGGAGTTCCACCGACCAAGATTCAGCGACTCCCCCCTTCACTGAGACCGCCTCCGCGAACAAGATTCCCACCGAGTGGATCGAAGACTCCCCCGATTTCCTTGGACCCGAACGCGACGGGATGTGGCCCGAGGGTTCATTCGGCACCGATTGGACCGAGCAAGCCCCTGAACTCCTCTGGAGACGTTCCTTAGGGAAGGCGTGGTCAAGTTTTGCGGTGGCGAACGGTCTCGCCATCACCCAGGAGCAAATCGGCGATGATGAACTGACCACCGCGCTGGATCTCCTGACGGGAGCCACCCGCTGGCAACATCGGGATCCCGGCGTCCGTTTACTTCTGGTCAAAGAGGAAAATGCCGGGGCCGCCATGGGAGGCGACGGACCTCGGGCGACACCGGTCATTTTCGGCGAGTATGTTTACACCATGGGATCGACCGGGCGCGTCCACTGCCTTGAGTTGGCCAGCGGAAGGGAACGATGGAGTCGGGACCTGACCGCCGAACATGGAGGCGAAGTGCAGGAGTGGGGCATGGCCAGTTCTCCGTTGATCGTGCCATCGGCTCATCTGGTGATCGTGACAGGTTCGGATGAACCGGGGGCGACGCTCGTGGCTTTGGATCTCGCTGATGGTTCAGAGCGCTGGGTGTATCGGGCAAGTGGAGCAAGCTACAGTTCGCCTCGTCTCCTCAACATTCTCGGAGTCGAGCAAATCGTGTCGGTCAACCGCGTGGAGGTCAGTGCTCACGATCCCGCCAGCGGCGAGCGGCTCTGGAGCTACGACTGGCCAGGTAAATTCCCGAAAGTTGGGCAACCCGTCTTAATCGGTAAAGATCAACTTCTACTCACCGCCAGCTACGGAGCCGGCAGCCCTCTCCTCCAACTGGCTCGTGAAGGCACACGGTGGACGGTCCGGGAACGATGGAAATCCACCCGTCTCAAAACGAAGTTTAGTTCCCCCGTGGTCTTGGACGGTTATGCCTACGGACTCGATGAGGGACGCCTCGCCGCCATTGACCTCGCTACAGGCGAGAAGGTCTGGAAGAACGAAAAATTCGGTTTCGGTCAACAGTTGCTGTTCGCCGACCACCTTCTGGTTCAGACCGAGTCCGGCGCAGTCGTCGTGGGAACCATCAGTCCCGCAGGCTTCACTGAGACAGGACGTCTCGAAGCCCTGAGCTCCATGACTTGGAATACCCCGGTTGTGGCGGGACGCCTCCTCCTCGTGCGCAACGATCACGAGGCCGCCTGTTATCTGCTTCCCGCACCTTCCGCAAAATGAGCTGCGAAATATTTTCCCATTCCTTGTCCGTGCCCACTCGTGGAAAAGGAACCTACGAACTGACCGCCCAGCTAGTGGATTTCGTTCGCCGGTGCAGCGTGCGCGAAGGACAGCTCACGGTCTTCGTGAGACACACCAGCGCCAGCCTCGTGATCATGGAAAACGCCGATCCCGAAGCGCGCACGGATCTCCACGCATTTTTTGATTACCTCGTTCCCGAGGATCTCCCCTTCCTGGTCCACACCGACGAAGGGCCCGATGACAGCCCCAGCCACCTGCGCATGGCTCTGACGCGAACCAGCGAAGTGATCCCGGTCGTTGGCGGTCGTCTCGTGTTAGGCACATGGCAGGGTGTCTTTCTTTTTGAGCACCGCCGCTCCCCTCACGTGCGTGAGGTCGTCTTGAGCATGACTGGAACCAAAGATCCCCATTGACCGGTATGGCACTTACTGAAGCGGATTTTCGTAATCATAATTGGCGTCGCGAGTGGTAGCCGTCGGGCGGCCCGCCCTACGGTATTGCGGATATCCAGCGACGGCACCGGCAAAAAACGTCGTTCCCGAAAGCGAGACCAATTTTGTGGTTCTCGTCGCCGACTCGGCGGTCTGTTGCGATCACAGAAAACACTTCACGCCTGGGTCGGATCACGCAATTCCAGCGCGCCTTTGATGGATTCGAGGAGACGCTCGATTCGGATTGGCTTGGTCACGACTCCCTTGATGCGGGCGTCATTGATCAGGTCGTCAGGAAGCTTGGGATCCTCGCGTTCGCGCACCAGGACGAGGCCAGGGGCGAGAGGTGCCGTGCCACGCCCGATGCGGTGGGCGGTGGAAATCATTTCATACAGCGTAGGCCCGGATAGTTCGGGCATCTTCATCGCGAAGAAATAGACCCGGTAGGAGTGGAGAAGCGCGAGTTCAAGTCCGCGAACAGGATCGGGAGTCGTCTCCACCTTGGCGGAAGTAAAATTCTCCAAGGTCTCGCGGATGAGACGGGACGTGGTGGCGACAGGATGAACCACGAGCACCAGCGGCGTTTCCTCGACCGGATCAGGGAGCTCCACGGACACCTGTGGAGTCGCTTCAGGAAGGTCGTAAATCGGCGGGAACGTTTCTTCCTCGGCTGGCGGGGCGACCGCAGGTGTGGGAATGACCGGTGGCGGTTTCGCTAAAACGGCGTCTGGTAGCGATGCAGGGGTCACGATGATCGTCTCCTCGTCAGCTGGCGGGACCACTGGTGGCAGCTCGGGCACGACAAGATCCTCGCGAGACTCCGCTTGCGGGGCCGCAATATCTCTTAATGTTCTCCACCTTCGTTCAGGACGGGCTTCCATGGTTCACGACGCGTATATCACCATCCAGGGTGCTCGGCAGCATAACCTGAAAAACTTCGATGTCACCATTCCGCGGAATCAGTTGGTGGTCATCACCGGCGTCTCGGGATCGGGGAAGTCATCGCTCGCCTTCGACACGCTCTACGCGGAAGGCCAGCGGCGTTACGTCGAGTCACTCTCGGCCTACGCGCGGCAGTTCCTGGATCGCCTGGAAAAGCCCGATGTGGATTTCATCACCGGACTGACCCCGGCCATCGCCATCGAGCAGCGGAGTTCCTCGCCGAATCCTCGCTCGACCATCGCGACAGCGACCGAGATTTACGACTATCTGCGCATCCTCTACGCGGCGCTCGGTCGTCCGCACGATCCGGCCACGGGAACCCCACTGGTGCGACATACCGTCAAGGACATCGTAGATACTCTGGAAAGCTTCGGCGAGGGAACGCGGCTGATCCTGCTTGCTCCGATCAAATTGCTCAAAGGAGAAGTCCTCTACGAGGTGCTCCAGCGCCATCGTGCCCAGGGCTTCCTTCGGGCGCGACTCGACGGCGACATTGTTGAGATCGAAGAAATCGCCGAAAAGACCAAAGCCAAGTCCGTGGAGATCGTGGTGGACCGGCTGGTGGTTCGTCCTGACATTCGCACACGTTTGGCGGACTCCCTGGAAACGGCCCAGCGCCTTTCGGAGAATCATCTCAGTGTATTGATACAGGGCGTCGGAGCGGAGATGCCGGAGCGGCACGACTTCACTTTTCTTTATACCAACCTCGCGACCGGCTTCGCCCTTCCCGCGCTGACGCCGCGCCATTTCTCCTTCAACAGCCACCTCGGGGCCTGCCCGACTTGTCACGGATTGGGAACGCAGCTGGTCCCCGACCCGGAACTGATGGTGCCTGATCCTGACAAATCCATCGCGGAAGGCGGAGTCAAGACATGGTGGAGCGGCTCGAAAAAGCGGGTGGGATATCACCAGCGGGCCTTCGCTGAGTTGGCCAAGGTTCACGGAGCGGACCTGGAGGCTCCCATCCGCAGTCTGACGCGCGAATTCAAAAAGGCGCTGTTTCACGGCGACGAGACGTTCGAGGGGCTCTCGCGTCAGGCGCTACGCTTGCTCGAAACCAGCGACAGCGAGGTAACCAAGCGCAACGTGCGACGCTTCCTCTCTCCCCGTCCCTGCCCGACCTGTGGTGGCAAGCGATTGCGCGACGAAATCCTCGCAGTCACTCTCCCCCATCTCAACACGCCGCTCTCGATCGAAGGATTTTGTCGTCTCAGCATCGCTGCGGCGCATGATTGGCTGACGGGAGTAATCCTGACCGCGGCACAAGCAGGGTATGCCACTGAGGTCATCGAGGAAGTCCGCAAACGCCTCGCCTTTTTGGAGACAGTGGGTCTCGGCTATCTCTCGCTTGATCGATCCAGCGGGACGCTTTCAGGAGGCGAAAGCCAACGGATCCGCCTCGCCACCCAGCTCGGGGCTGGCCTCGCCGGGGTTCTCTACGTGCTCGACGAACCGAGCATCGGGCTGCATCAGGCGGACAACGAGCGGCTCATCGAAACGCTGCGGAAACTGCGTGACTTGGGGAATAGCATCATTGTCGTCGAGCACGACGAGGACACCATCCGCGCCGCCGACTACCTACTTGATCTCGGTCCTGGTGCCGGGGAGCAAGGTGGGCACCTCCTCGCGGCAGGCACGCCGGATGAAGTGGCCGCGCATCCTGACTCGATCACCGGTGCGTATCTTTCTGGTCGCGCCAGGATCACGCCGCCGCCGCGCGATGTGCTTGCGAGCGAGTCGCGCCAGCTCATCGTGCGCGGAGCGCGGGAGCACAATCTCCGGGGCATCGATGTCGCCTTTCCCCTCGGGCAGATGACTTGTGTGACGGGGCTGTCAGGGAGCGGCAAATCGACACTGGTTGATGACATCCTCCGCCGGGTGCTGTTCCGCCATTTTTACCACAGCAAAGAGCGCCCCGGCGAGCACGACACGGTCGAGGGGCTCGAGCATCTCGACAAAGCGATCGTGATCGATCAAAGCCCGATCGGACGCAGTCCGCGCTCAAATCCGGCGACTTACATCGGACTCTTCGGATTGATCCGCGATCTCTTTGCGCAGCTTCCGGCGGCGCGGGCGAGAGGTTATGGCCCGGGCCGCTTCAGCTTCAATGTCGCAGGCGGACGCTGCGAGACCTGCCAGGGCGACGGTCTCATCAAAATCGACATGCACTTCCTCAGCGATGTCTATGTGACCTGCGAATCCTGCCAGGGCCGTCGCTACAATCGGGAGACCCTCGACATCACCTACCGAGGACGCAGCATCGCCGACGTGCTCGACAGCACGGTCGATAGTGCGTCCGACTTTTTTCAGAAAATTCCGGCGATCAGCCAGCGCATCCGCGCTCTTCGGGAAGTCGGACTGGGCTACCTCCGGCTCGGGCAATCCGCCACCACTCTCTCAGGCGGCGAAGCCCAACGCATCAAACTCGCCACCGAGCTCGCCAAAACGGCAACCGGTCGCACCATCTACTTGCTCGACGAGCCAACCACCGGCCTTCACTTTGCCGATATAGCGACCTTGCTGGAGGTCTTCTACCGACTGCGGGATCAGGGAAATACCCTCATCGTGATCGAGCACAATCTGGATGTCATCAAGTGCGCCGACTGGGTCGTCGACCTCGGTCCCGGTGGCGGCGATGCCGGAGGAATGGTCGTGGCGGCAGGCACACCAAGGGAAGTCGCAGATCATCCTAATTCTCAAACGGGGCATTTTTTACGGAAAATATTGTAAGGATTTCCGAAATGAAACGTTTTTACGGTATGATTCGCAAAATCTTGTCAGTCCTCGTGCCCGCTTGTTATCCGTTAGTCGTAGCCGCTTTTCTCCTGACCGCTTGCAACGAAGAGGGCGCGAAACCGCAGGTCGTCCCACCCGCGGCGGAACCGCTCATCGAAGTCACTCCAGAACCGGAGACCCCGGAAAAAATGGCCGCTCTTCCTCCGACGCTTGAAGAGACCATCGAGGCCCGCAAGACGGCAAACCGCGCCTATGCCGATCCCGAAAAACTCGCCGCCTATGCTCGCGGCATCGAAGAGGTAGTGACTTCCGGGATAGAGAAGAGTGCTTTGCAGGTCGGGGCCACGGCCCCCGACTTCGCACTGCCCGATGCTCGCGGGGGCACCGTGATGCTCTCCGAAAAACTCGCGGCGGGCCCGGTGGTGTTGACTTGGTATCGCGGTGGATGGTGTCCTTATTGCAATATCCAGCTCGCCGCCTATCAGCAGATCCTTCCAAAGATCGAGGAACTCGGAGCCAGCTTGATCGCCCTCTCACCCGAACTTCCCGACAAATCCCTCAGCACCTCCGAGAAGAACTCGCTCCGCTTCCCCGTGCTGACCGATCTCAATCTGAAGGTCGCCCGCGAGTATGGTCTGGTCTTCAAACTGACCCCCGAAGTGCTGGCCTACTACAACGAAAATTTCAGCCTGAGCGACTACAACGGCAGCGCCGCCGCGCCTGATGAACTCCCGCTCGCCGCGACCTATGTGATTGGCACAGACGGCAAGATCACCTGGGCCTTCCTCGCCGCCGACTACACGAAACGAGCCGAACCGCAGGACATCCTCAAGGCGCTCGACACTTTGTGAAACCCTCCCGTCAGAGCACGGGGAAAAATACGCCCACCAGGAATCGAACCTGGACCTTCGGCTCCGGAGGCCGACGCAATATCCATTTTACTATGGGCGCTTTCGATCTGAGGCCGGTCGGAAGGACCGCTCAGAGCGGTCGCCAAGATGCTTCCGACTGATCACCCGCGCAAGTGCTAAGCGTGTGATCGGTGCGTTTTTGCCGCGACCTAACAGGGTGTGGTCATCGACCGAACAGGGTGTGGTCCCGCTCACTGAACCACCTTGATCTCATTGACGATATCCCGGCTGAGTTCGCCGGAGACAACGCTAACGGTGAGCTCCTGAAACTCCTTAATCAGATTGGCCTTGGTGGTCTCCCCGCGCAACGTGATGATTCCGTCTTTGTAAGAGAAGTAGGCTTTGTCGATTTCTTTGAAATAGAAGATGAGCAATGCTTCCGTGATCCGATTGCCCCAGCCCACCGCGATCCGGCTTGTATCGACCTCTAGCTCGTTGACGATCCGCGTGCCCCCGAAAGCCGCGCCCATTTCTTCACCGATGCGGTCGCGCTGGAGGAAGCTGCGGATGGCACCGGAAATGACAATCTCCTCGCCCCGCCACTGGACGGTCAACTCGGGGCCCTGCTCGGCGGCGGGAGACTCCGGTGGTGAAGACGAAGCGGGGGCCGCTGTGTCCGCTGGAGGAAGTGGGGCCGAATTCACGACCGGTATGTTGGTCGTCGGCGTGACCGCTCCCGGCGCCAGCGTTTCGTCCGGCTTTGCTTTCACGGTCAAGGATGGATCCTCACAGCCCGCCAGGAGCAGGAGAGACAAAAACGCGAAGGTGAGTCCAGTTAAAAAGGAACGGAGCGGAAGGGCCGACAAAGTCATGGTCGATAGGGTGGTTCGTAGAATGGGAGGATAATGCGTGTTTCTTCTTGCGAGGTCTAGCAGTCTGTCGGACTAAGAGCGTCTGCGCGAGGGAATTGGGGTTCGAGTCAGAATTTTCATGAGTTTGAGGAGTTTGTGTGAACACAAATGACGAAAACGAGGGGGAATTCGGGCCGAACCCCCGATTTCCGCAGCCGGGCAGGATAAGTCCGACAGGCTGCTAGAGGTGATTGAACC
>Ga0105044_10016264_pt1 | contig 10040 bp, 7 predicted proteins | sample MAT01_FD_78092 | JGI IMG/M metagenome (GOLD analysis project Ga0105044, IMG submission 78092) | Freshwater microbial communities from Lake Fryxell liftoff mats and glacier meltwater in Antarctica - MAT-01 | ecosystem: Environmental > Aquatic > Freshwater > Ice > Liftoff microbial mat | place...
CGTGCAGGATCGTGTTGTAGAGCGAGTTGATCGTGGGGTTGTCTTGCGCCGCGATCATGATGCGGTTGACCGTGCCGCTGTACATCGCGCTGTCGGTGCGGATCGGGTAGACGACGAGTTGCCCCGTCTTGATTCGGCCGCCGAGGTTGCCGAGGAGCACGAAGGGCCAATTCTCGCCGTGGGTATGCTGGCGGTTGGCGCTGTCGCTGGTGAAGACCACGAGCGTGTTGTCGAGCATCGTGCCGCCGTCCTCGGGCATCTCGGCGAGCCGTTTGAGCAGGGCCGCGGCGCGTTCGGCGAGGTGCCGACGAACGAGCGGCAGGATCTCGAGGCCCGCAAGGTTGATCTTCGGGTCCTTCTCATTGTGGCCAACGCTGTGAGTCCCCAGGTCGGAGATGCCGGTGTAGTTACCGCGGACGGTGCAAAGCTCCGACGCGATTGTCACGACGTTTGTGAGGCCGGTAACGATCGCGGAAGCAGCGATGTCGAACTGGGCGGTCACAGTATCCGTGAACTTCACCGGGAACGGGGTCGGCAGCTTCGGGGCGGACTTCGCCAGTTCGCCCTTGTCGAACATCTCGGCGAGCTTCGCGTTGCGTCGGCTCAGCGACTCGAACGCTTCGATCTGATAGTCGAGTTGCGTCAGTTCGGCGCCGCGAAGCTGGGAACGCAGTTCCTTGACCTCGTCGTTCAGCAGATCCAGCAGGTTCTTTCGAGAGGCGAAGTCGTTCTTGGTGGCGCCGATGCCGCCGAAGAGGGACTCGTACGCGAGTTCCGGCCGGCACTGGGCGGCAAGCGGCTGGCCCGGACCCCATGCGGAGGAGCAGCGGATCGCTCGCGTGTTCGGCTGGCCGGGGTCGATACCGAGGTTCAGCAGCGGGAAGATCCCACCGAGCTTGCGGGCGACCGCGGCATCGATCGACTCGGCGAGAATATTTCGCCGCTTGTCGTCACCGACGCCGACGTTGACAGCCGAGAGGGCCCCGAAGCCGGCACCGTGGTCCGGATGGACCGATCCCGCACGCAAGCCATGGACGATCGCCAGGCGACTCTTCCAGGGCGTCAGCGGCTCGATGTCGAACGGCAGCGTCAGCTTCTCGAGTGAGTGCGTCTGCGTCTGCGTCCCCTGCAGAGTGGGGGCGGGCAGTTCCTTGGGGATGGAGCCCTTCTCGTGGAAGCCGTTGCCGAAGAGGACGAAGACGACTCGCTTCGGCGTCTTGTACGTGCCCGATTCGAGGGCCGCGAGCTTGTTCAAGAGCGGTGCGAACGCGAACGCCCCTCCGGAGAGGGACTTCGTCAGCAGTGATCGACGAGTGATGGGATTCATGGCAGGGATCCGATTCAGTGGGTGCTGCGGTAGAGGAAGGCATCGGACGACAGCAAGGATGCGATGAGCGCCTTCATGCTGCCTCCGCTCTTGCGGTAGGCTTGCTGGGAGGCGACGAGCGTGGATCCGTCGGCAAAGGTTTCGTTTCGGCCGAGGAAGTAGCGGAAGGCGTGGCGGACGAACACCTGTTCCACATGCTCGGATGCGGCCAGTTTGCGAATCAGGTCGAAGGGATCCTTCACTGGCCCGTCGAGCTTCGGATCGATGCTCTCGGCCACCTCACCCGATGTCTCGAGCGGCATCGCCTGGTACTTCATCTGTTTCGGCTCGCCCTTCATCGTCAGGTTCTTCTTCTCCCAGGTCGCCTCACGGTTGAGGGCCATCTCTTCCGTGCGGAACTGACCGAAGTGGTCGAACTGCTCGAACGGTAAACCGAGCGGGTCCATTTGCTTGTGGCAGTTCCAGCAGTAGTCCGCGCGCGTCACCTTCATGCGTTCCCGCAGCGTGCGGTGCGGCTCGTCCGGCAGCATCGCGTTGACGGTGATCGGCACCTCGGGAATCCGGCCACCAAGCAGGCGTTCGCGAATCCAGCGGCCGCGGTGGATGGCGTGGTTGTCGAAGTTGCTCGAGTGTGCGACCAGCCAGGCCGGATGCGTCAGCAAGCCGAGACGATGGCCCGCGGGAAAGTCATACATCTTGTTTGGGTCCCAGTCCGCACGAGCATGAATCGGCAACTCATAGATGCGGATCACCGTCTGCTCGTTCTGCTCGAAGTTGGCCTTCTTGAGGCGGTAAGCATCCGTCTTCAAATTCTTCTGATCGTCCGGGGCCACAGTCATGGCGTAGGTCTTGGTGGTGGTCAGCAGTTCGCGAAGAACCTCGCGATCCTGCTCGAGGGCTGCCAGGACAATGCGGTCGGCATCACTGACAAAATAGCCCGGGTCCCAGCCGCCGACGTTGCGTACGCCAATCTTCTTGAGCGTGATCTCGTCCTTGAAGACGCTCGGAGCCGAGTCATAGGCGAAGTACTCGCGGAAGAATCGCAGAACCCGCGGCTTGGCGATCGCCGGATCGTCGAGCATTCGCTGCACCTGGGCGGCCACCTCCTCACGCGTGGCGAGTTTCCCCTGGCTGGCCGCTGCGGCAAGTGCCTTGTCAGGCACCTCGTCCGTGAGAGCGAACGCCAGCGAGCGCGACAACGATCGCGGGTCGAGCTTCTGCGGCGTGCCGATCTGCAAGGGGATCTCGACGCGGTAGATCAGTTCCGTCTGGCAAAGCAGGGCGATGAGCAACTGCTCGGCCGTGTCCTCGCCGCCGAGGGTCACGACGTTCTTGCGGAGGAAGCTGCCGTAGCGTTCCTTCTCACGGTCAGTTGGTTCGCGGCCGAAGAGTTCGCGGAAGGTCGGAGCCAGTACGGCTTCGGCCTGTTCGGGCGTGGCCATCTTGCCCGCTTTGAGGAGCGTGGCGAGTTCCATGATGTGCCCGCCGTAGCTCGGCTTGTTGCCGGCGTGTCGCTTCACAATCGCTGCGGAAAGAATCGAGGCGTTGCGCAGCAAGTACTCGATCTCCGCCTCCCCGACGCGATGAGTCGAGGCGTAATCGGGGAAATCCCGCTGCGGAGTGAAGTTCCAGGGGGCCTTGAATCGGTGCTCGCCATAGTTCCGCAGGCCGAGGCTGAATCGCTTGATGAGCTTGTCGACGTAGTCCTCGTACGCCGAGCCCGTCAGCCGCCAGAGACGGGCATTGGTGCTAGCGATTTCTTTGAGTGGCTGGCCGGAAAAAAGGATCTTGTGATCGACGGCGTTCCCCTTCGCGGGGGAGAGCCACTTACCCTCATCAAGCACGACGCCGCTGGCCTTGATCGCGGTGGCGAGCGAACGCAGCACCTGCTCGCGTTCCGCTTCCGTCGGCTGCGGGCTCTTCGACGGCGGCATGTCGCGAATGTCGACCTTATCAAGCACCGCCTGCCACAACTGCGACTCCCGGGTTTTCGACAGGTCGCCAGTGAGCCCATGAAGAGAGACATCGCCCTTGGGCTTCATATCGCCGTGGCATGAGACGCAGTACTTCTGCACGAATGGCAGGCCAACGCCCGCCAGGCTACCGGGTTCCTTGGTTTGCCCGGTAGAACTGGCCAGGAACATCATCAACAGGACAGAGGCAAGAGTTGCGAATCGCTTCTGCATGCGACACTCACTGTTTATGCCATTGCTGCTTTTGATTCGATCGTGCACTCGTAGATCGAATGCGATGATATCATACTTCCGGTGCGAAGTCTAAACTTGCATTCTCCGCGTCCTCCCCCTCTCCCCCTTGCAAACGCTTGAGATTACACCGCTTGAGAGTTCTTACAGTTTACACGGAGTGCACAGAGGAAGGTCAATTTCTGTGCACGAGTTGTGCATTCCGTCGCTGCGTGACTGAGACTACCCGTGACCAGAGATCCCTCTATGGGGTTTCACTCCGCCGTAATATTTACGTGCCTGACAGCACATCGCTGGTTTTTTGCATCGGTCGATGCGACCGAAGCGCGCATCGCTCGGTATGTCTGCAGGCTCGTCGCTCTCGAAGGGCATGATGAGATCAAATATCACTTGACGAGGGTATTCATGGGTCTGCACACAGTCATCGATCCGACTGCGGGCAGCGAATCAGCCCCTCTGTCTGATTCAGAAGGCTACGAACCGCAAGTGGGATGGATCGAAAGCCACGGGGCTATCGGAGAAAAGGATGCGCCTCCTGGTGATCGAAGACGAACAGCGTACCGCCGCCCCTATCAAACGCGGACTGGCCGAGAGTGGGTACCCACAAACTGCGCATTGCGATCCGGATGTTGCTTTCCCCCCCCGGTCATCTTCCGGTTTGCTTGGAGGCTATAGCCTTCTTCGATCAAAAGCGCTGCCACCATTCTCGCACACACCGAATGCTTTTGCCTTTGCAACTCTTTCGCCAACTTGCGTGTACTCTTGCAAGTCCAACGCAATGGCGATTCGGGGTGGCCGCGCGTTACAGGATCGACCAGCGCGTCCAATGCTTTGAGGAGGGCCGGAGCCGTTTTGGTGATGGGCTTGCGTCCGGCGCCGACATTCCGAACGCGATCCGTCACAGGCGTTTCCGGGTTTGCCTGCCGCTCCTTGAGTTCGCGAACACCTTGGGCGATCGTGTTGCATGTCAAGCCTGTGGCTTGAGCGGTAAACGATACGCCGCCCCAACCCAGCGAGATCGCTTCGCTTGCCGTCCATTGTCGGCGAACCCGTTCTTCCATGACGGGATCCAGGGATGCGAATTTCTGCCGAATCCGTTCAAGCTTCTCGATCTTCTGGACGTTCGCGCCTTCGAAGGCCCTGGACTTTCGGCCGTTGTCGAAGGCGGCGTGGCCGTTCTCAAAGAACTCTTTGAGCCAGGCGTAGAACTGGTTGGGTAGAGGTCGTACTCATCGCAGAGGTCGGAGACTGCGACCTTGTCGAAGAGATGCCTCTAGAAGATGGCCACCTTTTCGGTGCCGACAAAGTGACGACGTTGCTTGGCCATGACGAATGAACCTCCGTTCGAGTTAAACTAACCCGAACCGGGCGTTCTTCCAGATTCAACTCAGGTAAACAGTGATCACTTCTTCTTCTTCAACACATCCACTCGGTTCGTCTTGTCCTCGAGTTCCAGATCGTCTGACGTTAGCTTTTTCACCGTCAGTTCTTCCTTCACTTCCTTGTCGTTCGCCTTGAGTTCGAGAACGAGCTTGTCCTTGGCGAAGGTGTACTTCCCTTCGATTTTCAACTCCTGGTTGTCGATCTTCACGATCACCTTCACTTCGCCTCCGGCGGTGAACTCGACGAGCGTCCCCTCGGGGGCATCGCCGCTGGACTTGGTGATTTCCCACTTGCCCACGAGGGACTTGGCCTCGTCGGCCGCGAGGGTGAGAGGGGCAAAAGCCAGGGACATGACGATAATGCTGATGGGTCGCATCGCTCGGATTCCTTTCCGGGGCGTGGTGAAGAAGTTGAACTGTGAAGGGATGCTATCCCGAAGAGGACACCCGTGTCAACAGGGCGTCGGTCGCTGCAACGATTTGAGGAACCTCAGCCATGGCTCCCACGCCGATGTCGCCGCAGGCCAGCGCCTTGGAAATGGGAGGCACGATTCGAAGGGTTTTGCTCCGGTCGTTGATGGTGTTGATCAGATGCGTTTCATCCAGATGGCTGGGAATATGCCCCGCACCGTGGTCGGCCGCAAGGGAGCGCAGGTGCTTGCGCGTGAAGGAGTTCTCCCACATGAGCGTATTCATCGCCGGTGCGAGAACGACCGGCCGCGTGGTGTCCCAGGCCCGCCAGACGCAGGTGAGGCAGTTGTCGCACAGGCCGACTGCAAGCTTCGCCAAAGTGTTCGCATCCAGCGGCGCGATCAGGAAGAGCTCTGCCCAACGACGAAGTTCGATGTGGATGACCTTTTCGCCACGCTGATAGCGATCGCCAGGCCACTCGTGTTCGTCGAGGAACAGCGGAACGGCGACCGAGGCGGGGTCGAAGAAGTAAGTCGCGGCCGTGGTGGCGACGACTTTCACTTGATGCCCTGCCGTGGACAGGGCCTCGACGAGCGCGGGCAGTCGGGTCGCCGCAACGCTGCCGGTGACGCCGAGGAGCACATTAGCCATGGCTCAGCCGCTCCTGGTAAAGATGTTCGATCGCCATCACGAGGCGGTCGGGAAGTTCGCGACGGACGATTCGATCGTATTTCCCGCTCTGCGGTCCGAGGTAAGCCCAGTGGATCGCGCCGTCGAGCGTGTTCGCGACCATCAAGTCCGCGTCGGATGCCTTGCGGGATGCTTCCGCGATCTGGAGTAACTCTGACTCGCCGATGCCAACTTCGAGCTTGAACTTGGTCAGAATCCCCTGGAAGCCCCAGGGCGTGCGGAAGCGATCGATCAGCTTGGGGGCCCTGACGAGGCGGACCCAAAGTTCCGGCTGCCGGCTGCTGATCTTTCCGGTTCGCTGCTCGGTCAGCGTGGGCGGGCCGGCCTGCGAATCCCATTGACCCGTGCGGGCACTGAAGAATGTCCCCGGGTCCGGCACGAAGGCGCCGGCGGAAAGGTAATCGCTGACCGCGGCTGAGTGGCAGATGGCATCGAACGCGGTCGTCTTTAGTTGATTCTGAAGCAGCATCGTCAGGTCATCGAACGTTCGATAAGGGAGCAAGGTGAACCGTTCACCGGGCGAACGCGGGTCGATGCCAAACTCGAGTAGCGATTCCTTGTGCGAGGTCGCGAGTGTGACGCTGTGTCCCCGGCCCCAGGCGTGATGCGCGATGGACGCGCCGGTTCGCCCGGAAAAGATGTTCGTGACACACCGAACGTGATCGATCGGCGATTGGGTGTTGCCGGCCGTGATCAGGAAATTCATCGCAGCGCATCCGATCGCAGGGAGATTGCTGTATTCTACAGAGAGTTACGCCACAATCCGCACCCTTGCGTTGCCGATTCGAGATGTGACCTTCGAGGAACCGTCGTGGATGATGTGCCGCCCCAGCCGCCGGAACGACCCGTGCGATACGTGTTGGAATCGGACATGGGCCTGCTCGTGAATATCACCGAGGAGCACGGCGAGCACCTGCTGATCTGGTCGAACCGAGCCGCCGTGGAACGCATGGTGCCAGCGTTCGTGGGGGCCAGTGGCTATCAGGTCATCGAGATCGAGGCGGCGGAACTGCGTAATGAACTGCAATCGATGCGCGAGGACGGCATGCGGTACGTCCTCTTCGATTCGCAACCGGACGCGGCAGGTCAGATGCTACCGATCGACGAGGCCCGTTCGGTCTACGAAAATCTCGCTCGCCCCAATGGCGAACAGGAGGCCTCCGAGGATCATTTCCTTCAGCGGCTCGATCGTGCCCGGAAGACAGGCCAATCTCTGGATCCGGACGCCGACCAGATCCCAATCGACTGCCCCCGTTGCATGGCGTACATCACGCTGCCGGAAAGGGAATATCGTGCGTGGCGTGGCGGCCGCGTGGAAGCGGTCCGCTGCCCCAGGTGCCAGGCGTGGTTCCGTGAGGCGGAGTTCGGCCGGGTCTGCTGCGACGACTGCGGCAAGGAATCGGGCGAGATGCCACGATCACTCAGCCGCGGTATGAGCCGAGGGGAACACCCGTGGCGCTGCATGGACTGCGGCGACGCCGAAGTCAGGCGGCTCGCCGTGGCGAAGGCGAAGAAGAAGGGGGCCCTCAGCGATGTGAACTGGTACTCGGTCTTCGTGGGCTCTGCAGCGCTCCTCGCGCTGCTGGCAGGGTTGTACGTCAAGTTCGTGCTGATGGTGGAGTGAACGGGCGACGCACGCTCTTCCCACCGCCGCGGTTCACCGTTGCCGCAGCACCCGCCGGCTGCTCTCAATGTTTGCGAGATGCTCCACCAGGGCCTGGTTGGGATCGCCCAGCACTTCCTTCAAACGCGGATAGAGCGGTCCGGGGTTGGGGTTTGTCCGCAGGGCTTTCACGTAATCCTGAAGGACCTTGCGAGCCTCCGGCTTGCCGCGGAGCATGAGGTGAACCCAGGCCCACGCCTCGCGGTACTCGGGCTTCTCCATCTGCTTGACCTTCTCGAAAGTTTCGAGTCGGGCCATGTCCAGCGTCATCTCTCCGCGTTGCAGCGTTTCGAGGTGCAGCGGATTGACGCCATCATTCTCCGGAGCAAGCTCGAAGAAACCCGCGAGGCCTTCGTCCAGCCACAGGGGCACGTCCTTGAGAACGCTGTGCAGCGTGGCATGGGTCAGTTCGTGGCGAAGGTCGGTGCGGAGATGGTCGCCCATCCACGTATACACTTTGAGATCGCCTGGACCACCGCCGATTCGTGGCTCCGCGATGAAATACGCCCGTCGCGAGGGAAGGTTCGGATAGCGATGCTTCATGAAGCCGTCGTAGCGTTCCTGCGTTTCAAAGAGGAAAACCTGCACGACGGTGTTGCCCGGCGGCAGGGCCAGTTCCTCGAAAACGTGCTCCGGCAGGGCTTCCAGTTCGTTGAAGAGCGGGTCGGAGCGATTGAGCTCGAAATCGTGATAGAAGACGTAGTACCCGTGGCGAGTCGCGTGCTTGCCGGGGATCGTGGGAGTGCTCGGAGCCGCGGCACGGCTCACTTCATTGCCCTCGGAAACCTCACGCGGCTCCGGAGCGGTAGTGTGCTCGCGAGTCATCGTGCCGTGCAGCATCTCGCAGCCAGGCGCAGCGGTGATGAGACCGGCTGCCATCGCGGCGGACCGGCACGCGCGAACAACAAGTGTAGAACGATGCAAGGCGTTCGGCATGGATCGCCCCAGGGACGCGGTACATCCGGAGCCGGGGGACGATAACGACGCCCCAGCGACTCGGCCAGACCAGTTTCGCTAGAGGTTTTCTTCGGTTGCCGGAGATGCGGGACTTCACAATTCTGCCAAGGATACGGATTTTAGCGGTCACGCCAGCGGTCGACCGGTGCGAGCATTGCGAGCCATCTTCGCTTCCGTCGCCGATCGAATCGCCTTCCACCACGGTTTCCAATCCCCTGGCATGCCCAGACTCGCCAGAAGGTATCGTTGCAGGAAACGCAGGCGGTCCGTGTAAGAAAGGAGGGGTGAGCGGAGGAAGCTCGCATTGAGTCGGGCGAGTTCGCGGGCGCGTCGGCCCTCGCCAAGCGGTTTGCCAGTGCGAACGCCCACGAGATCGATCAGAACAGGAACGGCAGTTTCCAGATCGCGAGTGGCGCCCTGGAGAAGGATATTATTCGCCTTGAGATCGCGATGTGAGGCGCCGTGGTGATGCAGGGTGCGGAGGAGTTTCGCGAGCCGCTCGCTCCAGAGCCGAACGATCCGCACGCGATCCTTCGAGGGAAACGCGAGCAGATTCGTCGCGGCCGCCGCGAGGGTCAGGGCCTCCGGGACTTTTTCGCTGAGCAGGTAACCTTCCCGTGGCACGCCGGCCTTGATGCGATGGAGGACTGCGAGCGGCCGTGGAGTGGGAAGGAAGCGATCGGCGAAGGTGTGGCCCATCACCCACGAGCGAATCGCGGCCGAGGGACGGACCAGGTTCTTCAGCCATTCTCCGGGAGCTCGAATCCGGAATCGCTTCAAGATCAGCACTCGCGAACCCAGGTGCCACTCGGCGACGGTCGACGTGCGAGAGTCCTTCAGGATTTTGACGTTCTCGCTCAGGAAGAGATTGTCGGGATTCGTAAGCAGCGGTTGCACGATCTCGTCAGCCAGATCCCGCACGGCGACGCCGCGAAACTCCCCCGAGCGAAGCTTGCGAAAGTGTCGATTGCCGCCAAGGCAGCGAGATTCCCGGCCGGCCCAGAAGCGAAGATTGGACGTCAGGGTTCTCGATTCCACATCGGCAATCAAGGCCGACATGGGCTTCGCGATGGTGAGCGTTCGCCGTGCCGCGAGGTAAGCTTGCCAGAAACGGAACCGGTCCAGGCGATCGACTCGGGGCTGAAACCAGCGATTCAAAAGCACGAGGTTCGCCCGGCTCTCAGTCCACGAGAGTGGGGAACCCAGCCGCACCGCATGGACGTCGATGAGGAGAAACTGGGGCTCGCCAGCATTCGTGAGCCGAACGAGGAAGTTCCCCGGATGCGGATCGTCGTGAGCGACCCCGGCATCATGCATACGAGCGAGGAGTTTGCCGAACGCGACAGCCACGGCTCGCCGTTGTACCGGTCGATTCGAGAGAGATCGCTCCAAAAACTCTTGGAAAG
>Ga0105044_10016268_pt1 | contig 10040 bp, 9 predicted proteins | sample MAT01_FD_78092 | JGI IMG/M metagenome (GOLD analysis project Ga0105044, IMG submission 78092) | Freshwater microbial communities from Lake Fryxell liftoff mats and glacier meltwater in Antarctica - MAT-01 | ecosystem: Environmental > Aquatic > Freshwater > Ice > Liftoff microbial mat | place...
GCATCGGCACCACCAACTACAAAGCCGAAAAAGTCAGCCTCGACCAAATCGATCAACTGTTTGCTCAAATGCAAGCTGCCAAAGCAGCCGGAAACATCGCAGAAGTGACCCGACTCCAGCTCGCATTTGACGCTGCTAGAGCCAAAGCCGCTCAGTACGTCGAGCAAAATAAATACGGACAAATTGTTGAACAAGCAGGTGGCGTAGGGCTGAACGCTACCACCTCAGCCGATGCCACCCGTTACTTTTACAGCTTTCCGGCAAACAAGCTAGAGCTATGGATGTCTTTAGAATCTGAGCGCTTCCTAGACCCCGTTTTTCGAGAGTTTTACGAAGAAAAAGATGTCATTTTAGAAGAACGCCGGATGAGAACAGATAACTCACCGATCGGCAAGATGATTGAAGAATTTCTAAAAACTGCCTTGCCAGGACATCCCTATGGTCGCCCAGTGATTGGCTCGGCGGAGGATCTCCAAAACATGTCTCGTGAAGACATCCAGAAGTTTTACCAGACCTATTACACCCCTGACCACATTATTGCAGCCGTGGTAGGAGATGTTGACCCCAAACAGGTTAAACAAATGGCAGAAGCGTATTTTGGACGATTCAAAACCCGCTCTAGTGCGCCTGAAGTCACGGTTAACGCCCCGGCTCAAACCGCTCCTAGAGAAGTGACGGTGAGGCTGCAAACCCAGCCCTGGTATATGGAAGGCTATCAGCGTCCGGCTATCACCAGCCCCGACAGCCCCATCTATTCCATGATTAGCAGCCTGTTGACCGATGGGCGCACCTCTCGCCTCTACAAATCCCTGGTGGAACAGCAGCAGCTCGCGCTCAGTGTCAACGTTTCTGATACTTTTCCGGGCGATCGCTACTCCAATTTAATGCTGCTCTACGCTCTCACTGCCCCCGGTCACACCGTGGAAGAAGTAGCTGCCGCCCTAGATACCGAAATTCAACGCCTCAAGACCGAACCCGTTTCTCCCCAAGAACTCGATCGCGTTAAAACTCAATCTAGAGCGGGCTTACTTCGCGCGCTTGCCTCAAACGAGGGCATGGCAAGCCTATTGCCTGAATATGAAGCCAAAACGGGCACCTGGCGCAATTTATTTGAAGACTTGAAGGCGATCGAAGCAGTGACCGCTAAAGATGTTCAGCGAGTGGCGCAGGAGACATTCCAGCCTAAAAATTTGACGGTTGGAAAATTGTTATCCGCCAGCTAACCCTCTGGGATTGAGAAAAATTCAAACGTCGAAACTTAAATAAGCATGAAATCATTTCTAAGTAGAAGATTCGCAAAGCCTCTAATCGTCGGGCTATCGGTGCTAACTCTCGTCCTCATCGTCTTCGGGCGCTCCCCCGCCCTTGCCGTTACCCCGCTCCATTACACCGACCTCAAATTCCCTCCCGCCCCCGAAATCAAAGTGCCCGATTTCACGCGCTTTGAGCTAAAAAATGGCATGAAGGTTTACCTCATGGAAGATCATGAGCTGCCCCTAGTTGGGGGGTCAGTGACCGTTTATACGGGCGATCGCCTTGAACCTGCCACTCAAGTCGGTTTAGCCAGCATCGTTGGCGAAGTAATGCGCAGCGGCGGCACTATTCAACATCCTCCCGACACTCTCAACGAAACCTTGGAACAACGCGCCGCCTCAGTTGAAGCGGGCATCGGCACCGACTCCGGCAGCGCTGGCTTTAGTGCCCTCAGCGAAGATTTAGACGAAGTATTTGGCTTATTTGCAGAAGTGTTACGTCAACCCGCCTTCCCTCAAGAAAAAATTGACTTCTCCAAAAACCAAACTAAAGGCGGCATCGCCCGTCGCAATGACGACCCCTCCGGGATTGCCGGGCGCGAGTTTCAAAAGCTAATTTATGGAGCCGACAGCCCCTACGCTCGCACAGTCGAATACGCGACGCTCGATAATATTGCTCGCAACGATATTGTGAATTTTTACAAAAAGTACTATCACCCCAACAATATGCTGCTGGGCATTGTGGGTGATTTTGAACCTACCAAAATGCGATCGCTAATCGAGGCTAAGCTAGGTGATTGGCAACCCGACCCCAACGCCGCCGCTTTTCAAAACCGCGCCACATTGCCCGCCGTCGCCCAAGCCAAAAAAGGCGGCGTGTTCTTCGTCGATCAACCCCAACTGACCCAAAGCAATGTGTTGATCGGTCATTTGGGCGGCAAGCTTAGTGACCCAGACTATGCAGCCCTATCAGTTCTTAACGAAGTCATGAACGGCTTTGGCGGCAGATTGATGAACGAAGTGCGATCGCGCCAAGGCTTAGCCTACAGCATTTACGCGTACTGGTCAGCGCGGTTCGACTACCCTGGCATATTCATCGGCGGCGGTCAAACCCGCTCTGATGCAACTGTGCCCTTTATCAAATCCACCCTTGCTGAACTCCAAAGAGTTCGCACTACTCCCATCACAGCCCAAGAGCTAACCCGCGCCAAAGACTCGGTCATCAACTCCTTCATCTTCAGCTTCGCCACCCCAGGGCAAACCCTCTCGCGGGTGATGCGCTACGACTACTACGACTATCCCGAAGACTTCATCTTTCAATATCAAAAGCAAGTTGAAGCCACTACCACAGCCCAGATTCAAAAAGCAGCCCAAACCCATCTCAAACCTGAAAACATCGTCACATTAGTAGTCGGCAACACCAAAGAGATTAACCCATCTCTGACCACTCTCAGCCCCAACGCCCAAGTCACTACCATTGACGTAACTATCCCAGGACTCGAAATCAACCCTAAATAACGCTCACTCCAACCCTCCCTTTCGGGGGGCGTGGGGGAGTTAGGACCCCACAATGCGGGGGTGCGGGGGGAAGTCCCCCGGATCGCGGCGCAGCCGCCCAACCCCATAAGCCACCATCCAACCCCGATCGCTCACCCCAAGTCCCGCCCAAATACCCCCGTACCACCCCAAACAATCGTGGTCAAAGAACGCCTCATTATCTTCACCCGCTACCCCCGCCCTGGTACAGCCAAAACCCGCCTCATTCCTGCCCTCGGAGCCAAAGGTGCAGCCACTTTGCAGCGCCAAATGACTGAACACACTTTAGCTCAGGTCAAAAATCTATCCTCTGCCATATCAGTAGAAATCTGGTTTGCAGACAACGATCGCTCCGCCCAAAAGCAAATGCAAGACTGGCTAGGAGCCGAATGGTCTTACCAACCTCAATGCGAAGGAGATCTAGGCGATCGCCTCATCACTGCATTCCAAACCGCCTTTGCCACAGGTATGGAGCGAGCCATCATCATTGGCACCGACTGTCCTGGACTTACCGCCGATCGCATCACCCAAGCCTTTCAAGCTCTCCACAACCATGATCTAGTTCTAGGGGATGCCACAGATGGCGGTTATTATCTGATCGGCTTACCGCGATCGATTCCTAAATTATTCAAAGGCATCACTTGGGGCACATCCGAAGTCCGGCAACAGACAGTGGCGATCGCCACCCAGCTAAAGCTCACCGTCGCCCATCTCCCACCTCTCAGCGACATCGACTACCCCGAAGATCTCCCCATTTGGCAAGCCGTCCTGGATGCCCAACGCCCACCCATCTCAGTCATTGTGCCAACACTAAATGAAGCAAAAGCCCTTGCACAATGGAGCAATCAAGCGATCGCTCCAGGTGAACTGATCGTAGTTGATGGCGGCAGCGAAGACGATACGATCGCCCTGGCAAAAGAGCTAGGGGCAACGGTCATTACCTCCGAACCGGGTCGTGCGAACCAAATGAATCAAGGAGCCGCGATCGCCCAGTCCGACATCCTGCTATTTCTCCACGCCGACACTTGCCTACCCGATCAATTCCTCGAACTGGTGCAACAAACCTTAGCGCAGCCTCAAGTCGTAGCAGGTGCATTTGAATTAGCGATTGAGGGCAAGTTGCCAGGGCTGCGCTGGGTTGAATGGGGCGTCAACTGGCGATCGCGCTATCTGCAAATGCCCTACGGCGACCAAGCCATTTTCTTAACAGCAGAAACCTTCCGGCAGTTAGGCGGATTTGCCCAACTGCCCATTATGGAAGACTTTGAACTGATTAAGCGATTGCAGAAATTAGGAAAAATAGCGATCGTCCCCGCTCCCATCATCACATCGGGGCGCAGATGGCAAAAGCTGGGAGTGATTAAAACCACGCTCATCAACCAACTGGCGATCGCAGCTTACTACCTAGGCATTTCTCCCGAACGCATCTCGCGTCTATATCGCAGGCGCTAAAGCTTCGCATTCCGATAGATTGGGTCAAACGTGATTACGCCGCAAACATCTCTGCCAAAACCGCCAAAACCTCTTGCTGCCCCTCCTGCTCAAGTTGCCCCAACCGCTTAATCAATCGCGCCTTATCCACCGTGCGAATTTGATCCAACACAACTTGCCCCTCCTTCTCTTGAAATCGGCAAGTCACTCGGCTAGGGTAGGTTCTGCCCTTGGTAGTCATGGGCGCAATCATCACCGTGCTAATGTAGCGATTCATTTCATCGGGTGAGATCACTAAACAAGGTCGAGTTTTTTGAATCTCATCGCCCACTGTCGGGTCAAGAGTAATCAAATAAACTTCAAACCGTTTTACTACCATTCCCACTCATTATCCCAGGCTGTAAGGCTTACTATAGGCTGATCGACGAGCCTATCGTCACAATGTTCCGCCATGCTACGAAACTGCTCATCCCAGTTGTGGCGGGGGTATGATACGGCACGTACTACAAGCTGGTTATCAAGCACTTCCATTTCTACTTCTTCGCCCAAATCAAGCTGGTCTAGCAATAGCTTAGGAATACGAATGCCCTGAGAATTACCGATCTTAACAATGCGCGTACTAACAACTGTGTTCACAAATGCTCCTCGTGCCGCTTTTCGTATCTACTATGTAATTACATTATCATAGTTCATTAATCAGGAGGTTAAGCAGTTTCAAGAATTAGCCCGCTGAGTTCGACGATCGCGGATCACCTGCAAGTTTCCAGTGGGAATGGCAGAAATCAGCTGGCGAGTGTAGGCTTGTTGGGGTTGATTGTAAACGCGATCGGCAGGGCCTAACTCCTCGATCTTGCCTCGGTTCATCACCATGATGCGATCGCTCATAAACTTGACCACGCTCAGGTCATGGGAGATAAAAATATAGGTCAGCTTAAATTCATCTTGCAGCTCTTTCAACAGGTTCAACACTTGAGCCTGAACTGAAACATCCAATGCTGAAACCGACTCATCGCAAATTATAAACTTGGGGTTGAGCGCTAATGCCCGCGCAATGCAAACCCGTTGCCGCTGTCCACCAGAAAACTCGTGAGGAAAACGCTTGCTCCAAGTCGGATTAATCCCCACGCGATCGAGCAAATAAGAGACACGCTGTTGGCGATCGCGCTTACTCTCTACCTGATGAATATTTAGCGGCTCCATGACGGCATCGCCAATTGAAATCCGTGGATCAAGCGAACTAAACGGATCTTGGAAAATAATTTGCATATTGCGCCGCAACTGGCGCAGGTCACGCGGCTTCATCTGAGTAATATCTTTGCCTTCAAACACCATCTTGCCGCCCATCGATTTAACCAGTTGTAACAACGTCCGGGAAAGAGTCGTTTTGCCGCAACCCGATTCGCCCACTAACCCCAGTGTTTCCCCCGGATAGACCTGAAAAGAAACGTTGTTGACCGCCATCACATAACGTTGCGTTTGCCCCAAAGCGCCACGAATGGGAAAGCCAACTTGAAGACTATCAACTGACAACAGCGGTGCTTTCTTTTCCAATGCCGTCAGCCGTTGGCTCGTCTCTTCAGCCGTTACTTCGGCAGTAAACCGAGTCCTTTGCTCTGCCGTCATTTGCTTGGGCTGAATGACCGTGACAGTCCCTTCCGTTTTGACCTCCATAAAATCAGAGACGGTCGGCAGATAACGCATTCGTTGCTGAGGCCGAGGACGGCAGGCAAGCAAGCCTTTGGTATAAGGATGCTGGGGGGCAGCAAAAATATCGAGGACATCGCCCGATTCGACAATTTTGCCTTGATACATGACCGCAACAGTATCGGCAATTTCGGCAATGATGCCTAAATCATGAGTGATAAACATAATAGACATGCCTCGGCGATCGCGCAGTTCTCGCAGCAAATCTAAAATCGTCGCTTGCACCGTGACATCTAACGCTGTCGTTGGCTCATCGGCAATCAGCAAAGTCGGGTTGCAAGAAATCGCCATCGCAATCATTACCCGCTGAATCTGTCCCCCAGAAAGCTCGTGGGGATAACGCTCCAAAATTGCCTGCTTGCGCTGATTCACCGCCTGAATCACGTCCCGCTCAGAGGGCTTGCCGTCTTTTTGCAAATCATTCAGGCACTCCTGCTGTATCTGTTCATCGCTGGGCAGCAGCTTCACCTCTTGCAACAAACTTATGGCTTGACGACGGGCTTCAGACCTTGACATTTCTTGGTGCAGTCGAATCGCCTCAATCAATTGATAGCCACAGGTATAGACCGGGTTGAGGGAACTCATCGGCTCCTGAAAAATCATCGAAATCTGGTCGCCCCGATACCGCTGCATTTGCGTTTGAGAAACAGTTAGTAAATCAATGGGGGCAGCGTCCTCTGCCCGAAACCAAATTTCACCGCCTGCCACTTGCCCTGGCGGACACGGAAGCAGCCCCATCACTGCCAAAGCGGTCACTGATTTCCCTGAGCCAGATTCCCCCACGATTCCTAATGTTTGTCCGCGCTTTACTGCAAAGGAAATACCATCAACGGCTTGAGCAAGGCGATCGTCGATTTGAAACTGAACTTGCAGGTTACGAACGTCGAGGATGGTATCGGTCATAAAAGGTAAATACCGGGAATACCCAGGCTACAAAAAAGCGTAGAAGCGAGATGTATTGCAGTCTATTGAACCTAAGGATAGTCGAAATGTTGGGAAGAATACATTAGAAGAAACAAAGCCCTCGAACTCTTTAAAAAACCAAAGGCTTGCTAATCTTCGTTTACTGCCAAATCAAAAGAATTGCAACCAAACGAACAAAATCTTCGCCAAGGTGTAGGATAGATGACAGACTTATTTTGTGAACCATGACTCCGCTACTGGATGAGCCTTGGTCTTCTTTTGAAGAAATCTTAGAACGCCTGCATCGAAAAGGCGTATATCTGCACGCTGAGCAACTCGCTGAATTTCTCTTGATGCATGGGCTGCCTGTAGATTTGTGTTATGTGGGCGATCGCCTCCGTTCAAAAGCAGAGTTAGTGAACCGTCACTATCAAGGAGATATGGCTCGGTTAGAGGTTTTGGCTCCGTCCTCGGCAAGCCTTGCCCTATCAGAATGGTGCGGGGCTTCGCTAGTCAGAAAAAGCTAGGGTGTTGAGATGCAACCTGAAGAAATCCAAAAGATCATCCACCAAGCTGCCGATGCCTGGATTCAGCAAGATGCCGACAGGTTCGCCTCGCTCTTTACCCCCAATGGCGAATTTATTGTTCCAGGAATGCGCTGGGTCGGACAGGAAGCCATTCGACAGGCGATGGTCGATTTTGCCGCAACTGCCTCAGCGGTCAGCATCAGTATTTCTCACATCCTAGTTGGAAGTAATTCTTTTCAAGATAGTTTGCTCCAAAACCCTTCGTTCCAAGACCCTCAAACCCAGCACGCCCTGGTGGAGTGGCATTGGGAAGATACCGAAAAATCTACAGGGCAACGACATCAAGCCGACGATGCGATCGCCATCGACTTCAGAAATGGATACATCAGTCGCTGGCGCGAATACATCGACGCGCAATCCTGTGCGGCTATAAAAACCAACCCAGACATTCCCTCCCTCTGACCGCTCTGCTAAGGCGTTGAATCCTACTTTGGGAGAAACAAAATGAAGAAAGCGAAAAAAACTCCACACTGCCTGAGTCGATAAACCATTCTCTGCACTGTCCACCCCTCTACCATCGCTCTCCTACAAGGGGCAGCACCGGGACACAGCGGCATAACGCCCGTCCAGTGCAATCATCATCTAAAAACTCCTTACTACTTCATCTTGACGGATGCAGCAGATCCAGGAACAGGTGAGACAAAAAAGTTAACGATTACCCCTCAATCTCCCGCTGCAACTGCTGCTGTTGATTGAACCACCGTTGCTCTGCCGTTAACCGTTGGACAGTACCCGTCAATTCCATGTCCCACTGCATTTCTGCCAAAAGAAATAAGCTGCCCGCCGTGACGATACCCGTTAAGAGAAACTGCCAGGTTGGCACATAAGACAAAAGGGCGATCGCTCCCCAATGGAGCAAGCCGCTGAGGAGGAAAGCCCGCGATCGCAATCCCCAAGCCGTTGCTAAATACCCCACGCCACTCAACCCCAGCCATAGTAAACACAGATGGGGTAACACCACCCAGCCTCCACCAAAAATTCCCCAATTCGTCAACGCTACCCCTGCCAACATCAGCCCCACCCAGGTATAAACCAACCCGCGCAGCCGCTCCACCGTCACCCAATACCATGCCAAATGAACAGTTCCCCCAGCGCCAATCAGCGTCAGGACAGACCCAAAAATTGCGAGGTGCGCCCAGCTCCAATGGAAAAACTGAGCCGTAAAAAAAATCAAAGCGGTCACCCCACCCCACAACAGAAAAACCTGATCGATGCGGGTGTAAAAGCTAGAAAACAACGTCAAATCCTTAACTTTGATGTGGATACGCAGAAGTCCTTCTAAATCCTGCACATCCAAGGCTTGCTGCTTGCGACGAATGATCGACTGGGTAGAGCTAAATGCTGTCATGCAGAGTGCTGATGAGTATTAATATTTAAGTAGATACACAGTAACAAGTTTTCTTGTTTTTTAACAAAACGTAATATTTCTCATTGGCTTAACCAGGCGATCGCCTCCCTAATCCAGTCTTCTGCATTGGCATTCTTCGCCAGCGCAGTTTTCTGCCCTACGGTTCGCAACGCCTGCATAATTTCCCCATTCGTATAACCCAACGCCACCAACGTCATCTCCACATCCTCTTGAATCGTTGAGGCTGGAATTGCATCAGGCGCAGCCGAAATCCCTGATTGAAGCCGCCATTCTGCCAGTTTGGTTTTCAGCTCTAGGGCAATGCGCTCAGCGGTTTTTGCCCCCACTCCCGGCGTCCGCGACAACAGACGAGTATTGCTAGTGACGATCGCCTGCACCAAATCTTGCAAGCCCAACGAATCCAGTAACGCCAGCCCCATCTGTGGTCCAATGCCGCTGACGCTAATCAGTTGGCGAAATAAATCTCGCTCTGCCATAGACTCAAAGCCAAACAGCACGGTCTGGTCTTCGCGGGTTTGCATATGGGTAAATACCTGCACCAATTCGCCTTTAGCAGGAAGCTGCTGAATCAAGCGAGGAGCGACTTGCAGATCGTAGCCAATTTGGTTGACTTCCAGGGTCAGAATGATGCGGGTATTGCTGATTTTTTGAATGCCTGCAACGATGCCTTTGAGGTAGCTAATCATTTTGTCTTCTGATCTGGGGTAAGGCGATCCACCGAATCGTCTGCATAACCGCAATGGGTGCAGGAGACAGATTGGGGAGAGATGGGGTGTCCGCAGGCTTGGCACATATTATAAGTTCCGAGAGCGAGTCCTTGCTGCACCGCAACCCGTTGGTCAAAAACAAAACATTCTCCCTGCCACAGGCTTTCGTCATCGGGAATTTCTTCGAGATACTTCAAAATGCCGCCCTGAAGATGGTAAACCTCTTGAAACCCCTGCGACAGCATAAAGGACGAGGCTTTTTCGCAACGAATACCGCCCGTGCAAAACAGCGCCACTTTAGGGTGCTGGACTGGGTTAAGGTGGCTTTGCACATACTCTGGGAACTGTCGGAACGATCGCGTATTGGGGTTCTGCGATCGCTCAAAGGTGCCAATGCCCACTTCATAATCGTTGCGGGTATCAATCACCATTACTTCGGGGTCAGCAATCAGCGCATTCCAGTCTTGGGGGCGAACGTAGGTTCCAACCTGCTGGTTAGGATCAACCGATAAGCCCAGGGTAACAATTTCTTTTTTAAGGCGAATTTTAA
>Ga0105044_10016269_pt1 | contig 10039 bp, 7 predicted proteins | sample MAT01_FD_78092 | JGI IMG/M metagenome (GOLD analysis project Ga0105044, IMG submission 78092) | Freshwater microbial communities from Lake Fryxell liftoff mats and glacier meltwater in Antarctica - MAT-01 | ecosystem: Environmental > Aquatic > Freshwater > Ice > Liftoff microbial mat | place...
CCCTGATGAACTCTCGCCGCACCGTCTCGCCGTCGGGATGATGGGCTGCGAAGCGGATCGCAAACTTCCGCATCAGGCGGCTGGCTAGCCCCTCGCCATTGACCGTCACGCTCAGGCGGAAGTGTTCTTCCAGCACGGCCCGCTGCTCCGCGATTGTCGGTGCGGCGGGGGCCTCGCCGGCCATCATCTGCCGGGCCTGGCGGAAGATCCACGGGTTGCCGATGCACCCGCGGGCCACGCTCACCCCCGAGACGCCGGTGTAGCCGATCATTCGGAAGATGTCGTTCACGTCCCACACGTCGCCGGAGCCGAAAATCACCTTGTCGGGATGCCGCCGGACCAGGTCCTGGAGGAACGTCCATCGCGACGGCCCGATGTACTTCTGCTCAACGGTCCGGGCGTGCACCGTCGCCCACGAATAGCCCATGGCGTACGCCGCGTCGAAGATTGTCTCGAAGTTCTCGACCATCTCCGGGGTGTCGTCGTAGCTCCGCCGCAGCTTGAGCGTGCAGGGCGTCTTGGCCGGCACGGCCTCGCGCACGGCCTCAAGGATCTTGATCGCCCCCGCCGGCTCCGTCAGCCAGTGCCCGCCGCGGGCCTTGGCCTTGATCTTCTTCACCGGACAGGCGAGATTGATGTCGATGACTTCGAACGAGGTGTCAAGGTGTCGGGGTGCCGCGGTGCCGAGGGATGACTCGTATTCGCCCTCGCCGCCTGTTTCATGATCCAGCGGGTCGCACGAATCATCCCCCAGAGTGTTCTCACTGTCGCCCAAGCCCTCGGTCGGATCAAACCGTCCGATCTGCTGGCCGCCGGCGGTGCGCAGGTGCTGCGAGCGGACTTCTTCGAGCAGCTCGGGGCTCGCGTTCTCGTAGGCGATCAGGCGATAGTGCTTGGGCGGGCGCTTGCCCTGCTCGGCGACCTTCAATGCGCTGGCGGCCATCTCGCGCGGGTCGCTGCCCATGATCTGGCACGCCAGCGGGTGGTCCTCGACCCCGCCGGGCACGTTGTCGTGCAGCTCGCCCAGATCGGCCTTGGCAAACCCCCGCCCGCCCGCCAGGAGCGTGCGGTCAAGCAGCGCCTCGGTGACGCAGAATGGGCAGCCGTGGCGACGGGCGATGATGCGCATGGCGGCGTCGGAATACCCGGCCAGCCCGGCCTGGAAGAAGGGCGCGTCGAACGCGGGCAGGATGGCCCGCAGCCGCGGGTCGACGCCCTCGCGACCGACACGGCGCGCGACCGCCGCGGGGTCGATAGACTCGACCCCCGGCGCGATCGCAGGGCCCGGCGGGGTGGCGTTGTTGCTCGTGCACGACACGGGCCGATCGTAGGAAAGCCCGCACGCACGGACGCTCCAGCATACAGGTGACCCAGTGATCGACCGCCAGCCTCCCCAGCGCCCCTTCCGAAGCCCCCGCCCCACTCGGTCCCCTGTGGGCACCTCGGTGCTCCTCTGCGTTTCGCTGCTCGGCGCTTCGCTCGCGTCACTCCCGGCCTGCAGCACCGCCCGCGATCCGAGCCTTGCCGGCTCCGAGTATCCCGTCGCCAAGGCCCAGGGCCAGACGCTCGACATCCAGGTCGTCCGCGGCGAGACGGACCTGACGCTCACCAACACCACCGCCCGCTCCTTCGGCCGCTCGCGGCTCTGGGTCAATCGCTGGTACAGCCGCGAAATCGAGAAGCTCGATGTCGGCCAGAGCCTCGAGCTGGACCTCTCAAGCTTCCGCGACATCTACGGCGAGGCCTTCCGCGCCGGCGGCTTCTTCGCCACCCGCAAGCCCGACCGCGTCGAGCTCGTCCAGCTCGAAACCGCCGACACGATGCTGGGGCTCGTCGCCGTGGGGCGCGAGGCGGAATGATCAGAGCCTCCCGCGTAAGCGGGAGACGGCCCGCTGATTTACTCCGATCCAGACCTGCCCCGCCGCGTCGCCGAGGTGTTTCACCGCCTCCCGCGTAAGCGGGAGACGGCCCGCTGATTTACTCCGATCCAGAACTTCCCCGCCGCGTCGCCGAGGTGTTTCAGCACCTCCCGCTTACGCGGGAGGCTCCGATGATTCCCGCACCCGCGACTATCGTTGCCCCCATGGCCGCCCCCTGCAACATCCTCATCTTCGGCCCCCACCCCGACGACCAGGAAATCGGGATGGGCGGCAGCATCGCCAAGCTCGCCGAGCAGGGCCACAACGTCCTCATCGCCGACGTCACCGACGGCTCCCCCACGCCCCGCGGCGACCGCGCTTCCCGCCTCCCCGAGGCCCAGGCCGCCCTCGAAGCCCTCCAGCCCTCTACCGGCAAGCCCCGCATCACCCGCACGCTGCTTGACCTGAAGAACCGTATGGTCGAGCACACACTCGAGAACCGGCACCGCTTCGCCGGCCTGATCCGGGCCCACCAAGCACAGATTGTCTTCACCCCTTGGCCCGAGGACGCGCACCCCGACCACCGGGCCGTCACGCGAACCGTCGAAGACGCCCGCTTCGATGCCAAGCTCACCAAGATCGACATGCCGGTGCCCCCGGGCTTCGCGACCATCGGCCCGCCGATCTATCCCAAGTGGCTGATCTACTACCACGTCTCGCATCTGCGGGCGACCATCAGCCCCGGCTTCCTGATCGACATCACCGGCTTTGAGCACAAGAAGCTCGCCAGCATCCAGGCCTACCGCTCGCAGTTCGGCCCCTTCGACGACGCCCCCGGCGACCCCAAGCACGCCGAGCTCGCCATGAAGGGTCGGCTGGTTACCCCCGACCTGCCCTCGCGCATTCTGGGCTACGCGGCGTATATGGGCTCGCTCATCGGCACCCAGTACGCCGAGCCGTTCATGATGAAAGAGCCGATCGGGCTCGAAGATCTGGGATCGCTCGCCATGTGAACGTTCGCGCGAGGCGCCGCAGAGACCCCATTGCTGAGGCCAGCGGAGCAGGCTCCGACTTCCCGGGGTTGACGCCGCGGGCTTCGGGTGCCGCTTACTGCACGGGCTTGCACCTTTAAGAACGCGTTCATCGTCCCCGTGTTCACGTGCGGGGCCAGGAGCGCCGCACTGAAGCCCGTCGCCGATTCCACCGCCGCGTACCGATAGACCCACTCGTAGCGAGTCTGCTTCACCGCCATCGGCCGCCAGTTTCGGGGCACCCACACACTGGTCAACGTGCCCTGCACGCCGATCCGCGCTTCGTCCATTCACATGAACCGCACACGGCCGCGGGCACCCTTCACGCCGCCACGGCGGGCACGGCTATGGGTGTTCTGGTCTGCGCGCCCGGTAGGGCCGATCGGATGCGGACCGCCGTTGCCCAGACGGGCTGGTCTTGGTCGCACATGAGCGACTCAACTCGGAAGCCCTCTTCTTCGAGGACGCGGCGCATCGTCGCGCCCGTCATGTGGTTCTCGTGCCAAGCGGTCAGGCGGTCGAAGGTGATGAGCTTGTCGATCTGGAGCCGCCGGCGCGGCCCCAGGTGGGCGTATTGGGCGGACGTGTAGTGCAGCGGCACCCACTCAAAGCAGAACTTCCACCCTGGTGCGCCGGCGCGGCGCTTCACGCCCAGCTCGCGCCAGAGTTTCTGCGAGAGCGGGGCCGTCACGCTCAGCAGCGACGCGACCACCCACCGCGGCAGTCGCTTGGCCAGCCAGCGATACTTGTGGTGATACTGCCGGTCCTGCAGCGGCGTCGAGTTGTAGCAGTGGGCAAAGACGATGCCCCCGGGCCGGACTTTCCGGCACACGGCCCGCAGGCTCGCGACCGGGTCGGGGGTGTGCTGCAGAACGCGGTGGCAGTACACCACATCGAAGCTCTGGTCGGGGTATGGGATCGCGTTCAGATCGGCCTGGAAGAGCGTCAGCCGCGGGTCGGCTGTGTCGGCCGAGGTCGAGTCGATCGCGCCCGAGAGGTCGAAGGAGCAGATCGACCCCAGCGGGAGTTTCTGAAGCACCTCGGTGTCGTTGCCGCTGCCGCAGCCGCATTCGAGGAGCGACTTGCCGGCGAGGTCATAGCGGGAGAACCCGGTGCGGGAGAGGACGGTGTCGAGCCGGAACCGATCGTTATTGGCGGCGTCGGAGAGCGTCTTGGCCCATCGACGCCACTGCCAGCCGAAGCTGGCGGCGTAGTCCCCCGAAGCCTCGACAAACCGCCACCGCCCGCGCTCGCGACGGGCCACCGCGATTCCGTCGGAGGCGCGGACCAGTCGCTCGCCATCCTGGGAGAGATGCTCGCCGGTGACGGGGCAGACAAACGGGATGCTCATGGGGGGGCTCCGGTCGGACGAGGGGGCATCGCCCGAGCGGGGCGGGGCGGAGCGGGGAGCATCGGTCGGCGGGGCTCCGGTGCGTCACGCGGGGCGTGCACTCCGGTATCGGCGGGGGCCCCTGGGCGCAGGAACTGCGCCCGGTTGGTTCGTTGCCGGGCAACAGTTGACTGATCGCCCAGCCGATCTAGGATTCCTCCCTCTGCCCGGGTCTGCCGGGCGACAACTTGTACGCCACGGGGGCGTAGCTCAGTTTTGGTAGAGCGCATCCATGGCATGGATGAGGTCACGAGTTCGAGTCTCGTCGCCTCCACTTCCCGTGACTAGCCCCGGGCCATCTGGTCCGGGGCGGTTGTTTTTGGCCCCGCGGGCCGCGGGCGTCGGCACTGCCGCCGATAACCCGCTTCGGTGACACCGATGAGCGAACGATGAGCCGTCGCGAGCGAACAACCAATCGAGCCGAGCCCCCGGCGTGGGCCGAGGCCGGCCGCTCGAACACGCCCGGAGCCTTCTCTCCCGTGCCCGAGCCCGTCAAGCGCCCACAGCCCGACCGCGGCCCGACGCTCGTGGAGCTTTGTGTCGCCGTTTCGGCCGGTGACGAGCGGGCCTTCGAGGCCCTGCACCGGCGCGTCGGGGCGGGCGTTCGCCGCATGCTGCTGCAGCGCAGCGGCGGCCGGGAGGACCTTGTGGACGACCTGGCGCAGAAAACCTGGCAGTCGGTTTTCCTCGCCATGCGGGATGGGCGATACGACCCGTCGCGTTCGGCGATCACCACGTTCGTCTACGCCGTCGCCAATAACGCCTGGCTGAGCCATCTGCGTTCCTTCTCCCGCGAGCGGGGATATACCGGCGCGGGGCCGGGGTTTGTCACGACCGCCGTCATGCCCGAGCCCGAGCCGCTTCCCGAGGACCGCCCCGAGTATGCGGCCGCCCAGGCCGAGCTGGTTCAGGCCGTGCGAGACTGCCTGGGCGAGCGGTCGCCCGCGGGCCTGAGCGAGCAGGAGCGGCTGGTGGTCCACGCCATCGCCTCGGGCGAGACCGACCGCGGGCTGGCCCGCCGCCTGGGCCTGAGCAGCTCGACGGTCAACGTCCGCAAGCACGCGGCATACGCGAAGATCCGTGGGTATCTGGAATCCCGAGGGATGGACCCGGGCTTCGTGCCCGACACCGACGACGCCGGAACCGCCGGCAGGGGGCAGCCATGAGCAGCGGGCATGTCGGACACGGCGCGGGCAGGAATCCCGGCCGCTCCAGCGGCTTCAGCGATCGTCAGCTCGAGGTTTTGGCCAGAATGGCCGTCGAGGCCCAGGGGCTCGAAGCGTCGGACCACGACGCGGCGCTCGGGTCGGCTGCGGTGCGGACGATCCACGGGCCCGGGCGTGCAGCGCCCCGGGCCGGGCGCCGACTGCTGCTGGGCCGTATCGCCGGCGGCGTGCTCGCGACGGCGGCGATGGTCGCGCTCGCCGCCGGGGTGATCAGCCAGTGGACGCAGGGAGGCAATCCGGTACCCGGCAACGGGACGGCTTCGGCGACGTTCGCCGCGGGCGATTTGGCCCCGCTGAGTTCCGATGAGAACACGGTGCTTCTGGCCGTGTTCCACGACGAGTTCGCCGGCACGCGCTGCGTGAGCTGGCGTGATTACGACTTCGACGGCAACCGCTGCCTGGGCGATGTGAGCGAGAAGGAACTCCGCGGGCTCTGCCTCCGCACCGCCGGGCTGGATTCCTGCGGACCAAAGCCCCGCCAGGTCATGCTCGTCGCCCTCGCCGGCCCGCGGCACAGCCTGCCCAAGAGCGATTTGAGCGCCCGCCAGCTTGCCGACTGCATCCTGGGCGGCGAGCGGATGTGCGACTCGGCCGGGGCCTGCTACGTCCCCGCGGCCCGGGGCTGCGTGCCCAAGAACGTGTCGTTCCGCATCGAGACCCTCGGAATGGGCGGCTAGAGCCCGGCCGTCAGAGCATGAGCATCGCGCGGAGCAGCTCCGCCACCGACCAGGCCTGGGCCGTGCACCCTTGTGGCCGCTGGGGTGCCTCGGCGTCGTAGACCTCCGCAAGCTGCCCCAGGCAGTTGCCCAGGATCGGCTCCTTCAACGCGGCGCGGGGGGCACGGAGCTCTTCGAGCGCCGGCTGGATCGCCTCGCGGGCCGCGCGCCTGGCCTCTGGCGAGAACCCGCCCGCCCGCAGCACGGCCTGGGCGTATGGGCCAAGCAGCCAGGGCCACGCCGTCCCGTTGTGGTACGCCCGGTCGCGCTCGAACATGTTTCCTTGGTAGCGCCGGGCATACCCCGGCTCGTCGGGCCCGAGCGTCCGCACGCCCATGGGTGTGAGGAGGTGGTGCCGGACGGCGGCGATCACGTCGAAGGCCTGCTCGCGCGAGAGCGCTGTGTGCGGCAGGCTGGCGGCGAAGATCTGGTTGGGCCGCATCTCGCTCACGGGCGTCCAGCCCGGGCGGTCGCCCACGCCCGACGGGGCCAGCCGGTCATAGAGGCACGAGCGGTCCTTGTCCCAGAACGCGGCCCGGAAGCTCTTGCCCACGGCGCCGGCCAGGTCGGTGAGGTTCGCCGCCGTCGTCGCGTCGGCGGGGCCGACGGTCGCGGCCAGCTCGCACAGGGCCGAGTACCAAAGGGCGTTGATCTCGACGGCCTTGCCGTGCCTGGGTGTGAAGGCCACGCCCGCCCGCTTGGCGTCCATCCAGGTCAGCTGCGTGCTCTCGCTGCCGGCGGTGATGAGCTTGTCGAACGGGTCCATGGCGATGTTGAAGTCGGTCCCGCGCCGGTAGCAGGAGATGACGTCCAGGCACGCGGGCCCCAGCACGCCGTCGAACGACGCGCGGTCGCCCGAGCGCCGCGCATACTCGCAGCAGGCGTGTACGAACCACAGGCTGGCGTCGACTGTGTTGTACTCGGGCCTGCCCGTGCGGTCGTCGAAGACGTTGGGCACGATGCCGTTGCGCCGATGCCCCGCGAAGGCCAGGAGCGACCGGCGTGCATCGTCGAAGCGACCGGTCGCGAGCATGAGCCCGGGCAGGGCGATGCTGGTGTCGCGTCCCCAGTCGGCGAACCACGGATAGCCGGCGATCACGCTGGTCTGGTCCAGGGCGTGCGACACCGGATTGGCCCGCGCAACCACGAAATCGTCCGCCGCCGCGATGAGCGCGCTCAGTGCTGCGTTGTCCGCCTCGGCGACCTTCGCCAGCGGGTCCGGGCGCAACGCGAGCGCCGCGGCGTGCATCTTCGTCCATCGCTCGAGCGTCCGCTGCCCGTCCGCCGCCCGGTCGATCATCGAGAGCGGGGCAGTCGAGATCTGCACCGTGCCCTCGGCACCGGCGTCCATTCCCAGCGCCAGCTCGAAGGCGCCCGGGGAATACAGGTCCTCGGTGCTGTCTTCGCCCCGCGCGGCGTCGAGCGCGTAGTGGAAGTCGTACCACCACTGCGTGTCGTGGGTGAAGGTCATCGCGTCCGAACGCAGATGCACCTCCAGCCCGCCGCGCTCGACGCGGAGCTCGCGCACGCTCCCCGAGGCGGCGAACGCGTCGGCCCCGGAGCGCCGGATCAGGCCGTGCATGTCGCGGAGGCTGATGAGCGGCCGGACTACGAGGCGGGCCGAAGTCTTGGTCGCGCCGATGCGTTCGACGCGGTAGCTGAGGGCCGAGGCGTTCTGCCCGTGGAAGACGCGCAGCTCCTTGACGACCCGAAACCCCGCCGCGTCCTTGCCGGCCACGGCTCCGGCCACGGCTCCGGCCACGGCCCCGGCCCCGGCATCGATCCGGTACGTCCACCGGCAAATCTGCCCCTTCTCGAAGCTCTCCAGCCGCGGCAGGCCGCCGGGGTGGAGCGTCTGGCCCGCCTGCCCGAAGCGGAACGCCGACAGCTCGGTCCGCGTCGTCGCGCCGTCGGGGCCGGTGACCAGCAGCGCCTCGGTCATCGCGTTGACGGTCATCACCCGCCCGACCGGCGGCGACATGGCAGCGGCAAGAAGCCCGTGATAGCGGCGCGAGGGCACGCCGGCGGCCGTGCCCATCGCGAAGCCGCCGAGCCCGTTCGTGAGCAACCACTCGGTGGCCAGAAGCCGCTCGGGCCCGGCGCCAGCGTCGAGGCGATAGCTCGGGGGCGCGAACTTCGGCGGCGCGACGGCCGGGTGCTCGGCGATGTTTGCGGCGGGCGCGGGCTTTCTGGCGGCGGACATGTGCGGCTCCCCTTGGTGCCTGAGGGTACCGCTCGCCCCGCCCGCGCGGGGCGAGCACGCCCCGCGAAGGCCCGCTTATGCCGCCTTGAACTTGAACATCAGGTCCGTTGTGAAGCCCGGCAGCGTGATCGTCATCCGACCCAGCGCGTCGCTCACGCCCGTCACCGTCGCGATCACACCCGCGTTCTGGCCCGTGCTCCAGGCCTCGAACGAGAACTCGCGTCCCGCGGCGACGCCGTCGAGGGTCACCGTGCTGCCCGACACCGGGCCGCTGGTCCGGTTGAGGTCCTGCACAACGTACAACAGCCCCCGAGTGGCGGCGATGTTCGAGTCGCCCACACCAAGGCCGACCAGGCTCTTGCTCCCGGCGAAGCGGATGCGCCCGGCGAGCGTGACAGGATCGAAGCTGTTCCAGTCCATGTCCGTCCGCGTGTCGGCATAGAAGGCCCGGGCCGATTTCTGCACCTCGCGCATGCCCTGCGGCAGCGGCAGGGGCAGATAGCCGGTTGTCGCGGGCCCGATGCTCGAGGGCACCAGGTCGTTGAACTCGATCGAGTCCAGCCGCAGGCCCGTGCCCAGGCCCGTGGCGACCGAGGCCCAGGTGGTCGTTCGGTACAGCGCCACGTCGCTGGCCAGCGTCCAAGGCCTGGACCGGTCGGTGAGGTTCGCGGGCGTGATGCCCGTGTAATATTCGCGGGCATTGGGCCACAGGCGATTGATCATGCCCCACTCGCCGTTGTAGATCAGGCGATTGTCGCGGCGCTGGGTCATCCAGTACTGGGCAAGGCCGCCGATGTCCGTCACCGGGCGGATCGAGCGGTCGGCGTCGGGGCTGTAGATGGGCTCGGAGGTGCTGGCGGTGTAGTAGTGGGGGGCCAGGACGTCGAACGCGTCGGAGAGGAAGATCGCGCGGGCGTTGGGCCCGCGCGGGATCAGGCCGATCGAGGAGCTGAACACGTTCATCCGCTGGTCGTAGTCGTGGGCCGTCTTGGCCAGCCGCGTCATGAAGATCGCGCGGTCGCGCATCTCTACAGTCCGCGTCGCGTCGCCGTTGCCCTTGGGGTTGAGCGTCCAGGCCCACGCGTCGAACTCGTTGACCAGCTCGATGCCCATGACCGTCTCGGGCGACGAGCTCTGGTTCACCCAGTCGATGATGGTCCGCACGCGGTTCTGCGCCATCGCCAGCACCTGCGGGGTCTGGAAGAAGTTGTTGATGTCCGTCAGCGGCCCGCCGTTCTGCGCCGCCCAGGGCGAGAGCTCGAACGACGACTTGTAGTTGAACGTCCCGAACGGGTGGATCACCAGCTTGATCCCCACCCGCGAGGCCTCGGTGATCATGTTCTCGAGGTACTGCCGGGCCTCGGGGTTGTAGTTCCCCGCCGGATACTCGAGCCACGCCATGCCCCGGGGCAGCTGCCCCCGCCCGTTCTGCGGCAGGACCAGCCACTCGAGCGGCATCCGCAGCGTGTTCACGCCATTGGCCACCAGCGAATCAAACCACCCCGACGCGGGCCCCTCGCGGCCTGGCGTGAGCGTGTAGTTTACGTACCGGTTGTTCGTGCTGTCCCACTGATCGCCCGGGTACAGGTTCCGGACATATCGCGAGCTCATCAC
>Ga0105044_10016270_pt1 | contig 10039 bp, 7 predicted proteins | sample MAT01_FD_78092 | JGI IMG/M metagenome (GOLD analysis project Ga0105044, IMG submission 78092) | Freshwater microbial communities from Lake Fryxell liftoff mats and glacier meltwater in Antarctica - MAT-01 | ecosystem: Environmental > Aquatic > Freshwater > Ice > Liftoff microbial mat | place...
CGGTTGCTTGTCATCGAACAACTCGCTCAGTTGAGCAGTGCGATCGACGAGGGTGCCAGCACGCTGATGACGCCCGATGTGAAACTCGAAACAGTGCAGGGCGTCTACCGCTCGATCGCCCTGCGTGGTCAACGGTTAAGTGCGGTCGCGTCCGATCCTGCGACCGTCGCGAAGGATCTGAAACTCTCGAACCACAGCCGGGCGTTCGCGATCGACGAATCGGGTGTGCTCGTGAAGAGTCCGCACCTGCCCGCCGCAAACGTATCGGCGATCGGTCGTTCGCTGTTCACCGATCACCTGCTCGCGATCGAACTCGGCGGAACGCTGCTGCTGGTCGCGACGATCGGTGCCATCCTGATCGGTGCCCCCCGGAACACGGTGCCGGAGAAGAAAGTATGATCTCACTCCCGCATTACCTCGCGATCGGTGCCGTTCTGTTCGTCATCGGACTGGTCGGCTTTCTGACCCGACGCAACATGATCGTGATGTTCCTGTGTGCCGAAATGATGTTGCAGGGCGTCGCGATCAACTTCGTATCGTTCGCACGTTATCACGCTAATCTGCACGGACAGGTGATGACGCTGTTCATCATCACGGTCGCGGCGTGCGAGGCGGCCCTCGCGATGGCGTTGTTCGTGATGCTGTATCGCAAGCGGAAATCGCTCGATATTTCGCTGTGGCAGGATCTGCGTGAGCCGGGACAGGAGCCGACGATCGACACCGATCCGTTGCCCGTCGCGCCGCCGGTCGAGGACATGCCGAAACTGCCGGTCGCGGGTCGCGAGCCTGTTCGTAGTTCGGAGGATCGTACCTTTGTTTGAAACGACATCGTTGCTCTGGTACGTCCCCGCATTACCATTGCTCGCTGCGGTGCTGAGTGTGGTGTTCGGTCTGCCGTCGCTCAAAAAATGGAGCCATCTGCCGATCGCATTCGCGTTGCCCGCTGCCGCGGTGTGTGCGTTCCTCGTACTGACGCACATTCATGGCGATGTGAAGGGATTGAAGACGACCGCGCTGACGTGGTTCCAGGCGGGTGACATATCGGTGTCGCTGAGTCTGTCGGCGGACGCGCTGACGGCGATCATGTTGTGCGTGATCACGTTCGTCGGGTCGTTCATCGCGTTCTTCTCGATCTGGTACATGAAGGGCGATCCGGGCTATACGCGATACTTTTCGCTGATGAGTCTGTTCGTCTTCGCGATGACGTTGCTCGTCCTCGGCGACAATTTCATCGTGCTGTTCGCGGGGTGGGAAGGCGTAGGCGTCTGCTCGTATCTGCTGGTCGGATATTGGTACTCGAAGCCATCGGCGGCCGCTGCGGCACGCAAGGCGTTCCTCGTCACGCGACTCGGCGATATCGGTTTGATCCTCGGCATTTTCCTGCTCTGGAGGATGACCGGATTCACCCTCGAATTCGGCACGATGTTCGATCGGCTCGCCGCGATCAAAGACACGCACTCCGGTCAAATTACGACTGCGTGTCTGTTGCTGTTCTGCGGTGCGATCGGGAAATCGGCACAATTTCCGCTCTATGTGTGGTTGCCGGATGCGATGGAAGGTCCGACGCCCGTTTCGGCGTTGATCCATGCCGCGACGATGGTGACGGCGGGCGTCTATCTGTTGGCTCGATGTATCCCGTTGTTCGTGCTGTCGCCGACAGCGCAACTCATCGTCGCGATCATCGGTGCGGTGACGGCGTTCATCGCGGGGTTCATCGCACTGTCGCAGTACGATCTGAAGCGAGTGCTGGCGTACTCGACGGTGTCGCAACTGGGGTTCATGTTCTTCGCACTCGGGTGCGCGACCGGACCACTGGCGACGTTCGCAGTGACGGCGGCGATCTTCCACCTGTTCACGCACGCATTCTTCAAAGCGGTCCTGTTCCTGTCCGCCGGGTCGGTGATGCACGCGATGGGCGATGTCATCGACATGCGACGGTTTTCGGGACTGCGGAAGTTACTCCCGGTGACGCACATCGCGTTCCTGTGTGGTGCCCTCGCACTCGCGGGCATTCCGCTCCTGTCGGGGTTCTGGAGCAAGGAAGCGATCTTCGGTGCCGGTCTGCTCGCGGCGGAGACGACAGCGAACTATCGATCGATCTACGGGTTCCTGCTCGCTTTGATCATGATGACGGCGGGTATGACGGCGTTTTACACGTTCCGAGCGTACTTCAAGACGTTCTGGGGACCGGAAAAAGTGCCGGAATCGGCACACGTCGGTCATCATCACGATCACGGCGAACATCATCACGCTTCGCCCGAACCGATCATGATGAAGGTGCCGCTGCTGATCCTCGCGTTGGGATCACTGGTCGTCGGGATCGTGATCGAACCGTTCACGCACTGGTTCAGCCATTTTCTCGGCGAAGCCCCGATCTTCGAGAAGGCATCGGCATTGAGCGGCACGGAACCGGTCGGGCACGAGACGAACATCACGCTAATGATTGCGAGCATCGCAATCGCGCTGACGGGTGTGTTCATCGCGTGGGGGATGTTCGGCAAGGTATCGACGCTCGCCGAACGAGTCGAGAAGCAATCGGGGATGGTCAGTGCGTATTCGCACAATCGACTGTACATGGATGAGATCTATTCGTTCCTGTTCGTCAAGCCCGCCGAGTTCCTGGCGTGGGTGAGTTACGGCGTCGATAACGCGATCGACGGACTCGGTCGGTTGATCAGTTTCATTCCGCAGCAACTGGCGAGGATTCTGCAACCGATCCAGATCGGACTGGTGCAGTTCTACGCACTCGCGATGGTGACCGGGTTGGTGGGCTTCCTGTGCTTCCTTGTGCTTTCGACGGGGAAATAGGAATCCTGGGGATTCCATCCCAGGCTATGTTATTCCGCCCCTTCGGGGCTAAGACGTCGATGATTTGAACCCCGACGGGGTGGCATAACGTAGCCTGGGGTGGAAACCCCAGGTTCAGAGGGTGACCTGAGACGATGAACGCCGATCAACTTCGCATTCTGTTGCTGGTCATCCTCGGATTACCCCTCGTCGCCGGGGTGGTGATCGCCCTGTTGCCGCGCGCTTCGCTGGCTCGTCCGTTGTCGATCGGCCTCGCGTTGCTGCACCTCGTTCTGACGGGCGTACTCGTCGGCTTCGCGGCACCGCAACTTGTGAACCGCGAGATCGATCCGAAGGTCGTGTTCCAACCGGAGTTCGTGCCCGGTGTGGCCGTCAATCCGACCACCGGCGAGATCAACTTTCCGCACAAGACGACGTTCAACCTCATCGGCCTGTCGCCGATCCCCGCAGACACGTCGGTCGGCGGAATCTTCCCCGCGATCCAGTTCTACATCGGACTGGACGGCATCAACATCTGGCTCGTCGCATTGACGAGCGTGATGATGGTCCCCGTCATTCTGATGATCGGCAACAGCATTCAGGATCGCGCGAACAAATTCTATGCGTGGCTGTTCCTGTTACAGACTGCGATCCTCGGCGTGTTCCTGTCGTTCGATCTGATTTTGTTTTACGTCTTCTTCGAGCTGACGCTGATCCCGCTGTTCTTTCTGATCGGACAGTGGGGCAACGGGGCCGGGCGACGCGATGCGGCACGAAAATTCTTCCTGTACACGCTCGCGGGCAGTCTGCTCACGCTCGTCGGTGCGATCGGCATCGTGCTGTCGGTGTACTCGCAAACGAAACTGCTGACGTTCTCGATTCCTGAACTTGCACAGTATCTGCGTCAGGCGTATGCGACACTCGATCCGGCTCAACATGCGTACTGGTGGAACGTCCAGACGTTCAGCTTCCTGATGCTCGTCGCCGGGTTCGCGGTCAAAATTCCGCTCATTCCGTTCCATTCGTGGTTGCCGTCAGCATACTCCGAAGCTCCGGCGAGCGTGACGGTCCTGCTGTCCGCCCTGCTCGCGAAGATGGGGACGTTCGGCCTGGTTCGGATTTGTTTTCCGTTCACTCCTGATGCGACATTGCATCTCGGAATGCCGTTGCTCGGACTGCTCGGTGTGATCGGCATCGTGTTCGGCGCGTTGTGCGCTTACGCTCAGACCGATCTGAAACGCATGATCGCATACAGTTCGATTTCGCACCTCGGCTTCTGTGTGCTCGCGCTGGTCGCGTTCAACACCGAAGGCATGTCGGGCGGCATCCTGCACATGGTCAATCACGGACTCTCGACCGGCGCGTTATTCGTGCTCGTCGGACTGATGGTCGATCGCTACGGTTCGCAGCCGATGGATTCGTTCTCGGGCTTGTGGAACAAACTTCCGGTGTTCACGTTCTTCATGATCGTGATGACATTGGCGAGCGTCGGACTGCCGGGGTTGAACAACTTCGTCAGCGAAATGCTGATGTTGGGAAGTTTGTTCGATCTGCAAAATAAGAGCATGACCTCACTGACGTTCGCGATTCTGGCGGGGTTCGGCATCTTCCTGAGCGCGTGGTACATGCTGACAATGATTCAGCGAGTGTTCTTCGGTCCGCTCCGCGAGCCGGACATGACGAAACCCGTGACCGATCTCAATCGTCGTGAATGGCTGACGATCGCGCCGCTGGGGGTGCTGTGCCTGGTGCTGGGACTGTTCCCGCAACCCGTGTTGAACGTGATCAACAAAGATGTCGAAGCGTTGTCGAAGGTCGCCGATGAAGCGCGAGCGCGGCAGTAGCGCGCGACACGAATTGTTTACTTTTCGCGGTTCTGGAAGCGGCGCGAAAAGTAAACGGAGACGTTCTTTCCTTCACGCTTGTCACGCGGCTCATGTGTTGCTTTTGAGGGGTGTGGACTGTGAGCAATCCGTTGCTGGACCCGCAGGTCGATGCGACATTACAGAATGTCCTCCTGCTGATCGTGCCGGAAGCGATCCTCGTTTTCACGGCGTGCGTGTTGTTCCTCTACGGGACGATGCGGCCGTCGCGCCGAGGCTCCGTGCTCATCGCGCTGCTCGGCCTCGTCGCCGCGAACGTCGCGCTGTGGATGGTGCCGGAACCCGATCGACTCATCAGCACCGTCGCGCCGTTGATCGGCGATTCGCTCGCGTTCTTCGTGCGGCAATTATCGCTGTTCACGGGATTCGTATTCGTGTTGATCAGCACGAAAGAAGGCGACGACCGACACGCCCCGGATTATCTCGCGTGCCTGCTCGTCGCGATTGCGGGCGTGTCGCTCACGGGGGCGGCGAACGATCTGGTCACGATCTTCCTGTCGCTCGAAATGATCAGCATTCCGACGTACATCCTCCTGTATCTCCCGCGACAGGAAAAATCGTCGCAGGAAGCGGCGGTGAAGTATTTCCTCCTCAGCATCCTGTCGTCGGGGTTGCTGTTGTTCGGGTTCAGCTACCTGTACGGCGTCACCGGCGTGACGAACTTGTCGGCGATCACCAAAATTCTGCCACGCCTCGCGTCGTCGGATCTGTCGATTCTGGTGCTCGTCGCATCGATCATGGTGATTGCGGGTATCGGTTTCCGAATCACGGCGGTCCCGTTCCACTTCTACGCACCCGACGTTTATCAGGGCGGACCGACCGGGATGGCGGCGTTCCTGTCGTTCGTTCCGAAGATCGCGGGCTTCATCCTGTTGCTGCGAATCTTCGCACTCATCACCGGAGTGTTCCCGAACTCGAATCAGGTGACGATACTCCTGTGGAGTCTCGCGGCGATCACGATGACGTTCGGCAACGTGCTGGCGTTGTTGCAGGATAATCTCAAACGAATGCTCGCGTATTCGAGCGTCGCGCACTCCGGCTACATGCTGATGGGCATTGCGGTGGCCGCGAATCCCGGTGTGCAGGCGTCGAACACGGTGCTGATGCACGGCAGCGAAGCGATCCTGTTCTACCTCGTCGCGTACGGCGCGATGACGGTGGGAGTGTTCGCCGCCCTGATGTACCTGAACACACCAGAGCGATCGGTCGAATCGATCGATGATCTCGCGGGGTTGGGACAGTCGAACGGGCCGACCGCGTTCATGATGGCGATCTTCCTGTTCAGCCTGATCGGATTACCGTTGACGGCGGGGTTCGCGGGTAAATTCCTGCTGTTCACCAGCGCACTGGCGGTTCCGACAACCGCACCGATGCACACGCTGTACGTCGTACTCGTCGTCATCGCGGCGCTCAATGCGGCGATCGCGGCGTACTACTATCTGCGCGTGCTGGGTGTGATGTTCCTTCGGACGCCGTTCAATCCCCCGAAGCCGATCCACTCCGCATATCCGTACACCGCAATGGTGTTCTGTGCGGTCATCACGGTCCTGTTCGGCATCTATCCGTGGCCCCTGCTGGAGTTGTCGAAGAACGCTCTCGGAATCCCCTGATGCCGACGAAACGCCCACGTCTGCTGGAGAAGGTCCGTGACCTGAGCCGCACGACGTACCTGATCAAAGAGAACGACGATCGGACCGAGTGGACGCCGAAACTCGGTCTGGGCAGCCTCATTTGCACTTTCCTGGTGGTTCTCGGACTCGCGATCTGCACCGGCTTTGGGGTGATGGTCAACCACATGATGCGATCTGGTGCCCCGTGGTGGTTCGCGTTGTTCCCCGGACTCATGTTCATTCCCCTCGGTCTGGCCTTCCTCGTCTTCGGCGGACGAGGACTCTTCCTCCAGAATCGAACGCTCGTCCTCGAATCGTCCGGCCGACTCCGGTATGGTCGCGAGATTTTGCTCCAACCGATGACGGCAAAGACCGTGTACATCGCAATCGAAGACATCGAGACGGATACGGGATATAAGCTCGGCGAAATCGCGACGCTCTACGTCGAATTGAACGACGATTCAAAAGTGGAACTGCCGTGGCCACACTTCCGACCGTTCTCGGACCGTGAGATCGCGAGTTCGATCGGTCAGAAGATCGCCATCGCCCACAAAGTAACGCTGCAACACGGTCCGCCGATGCCCGTGAAGGGGGCGGGTTGTGGCAAGGCGATTCTCGGTGTCGCGGTCGCGTTCTTCGGAATCGTCATTCTGGTGATTGGGTACTGGGTCACTGCATTCGCCGAATTCCAGCCGGTCGCGGGAAAGGGTTGGTGGGAGCAACGCGGGCCGGGAGTGGCGTTCCTGTTCGTCGCCCTCGGTCTGTTGTTCCTCGCAAATTGGTTGCTCAATCTCGGCTGGCGCGGATGGCTGATCAGCGTCGGATTGATCGTCGGAATTGAGACCGTTGTGTTCTATCTCGTTTGACGCGATGCACTTGCCTGCTCGAATTCGGGAATAACCGTTCCCGAACCGCCACTTCATTTGAACCCACTGATCGAATTATGTACGCACTATAACTCCTGCCAGTATCAGCAGTTCCGATGAATCGCATTGTGAACCTTCAATTCGGCATGATGGTTGCACCCGATGAAAGGAGAAACAATCTCCACTCTCGCGGAGGAATCTACCATGAGTACGGCTCAAGCGGAAAAAACCGGTTCACCTCTCGCGCTGGAGACGGAGAACGAGGTTCGCATCTACGCACATACATCACTGATTTACTGGTGGCCCGTCTGGGCGGTCGGATATCTGCTCGCGATGTTGACGTGGGCACAGGGCGAACCGACGAAGTTCGCGGATTTCGAGGTGCTGATTCATCCCAGCAAGAACCTCGGTGTCATCTACACGATGACGTTCTTTCTGGTGATCCTGATGACGAACGTGTCGCTGCGGGGTTACGCTTCGGCGACGTTCGTTGCGGTTCTGGTCTCGCTGACGTTCGCGTTCGCATGGTTCGGTTGGTGGGGGGACATCTTCCACGCTTTCAACAACCTCGCCATCTTCATGAACTTCGGGTTCTACCTGTTCTTCTCGACGGCGGTATTCCTCGTCTGGGCGGCGAATACGTTCATTTTCGATCGACTCGATTACTGGAAATTCCGGCCCGGTCAGGTCGTCCACGTCCGCGTGTTCGGTGGCGGTGAAGAAACCTTCGACACGCACGGAATGTCAGTGCAAAAGCTCCAGGACGATATCTTCCGTCACTGGGTGCTGGGACTTGGTTCGGGCGACATGCTGATCGCGATCACCGGCGCGAAGAAAGAGGAGGTCGTGGTCCCGAACGTGATGTTCATCGAATCGAAACTGCGAAAAATTCAGCGACTCGTCGCGATGAAACCGGATCAGACCCAAAACACTACGGTACTCGGCGACCCGAGCTAACCCGGAGAATACAGCCATGCAAGCGACCGCACCGTTAACGTTCACATGCCCGCACTGCGCCGGTTCGATGGAAGTGATTCCCAAAGACGGTAAGGATATCGCGACCTGTCCGCACTGTCAGAAGCCGTTCAAAATGGAGATTCCATCGGCGATCCCCGATGAACCCATTGAAGATCATGAACCGGTCGAATATCGGCAATCACCGGAATTCGAGAAATCGGAATCACCCGCACCCGTGACGGAAACGCAGCATGCGGCTCTTATGACGGTGCAACCGAATCTGTTCAGGCGATATCCAGGCCGAGTGTTGTTTTACCTGACGATCATGTTCGCCGGTCTCGCCCTGATCGTCTACTCCATCAGCGACGACTGGCTGCTCGCCCTGATCGGCGGACTGGGACTCGTGACGTTCGGCGCGATTCGGATGGGTGCATGGTACGCACGGACTCGATCGACGTCCCTGACGATCACATCTCAATCGGTGATCATGCGACAGGGGACGTTCACTCAGCAAGCGACCGAAGTGCGATACGAAGACATTCAGGACATTCAACCCGAACAGACGTTCACCAATCGATTGTTCAATGTGGGTGATGTGGCGATCGTGACGAAGGGGAATCTGACGAACTTCGTTGTTCGGGGCATTCCTGACCCGGAAAGTGTGGTGCGGATGTGCCGCACTCAACAGGATCTGCAACGCGGGAATCCGGTGGAAACGGTGGCAATGTGATCAATGAAAGTCCCCCGTTTACTTTTCGCGGTTCCGTGACGAACGGAACCGCGAAAAGTAAACGGGGACTTTCTTCGTTTATGCGATGATCTCTTTCACCACATTTCCATGCACATCGGTCAATCGGAAGTCGCGCCCCGCGTAGCGGTAGGTGAACTTCTCGTGATCGAAGCCCATCAAATGTAGAATGGTCGCGTGCAGATCGTGGATGTGCATTTTGTTTTCCTGTGCGGCGAACCCGAACTCGTCGGTCGCGCCGTGGACGTGTCCGCCCTTCACTCCACCGCCCGCCATCCACATCGTGAATCCGTGATTGTTGTGATCGCGACCGTTCACCTTTCCGGCATTTGATCCGGGCGTCGGCAGTTCGACGACCGGCGTGCGTCCGAATTCACCGCCCCAGATGACGAGCGTATCCTTCAGCATGTCTCGCTGCTTCAGGTCTTTGAGTAACGCGCCGATCGCCTGATCGCACTGACCGGCGAGTCGCTTCATGCCGATTTCGAGGTCGTCGTGGAGATCCCACGGTTGTCCTTCGCCGTGCCAGACCTGAACGAATCGCACCCCGCGTTCGACCAGCCGACGAGCGATAAGGATCTGTCGGGCGTTCGTGCCCTCGCCGTACATTTTGCGAATGTGTTCAGGTTCCTTGCTGACGTCGAACGCATCGGCGGCTTCCATCTGCATCCGATACGCCAACTCGAACGACTGAATGCGCGATTCGAGTTGCATGTCGTTCTGACGTTTCGCCTTGTGCTGGTCGTTCAACGCTTTCAGAAGATCGAGTTGCCGACGCTGATCAGCGGGGGGCGTGAAGCGATTGCGCACGTTCTCGACGAGCTTTTCGATGTCGGTGTGCTGCGTATCGATGTAGGTTCCCTGATACGTTCCGGGGAGGAAACCGGCCTGCCAGTTCTGCGATTCCTGAATCGGATAACCGCCCGGACACATCGCGATGAAGCCCGGCAGATTTTGGTTCACCGAACCTAAGCCATACGTCAGCCATGAACCCATCGACGGTCGAATGAGCCGTGCTTCACCGCAATTCATCAGGAGCAGCGACGGTTCATGGTTCGGGACATCGGCGTACATCGACCGCATCACGCAAATGTCGTCGATGGATTCGGCGGTCTTCGCGAACAGTTCGCTGACCTCGATGCCCGACTTGCCGTACTTCTGGAACTTGAACGGCGACCGGAACGCCGC
>Ga0105044_10016273_pt1 | contig 10038 bp, 6 predicted proteins | sample MAT01_FD_78092 | JGI IMG/M metagenome (GOLD analysis project Ga0105044, IMG submission 78092) | Freshwater microbial communities from Lake Fryxell liftoff mats and glacier meltwater in Antarctica - MAT-01 | ecosystem: Environmental > Aquatic > Freshwater > Ice > Liftoff microbial mat | place...
CCTGACGCGATTCCGCGACCAGTGCTACACCGACGACCTGCTGGGCCCGGGGGCCTACCGCATCGATACGGTTAGGACGATGCTGCGCAACCAGTTCCCCGAGGACGACGGGCCGTCGCGCCACCCCATCCGTCCCGAGACTTACGCCGATGTGGACAAGATCTACACCGCCACGGTGTACGAGAAGGGCGCCGAAGTCATCCGCATGCTGCACACGTTGCTGGGCGCGGAACGTTTCGTGGCCGGCGTGCGCAGCTTCTTGCAGACCTTTGACGGCCAGGCCGTCACGACCGACGACTTCGTTGACGTGATGGAGCGTGCTGGTGGTCGCGACCTGGGGCAGTTCCGCCGCTGGTACGCGCAGGCCGGCCGCCCGCGCCTGAGCGTGCAGCGCGAGTTCGACGCAGCCAGTGGCCGCCTGAGCCTGACCTTGTCGCAGCGGCTGCCGGGCAGCGACGCTGATGCGGCGGTCATGCACATTCCGGTGCGGCTGAGTCTGGTGTCGCCCGGCGGCGCGCCAGCCGCAGCGCTGCGACGCCTCGACGGCGGCGACCCCGCGCTGCTGGAACTGACGGGCGCGAGCCAGCGTTTCGTGCTGGAACCCGTGGCACCTGGCGCCGTGCCTTCACTGCTCGAGTGCTTCTCGGCACCGGTGTCGGTCGAGCCTTACCTGAGCGTGGAGGAACAGCTCAACCTGATGGCCCATGCTGAGGACGCCTACGCGCGCTGGCAGGCGGCGCAGAACGTCATGACCGCGACGGTACGGCGTATGGCCGGCGCACGCCGTCAGGCTCAGGCCATGGACGTACCCGAGGTGGTGCTGGCCGCATTCGAGACGGTGTTGACAGCGCCCATGCCGAACCGTCTGCTGACCGCCGAGTTGCTGCGCGTAACCGACGAGCCCATGCTCAGCGAAGGTCTGCCCGACATCGACGTCGATGGGCACGCGGCGGCACGCAACGCCTTGCGACAGGCACTCGGCGACAGGCTCAAGCCAAAGTTGCTGGCGGAGGTCATGGACCCCGGCTTGGACGACCGCGCTCTGATGAACGTCCTCGGCATGGGGCGCCGGCGCCTGGCAGCCGTGAGCCTGGACCTGCTGTGCGCCACGCGCGACCCGGCCATCGCCGACCTGTGCCTAGAGCGCGTGCAGCACGGGGCGACCATGACCGAGCGACTCGACGCACTGATATGCCTGGTGGACCATGACGGCCCGCAGCGCGACGAGGCGCTGGCCGCGTTCTACGCGCGCTGGAAGGACTACCCGACGGTGGTGAACAAGTGGTTCGGCGCCCAGGCCCTGTGCCGGCTGCCGGATGCTGTGGACCGGGTCATGGCCCTGCAGGGGCACAGCGCCTTCGACATGACCAACATCGCCCAGGCCATGGCCTACTTCGGCGGCTTCTTCCGCCAGAACCGCATCGCCTTCCATGACCCCAGCGGACGCGGCTACGAATGGCTCGTCGATCTGCTGCTGGCCAGCGACCGCATGGGCCGCTCCGGCCTGTCTTGGCTGACGCCGCAGTTCGCGCAGTGGCGCCGGCATCAACCAGCACGGCAGGCGCTCATGCGACTGGCCTTGCAACGTCTGGAGGCCGCGCCTGGCAAGTCCAACGGCCTGGCAGGGCTGGCCCAGCGCCTGCTTCACAGCTGATCCAAGACCGCCTCGGTCCCGTCATTCAATCCATTCAGCTTCACCGAACTGACGCAACTTGATGCACAACCACCGGACAGTCCATGAGATCTGCCACCGAAACCGCTGACCTTGTCCGTCGAGGCGAACTCAGCGCCGTGCAGAGCGTGCGCGAAGCCTTCGACCGCATCCGTCGACTGAATCCGCGACTGAACGCTTTCATTCAACTCGATCAGCAAGCGGCCGAAGCGGCCGCGCGCGACATCGACGCCCGCGTGGCGCGCGGTGAGCCGGTCGGCCTGCTGGCCGGTGTTCCCATAGGCGTGAAAGACATCGAGGAGTGCAAGGGCTTCCCCATCACCCAGGGCAGTTGGTTCATGCGCGACAACCCCGTGTGCACCGCCGACTCGCGCCACGTCGCGCGGCTGCGCGCGGCCGACGCCATTCCGATCGGCATCACCGCGATGGCCGAGTTCGGCATGGACTCGGCCACGAACTCTCTGCTCTGGGGTGTGACACGCAACCCGTGGAACCCGGACCTGACGCCCGGTGGCAGCAGCGGTGGTTCTTCGTCCGCGGTGGCTGCAGGCATGGTGCCGCTGGCCACCGGCACAGACGCTGGCGGATCGATCCGCGAACCCGCCGCCTTCACCGGTCTGGTCGGCCTCAAGCCCAGCCATGGCCGCATCCCGAAGCAAGACGGTTTTGCCAACTTCGCCGTGCTCGGTGCGCTAACTCGCACGGTGGCCGATTGCGCGCGCCACCTCGACGTGGCCGCTGGCCCGGACGATGGCGACCGGCAATCGCTGCCGGCGTTCGGCCAGCGCTACGAGAGCCAGATCGAGACGCTGGACGTCCGTGGGCTGCGCGTCCTTTGGTCCGGCGACGTGGGCTATGCCGTCGTCGACCCTGAAGTCGAGGCGATTGCCCGCGGTGCAGCCGATCGCCTGATCGCCGCCGCAGGCCTCGTTGAACGCAGCGTGCCCTTCTCGCCGATCAACCCATACCGCCATTGGGCAGTGATCCTGCTGAGCAACCTGGAGGCCGACTTCAGCCGGCAGGGCATCCTGCCCGACGGCCTCGACCGCCTGTCGCGGCCGGTACAGCACTTGATCGGGTTGATGCGGGCGAGCCGCCAGGACATTGACGTTGACGCCTCGTGGAAACAGCTGCACCGCCTGGAGCAACAGGTGGCCGAGCTGTTTGGCCAGGTTGACCTGCTGATGACGCCGGCGACGGCTTGCACGCCTTACACCGCTGACGCGCTGATCCCCGAAGTGATAGCCGGGCGCGACGCCAGCGCCCACGGCGCCCAGCCTTTCGGCATGTTGGCCAACGTCTGCTGGAACCCGGCGATCTCGATTCCCGCCGGCCTGACCGCCGCCGGCCTGCCAGTGGGCCTGCAGATCATGGCGCGCCGGCATCGCGACGATGTGCTGCTGCGTCTGGCGAGGCTTGCTGAACGGGCCAAGCCGTGGACGTATCCATCGTTCGATGGAATCGCCGCCTGATGGGCCCAACCCAGTTGCCGCTAAATACAGAAAGACCCGACATGAGATCCGCTACCGAAACCGCTGACCTCGTCCGTCGAGGCGAACTCAGCGCGATGCAGAGCGTGCGCGCCGCCTTCCAACGCATCGAGAAATCGAACCCGGCGCTGAACGCCTTCATACAGCTCGATCAAGCTGCGGCCGAAGCAGCAGCGCACGCGATCGATACGCGCGTTGCGCGCGGCGAGCCCGTGGGTCCGCTGGCCGGAGTGCCCATCGGTGTCAAGGACATCGAGAGCTGCAAGGGCTTCCGTGTCACCCAGGGCAGCTGGTTCTTACGCGACAGCCCCTTGTGCAGCGAGGACTCGCGCCACGTTGCGCGCCTGCGCGCCGCCGACGCCATTCCCGTGGGCATGACGGCGATGTCCGAGTTCGGCATGGACTCGGCCACCCACTCCGCACTCTGGGGTGTCACGCGCAACCCCTGGAACCCGGCGACGACGCCCGGCGGCAGCAGTGGCGGCTCGGCCGCCGCCGTCGCTGCGGGCATGGTGCCGCTGGCCACAGGCACCGATGCCGGCGGCTCGATCCGCGAGCCCGCCGCGTTTACAGGTCTGGTAGGCCTGAAGCCTAGCCACGGCCGAATTCCCAAGCAGGACGGTTTCTCCAACTTCACGACCTGCGGCGTCCTTGCGCGTACCGTGGCCGATTGCGCCCGCCATCTCGACGTTGCCGCCGGCCCGCACGATGGGGACCGCCAGTCGCTACCAGCGCTGCCCTACAAGTACGAGGACGCGCTGCAGACGCTGGACATCGGCGGTCTGCGCGTGCTGTGGTCCGACGACCTGGGCTACGCCGTCGTCGATCCGGAGATCCTCGCTATCGCCCGAAGCGCGGCCGAGCGCCTGATCAGCGCCGCGTGCCTGGCGCAGCGTTCGATCGACTTCCGTCCGGTCAACCCCTACACGCACTGGGGGACGGTGATGCTCGCCAACCTGGAGGCCGAGTGGACGCGATCCGGAATCCTGCCCGCCGGCTTCGACCGCCTGTCGAAGCCGGTGCAGCATCTGCTGAATCTGGTGCGGGCGAACCGCCACAAGATGGACGTGCCGGCTTCGTGGAAGCAATTGCACCGGCTCGAGCAGCAGATGGCCGGCCTTTTCACCGAGTGCGATCTGCTTATGACACCGGCCACAGCCTGCCGCCCTTACGCCGCCGACGGCCTGATTCCGGCCGTGGTCGATGGCCGCGACGCCAGCGAGTCCGGTGCCGAGCCTTTTGGTGCCTTGGTCAACGTGTGCTGGAACCCGGCGATCTCGATTCCCGCCGGGCTCACCGCCGACGGCCTGCCGGTCGGACTACAGATCATCGGACGCCGGCACCGCGAGGACATCCTGCTGCGTCTGGCGCGCATCGCCGAGCAGGCCATGCCCTGGACCTTTCCTTCTATGGAATGAGCAGCGCCGGTCGCCATCGCGAAATAGATATATACACCGTTGACATGTAAGTTTGCGCCAGATATTGTCGGTGTTCACATCAAGCATGTGTTCTGTGCCTCATCTGTCCGTTAAGCCACCCCGCCCATCAGGAGGTTCCATGCGCCCTTTATCCCGTCACTTGTCGTCCAGCCTCACGCCGATCGCTACGGCGGCGTGCCTTCTGATGCTGTCTGTGCCCGCCAAGTCCCAACAGAGCATCCCCAGCGGGGCCAGTGGCCCCGGTCTCACGGTGCAGACCATCGAGGTCACGGCGCGGCGCCGGCTTGAGACGCAGTTCGACGTCCCCGCTTCGTTGACGGCCATTCCGGGCGACCAACTCCAAGCGACCGGCATCACCAGCATCCAGGACATCGTCGCGCTGGTGCCGAACGCGACCATCGCGCAAAGCCCCGACGGCACCGACACCTACATCAGCATCCGCGGCATGCGCCAGGCCGACGTGGGCGCGCCGGCCAACTTCGGCGCCTATCGCAATGGCATCTTCGCCGGTGGCCGTCGGGTCAATCTGGGCTCACAGATCGACGTCGCCCGCGTAGAGGTTGTGCGCGGTCCGCAGGGCGGCCTATATGGGCGAGAGGCCGTGGGCGGCGCGGTGAACATCATCTATGCGCTACCCAAGGCAGGCGCGCCGCTCAGCGGCTACGCCTCCGTCGCCGTCGAGAACGACAGTCGTGCCCGGTTGGAAGGCGCAGTCAGCGCACCGATCAATGCGGACGTAGCAGTCCGCGCTACCGCCTGGACAATCGATCAGCGCAAGGGTGAGTACTTCAATATCTACCTGAACGAGCAGATCGACCGTCTCAAAGATCAGGGTCTGCGCTTCAGCGTTGCAGCGAACGCCACCCCATCGGTCAGCCTGCTCGGAACCGTGGAGTACACCAAGTCCGACACGCCAGCGCTGCGTACCTTCGCGCCAGACGGCGTGCCCAATGGCCCGGCCACGGTCTCACCGCGGGAGACGCCCTCGACGGTGCAGCGCGACACGTCGTCGCGTAACAACATCGAGCAGAGCTACAGCTCCGGCAAGTTGATCTACGGTGCCCCGAATGGAACGTTGACGTTGATGGCATCAGCGCGCGACTACAGGCTCACTGGCCCGCAGGACCAGGACCAGACCGCGCTTCAGCCCAGCGCCGGGCCCCTGGTTTTGCAGCAGATCGTGAACCGGCGCGAGGCGATCAGGCAGTACTACACCGAGGCGTTGTGGGAGTCCGACCCGACACAGGCGCTGACTTGGCGTGCGGGCGCGTCCTACTTCGAGGAGACCTTCCAGATCTCTCGTAGCTTCGCCACCAAGTTCGACACCGCCTTCCTCGGTGGCTTCGGCATCCCGAACCTCGGCGTCGTCGGCGGCGCGGCCGGTATCCCGAACGCAGGCTCCGAGACTGGCAGCAAGTCGGTTTCCGTCTTCGGCGACATGCGCTACGAACTGAGCAAGAAGCTGGCCGTCACCGCCACGCTGCGCTACACGCAGGACAAGCAGTCGCTGGAGTGGAATCAGGGCATAGACCCGGCGAGCAATCCAGTCGCCATCGCGCTGTTCTCGAGCGTGGTGCCGACCTTCAACCTGATAGCCGCGGATACATACAGGTTCACCTCTCCGTCAACGGGTGTCGAGTACAAGCTGGACCCCGACACCAACCTCTACGCGATCTACAGCACCGGCTACCGGCCAGGTGGCTACAACACCTCGGTCACGAACCCCGCCTACATCCCGTATTCGCAAGAGTCGGCGCAGAACTATGAAGCCGGCATCAAGACGCGCTGGCTCGGTGGCCGCGTCGGGCTGAACCTGGCGGCGTTTCGCATGAATCAGAAGAACCTGACCGTACAGCAGGACGATCCGGGTGACACCCAGTTCGGCTTCAGCTATCTGGCCAACGTCGGCAAGGCGCGCACCGACGGCTTCGAGCTCGAGGTACTCGCCGCTCTCACACCTGGGCTGCGCGCCAGCCTGACGGTCGGCTATCTCGACGCTAAGTACACACAGGGCAGCATCAATGCAGGCACGCCGGCCGCCGTCGACGTCAGCGGCCGCAAGCTTCAGGGTGTGCGGCCGTGGACCGTGAATGCACGTCTGGACTTCCGGCAACCCGTGTCCGGCAGCACGGAGGCCTTCGGCGGCATCGGTGTGCGCACGGAGAAGGGCGGCGCAATCGGCGACGCCTCTGACAAGCCCTACGACGACCTGACGCGCCTTGACCTGAACGCCGGCCTAAGCTTCGCCGGCCGCACGCAGCTGACCGCCTACGTCCGCAACGCGACCGACGAGAAGATCGTGCAGTTCCGTTACACGAACGGCGCCGTCACCACTAACCCGGGTCGACGCTATGGTCTGCAGCTGATGCACCGGTACTAGAGCGGCCGCGGGCAACCATGAAGGAAGAGCCTTGAGCGATCCACGAATCGAAGCGGTCCTGAGTCGCCTGGCGCCCATTGTCCCCGTCGAGGGCATCGAACCCCGGTGGACCATTGCCGAGCGCGGCGCGCACTACCAGTGCCCGGGGCTGAGCATTGCCGCGATGCAGGGCGACCACTTGGCCTGGTCCACCGGCTGGGGCAGCCGTGAGGTCGGCCTGACCGGGGCGGTAAACGCGCAGACGATGTTCTCAGGCGCATCGATCAGCAAGCCGGTGACCGCGCTTCTCGCGCTGCAACTGGTGGACGAGGGGCGCATCGACCTCGACACTGACATCAACCGCTATCTCAAACGCTGGCTACTGCCCAACAACGAGCACACGCAAGGCTGCCCCGTCACGCTGCGCTGGCTGCTCTCGCACAAAGCCGGAACCACGGTGCATGGCTTCGGTGGTGTGCAGCCCGGCACACCGTTGCCGACGCTGCTGGACGTGCTCGAAGGCCGTCCACCGGCGGCGACCCCGCCCGTGCGCGTGGACAAGCGCCCGGGTGGCGAAGGTCGCTACTCCGGCGGCGGCACCACCATCGTGCAACTGATGCTCGAGGACCAGACCGGAACCGACTTCGCCACGCTCGCCGCACAGCGTGTGTTCGGTCCCTTGGGCATGACACGCAGCACCTTCGTGCAGCCGCTGCCCGAGGCCTACCGCGCCAATGCCGCCTCAGGCCACCAGCCGGGCACCCAGGTGATACCGGGGCGCTGGGTGTGCGTGCCGCAACTCGGGGCGGGCGGTCTATGGACCACCGCTGAAGACTATGCGCGCTTCATGCTCGCTTGCCGCGCGGCCTGGCTCGGCCTCCCGGGCGCCTTGCTCAGCCGCAGCCTGGCCATTGAAATGATGACCACTCAACCGCAGACGACCTTCGGTCTGGGCTGGGAAGTCTTCCACACCGGGACCCTCAAACGCTTCGGGCACGGCGGTTCGAACGACGGCTTCCAGTGCGAATCGACTTGCTTCCTCGAGTCGGGCGACGGCGCGGTCGTGATGACCAACAGCGAGTCCGGCATGCTGATGTACTGGGAAGTGTTCCGCGCCATTGCCGACGTCCACGGCTGGAATGGCTTCCTGATGCCACCGCGGCGTGAAGTGCCCATGAACGCTGCCGCTCGCGCGCTCCTGGTCGGCCACTACGAGATCGTGCAGGGGCCGACCGTGATCCCGATGCGCGTCTATGAAGAGGACGGCGTCCTGATGTCCACCATCGACGGCATGCGCCTGAGCACGCACACGATGCACATGGACGAGCGCGGCCGTCTGTTCAGCCCGATGGGGCCCTACGACTCTGAGGTCATCCGCGACGGCAGCGGACGCGCTGTCGAATTGATCGTTCGCCGCGACGGCCACGCCGAGATGATGCGGCCGCGTCGCGTTGACTGAGCCGGCACGCCCACTGGAGACCCACCGATGTCCCCCGCTCTGCCCCCAACCTGCCTCGACGCTGCGGCGGTCGATGCCTTGATGTCGCGCATCGACACCGCAGCCGCGCTACGCCAGATGTTCGGCGACCTCGCCGACGGCCAGGCCACGCAACCGCCGCAGTCCCTGACCCTGTTCCCCAGCGGCGCCGGCGACTTCATCGCCTACCTGGGTGTGCTGGCGCGCGAACGGGTTTTTGGCGTCAAGCTGTCGCCCTACGTCGCCGCTCCGTCGGGCGCATTCATCACCGCATGGACGCTGCTGATGTCGATGGACAGCGGACAGCCCCTGCTGCTGTGCGACGCCAAACGGCTGACAACGGAGCGCACCGCCGGCACCACGGCACTGGCGGTCGATCTGCTGGCGCCAGCCGACGCGGCCTTACTGTGCATCGTCGGCAGCGGCCCGGCGGCATTGGCCCATCTGCGCCACCTCAAGACCCTGCGCGAGTGGCGACAGATCCGCGTCTTCTCGCCCCGTATCGGCCACTTGTCAGTGGCGGCAGCGGATGCCTTCAGCGCCGCCGACGCGCGCGTCATCCTGGAAACCGACGGGTCTGCTGCAAGCGCGGGCGCCGACGTGATCGCCTTGTGCACTTCGACCGCAGCCCCAGTCATCGACCCGGCGGCACCGAGCCGGGCGGCCTTGATCACGTCGATCAGCACCAACGCGGCGAATGCGCACGAGGTGCCGCCTGCCGCTCTGGCAGCGATGGATGTGTATTGCGACTTCAGTGCCACCACCCCGGAATCGGCCGGCGAGATGAAACTTGCCGCGCAAGACCACGGGTGGTCGGCCGATGCGCTGCGCGGCGACCTGCCCGGTCTGGTGCGGGGTACGGCGCCCAGGCCGCGGGGCGATCGCCACACCCTCTTTCGCTCCGTCGGACTGGGGCTGGAGGACATCGCGATCGCCAGCGCCCTGTGGCGCGTGCAAGGCGCAAGAGTCGGGTGTGCCGCATGAGCTTCCGCAACTTCGAACTGGAGCACTACCAGTCACAGCACGAACGGCAGGTCGAATTCAACCTGGCCGACAGTTCCGTCAAGTGCACGGGTGTCAGCGACTGGCTGGACGCCGACGAGATACAGCAGTTGCTCGATACAGGCCTGTTCTATCCCGAAGTCAACGGCACGAAGTCGATGCGCGAGCGCATCGCGGGCCTGTACCCCGGCGCCGACAAAGACCAGGTGCTCGTCACGGTCGGCGCCGCGCAAGGCCAACGCCCTGGTCTGCGCGAGCCTGTTGCGGGCACCGTGCCGACCGAGGCCGAGATGAATGGCTCGTGGCCCTGTGCGAGCGCGCCGGCTGCTGGCTGCATGCCGACGAGGTGTATGCAGGCACCGAATTGCACGGCCCTCCGGCCGACACGATCTGGGGCCGCTACGACAAGGTCGTTTGCGTGAACAGCATGTCCAAGGCTTACTCGGTGCGGAGGGTTGCCTGCGTGTCACGGTGGGCTACGACGCGGCGAAGATCAAGGCAGCGCCGGACCGTATCGATGAGGTCAGGCAGCGGCTGCCCGTGAAGAGTCCCGCACCAACCTCGGCGCAGCGGGCGACGGGCGGAACGATAGCTTGGCG
>Ga0105044_10016275_pt1 | contig 10038 bp, 10 predicted proteins | sample MAT01_FD_78092 | JGI IMG/M metagenome (GOLD analysis project Ga0105044, IMG submission 78092) | Freshwater microbial communities from Lake Fryxell liftoff mats and glacier meltwater in Antarctica - MAT-01 | ecosystem: Environmental > Aquatic > Freshwater > Ice > Liftoff microbial mat | place...
AAGACCGACGAGTTCATCACCGGCATCGCGCTGAACCTGTTTGCCGTTGGTGCAACTACATACCTATTGCGCCAAATCTTCGAGGTCAAGGGGGTATTCACCAGCCCGCAAATTCAGGGCATTCCGGCCGTGCGCATTCCGCTGCTGCGCGAGATTCCCTTCATCGGCGAGATCCTCAGCGGCCAGAACCTGATGGTGTATGTGGCCGTGCTAGCGACCGGCCTTGTGGCCTACCTCATCTTTCGCACCCAGTTTGGCTTGCGGTTGCGCGCGGCCGGCTACAACGCGGCCAGCCTGAATGCCAGCGGCGTCAGCGCGACTCGTGTGCGTATCGTTTCGCTGCTGATCTGCGGCGTGCTGTGCGGTCTGGCCGGCGCATTTCTCTCGCTGGGCTATGTGCGGCTGTTTGCCGAAAGCATGACGGCGGGGCGGGGTTGGATTTCATTTGCCGCCATCGTGCTGGTCAGCGGCAACCCCATCGGCATTGCCCTTATCGCAGTGCTGTTTGGGTTTGCCGATTCGTTAGGGCTGTTTTTTCAGGGGTATGGACTGCCACCGCAGATCACGGGCATGGTGCCGTATATCGCCACACTCATCGCGCTGTTTGTGTATGCGCGGCGCAAACGGGCCCAAGCCGTATAATTCACCGATCTTTACAATCCGCGTCGCGATGGGTCGGCGCACCTAAAATCACGAGAACTCATCTCGAAAATGCGCAAGTTCATGGGTAGAGACGCGCCGCAGCGCGTCTCTACAAGCTAAATCCATTTTTGAGATGACTTCGAATCAACATGCAACTGACGGTTTATTTCAACGGCCAGTATTGGGTGGGCTTGGTCGAATGCACCTATGAGGACGGCTTCCATGTCGCGCGGCATATCTTCGGACCCGAGCCAGGCGACATCGAAGTCTTTGAATACACGGTGCGCGAGATGGGCGTTGAGTTGGCACAGTCTCAGGCGGTGCCGACCAAGGAAGATGCGGTTCATTCGTTTGAGATGCGCTACAACCCCAAGCGTGCGGCACGCGAGGCGGCCAAGCAAATGCGCAAACCTATCGTCTCGGCCGAGGCTCAAGACGCCATGCGTCAGCAAGCCGAGACGCTAAAACAGTCGCGCCAGCAGCAGGCTAAAGCCGAGCGTGAAGCCGAAGCCGCGCACAAACGCGCGTTGATTGAGGCGAAAGTGAAGCAGAAACGGCGTGGCCATTAACGATGAACTTCGCCATTTGTCATATTAGGACTTGCGTGAATGGCTTTCGGATTCGTCGACGTCGACGTCGACGAATCCGAAAGCATGACTCGGCGATTAAAGGGTCTGATTAGGATTGCCGCGTAAGTTCTGACATTAAAAAGATCAGGACGCGGATTAAAGGGATTTGCGCGGATCAGATTGTTTCAAATCATGATTCAGATCCGCGTTCATCCTGAAAATCCGCATCATTCCGGCTCTGAGCCGCGCGTCCTGATCCCCAAAGTTCATTCCTACAACAGGAGAGATTACTTGGACAGCGCCGGATCGGCCACCACCGGATTCACCAACTCGCCGATGCGATCGATGACCAGCCGGCACACATCGCCAGGTTTGAGCCAGGGTGACGGGTGGCGAAACGCGGCCACGCCAGCCGGTGTGCCGGTCGTCACCACATCGCCGGCCTCCAACGTCATCACACTGTTGAGGTGGCCGAGCACGCGCGAGAGTGGGAACACCCAATCCTCGTTGGTCATGTCCTGCAGCGACACACCATTCACAAACATCTGGAGCCGCAACTTGTCAGGGTCTTTGATCTCGTCGGCCGTCACGATGCACGGCCCCATCGGCGAGAATGTGTCGAAGTTTTTGCCCAGCGTCTCCTGGTTGTCCTTGAATTGCACGGCCCGCGCCGAGACATCATGAATGATGGTGTAGCCAAACACGCCGGCCCGCGTTTTCTCATCTGGCAGGTGATGCATCTTTCTGCCGATGATGACGCCGAGCTCGACCTCGTAGTCCACATTGCGATGCAGGCCGGGGTGCAGGATCGGTTGATTCGGGCCGATGACGGCCGTGGGCAGCTTGGAGAAAAAGCGCGGCTCATCAAACAACTTCGCGCCCGGCTCTTCGTCCAGGTGGCTGCGATAGTTGATGCCCGAGAACAGCATTTTGCCGGGCCGGGGCAACGGCGCGAGCAACTTCACTTTTTTGAGCGGGAATGTTTTAGCGCGCGGTTTGGCCAGCGTGGCCTTTGCCTCGGCCAGTCCCGCTTTGCCGGCGCGAATCAACGTCAGCATGTCCGCAAACGGCAACCTCACCAACTCGCCCTCGCGCTCTGCGCCGATTAGGGTCTCGCCTTTAAATCGAAAGGTATAAAGTTTCATGGTTTTTGCTTGGATCCATCAGGCAGAGATCGTTGACGGTTACGTATGCGCTCACGTAGACGTAGTCGTTCACGTCTACGTTTACGTTGCATACCCCGTTACAACTGATGCAAATACAGCACGACATCCACGCCCATCGGCGAGATGAAGTGCAGGCGCTGTTGTACGTTTGGCGGCGGCATCGTGCAAATGGTTGAACTGAAAGAGAGACCCCCCGAAGCACAGCCCAATCAAGGACATTGTTTGAGGCGAATACCTAGCCCTGCTCCAACACCTGCGCCTGGCGCTGGCCTTGCTCGGTCAGCGCCAGATGGCCATTGATGCGTTGCACCAGGCCGTTGGAGGTGCCCTGCCTGATGATGGCCTGGGCAAACTCGGGCTTCCAGCGCAGCTCGGTGCTGAGGTGGGCCACCTCGGCCTCGTGTTCCTCGCCGCGTTGTTGGGTGTGGTTGAACAGATGCACCAGCAGGTTGTCCATGGCCACCTTGAAGCGCTGGCGTTCCAGACGGCGTGCCTTGGCCACCAACCCATGCGCGGGCGAGAATAGCAGCGCCAGCAGAAAGCACACGCCCGTCATCATCGCCATCGAGCCGGCCACCGACGCATCCAATGCCAGCGCCACGAAGAAGCCCACCACGGCCGATAGCGCGCCAATCAGCACGGCGTAGATGATCATGCGCTTGAGATCATCAGTGAGCAAATAGGCAGCCGCGGCCGGCACAATCATCAGCGCCACCACCAGCACCGAGCCCACGGCCGTGAACGCGCCGACAGTGGTCACTGACACGATGGTCATGAGCGCATAGTGAATGAACACGGGCGAGAAGCCCAACGCCGTGGCGAGGCCGGGATCGAAGGTGGCGAGCTTGAGCTCTTTGAACAACAGGCCGACGAAGCCCAGATTTAAGATCACCAGCAAGCCACCCAGCCACAACGCCTGCGGGCCCACGCTTCGGCCACCGATCTCCAACAGATCGAGCGAAGCAAACTCGATGTTGCCGAACAGCACGGCATCGGTATCAATATGCACATTGGCAAAATACTTGCTGACGATGAACGTGCCCAGCGCGAACATGGCCGGGAACACAATGCCGATGGCGCTTTCGCCGCCGACTTTGCGCGTGTTTTGGAGCGCTTCGACCACAGCCACCGTAATGACGGCGGCCAATGCCGCGCCGGCAAAGCCCGCCAACAGGTTCGGTCCCTGCGCCAGAAAGTAGCCCAACACCAGGCCGGGCAAAATCGCGTGTGAGATGGCATCCGACATCATGGCCATTTTGCGCAACACTAAAAAGGTGCCGAGCAAGGCACAGGCCGTGGCGATGAAGATGCCGGTGGTAATGATGACAATGGCTGAAATCATGATTGAGATGATGAAAGAGATGAAGATGTGAAAGTGTGAGGGTGTGAAAGTGTTGTGCTATGCATTTTGTTTTTAACGTTTTTGACGAATGAGCCACTTATCGACATGGTTGATCATGCCAACCAATGTAGTGAGAATTTCGTCATAGATGCGATATAGCGGTGTTGCTTGATCGCGAGTGAGATAGCCACACTTCACCGTGAATTCCAGCCAGACTTGTGTTTCGGCAGCTTCCGCCTGCGAATCGCATAACTTGCTGATAAATGCCGCCTCATATAAGCGCTTGCGCCAGGCTTCGGCCATATTGGCGCAGACTGAACGGGACGAGTGGCGAACCTGATCGGTGAGTGAATAAGTCTCCTCGCGTGGAAAGCCTTTGCTCAATACATAGATCTCCATCGCCCCGGTCATCGCCTTTTGGTAGACCTCTAACTCGGTGTGGGTTGTAATCTTTGTTGCCATAGTCTAAACACCTCAATCACACTTTCCCACTTTCACATCTTCACACCCTCAGGTCCGCACTCACCCTCATATTTCCACGTGCCCGTCGCCGTTGCAGCCACTCCCACACCAACCCGCGCGCCGGCGCAAAAAACAGCGAGATCAGCACGATGAGGGTCAGGCTCAAAATGATCATGGGGCCGGTGGGGATGTTCTTTTGGCTGATGCTGATGAAGGCACCGCTGACGCCGGAGAGCGCGCCGAACAAGGCACTCAACCCAATCATCACGCTCAGCCGGTTGGTCCACTGGCGCGCGGCCACCGCCGGCCCCACCAGCATCGCTGCCATCAACACCACACCCACGGTTTGCAGCCCAATCACCACGGCCACCACGATGAGCGAGGTGAGCAGCACGCTCAATAAATTGGTGTTGAGGCCAATGCTTTGAGCAAAGGCTGCATCGAACGCCAGCGCCTTAAATTCCTTGTAGAGCAGAGCGACCACGAGCAACGCCAGGCCGCCCAGAATTGCCATGGTGATGACGTGCTCTTCGATGAGCGCGGCTGCCTGACCAAACAAAAACTTATCGAGGCCGGCCTGGCTGGCATGGCCGGTGCGGGCGATGAACGTGAGCAGCACGATGCCGGTGGCGAAGAACACGCTCAGCACAATGCCCAATGCGGCATCCTCTTTAATGCGCGTTTGCTTCACGATTTGCAAAATAGCCAGCGTGCCCAGCCAGCCCGAGGCCGCCGCACCCAGCAACAGCACAATCGGCGCTTTGCTGCCAGTGAGTAAATACGCAATGCAAATGCCGGGCAGCGCCGCATGAGCCAGCGCATCGCCCAGCAACCCCTGCCGGCGCAGCACCGCAAAGCAACCCAGCACGCCGCTCACAATGCCCAGCAGCGCCGAGCCGAGGGCGACATTGCGCAGGGTGTAATCTGATAAAAGTTCAAGCATGGTTTTTGGTTGCTGGTTGCTGGTTGCTGGTAGTCTTCGCGCGAGTCTCTCTGAAACTAGCCACCAGCCACCAACAACTAGCGACTCCCCTTGTCTGCCTCAAAATGTTCAAAATGTTTGATGGCCGCCATCATGGCCCCGCCATAGGTGCGGCGCAGGTTGTCGCTGGTGAAGGTCTCGCCGAATGGCCCCGCCGCGATCAAGCGTTTGTTGAGCAGCACCACCCAGTCAAAATATTCCGGCGCGCTGTCCAGATCGTGATGCACCACGATGACGGTTTTGCCCTGTTTTTGCAGGGCTTTGAGCAGATCGACGATGGCTTTCTCTGTCGTCGCGTCCACGCCCACAAACGGCTCGTCCATGAAGTAGATCTGGGCGTCCTGAGCCAATGCGCGCGCCAGAAACACGCGCTGTTGCTGGCCGCCGCTCAGTTGGTTGATCTGGCGCTCGGCGTAGTCGGTCATGCCCAGTTGCTGCAGGCTAGCCATGGCCTGATCGTGCTGGCGCTTGCCGGGGCGCTTGAACCAGCCCAAATTGCCGTAGGTGCCCATCATCACCACATCCAGCGCAGTGGTGGGAAAGTCCCAGTCCACACTGCTACGCTGCGGCACATAGCCCACCAGTTTGCGCTGCGTCTCGTAGGGCTGGCCGTAGATGCGCACACTGCCCGCCACCGATGGAATCAGCCCCAGCACGGCCTTGATCAGGGTGCTCTTGCCCGCGCCGTTGGGGCCGATCACGGCCACCAGCTTGCCCTCAGGGATGCTGAGATCAACATCTGAAAGCACCGGCGTATCGCGATACGCCACAGTTAAATCGTTAATTTCGAGGGGGCCTGTTGCCGTTGATACAGCGGCTCCCGTCGAAGTTGTGTTATTGATCATTGTCTTGTGCTCCGTTTAAAACCAGCTTTTGATGCTTTATCACCGTAAAAACTGGCTATTTCAATGCGGCCGTAATCGTGTCTGCGTTGTGGGTGACCATGCCGATGTAGGTGCCCTCGAAGGTGCCGGCGTCGCCCATGGCATCACTGAACAACTCGCCGCCGATGCGCACATCCCACCCGCGTGATTGCACGGCCGCTTGCACCGCTTCCACCGTAGCCGCCGGCACCGACGACTCGACGAAGATGGCTTTGATCTTGCGCTCGGCAATAAACGTGGCGAGGGATCGAACGTCACCCGCGCCGGCTTCGGTGGCCGTGCTGGTGCCCTGCAAGCCGCGCACTTCCATGCCATACCGGTCGCCAAAATAGCCAAAGGCGTCGTGGGCGGTGATGAGCACGCGCGCCTGCGCTGGAATGCTGTCGATCTGCTGCCGGACGTGCTGGTCGAGCGCATCCAGCTTTTTGAGATAGGCAGCAGCATTCTGCTCATAGATGCTGGCATGGGCGGGGTCGAGCTGGCTAAGCTCATCGCGGATGGTGCCGACGGCAAATTGCCACAGCGTCACATCGAACCAGATATGCGGGTCGTAGGCGCCTTCGAATTCGATGGGCTGGCGCAAACGATCCAGTGGAATATCGCGGCTGACCGCGACCACGGGTTTCACCTTCTCCAGCTTCTCGAACACCTTGACCATGCGGCCTTCCAGGTGCAAACCGCCATAGAAGATGACATCGGCATCGTCCAGCCGCACAATATCGCGCGCGCTGGGTTTGTAGTAGTGGGGGTCGACGCCGGGGCCCATCAGCCCGGTGACGATGACCCGGTCACCGCCTACATTGGCGATGATGTCGGTGATCATGCCAACAGTGGCCGTCACGCGGACGGGCCGCTGTGAAAGATCACCTCGATCGATGGGGGGTGCACAGGCTCCCATCAGCAGGCTGAATGCCAACGCCAGGAGTAGTGCCGGTTGTCTGTAGAGTTTCTTAATCACGCAACAATTTAGCCTCGCCTAAATATGTCTTCATACTATTTAGGCGAGGCTAAATTGTCAAGTGGATTATGAATGAATTCAGGCGTGTAATTTACTGCACGGCGACCAGGGTTTGCACACCAGTCCAGGATTCCTGAGGCGCAAGCTCCACCGGCGTCTCAATCTGGCCGGCCTCGATGCACACCATGTGCAAATAACCATCTGGCGGCATATCTTTCATCAGCGCACATTTCTCGGCCCACGGATTCCACACCACGCAGTCGGCAAAACCTTGCTTGCGCACTTCCAGAACACGATAGGGCTCGCGCACGGTCACGACATCCGGCGCGTTCAAGTAGATGCGATCAATCTCGCGGTCAATTCGAATCACCTCGGCCTCATCCACAAACGTCTCGGCGCGGCTGCCCCCCGACAGACGATAGTGCGTGCCGCGCAACCCCTCCACCTGGGCCTGTTGCACATCATGCAGGCGCAAATAGGTGTGCAGGGCGCAGGTGAAGGTCAGGGGTATGGTGCCGCGATTGAATACGCTGAATCGCATCTCCAGTTGCCGGCCGCGCCCCTCCACTTGAAACCGCGCAAAGAACGGCTGGTCCCAAATTGGGTGGGTGGCCGGCGAATCCATCAGGTGCAGATCCACGCACACCGATTCGGCATCCTCGCGCACATCGCTCAGCTCCCACAACTGGGTGCGTGCAAAGCCGTGCCGGGGCAGCGGCCCCTCCAAACTAAATTGCGGGAAGATGACGGGCACGCCGCCGCGAATGGCCGCGCCCGGCCGGAACTCGGTGCTCGGGCTGAGAAACAGGCGCTCGTCGCCGGTCACCGCCCAGGAGGTAATGTGCGCGCCATATTCGTAGACCTCGACATGGGCCGCCGTTGCGCCAGCGCTATTAGGCACATTCAACCGAATCTTTCGCCAGTCCAGATTGTCAAAAGCAGATTCCATATTCACCCACGGGCTCGCTCGCCCCTATATTTAAAGACAAAATCGGTCGGTAAAAGTCATTGTCCATGCAGAAGGGGATTTGGACAGAATGACAGAATTCACATCAAAGGAGGCTTAAACGGCGGCTCCCATTTTGTTTATTCTGTCATTCTGTGTAACTGCTCAGCCTCAGATTTTGAGACAGGATTTACAAGATGTACAGGTTGGAAATCCGCTCCCGATCTTGTAAATCCTGTTTATCCTGTCCAAAAGGCCTGAGTAGTTACCATTCTGTCCAAAAATCTGTCCGTCTTAAGTTGACGGACGCCCTGTGCGCTTCCATCTTGATCCTGTCAATCCTGTTCATCCTGTCCACAACCCGACAGCGCCATGACGTTGAAGTGTACAGACCAAACTGACCTATTTGAGATTGCGTTGAAAGAACGCCGACACGCGGGCGAGATATGCCTCTGGATTCCGGCGATACGACCCGCCGTGCATGGCACCCGCCACCTCCCAATACTCGGCGCTGGGGTTGGCCGCGTGCAACTTGCGCGCTTCGGCCAGCGGCACCAGCATGTCGTTGGTGCCATGGATGATGAGCACCGCCCGGCCCTGCAATCGGCCCATGTCGTCCACCGGCCGCGCAGCCTGGAGGTTGACCTGCGACATGCGCTGCGTCAACCACAGTGCCGGCTGCATAAACAACTGGCTTAGCCCGGTGATCTGGCTCCACTTCAATTCGGCCATCGGCACGAAGTCGGCAAAGCTGCAATCGGTGACGAGCGCGCCGAGATCGGGTTCATCGGCCATGGCTCCGATGCTGCTGGCACCCCCCAATGAGATGCCGAGCAAGCCCACCCGCTGCGGCGCAAACCCACGCGTGCGCAACCAGTCCACCGCGCCCAACACATCATGCCGCTCGTTTAAGCCAAATGAGACCGGTGCCTGGGTGCTGGTGCCGTGACCGCGCAAGTCAATCATCAACACATTGAAGCCACGTTGTCGCAGCGCCACAGCAAACCCAACAAAGCCATTTTGCATCTCGCGGGTGCGGCTGGCATCCTTGCCGTGCACCAGCACCACGGCCTTGTTCGAGGCGGCGTTGGGCAAAAACCAGGCACCCAGCTCAATCCCCGGATCGCGCGAGGTGATGCGCACGTCTTCATAGACAACGCCATATTTGGCGGGTCCCTGGGCGGGGTCGAGCGTGCGCAGTGCGCCATAGAGATACAGGCTGACAAAGGCGGTGGTGCCGAGGTAGCCGATCAGCAACAACACGGCCAATATCCGCACCACGCGCATCAGCCCCGGCACAATGCGCAGAGCCACCCGAAACCACAGCCACTTGTCGCGGGCCGCGCTGAATTGCCGTTGTAGCCGGGATTGGGTCAGTGCCTGGTTTCGAGCCATATTGATTTCAAACGTAACTACTCAGTCCATAAGGGTGTAGCTGCCTCAATTGTCGAGTAAGGCTCTCGGATTCGTCGACGTCGACGAATCCGAGAGCCTTACTTAATAAGCTGAGTAGTTACTTTCAAACAGAAAAATTTCTTCTCTTTGGAATGGAGGCTTTTCGGCAAAGTGCCGCGCCGACTCTGGCGCACACGGAATCAGCGCCCAACGATGGGCAGGTAATACGTGCGGCACTCGCTGGCCGTGCCTTGCACCCAGACCGCGCGCGCCGGCCCCCAATTGCCGGCTGCATCCTGGCCACGCACAAAGAGTATATGCCGGCCACACAGCACGCTCACGTTGATCGATGCCGAGGCCAGCTCGCGCGCAGTGTCATAGGCACCGTCCTGGGCGGCCAGCGCAGTGGGCGCGCCACCCATCCACGGCGGCACATCCAGATACGCCTCGACCTGGGTGATCACCTGCGTGGCGGGACGGTTGGGGCCGAGGACACCAAGCGCGTCGTCAGCCACGGTGGCCGACAGCACGCCATCGGCACCCACCGTAGCCGCTAGCACCATCGGCCCCAGGGCCAACGCATAAGGTTGGCGGACCAGTTTGGCCGCAGCCAGAAAGGCATCTTTGTTCTCGGGCCAGAATTTGCTGTCCTGGCACGAGTAGGGCGGCGAGAAGGCCAGCCCGGTGGGCGA
>Ga0105044_10016281_pt1 | contig 10037 bp, 8 predicted proteins | sample MAT01_FD_78092 | JGI IMG/M metagenome (GOLD analysis project Ga0105044, IMG submission 78092) | Freshwater microbial communities from Lake Fryxell liftoff mats and glacier meltwater in Antarctica - MAT-01 | ecosystem: Environmental > Aquatic > Freshwater > Ice > Liftoff microbial mat | place...
AATGACGCCCCGCTGCGGCGACAACGGCTCGGCTTCCGGATTAAGGTGAGAAGCCTGCCGGATCGGTTCCCGGCCGCCGTCCTGCGCGAACGCGGGCAGGCCGGCAAGCATCAGTATCAGCGTCGACTTCCACGGCATAGGTGTCTCGCATGCCGCGTGGTCGCGGCGGCTACTTTTCGATCTTCACTGTCTTCGTCGGCGGCGAAACCGTCGGCGGGAAGCCGTTGAGCAGCCGCCAAACTTCCCAGCCGATCGTAACGCGGTTGAGGAACACCCAGCCGATCGCCTGATTGCCCTGCCGCAGCTGAAGCTGGTCGGGCCAGTCTTCATCGTCGGGGAACATTTTGTACGGTTCGACCAGCACCCGGAACCGGCCTTTGCCATCGTCGGTCGAGTCGACAAGGATCACGCGCCCGCCGAACGTTCCCCGCGCCACGGAAGGCCAGCCGACGAACTGCACGGCCGGCCAACCTTCGAACTGCAGGCGTACCGACGGGTAGTTGCCCTGTGCATCCTTCTGCACCAGCGGAATGTCGACGCCGTCGAGAAACAGTTCGACGACCATCTTGTCCTTCACATCCGGGACAATCATCGCGAGAACTTCGCCTTCCTTGACGAACGACCCGCCCTGGGCTGCATTCGCGTCAATCCGCAGAACGGTGCCGGTGCAACTTGCCTTGATGTGCCGGGCCGCGAACCGTTCGATGCGATTGTCGATCTCGTGGACTTCGCGATCGATGTTGTAGATCGACTGCTGGATCCGGTTGTAATCCCGCTCGGCTTCGGCAATCAGGCGTTCGCCCGTGGCTTCTGCCTGAATCTTCTGCGACTGCCGCTCCGACGTGCCGGCCTTGCCATTGTCGATCTCCGCCTTCAGACGTTCCACGTTGGCGGCTGCCTGATCACGCGAGGCCATCTGGCGGATCAGATCGATCTCGGGGCGAACCCCCTTCCGAACCACCTCGGCGATGATGTCGAATTCCTTCACTTCGCGATCGAGCAGTGTTTTCCCAGCCGTCAGAGCCTCTTCACGCGACTTGACAGTCTGCTCCTGGGCGGTAATGCCAAAGTCAGCCGCTTTAAGACTCGCCACGAGCGCGTGCTTCTGGCGCTCAACGACTCGCTTCTGTTGCTTCAGTTCCTCGCCCGCTTCGCGAAGCCGTTCTTGAAGGATCTTCTTCTGTTCGGACAGGCGGTACGAAAGTTCGGGGTCGTTATCCTCTATATCGACAATATCAGCACCGATCTCGACCCTTTGCCCCTCTTTCACATGCCATTTCACGATTTGCCCGCTGACGCGCGCGGTAATAATCTGCGGCCGCTCCGTCGGGTCGTAGGCGATCACCCGCCCGCGGCCGGTGATCGACTGCTGCCACGGCACGAATATCAGCAGGAACGGCGTCGCGATGAACGTGAGCGTGATCATGATGAAGATCCGCCGCAGCAGGCGCGGGCTGCGCACTTCCGCCAGGATCGGTAATTCGGGCATTTTGGAATGACTTTTCATGACTCGTTCCGATCAGCGGGTGTAACGACAATGGTTCTGCCGAACTGCGCTGCGACGTCCGGCGCGTCGGTCGCGATCAGGATCGTTCCGGGTCGGGATGGGTCTTTCAGCACGTTGATCAACTGCGGGCAGGCGCTGAGATTGATCAAATCGAGCACGCCGTTGAGGATCAGCAATCGCGGGCGGGCAAGCAGCGCCCGCGCGATCGAAAATCGCAGGGCTTCTTCCAGCGACAGCGGGTAGCCAGTAGGTTGCAGCGGCTGATGCAGTCCCTCGGGGAGCGCGTTCACGCGATCGGATAGTCCAACCAGGCGCAAGACCTCGCGCAACGCTTGATCTTCGTGTTCAGTTCCGAAAGAGAGATTGTCCGCGAGTGTGCCGGTGAACAGTTCCACCGCCTGCACATAGGCGACCTGTGTGCGAACGCTGTTCAAGTCCAGGTCGGCCAGATCGATCCCATCCAGTTCGACGGTTCCACGCGGAACGTCGCGAAGCCCGGCGACACTTTCGAGAAGTTCATCAAGTCGATAACCGGTCGGAGTCCGCAGGACCAGCCGCTCGCCGGCATTGACGATACACCGGGACGGCAATCCTTTCCAATGGAACGACACCCGCATATCGTCGCTTTCGGCTGATAGCGGCGTGCCGCCCTGGCGTTCGACCGCAAGGTCGGTGATGTGCCCCAACTTTTCGACGCTCGTGCAGATGTCGAACCAGGCATTGATGTACTTGCCGATCTTGGCGAAGCTGCCAACAATCAACGCCACGATCAATTCGGCGGCGACGAGCTGGCCGATCGTCAGTTGCTGAACGATGACGAGGTAGCCGCCCAACCCGAGCAGCAGAACGCTGGAAGCAACGTACAGGGACAAGCCGAACGCAATCTGCCGCATGACGATCTGAAAATGGGCGGACCGCTTCGCAAGATACTCACGCGTGATCGCTTCGCAGTGATGGAAGGCGAAAGCGGGGCCGTGGCCGGTCTTGAACATCCGCGGGTGGCGGGCGATGTCCTCGAGCCAGTCTGCCATGCGGTACTTTTCGACCGACTCGTCGATCGAAGTCCGCACGCCGCCCCAACCCAGCAGCAACAGGATCAACTGCAATAAGATCAGGCCGAGCGAAAACGCGAGCAAGAGCGGATGGTAGAACGCCAGCACCACCAGCCCGACGAAATTGGTGATCGTCAGTCGCGTGCCTTCGAGGAGCAGCGTGCCGAGCGATTTCTGAATGGTCATGATTTCGAAGTAGCGGTTGAGCAGGCTGGGACCATTGGCGTCCTGTATGGTACCGAGCGACAACCGCGGCAACCGCCATGCAAGATCGGCGATGACACGGACAAACAATCGGCGCTGCAGAAGTTCGACGAGGTAATTCTCGATCGCGATGATAAACCCTGCCAGACCCAGGCAGAACAGCATGATCCCCGCCAGCCAGATCAGCGGCCACACGGCGACGCCGAAAATCACCGTGGTCACCAGGGCTTCAATGCCGATCGGGATGACCAGTGACAACAGCGAGACGAACAGCGCGAAGAAAATGATCATCCACAGTTCGCGCTTCTCGGGTCGGAACAGGACCCAGAGGCGGGCAATCGGCTTTGGAGAAGTATGCGTGTGGTCCATGTGCTCCAGACGGGGTTTTGGTGAGGCGATGGGTGCCGGCGATCAGCCCTTGAATCCGATCCTGTCGCGGAAGGAGATGGTCAGTTGTTCGATCTGGCGTGTGTGCTCATTCAGAATGCAGTTGATATCGGCGAACTCTATCTCCACTCTGGCCATTCGACGATTGGCTTTCTTTTATGTAGTCGAGGTGCCTTCGCTCTTTCTCGATGTGGTAAGGCTTGCTCGCCGCCATTTGATCTGACAACGCAGCCTGATTCTGGACGAGCAACGCCGTCGCGGTTTGCAACTGCGTTGTCGCGTTCTGCCCGGCCTCATTCGTTTCCATGCCGAACTCCGCCACATCGCTCGACGAACAGCCAAACTCGGGGTGGCCGGATTTGAACCGACGACTTCCTGGTCCCAAACCAGGCGCTCTACCAGGCTGAGCTACACCCCGTCTCCTTTATCGTATCGCTGGGAGGGCGATTGGACGAGGCAGGTTCACTTGCTGATTTCAAATGAATCGAGAAACTTGTCGGCCGTGGCGCCGGTCACTTCGTCCTTCTTCGCGCCACTGACAATCACCTGATACAGACGATTGCCGTCCAGATAAATGCGAGCGCGGTAGAATTGGCCTTCCTTGTCGAGCAGGAAGTCACGGCCGGGAACCTTGCCCAGCGTGATCTCCTTGTCGGCCAGTTCCTTTCCAGAAGTTCCCTTCGTCCCGTCCTTCACCCGGCCGAGCATATCCTGCGGATTCCCCTGGGCGACCGCATCGGGATAGTCGTTATACATCACTATCATAGCCAGCGATTTATTGACGTCGTATGTCGCATAATTCATCACGATCTTGCCGAAGGGAGCGTCAACATCCTGCTTGGCCGACTTCGGCGCTGCCGGGAACGTGATCGCCAGGTTGCTGCCTTCGGGGCTGTACTTCTCGTCGGCGCGCGACTGACCTGCCATCGCGCTGACAACAACGAAACCGGCCAAGAGCATGCGGATCATTCGACTGGCTCCCTGGAGGATGGGGCAAACGACAGCGTATCCTGTTCGGCGTACTTTACCAGACGAATACGACCGCGGGGTCATGCCGGGGGCGGGGCCTCCCCCGAACCGCCGACATGACCCCGAGTGTTTTCCGTTGCAAGGCCTGTTCAACTTCGAAGTGCTTCGATCACGCGTTCGAAGTCGTCGTTCGAATCGAAGCCGATCAAGAACTGGCCTTTGTCCTTCGCCTTCACCCGGATCTCGAATTTGACGGCCAGTTTCTGCCGCAGTTCGTCTTCGATGCCCTGCACATGGGCGGTCTTCTCGACCGGTGCATCCGCCACTTCGGCCTTGGCTACTTCAGCGACCGGCTCGGCCTTCTGTTGCTTCACCATCAACTCAAGTGCTTTGACCGATAGGCCCTTCATCAGCACTTCTTTACACAGGGCGACCTGTCGGACCGGATCGCCCAGCCCCTTCAGGATCTTGGCATGGCCAAGGCTGATCTGTTCGAGGCGAACGGCATCCTGAACTTCGGTCGGAAGGTGCAGGAGGTTGACCAGGTTGCTGACCGAAGTGCGATCCATCCCCAGGCGTTGGGCCAGCACTTCCTGCGTGACGTTGTAGCGGTCAAGGTATTCCTTGAAGCCGTGCGCCTTTTCGATGGCATTAAGGTCGCTGCGCTGGATGTTCTCGGCCAGCGCGGCCTCCATCACTTCCTGATCATTGAAGTCGACGATGTGAACGGGCACTTCGGCCAGCCCCGCCTTCTGCGCGGCACGCAGCCGGCGTTCTCCGGCAATCAACTGATAATGATCGCCCGAGGCGCGAACGACAAGCGGTTGCAACACACCATGGTTGCGGATGCTCTCGGTCAGGTGCGCAATCTCGTCTTCATCGAACGACTTGCGAGGCTGATTGGGGTTCTGCTGAATCCGGTTGAGCGGCAGAGCGTGACGCGAGCCACCCTCGGCCGCGTCCGGTTGATTTTCCTTCAGTAGAGCCGAGAGCCCACGGCCCAGTCGGGGTTTCGTTGCTTCCATGATTCTTCCCCCTGATCGCCACTTACCACGCCATCCGCAGTGTCGTTCCACGTGGAACACTCTTTGCGACCGGCTCGCGCGGGTTAGAGCCGTTTCCTCGCTCCCGGTCAATATGAATGCCTCCGACGCGGAACTCGGAATGCGGAATGCGGAATTGAAGACCGGCCGACGACAAAGGGAGATATTCTGCCCGAACCTGCGATGCAACCCCAGCGGAGCTTTTCCGCATTCCGAATTCCGCATTCCGCATTGGACGCTCTGAATTCCGCGTTCCGAATTCCACGTTCCTCACTCAAAGAAAAGTGGCCTTTCCCGAATTCGAAATTCTCGATTAGAATCCCGCTCGTCGATGGCCGGAACCGTCGACAACCGTGGCCATGATGGCCCGGCGAGAAGAGGTGCCGAAGAACGGATTCGCACGACACCCCGGAATGCATCCTCAGAGAATGCAGACCGGCCTATTTGTCGATCCCCTCCTTGGACGAGCCGCCCAGGCTGCGTCATTCGGTCCACCTCCCCTGCTGTTGATAGACCCGATCGCGTTGCGCTCTCGTGCGCCTGCTTTGCCAGGCGTTTGCGCTCCGGGTGCGCACCGTGATCGATCCAACCTTCAACCCTCCAAGGGTGAATATACATGGACCGTACTCCCGTTCTGTTTCGTTGCGAAGGCACCCGAGCCTCCGGCTGGGAAGCCCTGTACCAATGCATGACCTACGCCGCCGCCCTGCAGCGCCGTCGCCGGACAGCCTACTTCATGGGGAACTACGAGCCGTTCCCGCTGCTGTCGCAAGTCGCCCGTGGCGGCAACGAATATCTGGCCGCGGATCACCCGATCGGCTCGCCGGAAGACTGCAACGAAACCATCCGCCAGATCCGCCGCACGGGTGCCAGCGCAGTGATCGTGGCCGCTCCCGGCGTCTCGACCGAATACCTCCGCGAGATCGGTTCAGCAGGTGCGATGGTCGCGGTGCTCGACTCGGAAGCGTCCGCTCAGTTCTCGTCGAAGCTCGTCTTCAACCCGCTGCTCGGACCCGAGCTTCGCGATTACGATCTCGAACGCGGCACTCAGGCGTGTCTAGGCCGACGTTACGCCATCGTTCGGCCGATCTTCCGCCGGCAACGGCCGATGCGCCCGATCGATCCGCAGCCGCCGTACCGCGCGATCATCGCCATGGGCGATGACGACTTCGCGGGTCAGTCACTGTTGCGTGCCCAGGAACTGCTGGCGGCGTCACGGGTGGACAAGATCTCCGTCATCGTCCGCAGCCAGCATCATCAGATCGTCGAGCTGAAGGAACTGGCCGAGACCTACAAGGGCCGGCTGGAAGTGCTGACCGAACCGTCCGAACTCGGCACGCGTTTGCCGCGGGCTCATTTCGCGCTGACGGCCGGCGACGGCTGGTCGCTCGAGATGGCCTGCGTCGGCATCCCGCAATTCGTGATGACGCAGAATGCCCGGCACATTTCCAACGGCCGAATTCTGGAAGAGGAAGGGGCCGCCCTGTATCTCGGCGAAGCGGAGAAGGTCAGCAACGGCGACCTGCGCGACGCGGTGCAGAACCTGCTGAGCGATCAACTGGAACGCGTCGGCATGTCGCGTTGTGCGAAGCGCCTCATCGACGGACGCGGCCCGGACCGCATGGTGAACGCGCTTGAGATCATGCTCCACCCGGCCCGCAGTGCCGACGAAGAACGCATCGCGGCGTAACCCGACTTGGCGAGCGGGGGGCGTAAGCCCCCTGTTCGTTTCGCTATCATTTCCGCATGACCAAAGACGACATCGCTGCCGCACTCGAAGAGACCGCCCTCCTACTCGAACTGAAGGGCGAGAACGCGTTCCGCTGCAACGCGTATCGCAACGCCGCGCGCGCGTTGGCACTGGCGGAAGGTGAAATCAAGGAACTGATTGCCACCGGCAGGCTAAGCGAAGTACGTGGCATCGGCGCAACATTGGTCGAGAAGATCACCGAACTGGTCACGACGGGCGAACTGGCATTCCTGAACGAACTTCGCGCGGAAGTGCCGCCGGGTCTGCGACAGATGCTTCGCATACCCGGCTTGGGTCCGAAGAAGGTGAAGGCCCTTCACGACAACCTGTTGATCGACGACGTTGCGAAACTCGAAGCGGCTTGCAACGCCGGCGAAGTCGCGAAGCTCAAAGGCTTCGGCGCAAAGACGCAAGCGAAGATCCTGGAAGGGATCACGTTCCTGGGCCAGGTCGGCCAACGGGTCCGCATCGATCAGGCATTTCCATTGGGGGTGTCCCTGCTCGAACAACTCAAGAAGTTGCCCGGCGTGATCCGCGGCGAGCTATGCGGTTCGCTGCGCCGCCGGCGCGAGACGGCCAAGGACATTGACATCCTGATCAGTGCTGCAGACGCGAAGCCGATCATGGATGCGTTTGTCGCGTTGCCCGAAGTGATGCAGGTCATCGGGCATGGCGACACCAAGTCATCGATCGTCGCGGCGATGTCGATCGGTGGCGAGAAGATCGTCGTCAATGCCGACCTGCGCGTGGTGCCCGACGAGTCGTTCCCGTTCGCGCTGCACTATTTCACCGGCAGCAAGGAACACAACATCCGGATGCGGCAGCGGGCGATCGACCGCGGATGGTCGCTCAACGAATATGCACTGTCCGGCAAGAAGGGAAATGTGGCATGCAAGGATGAGGCCGACATTTTCAAATCGCTGGAAGTTGATTTCATCCCGCCCGAGCTTCGCGAAGACAGCGGTGAGATCGAAGCGGCCGAGAAGCACAAGTTGCCGAAGCTTCTGGAGCAAAGTGACATCCGCGGGGTGTTCCACAACCACTCGACCTACAGCGATGGCAACGCCAGTCTCGAGCAGATGGCGCTCGCCGCCAAAGCGCTCGGCTTTGAGTACTTCGGCATCGGCGATCATTCACAGTCGTTGAAGGTCGCCAACGGGCTGTCGGTGGAGCGCGTTCGCCAACAGTGGAAAGAGATCGACGAACTGAATGCCCGCTTGAAGGGAATCCGGATCCTGAAGGGGATCGAGTCGGACATTCTGGAGGATGGCTCGCTCGACTACGACGATGATGTATTGGCAGGCTTCGACTATGTTGTCGGCAGCGTCCACACGCTTTTCAACCTGAGCGTCGAAGACCAGACCGCCCGCATCTGCAAAGCGCTGGCTCATCCGCGGTTGACGATGCTGGGCCATGCCACCGGCCGACTGCTACTGCGGCGTGAAGGATACAAAGTCGATCTCGATGCCGTCTTGAAGTCGGCCGCGAAGCATGGAAAGATGATTGAGATCAATGCCCATCCCGTGCGACTTGACCTCGACTGGCGACACTGCAAACGCGCGAAGGCGCTCGGTATCCCCCTGGTGATCAACCCGGATGCCCACTCAACGGAAGAGTTGGCGCTTTACGCATACGGCGTCAACGAGGCCCGACGCGGCTGGCTGGAAAAATCGGACGTGTTCAACACGCTGCCGCTGAACGCGGTGTTGGCGAAGCTGACGGAGAAGAGAACGAAGGAGTAGCTTCATGAACGCGACTGAGACAGCCGAACCGATCAACCTGACTGAGATGAGCCGACAGGAGAAGGTTGATCTTTTCCATCTGCTGCTGCGTGACTTGATCGGCAGTGACGAGTGCACGCGTCAATTCGCGCTGACACACGACAACCAGCAACCGCTCGGGTTTTTCATACCTGCCGGCGGGCTGCGAAAGCCTCCGTTTCTCTCGCTCGAAGAGTGGAGCCAAATGGTAAATCGTGAGCCTGACTGGAAGAACAGCATGACGTTTGAAGAACTCAACGCGTCGATCAACTGGTCCGAGGATCCAAGAATTCTTCGATCAGAAGTCGCCGAAGCGGACCGTCAATTGTCTTTCGCCAGTACCTGATCCAGATAAAGTTCTGCTGGAACTCCCACACATATTGCTTAGGGTTGCCAACGCGAGTCCGAATGGCTCCCGGAGGGACGCCGTCATGCTCACTCATGAGTCGCTTGATTTCCCCGAAGTAAAGTTCCACGAAGCGCTGCCGATCGCCATCATTCGCGGCCAGCGAACAGATCCAGCGCTGCCATGATCGCTTGGCACTTTCGTGGAGTCGAACTCGAACTTTCATGATGGGCACTCCAACACCAGAGTCTCACGTTATGCACAGTACTTCGGGTTCGCCTCCAGGTACTTCTTCACCCGATCAGTCCGTGTGATTGCCTCCTTCATGAACTCCACCGCCGCGACAAGTCGGTCATCGGGCTCAGCGCAACTGAAGCGCAGGAAGCCCTGGCCCGCGCTGCCGAAGCACTCGCCGCCCAGACAGGCTACGCCTGCCTTGTCGTCGGCCCCTTCGAGAAGGTACATCGCCAGGCCGTGCGACTTGATGCCCAGCTTCTTGCAGATCGCGGATACTTCGGGGAAAACATAGAAGGTGCCGACCGGCATCAGCACATTGACGCCATCCACCGTGCCAAGCGCATCAACCAGCAGTTCGACCTTTCGTTTGAACTTCTGCATGGTCTCATCGCGTTCGACTGTGTCATGCTGCAGCGCGTTCATCGCCGCCAACTGCGTGATCGGCGGCACGCATGACAGCGAACTGTTGATCATCTTGCCGATCATCTCGACGTTCTTCGGGCTCGAGATCGCGAAGCCGACTCGCCAGCCGCTCATGCTGTATGACTTGCTGAATGTGTACGCGCCGATCACCTGGTCCATCATGCCCGGCTCGGCCAGCAACGAGTGATGCGCCCCCTGCCAGACCATGTGGCAATACGGCTCATCGCTAAGCACGGCGATCGGCTTGCCGCGTACGATGTCGGCGATTGCCTTCAGGTCGTCTTTCGACGCGACGCCGCCGGTCGGGTTATGAGGCGAATTAAGGAAGATCGCCTTGGCCTTCTGCCTGTTGACGAACT
>Ga0105044_10016284_pt1 | contig 10035 bp, 11 predicted proteins | sample MAT01_FD_78092 | JGI IMG/M metagenome (GOLD analysis project Ga0105044, IMG submission 78092) | Freshwater microbial communities from Lake Fryxell liftoff mats and glacier meltwater in Antarctica - MAT-01 | ecosystem: Environmental > Aquatic > Freshwater > Ice > Liftoff microbial mat | place...
CTCCCCCGTTGAACACGCCCCAAAGCTAAGCTCGGCCCGTCGCAACCTGACATGGATTACAGTGTTGCACGATCTGGCTGAGGGAGCAGCGATCATCTGCTTGGGCGCGGAATGACGGCAGCCCACTCGGACAGGAGTAAATGTCTGCTCCCCACCCTCTTGAAACCGTCAGCAAGTCCGCTTCCCGCTCCGGCCTCACATCATCAGCCGCTTCATCAGCTCGCTGGTCGATGGATCCAGCCCCGCCGACGGCTCGCCCGCCCCGACATCCGTCAGAATGGCCTTCGCCAGCACCTTGCCCAGCTCCACGCCCCACTGGTCGAAGCTGTTGATGTCCCAGATCACGCCTTCGACGAAGGTCTTGTGCTCATAGAGGGCGATCAGCGCCCCGACCGCCTCGGGCGTCAGGGCGTCCATCAGGATCGTGGTCGAGGGCCGGTCGCCGGGAAAGGTCTTGTGCGGGGCCAGACGGTCGGCCTCCTCCGCGCTCAGGCCCGACGCCAGCAGTTCGGCCCGCGCCTGCGCCTCGGTCTGGCCGAGCATCAGGGCCTGGGCCTGGGCCAGGGCGTTGGACCACAGCGGCGCGTCGCCCTCGCGCGCGTCCATGGCGGCCCCGGAGGTATGGCCCACGACCACGAACTCCGCCGGCACCACCATCGGGCCCTGGTGGATCTGCTGGAAGAAGGCGTGCTGGCCGTTGGTGCCGGGCTCGCCGAACACGACCGGGCCGGTGGCGGTGTCGACCGGCGACCCGTCACGCTTCACCCGCTTGCCGTTCGATTCCATCTCCAGCTGCTGCAGGAAGGCGGGCAGGCGGCGCAGGCCGTGGGCATAGGGGGCGACCGTCCGCGCATGCCGTCCGCGACCCTCGACATTATAGACCTGCGCCAGCGCCAGCAGGACCGGGGCATTGACCTCCAGCGACGCCTCCAGGAAGTGGGCGTCCATGGCGCGAGCGCCGTCCAGCAATCGCTCGAAACAGTCCCGGCCCAGCGCAACCGCCACCGACAGGCTGACCGCCGACCACAGGGAATAGCGCCCGCCGACCCAGTCCCGGAACCCGAAGGTCCGGCCGCAGCCCCAGGCCTCGGCCTTGTCCGGCGCGGCGGTGACGCCGATCAGGTGTTTGACCATCCGCTTGGGCGACAGGCTTGCGGCCAGCCAGGCCTTGGCCAGCTCGGCGTTGGCCAGGGTTTCCTGGGTGGTGAAGGTTTTGGACACCACCACGACCAGCGTGGTCTCGGGGTCCAGTCCGGCCAGGGCCTCGCCCATCTCGCGGGGGTCGATATTGGCCACGAACCTCAGGTCGATGACCGGCTCCAGCGGCCGCAGGGCGTCCCACAGCAGGCGGGGCCCCAGGTCCGAGCCGCCGATGCCGATGTGGACGATGGCCGTGAACGGCTGCTGCGTCCCGCCGGTCTCGGCACCCGAACCGATGTCGGTGGCGAATTCGGCCATGGCCTTTCTGGCCTCGACGACCTCGGCCGACACGGGGTCGCCGAGGGCGTGGAAGTCGGCGTCGTCGCCGGCCCGCAGCGCCGCATGCAGCACGGCGCGGCCCTCGGTGTTGTTCACCGCCTCGCCCGCGAACAGGGCGTCGCGGCGGCTCTCGACGTCACAGGTCCGCGCCAGATCCAGCGCGGCCTCGAAGCCCTCGGCGCTCCAGGCCTGTTTGGATACGTCCAGATACAGGCCTGCCGCCTCGACGCCCATGCGCTGGGTGCGGCCGGGATCGACCGCGAAATGATGCAGGATACGTCCACCGGCGTCCTTGCGCGCCACGGCGCGAAGCATGTCGAGGGCCTGGGAGCGGGCGGTCATCGGCGGAGCTCGAAATTCAGCGGGGGGGTAAACCCTCGTTTACGGGTCGGGCGTAAGCCGGTTCAACGCCGGATTTTTGATTCGGCCAACTTTATGAGTTCGCCCAAGAGGTTTCCCATGTCCTGCGGCGTCGCCATTGCCATCTCCCTTCTTCTTTCCGACCCGAACGTCGCCCTGGCCGCCGCCCAGCCGCCGGCGGCCGTCGGTGCCCCCGCCTCGGTGGCTGGCGAGCCTCTGTTCGCCGACATCGTGGCCCGCTCGGGCGCGCTGAAGGGCGTCGTTCAGGGATGGATCGCAGCGGGCATGATGGACCACGCCGATTTCGCCGCAGACGCCGCCTTCACCGGCTTCACGGTCCAGGCCGCCGAACTGGCCGCCATCGACATGCAGGGCCACCTGATCCTGAAGGAACGCGGCACCGACGGCGACCTGAAATGCATCCTGCGCGGCATTTCCGAAGACATGCCGCTCAAGGTCGAGGCGGTCCGCATGGCGGCCACCCCCGCCGCCCGCCGTGTCGCTTTGGACGAACTGGCCTATCTGCTGAACGACAACGCCGAGGTCATCACCGCCCCGCCGCAGCCGGAGGTTTGACGCTCTCTCATTTCCTTCTCCCGCGCAGCGGGGGGAAGTGTCGCGTCTTCGCAGCAGGCGAACAGCGACGTTGGGGGAATTTCGAACTTCCCTCTCCGACCCTGGATCGCTGCGCGATCGCCGGGCCACCTCTCCCGCAAGCGGGAGAGGGATAGGCCTCATCCGCCCCCGCCCTGCAGCGCGTCCACAATCACTCCCTCGCTGAGCAGTTGCGGCAACACACGCGGCGCGGTCTGGCCCGGCGTGTAGAGCAGATACAGCGGCACGCCCGACCGCCCGTGGCGCTGCAGTTCGGCGGCGATGGCGTCGTCGCGGCGGGTCCAGTCGCCGACCAGATAGACCGCGCCGGTCTGGTCCAGCGCGGCGGTGACGCGGGCGGACGACAGGGCGCTGCGCTCGTTGATCTTGCAGGTGACGCACCAGTCGGCGGTGAAATTGACCAGTACCGGCCGATTGGCGGCGAGGGCCGAGGCCACGGCTGCCTCCGACCAGGGCGCACTGGCCGGGCCGGCGCTGCCGGCGCTCGCCGGGTCCGCAGCCGCCGAGACCGGGGCCCGCGCCGCCATGACCAGGGCCGATCCGGCCAGGACCAGCATCGCGGTGCCGGCCGTCAGATGGATCACGCCGCGGCGTCCGAATCCCTGCTCGGTCTGGCCACCGCCGATCAGCCACAGGCCCAGCGCAAGCAGCACGCCGGCGACGAACAACAGCCCCAACGGCTCGGTGCCCGCCTGACGGCTGAACACCCAGGCCAGCCACAGCGCCGTGGCATACATCGGAAACGCCAGCAGTCCCTTCAGCCGCTCCATCCATGGGCCGGGCCGGGGCAGGCGCGCCAGCAGGGCCGGCGTCAGGCTGACCGCCACGAACGGCAGGGCCAGGCCGAGGCCCAGCATCAGGAAGACGACCAGCGCCAGCGGCCACGGCATCAGCAGGGCGGCACCCAGCGCAAACGCCATGAACGGCGCGGTGCAGGGGGCCGCCACGATCACCGCCAGGGCACCGGTGAAGAAGGCCCCGACGCCGCCGGGCAGGCGTGACAGGGGTCCGGACCCCGCGCCCTGCAGGCCGGCCCCGATATGAAACACGCCCGACAGATTGAGGGCGACCGCCAGCATCAGCAGGGTCAGCCCTGCCGTGACGGGCGGCGATTGCAGCTGGAATCCCCAGCCGACCGCCTCGCCGGCCGCCCTCAGCGCCAGAAGGCCGGCCGCCAGCAAGAGGAAGGTGGTCAGTACGCCCGCCAGAAACGCCAGGCCTTCCAGCCGGGCGCGGCGCGGCTCGTGGGCGGCCACCGCCAGCGAGGCCGCCTTCATCGCCAGTATGGGAAAGACGCACGGCATCAGGTTCAGGATCAGCCCGCCGAGCAGGGCGAACAGCGCCGCCTGGACGAAAGTCGCCAGCCCGCCCGCCTCACCCGCATCCGCAGACCGGTCCTCGGGGGCCGCCGCCAGCGCGCCGGTGCCCGTGGCCCCGCTCAGCGCCGGACCGGGTCGGGCGGTGATCTCGAACGCCCCGAGCGTCGTCGCCAGCACCCCCCCGATCGGGCCCGTCAGGCCCCCGGCCCGGACATCGCCGCCGGCCGGCAGCCTCAGGGTCAGGCCGTCCGGACCCCAGGCGCCGGTCTGCGGGGCCGCATGGTCGATCACCCCGCTCTCGAAGGGGAAGAAATAGCTGGGGCCCGGGTCTTTCCCGACCAGCGGGCCGCCGGTCGCGGTCAGGGTCACGACACCGTCGACCAACGTCGCCCGGGCCTCGATCGCGGCGGGGCGGGGGGACTGTTCCAGAACGACCGCGATGGCGGCGCCGTGGCCCCGCACGAGGGGGGCAGCGCCCTCGCGCACCGGCAGGTTTAGCGACAGGGTCAGTTCGTCGGGCACGCACATTTCGGCGCTGCAGACGAGGAACAGCGCTTTCGCCGTCAGGCGCAGGCTGGTTCCGGGTCGGGCCGTGGCCGGAATCTGGACCGGGACCGGCAGATAGACCACGCCGGAATAGCCGAAATTCATCAGGTCCAGCAGGCGCTGTCGTTCCGGGACCGGCCAGACGATGTCCCCGGCGGTCACGCCCTCCGGCAGGGTCCAGGCCAAGGTCGTCGCCCCGCCTGAATCGCCGGGATTGCGCCAGTAGGTATGCCAGCCGGGCTCGATATCCTGCCGTACGCCCACGATCACCGTCGAGCCGGGGGCGGCCCAGGCCGACATGGCGACCAGTTCGGCCTCGATCCGCGCCGTGCGCTGGGGCCCGGTCGCGGCGGTGGCGGCGGGTGCGGCTGGAGCGGGGGCCTGGGCGAGGACCGGGGCGGCGGACAGGCTCAGGATCAGGAAAATCAGCAGTCGGGCGAAGCGGATCACGCGGCCTCCGGGAACGGTGACCGCGACCTTAGCCGCTCACACCCGTCCGCGTCATCAGCGGCGCGGCGCCGCGTCGATCAGCACTTCGGTGCGGCGGCGCATCGGCTCGCGCACGCCGGCGTCGGTCTCCGCACCCTCGTCGCCGACCGCGCCCACGTCGAACGCGGGGGCGGGCCAGCCTGCGGTGGTCAGGGCTTCGGCGACCGCCTGGGCCCGGCGCTCCGACAGGCTCTGATTGGCCGCGGCACCGCCCCGGGCGTCGGCCAGGCCGATGACCTGGACCTTGCGGATGTCGCAGCCCTGAAGCTGCGCCGCTGTCATGCCGATGGCCCGTCGCGCCGATTCGGTCAGCCGCGCCTCGCTGTCGGCGAAATAGACCTCGAACCGCTGGGCGGTGCAGGCCGACGGTTCCGCCACCAGGTCGCTCCGGTCCATGAACTTCGTCATGCTGCAGCCCGACACGGCCACCGCGATCCCCAGCAAGGCAATCGATCGCTTCATTTCCAGCCCCTCGCCCGGCCCGGCCCAACAGGGTCGGCGGGTTATGAAAAGGGCGGTCCGTCCGTCGACGAACCGCCCTTATGTTCATATAATACAGCGCTCTAGTAGCGACGCTGGCCGTTCTCCCAGTAGCATTCGTTCTGGCGACCGTCGTAGCAGTAGTAGTAGCGGTTCTGGTTGTCGCGGTAGCGTTGCTGGTTGTTGCGGTCCTGCTGCGAACCGCGGATCGCGCCAGCCACGCCGCCGATGGCACCGCCGATGAGCGCGCCGCGACCGGCGTTGCCGTCGCCGACGTTGTTGCCGATGATAGCCCCGGCGACGGCACCGATGCCCGCACCGATCGCGCCCTGGCGGACGGTCTCGTTGGGACTGCCGGTGCTGTTGCCGTATTGATCCGTTGCGCAGGCGCTGGCCAGGAGGCCGGCGGCGGCGATCGCGATGATTGCCTTGTTCATGGGTATGTCCTTCATCCCGGGGTTCGCCCCACGGGTGAGAACGCTGGATAAGCGTGGCGGTTCCACGGCTATGATGGACGTTAAGTCTGTATTAGGCTTGCGCGTGGTCGCGCGGAGGGCGGGACCACGGTGCTTTTGAGCGAAGACGGGGGTTATCGTATGCGTTTTTCCAAACCGGTCCGCATGGCGGACGACGGCGAGCACAGCCCGGTGTGGGCCCGCAGCAAGCGCCGCTCGGGCAATCCGATCGTTGGCATCCTGGTCACCCTGCTGGCGCTGTTCGGCGTGTTGACGGCCGTGCTGGGCATCAAGGAACAGTCGCTGGCAGAGGGTGGCGCCATGATGGACGGCTGGATCACCAAGGCGGTCTCGACCGTCCAGGGCGAAGCGCCGCGCGTCGCCGACGAAGCCGCCGACGCGGCAGGCAATGCCGCCGAAAAGGCCGGCGACGCCGCCGAGGCCGGGGCGGCCGCCGCTTCCAAAGAGCTGAAGAAGTCCTAGTATCGCCAGGGACGTGCCGCCCGGAACATCGGCTCTTTACGGGCGTTCGGGCGGCATGACAGAGACCTTGGCCATGGCCTCCGAACAGACGGCCGCGCCCGACGGCGGGGCCGTCGAACCGCGCATGCTGACGCCCCACCTGTCGCTGGACACGGTGATCATGCTGGTGAATCCCCAGGCCGGCGGAGTTGGACCGCGGGCGGTCGAGGAGGCCGGGGCGCTTCTCGCCGAGTACCCGTGCCGGTCGACCGTCGTGGCACTTGAGGCCGATCAGTTCGACGACCAGATCCAGACCGCGCTGGACGCCTGCCCCGACGTGCTGTTCGTCCTCGCCGGGGACGGAACGGCGGGCACGGTCGCCTCGCGGGCCGGCCCCGACGGGCCGCTGATCGCCCCCCTGCCCGGCGGCACCATGAACATGCTGCCAAAGGCCCTCTACGGCACCGGTGACTGGAAGGCCGCGTTGAGGATCGCGCTGGAGGAAGGCGCGTCCCAGTCCGTGGCCGGCGGCGAGATCAGCGACAGCCAGACCTGTCGAGCCTTCTTCTGCGCCGCCATTCTCGGTTCGCCGGCCTTGTGGGCCCCTGCGCGGGAAGCCGTCCGTGACGGGCGGTTCGGCCTGGCCTGGAGCTATGCGCGCCGGGCGCTGAAGCGAGCCTTCACCGGTCGCCTGCGGTTTTCGCTGGATGGCCGTCCTGACGGACGCGCGGAGGCCCTTGTCCTGATCAGTCCGATGATCTCGCGCGCGATGGACAATAATACCGGGCTCGAGGCTGCGGTCATGAACCCGTCAGACGCGGCCGAAGTGCTGCGTCTCGCCGCCCATGCGGTGATGAAGGACTGGCGCGACGACCCTTCCGTGACCACCCGGTCGATCCGGCGGGCGACGATCCGCGCCCGTTCGCGCATCCCCGCCGTGATCGACGGCGAGCCGATCCTGTTGCGCCACGCAGCCCGCGTCCGCTTCCTGCCGACGGCCTTCAAGGCGTTGGCCCCCATCCCGCCGGTGGCCGAGGATAGCATCTGATGGGGCGCATCCTGCAGTTTTCGGACATTCACTTCGGCTGCGAGCATCGGCATGCCTGCGCCGCAGCGCTGGACTACGCGCATGCGGTTCGGCCCGACCTGGTCCTGGTCACGGGCGACATCACCCAGCGCGGCCTGCCGGACGAGTTCGAGGCGGCCGGACGCTGGATCGCGCAGATGCCGGATCCGCGTTTCGTCATCGTCGGCAATCATGACGTCCCCTACTGGAGCCTGACGGCGCGCCTGTTTCACCCGTGGAAGGCGTTCGAGCGGGCCACGGGCCACCCGGCCCACGATCACCAGTTCCTGAGCCCCGATCTGATGGTCAGGGGTGTCGTCACGGCCCGGGGCTGGCAGGCACGGTCCAACTGGTCGAAGGGCGTCATCGACCTCGGTCAGACCCGCAAGGCGGCCGAGGCCCTGCGACGGGCCCCGATCGGGGCGCTGCGCGTTCTGGCCTGCCACCATCCGCTGGTCGAGATGATCGGGGCGCCGATGACCGGTGAGGTGAAGCGGGGTCAGGCCGCCGCCCTGATCTTCGCCGAGGCGGGGGTCGATATCATTACCACGGGCCATGTCCATACCCCCTTCGCCCTGCCTATCGCGCTCGGTGATTCCTGCTCCTATGCGGTCGGCTGTGGAACCCTGTCGCACCGCGAGCGCGGGTCGCCGGCCAGTTTCAACCAGATAGAATGGGACGCTCGTCAGATTACCGTTACGGCGATGGCATGGACCGGTGGCATGTTCGAGCCGGGCGAGACTTGGCGGCTGCCGCGCCGTCAGGACACGCGTGCCCCCGCGACCGCACCCGATCCGAACGCCGCCGGCGCGCGCGAACTGGCCGCCGTCTGACCCTGTTGGCGCAAACAACGAGGGCTGCGGCACGCCGCAGCCCTCGTCCGGTCGATTGGTGACCGGCTACAGGCGCGAGCTACGCCCGCGCATGCCGCCCATGATCAGGGAGACCACGAACAGGATGATGGCGATGACCGCGACAAATTTGGCGATCTCGAACGAGAAATTGGCGATACCGCCGAAGCCGAGTACGGCGGCGACCAAGGCGACGACCAGAAATATGATGGCCCAACGGAGCATGAGCAGGTCCTTCCGGAACGATTGATCCATGAGGCCCGACGGTCGTCGCGCCCTGGAGTTCAACGTCCCGGTGAACCGGTCGTTCCGTCTCGAAAGCCTGGCCGGGTCAGAGGGGGCTCGCTTGGCTCCAGCATCATGCTGGAGCCTGATTCACGGCGTCGGCGGAATCGCGAAGCGATTCTTTCTCCACCGATCGGGCCCCACATCTAGCGACGACGCCCGTGGTTCTTTTCGGTGAAGGCGGCCGCAACCATGGTGGCCAGGGCCGGATTGCGCAGGAAGATCCAGCCGCCCGCCAAGGCCGCGACCGTGCCCAGTATGGGCCGTTCCCGGAACAGCATGAAAGCGCGCTGTCCCAGACCGGTCGGCGGCTCGTCCTCGACGTCGTCGCCTTTATCGTCCGAGGCCATGAAGGTCAGGGCGATGCCCAGGGCGACGACGGCGAACAGCAGGGTGGTGATCGCAGCGGCCGCCAGCGGCACGACGACCAGCTGGAGCGCGTAGAAGATGGTGGCCCCCAGGGCGATGATCGCTACCAGGGCGGCACCGGCCGCCACCGAGGCGGCGACGGCCTTCCGGACGAGGCCCCTGGCCAGTCCTGCTCCCAGCATCAGCGGCGACGGCCGGCGAGCAGCAGGCCCAGAACCACGCCGACGCCCAGGGCGATGGCGGTCGACTGGACCGGGCGTTCCTGAACCCGCTCGACCAGATAGCGCTGGGCCTCGTCGAATCGCTCGGTGGCCTCGTCGTAGTATTCCTGACCGCGCACCCGGGCGGTGTCGTAATAGCCCCGGGCCCGCTCGCGCACGACTTCGGACTGTTCACGCAGTCTTGCTTCTGTCTCGGCGGCCTTGGCGCGCAAGCGAGCCTCGGCGGACGCCGCTTTTTCGCGCAGCCGCGCCTTTTCCTCGGCGCCCAGCGCCTTGAGGTCGTCCTTGAGTGTGTTGATGTCGTCCTTCACGGCTTCCCGTGCTGCCTTTGTGGTGGCCATGTTGCGCGCTCCGTTCTTCAAGCTTGACGGTTAAATAGAGAACCCTGGGACGGAACGCCACTCCGCTTTCGTGGTTCCCGCATTGCAGCAATCCGCCGCTTCGCGCGCTGGCGAAACGCGGCGTCCGGTTCTAGACAGCACGGATGACCGACTGGCTGTTTCCCCCCGCTCCGACGCCGTCCCTGCCAATCGAGGGACGCGGGGAACGGTTCCCGGTGCGTCGCATCCTTTGCGTCGGCCAGAACTATGCCGCCCATGCCCGGGAGATGGGTCATGCGCGGGCCGAACCTTTCTTTTTCTCCAAGCCGGCGGACGCCCTGGTCAGCGACGGGTTTGACCCGGTCTATCCGACCGCGACGGCCAATCTGCATCATGAGGTCGAACTGGTCTGCGCCATCGGCCCGGACGGAGGGATCGTAGGCTGGGCCGTGGGCTGCGACCTGACGCGGCGCGACCTTCAGGCCGCAGCGAAGGACAAGGGCCGGCCTTGGGACGCGGCCAAGGGCTTTGACCAGTCCGCGCCCTGTGGGTGCATCACACTGGGGGGGCTGCCGGATCCGGGTGCCACGATCACCCTGATCGTCAACGGCGAGGTCCGCCAGTCAGGCCGGCTGAACGACATGGTCTGGAATCCCGACGAGATTCTCGACAAGGCGCGCGAACTCTGGGACGTGCGGCCCGGCGATCTGGTTTTCAC
>Ga0105044_10016286_pt1 | contig 10035 bp, 8 predicted proteins | sample MAT01_FD_78092 | JGI IMG/M metagenome (GOLD analysis project Ga0105044, IMG submission 78092) | Freshwater microbial communities from Lake Fryxell liftoff mats and glacier meltwater in Antarctica - MAT-01 | ecosystem: Environmental > Aquatic > Freshwater > Ice > Liftoff microbial mat | place...
GGATTCGCCACCGTGTGGTAGTGGTCCGCGTCGGTGTTCGCCCGCCTTCTTCGTGCTTCCAGTGCTTCTTTTGGCGGATTGGCGGGGATCAGGGCGTCGCAGCTGTTGCCGATGAGGTCGCCGCGGCTGGCTTCCAGCAGGGCTTCGCGGACTTCGAACCAGTTGTCCGGCTTGAAGAATTGCATCAGGGCCCGCTGCAGTTTGCGGTTCTTCAACTGCTTGGCTACTTTCACAGGAGTGCCCGTCATCGGGTCGATGCCGGTGTACCACATGCAAGTTGCAATATCAAAGGGGGCGGGGATGAAGTCCTGCACCTGATCGGGCTTATAGCCGTTGCGTTTCAGGTAGACGGCCAGGTCGATCATCTCGTTCACGGTCGAACCGGGATGGCTGGCGATGAAGTACGGTACCAGGTACTGCTTCGGCTTGCCGGCCGCCTTCGATGCTTCGTTGAACTGCCGGGCGAAGACGCCGAAGTTGTCGATTGATGGCTTCTTCATCAGCTGCAGCACGTCGGGGTTGGCATGTTCGGGGGCGACCTTCAGTCGTCCGCCGACGTGGTGCGTGGCCAGTTCGCGCACATAGGCGGGCGACAACTGCGCGAGGTCCATGCGGATGCCGCTGGCGACGAACACCTTCTTGATGCCGGGTTCGTCGCGGACATTCCTCATCAGGTCGATCGTCGGCTGATGGTCGGTGCCGAGCAGTTTGCAGATCGAGGGATGCACACACGACAGGCGCTTGCATTTCGCTTCGACTTCGGGCCTGGTGCAGCGCATCTGGTACATGTTGGCGGTCGGCCCGCCGATATCGCTGATAGTGCCTTTGAAGTCCGGGTCGGCCGCCATCTTGCGGACTTCGTTCTGAATCGATTCGGGCGAGCGCGACTGAATGATGCGCCCCTGATGGGCTGTGATGGAACAGAAGGTGCAACCGCCGAAGCAGCCGCGCATGATGGTGACCGAGTCCTTGATCATCTCATGGGCGGGGATCGGCTCGCGGTAGGTGGGGTGCGGCCGACGGGTATAGGGAAGGTCGTAGATGCGGTCCATTTCGGATGCGGGCAGCGGGAACGCGGGCGGCGTGGCGATGACCGCCTGGCGATCGTGAAACTGCGCGAGGGCCGTGGCGTTGAACGGGTTGGTATTCAGGTGGATCAGGCGCGTCGCGGTGACGAACGCGGCCTTGTCGTCGCGAACCGACTCGTAGCTGGGCAGTTGCGTCACCTGGAAGCCGGCGACCCCGTCGGGGTCGGCGCTGAACTCTGAGGATTCTTTAGCGCCGAGCGCGTATGCCACGCCGCGCATCTGTCGCAGATCGCGGACGGCGCCGCCGGCATCAAGGCGCTTCGCGATTTCAACAATGTTCTGCTCGCCCATGCCGTAGACGACGAGATCGGCCTTGGCATCGAGAAGGATCGACCGGCGGACGGTGTCGCTCCAGTAGTCGTAGTGGGCAAGTCGCCGCAGCGAGGCCTCGACACCGCCGGCGATCACGGGCGTACCGGGGAACGCTTCGCGGGCGCGCTGGCAGTAGGGCAGCGTGGCGCGGTCCGGGCGCAGGCCGATCTTGCCGCCGGGGGAATAGGCGTCGTCGTTGCGGACCTTCTTGTTGGCGGTGTAGTGGTTGATCAGCGAATCCATGTTGCCGGCGCTGATGGCGAAGAACAGCCGCGGCTTGCCGAACTGCCGCCACGGTTCGCAGGTCTGCCAGTCGGGCTGACTCAGGATGGCAACGCGATACCCGGCCTGTTCCAGGACACGGTGCAGCACGGCCATCGCGAAACTCGGGTGATCGACATAGGCATCGCCGGTGACGAAGACGACGTCAACGTGGTCCCAGCCGCGTTCGAGCATCTCCGCGCGAGTCATCGGGGCCGTCGGTGCGGCATGGCGTTCGTGCCAGAGCGGTAAAGACAAAGCTGGCATGTAGGTCCGGAGCAAAAGAGGGGGGAGTGAATCGAGTCATGTTGATTATGGCAGGAAACAGCCGAATCGCGCAGGCTATTCGGCCGCGGGATCAAGTTGATTCACGTTGATGCCCAGCGCATCGGCGATCTTCTGCATCGTCAGGTGCGTCGGGCTGTGTTCACCGTTCTCGAGCCGGCTGATATGGCTTTGCGGCATCCCCGACACTTTCGCCAGTTCTTCTTGCGTCATCCCGGCCTTCTCCCGGAAAGCGCGGATCGTCTTGCCGATGAAGCGGGTCCATTTCCGCAGGCGTGCTTTGCCGCCACTTCCTGCTTCGGGCAGCGGCAGAATCTGAATCGGTTTCCGGGCAAGAATCTCTTCCATCGCCTGATAGGCGGCAAGCCGTTCTTCCTCGTCCGTGGCCGAATTCCAGATGGCGACCAGGCTGACGAGGTCCGTTCGATCCGCAATGGGCAGAGAGTCGAGCCTGCTCAACAGCACCGACAAGGCGAGCAGCGCCGGCCTGGCGGTATCGCTTATGTTGTTCACGCTCGGCAGTTGTGCAGTCAGCATTATCCACCTCGTTGACGCGGCGCGAGTCATCATTCAAATGATTCGAGATACTGCCGCATGCGTCGCCTCATGCGGATCTTGTCGCCCATGGGCGTGGGACCGTTGTTTTCTTTCTTGATGGTTCCAATGACCACAATCGTCTTCGATTCCTTCCGGACGAAGTAAAACACCCGGCAGTTGATTCGCTGCAGGATTCCACCTTTGTCTCGAATCTCGTGAAAGTCCTCAATCGGCCGGATGTCGATCGTCTGGCTGTGCGTGGGATCGTCCTGCAGGGCCAACTCCCTGACCTGTTGTGCCAGGTGCTGATACTGTTCTTCGTTCAGGAAGCTCATCGCTTCCTCAAATGACTGGCTGACAATCTCAACGGTCCAGCGATAGCCTGGCGGCGGCCCTCCGCTCCGGCGAACACCAATCTTGATTGGTTTCCGTCTTCTTTCGCCGGGCATGCGATGGCTCCTGAGGGTCGTTGCATATTATGCAGCGCTGTGCTTCACCGGTCAACACGACGGGATAAAAAGAAGTCACCCGCCGGGGGAGGCGGGTGACTGGGGGAAAGCTAGTGATGGGGAAGACTCAACAGGTTAGGGAAAGGGAGCGTTGCGACACTCGACCCGGGGGAGGGTCGCGGGGCCGATCGGGGGAGATCGGCATGTCCCGAAGTCGCACTGCTTTCGCTCGGCCGGCGAAGGGGGATTCGCATCTGGCCTTGCGTGTCTCGCGTTCAGGGGGATGACCGCGTGACGGAAGAACATAAAGCACGGCCCGTGCCAGTCGGCTTGGCGCCCGGGAACATTCGTCGCAAGTTGTTGCCAGACAACGGATAATCGCATTCAAAAAATTCTGTTGCGGACGGGGCCGTGGCCGATCATTGTAAAAAGGTAACGGCCACTGTAGGAACTACCCGGTTTTGCAACTTCGGAATGACAAAGGCGGACTGCCATGAAGCCACTGCTGTACGGGATCGCGATCTTCTGCCTCCCGGTGACGCTGCGCGCGGCCGAACCGATCTTCGAGAAGGGGGCACCTCTCAAGGTTGAATGCGAAGGCGGCGGTGAAGGCCCGGCCTGGCATCCCCAACTGGGCATTCTGATGAGCGGCCACGACGGCAACGTCAATCGCCTCGATCGGGATGGCAAGGTCAGCGTCCACCGCAGGAAGGCGGGAACCAATGGCCTGCTGTGGGATGCGGAGGGCCGATTGCTCGCCTGCGAGCCGGGCACCCGCACCGTGAGCCGTTCGGCCGCCGACGGCACCCGCACCGTGCTGACCGACAAGTACGACGGCAAGCGCTACAACCAGCCGAACGACATCACGGTTGATTCAAAGGGGCGCATCTACTTCAGCGATCCGTGTTACGGCGACCGCAAGCAACTGGAAATGACCGATGCCGACGGCAAGAGTGTTGAAGGGGTCTATCGCATTGATCTTGATGGAAAAGTGACGCGCATCATCGGCCGGGAGATGGAACGGCCCAACGGCGTGCTGGTGTCCGCCGACGACCGGTATCTGTTCGTGGCGGACAACAACAATAACACCAAGGGCGGTTCACGGGCGCTGTTCCGCTTCGACCTGAAGGCGGACGGCAGCGTGGACATCGCTTCGAAGAAGATGCTGCACGACTGGAAAGATGGCCGTGGCCCGGACGGCATCAAGCAGGATGTGGAAGGCAGGCTCTATGTGGCCGGCGGCTTGAACAAGGCCAACCTGCCGTTTGAACCATCGGTCGAACATAAAGGCGGGGTCTACGTCTTCGACAAGGAAGGCAAGCTGCTCGACTTCCTGCCGGTGCCGAAGGACGAAGTCACCAACTGCGCGTTCGGCGGTGAAGATCGTAAGACCCTGTACGTCACCGCCGGCGGCACGCTGTACAGCACGCGGACGACGACGCCGGGGCGACTGGTGTGGCCTGCGGCCAAGTGATACATGCCTCAGGTCGGGGCTTTGGCTCATTCACATGAATCGCTCATCGTCGAACGGCCGGCTTGGCTTTGCCGGCGGTTCCCAGCTTCGTTGCTTGACGAACAGTTCCGCCAGGCTGAGGTCGTCGGCCGTCGTGATCTTCAGGCCGTACGGTGAACCCGGCACAAGTCGCACGGGATGACCCAGCGCTTCGACCAACTGGGCATCGTCGGTGATCGGCGACGTCAGTTCACCGCGGCGGGCGTACGCTTCACGCAGCCAGTCTTTGCGGAACGCCTGCGGTGTCTGGGCCTGCCAAAGCCCGGCCCGCGGGATGGTGCCCGTCACGCGCATGTCGGCATCAGCCTGCTTCAACGTGTCGGCCACCGGCAGGCCTGGCAGGGCGGCCCCCGTTTCCACGGCCGCCTTGAAGACAGCGTCGATCACCGGCGGCGGCATGCAGGGCCGTACGGCATCGTGCACGGCCACGAATTCGATCTCATCCGTCAGGCGATCCAAGGCCTTCGCCACCGATTCAAAGCGCTCGGCACCGCCTTCGACCAGCGTGATGTTCAGAAACATCAGATTGGCGGCGTGACGGCTCTTGAACATCTCGATGTCGTCAGGCGAGATGACGATGAAGCACTGCTTCACCTCGGGGCGTGTGACGAAGCACTCGGCGGCTCTGAGCCAGATCGGTCGGCCATCGAGATTAACGAACGGTTTCTTTTCCTTCCCGCCGAATCGGGACGACTTGCCCGCGGCGGGAAGGATGACAGCGAAGGGAGGCAGCATAGTCCGGCTCGCAAGCGACAACGGGCGTTGCCGCTATCCTATGAGCCGATCAGCTTCATCAACTGCGGTTTCAGCGCGAAGAACAATCCGGTGAGGACGCCGAGGAAGCCGACGATCATGATCAGCGCCCAGAGCAGGGCGCCATCCTTTTTCTTTCCGGACTTCTTCACGCCACGTGTTGACGGGGACATATCGGTCAGCGCCCCTTCACCTGAGAGCGTGCCGAGGTAGCCTTGTTCGCCTTCCTGATCGTCGATGTTGGCAAACGGGTCGGATCCCATCGGTGCCAGGCGCGGCAGATTCTTGCTGGATACCGGCACAAGGTTGTCCGCCGGCAACGGTTCGACAACCACCCAGTTGCTTGTCTCCTGTCCGGAGTGCGGTTGCAGCACGGCGGCAACTTCAGCGGCCGACTGGTAACGCTGGTCGGCACCTTTGGCCATCATCTTCTGAATGATGACGCCCACTTCGATCGGCACGTCGGGTCGAAGGATGTTGACGGGGACCGCATGATCGGTACTGTGGCGGACCAGCTTCTCCATCGTCGTGCCGCCCGCGAACGGTACCCGGCCGGCCAGCAGGTAGTAGAGCGTGCAGCCAAGGCTGTAGATGTCCGCCCGGCCGTCGACTGCGTGCAGGCTGCGTGCCTGCTCGGGCGACAGGTAGTCCGGCGTACCCATTACGGTCTTGCTGTTCACTTCGATCGAGTCATGTTCCTGCGCGATGTTGTCCGGGGAACTGATGCGGGCGAGGCCGAAGTCGAGAATCTTCACGACCGATGAACTGGTGCCGTTCTTCGTCACCGATTTCTGCACCAGCAGGTTCGCGGGCTTGATGTCGCGGTGCACCATGCCGATGTCGTGCGCATACTGAAGCCCGATCGCCGTCTGGCGGATGTAGTCGCACGCCTGGGTGACCGGCAGCGGGCCATGTTCCTTCACCATGTCATGCAGGTTCGGCCCGTCCACGAATTCCATGACGAGGAAGCAACGCTCGCCCACCTGATTGGCGTCGAAGGCGGTGACGATGTTCGGGTGCGTCAGCTTGGCCGCGGCCTTCACTTCGCGGTGGAACAGCGTGCGCGCCCGTTCGGTCTTCAACAGGCTGCTACTGAGGATCTTCAGCGCCACCACCCGGCCCATCGTCATATGCTCGGCCTTGAACACATGCCCCATGCCGCCCCGGCCCAATTCGTCAAGGATGCGGTACTGGCCCATCAGAAAGCCGGTTGTTTTCCCGGCCATCAGTCGCTCGGCCTGGAACTTCGTCAGCAGTCCCTGTTCGACCAGAGCGCGTGCGATCACCCGACCGCGCTCGGCCGGGGGTATCTGCGTCAGCGCCCGCTCCAGGCGATCCGGGGAAATCAGGCCACTGGTCCGCACGTTCTCAAGAAACGTGTCGCGATCAACTCGCGATTGCGGAGTCTGAGGCGGGTTCATGCGCATTCCCTGTGGGGCCTTCCATTGAGGGCGTCGATTCCGCCAGGCAGAAGAGCGCCGGCTGGGGTCGAACATTCCAGGCGAGCGATCAAGACGCCCCGTTGTATTTAACGCCGACCATCGGGCGGGGTATCTCTTCTTCATCAGACGAGACAGCCCATTCCTTCGTTCGTTACGTTACTTTTCCGTTACGGGGGCGGGGTGGAGGGTATCAGCATTCGTATCAATACACCATTATAACAGCGCGGTCAAACGGGCCGTCTGAACGGCGTTCACTGCGTTGTTTTTGCATGCAATAAAGTGTTTCGGAACCTTCTGATGGCCTCTGCCGAGCGTAACCCAGCCTTGCCGCGGCAATCGAAGTTATTGTATCGCTGGTTCCGCAAGCACTGCATCCGCTACGCCCGACGGAATTTCCATGCTGTCCGGCTGTCACGCACCAGCGCGGCGGTGCCCGAGAACGCCGGTCTGCCGCTGATGTTCGTGTTGAATCATCCCTCGTGGTGGGACGTCATCATCGGCATCGTGCTTGTGAACCGCATGCCGGCCTACCGCCATTTCGCACCGATCGATGCCGCCATGCTTTCCAAGTACCGCTTCTTCGATCGGCTTGGCTTTTTCGGCATCGAGGCCACGCCGCGGGGGGCGGCCCGGTTCCTGAAGATCTCCGAAGCCATCTATGAACAACCGTATCGGGCGATGTGGATCACGGCCCAGGGAAAGTTCGTCGACCCGCGCGTGCGGCCGATCGAGTTGCAACCGGGCGTCGGCTATGTCGCCTCGCGTATCCGCCGAGGGTTGATCGTGCCCGTGGCGCTGGAGTACGTCTTCTGGGAAGAGCGTTTGCCGGAAGCACTCATCCGCATCGGCGAGCCGTTGCCGATGTCGACCGAACTCGATGGCCGGGGCTGGACCGCGCGGATTGAAGCCGCCCTGACCGATACGCAGGATGCCCTCGCGCGTGAGGCAATGCAACGTGACCCGGCCCTGTTCGAAAGGCTTGTCAGCGGCCGCAGCGGCATCGGCGGTGTCTACGATGGCTGGCGACGTACGAAGGCCTGGCTGACCGGCAAACGCTTCGACGGATCGCATTCCGGCAAACCCGGGGAGGGGAACTGATGCTCATTGCTCTTGCGCTGTTGAGCCTGCTGTTTGCTCTTGTGCCGGCCGTGCTTTACGCACGCAATGTGCGCATTTTCAAGACGCCACGTCCGGACGGGCAACCGCTGCCGCCGGTCTCAATCCTGATCCCCGCCCGCAACGAATCGGCATCGATCGACGGTGCCCTTGAAGCAGCGTTATTGACGCGCGGCATCGAGTTTGAAGTCGTCGTCCTTGATGATCATTCCGAAGACGACACCGCCCGGCGCGTGCGCGCATGGTGCGAGCAGACCCCGCGCATCCGCCTGGAGCAGGCTCCGCCGCTGCCGGAGGACTGGTGCGGTAAGCAGCACGCCTGTGCCACGCTGGCGAAGCACGCCCGGCATGATCTTTTCTGCTTCGTCGATGCCGATGTTCGCCTCGCGCCGGACGGAGTCGCCTGCCTTGCTGCATTCATGCAGCAATCGAACGCCGACCTGGTCAGCGGCTTCCCGCTGCAGGAAACCGGGACGTTTCTCGAACGCCTGCTGTTGCCGTTGATTCAATTCCTGCTGCTCGGCTTTCTCCCTCTGTCGCGAATGCGGAAAAGCAAACAGCCAGGCCTCGGTGCGGGTTGCGGGCAACTGTTCCTGATCCGTCGACAGGCCTATGAAGCAACCGGCGGGCATGAAATGGTCAGGACATCGCTGCACGACGGCTTGACCCTGCCACGCGCGTTTCGCGCAAAGGGATTCACAACCGACCTGTGCGATGCAACTTACCTGGCCACCTGCCGGATGTACCGCAGCGGCAGGGAAGTCTGGTTCGGCCTGGCGAAGAACGCGCGCGAGGGGCTGGCATCGACACGACTGATCGTCCCCGCCACGATCATGCTGCTGCTCGGGCAGGTGCTGCCCTTGTTGTTGTTCGTGGAATTCCTGAGCCGGTTCGCGATCCTCATCTACTTCGGCGGCAGCGACTTCTTCCGCATCATCAACTACTTCGAGCAATCCCGACTGGGCCTGGGCCTGGCCATCTCCGGCCTCGCAACCATCGTCATGTACTACCCGCGCTTCGACGCCGCCTCGCGCTTCCGGCAGCCAATGGAAAGCGCCCTGCTGCACCCCTTCGGCATGCTGGTGCTGCTGGCGATCCAGTGGTACGCGCTGGGGCGTTCGATGATGGGGGGGAAGAGTTTGTGGCGCGGGCGGGCATATCCGCAATAACTGCGAGCAGGTGGCGTAAGCCCCCCGTTCACTGCCCGGATCTACTGAAACCAGGGGAAGTGACGATGTTCCCCCGTTGAAGCACACATCCCGTGTACCAGTGGAGGCGAACACGCGGGGCAGTTCAGCCGCCTGCAGTTGTTCAACGGGCAGGCTCGTTCGGGACGGCTCCATTGCGGGCCGTTGGCTCCACAGGGCGATGACGAGGAATCCCACCATCAGGCCAGTCGGCAGCATTCTGTTCGGCCGCCGTCTCATCACCTCGGAAGGGTCCCAGGGCTGCATCGGCGGTTTGGCGGGCATGTTCTGGTTGTTTGACTGGGCCGCGGCCTCGGCTCGCGCGCGGGCCTGCTGCAACCGGGCCCGGGCCTCTTTCTCTTCGACAAGCAGTTCGGCCAGCACCTCGGAATACTTCGGGGCCGGCTTGCCTTCCTTGGCGCGCTCGTCGTTCATCTGCTTGCGCAATTCGCGGAACTGTTGCCAGTGGCGCGGCGAGTTGAGTTCCCAATCGCGCTCGCCCAATTCGCCCGAAGCATCGAACAAATTGCGTTACAGTCAGTTCTTCAGCAGCAATTCCGCGGCCTACAGTTGCCCCTTCATATCCTTGCCGCGCACCACCCGCGGCGCCTTGGCCCGCACTTCCAGTGGCTGACGTAGCGCGCCGGCCAGCGCTGCACCGTCGCCGGCGACCGCTGCAACTCCTTGCCGACCGTCGCCCAGGAACACCCCGCCGCCCGCAACTCCGCCGCCTGCATCAGCAGTGTTTTCATGTCGTTCGCCATGAGTGGGCCCTCTTCGCTGAAGTGATGAATGACGTGCTTTTGACACAACCAGATGTTGGGGAGGGAGGTGATCTGTCAAGGGGGCTCACCGACCAAGCCCAGCGAGCCGGATCAACGCCCGGCGAGCCGGATCAATGCCCGGCGAGCCGGATCAACTCCCGGCGAGCCAGATCAACGCCCGGCGAGCCGGTCCCCGTAAGGGGCCGGAGGATTCATTACCCAACAACGTTTCTCAACAACGTTTCAACAACGTTTCTCAACGACGTTTCTCAACAACGTTTCTCAACAACGTTACTCCGGCCCCTTACGGGGACCGGCTCGCCCGGAC
>Ga0105044_10016289_pt1 | contig 10034 bp, 8 predicted proteins | sample MAT01_FD_78092 | JGI IMG/M metagenome (GOLD analysis project Ga0105044, IMG submission 78092) | Freshwater microbial communities from Lake Fryxell liftoff mats and glacier meltwater in Antarctica - MAT-01 | ecosystem: Environmental > Aquatic > Freshwater > Ice > Liftoff microbial mat | place...
GAAATGGTCATTTTGGCCAATGATCGGGAACGAGGTAAATGAAACGTTGCGCCAGGCGTTATCACGACAGCGCAGCCAGACGACCTGCGACATGGCACGGCGGTTTTTGTATGACTGCACCAGTGGCCAGTCTTCAGTGGCGACGGAATTCCGCTCCATGTCGTCAACCGCGAATAGCGCGGTCCACTCGGCCGCTTTCATGTCTCCAGTCTCATCAAAGCGCTGATTGAGCACTGCCTCGGCGTGTTCGTTATAGAAAATCAGCGTGCCTTCGGTGTCGACGATACAGATTGGCATGGCGAGACTGCTGGCAAGCTGTCTGGCAAGTATAATTTCAATGGATTGTTGGGCTGAGATGATTGCTCCCCTTATGATTTATCGTGCAGTTTGTCCATTCGCAGCGTCCTCATCCCCACACGCGCCGCAGATTCGCCTCTGGGCTAATCCGGTAACGCGCGAATGAGTCCAGATTATTATATTCCCGGCCAGAATATTTTTTGAATCCTCGTTTCTGGCGATCTTTCAGCCGGCATGGCGGTCGATTCGCTTTAGCTTGCATGGTCCTTGTCGCTATAGCCGACGGCCGGCGTCGGTCACAGACACAAAAGCGGGACCGGTCAGCGCGATGCCGCTGCGCAGGCCGGTGTGGCGGCCTGCGTCAATGACACTTTTCCCGTTGACCAGGACGTGGCTGATGCCCGCTGAAAACTGGTGTGGTTCGTCATACGTCGCTTTGTCGATGATCTGTGTTTCATCAAAAATGACAATGTCTGCGGCATAGCCTTTGCGCAACAGGCCGCGATCTTGCAGCTGAAACTTCTGCGCAGCCAGTGAGGTCATCCTGCGTACCGCCTCTTCGAGCCCGAAGAGCTTTTCCTCACGGACATATTTGCCCAATATCCGCGCATTGGTCCCGTAGCTTCGCGGATGCGGCATGCCCTTGCCGTTCTGCACGCCCCCATCGGCACCTACCATGCTGAACGGGTAGCGCATGATGAACCTGACGTCGTCCTCGTTCATGCCATGAAACACCATTTGCGCGCCGCCAGCCTGAAGCAGATCGAGCAGTGTTTCGATTTCTGACTCCATCGTCTGCGGCCGACCCTTTCGCAAATTGATCGCTGATAGGTTCTTGCCATTGAGCGAGGCATCGGCTGCATGGCGCGAAACGACGGCATAACTGAAATCAGGGCGCTTGTTGTTGCGCGCGCTCGTAAGCACTTCCGCGGCAATCTTCTGCCTTGTTGCAGGATCATCCAGCCGTTTTTTGATCGCCTCGTTGCCGCCCTCCACCGCCCAGTCCGGCAGCATGACGCTTAGTGTGGTGCTGCTGGCCGTGTAGGGATACTGGTCGATGGTGACATCGAGGCCCCCAGCGCGAGCCTTCTCGATCAACGCCAGCGTTTCGTGCGAGCGTCCCCAGTTTGCCGGTGCGGCAACTTTGAAATGAGAAATCTGCACCGGCATCTTGGCGGCGCGGCCGATGTCGAGCGCTTCGTTGATGGCCTCAACCACCTTGTTGCCTTCATTGCGGATGTGGGAGGCATAGACGCCTTGATGCTTCGCAGCGACTCGCGCCAGGCCAATCACCTCTTCGGTACTGCTGTAGAGGCCCGGCAGGTAAATGAGGCCGGTGGAAAGGCCGACCGCGCCTTGCTTCATCGCCTGCTCAACCAGCGCCTCCATGCGCTGTTGCTCGTCGACGGACGCGGCGCGGTTGGCAAGCCCCAGCACCTGCCGCCGCACCGTGTTGTGACCGACCAGCGAAGCAACGTTGATGGAAGAACCAGTGCTGGCGATGCGCCCAAAAAAATCCTGCAGATTGTCTGCCGATCCGCCGCAATTGCCGGTAATCACCGTGGTGACACCGTCATGCAGGTAATTGTCGGCGGTAGGGTTTTCAAACAGGCCAAACTCGATATGGGCGTGTACATCTATGAAGCCGGGCGCCACGATTTGCCTCTGAGCATCGATGATGCGCGCCGCTTTCATGTGGTCTAGCCTGCCAATGGCCAATATCTTGCCATCACGAACGGCCACATCGGCAAGGAACCAACTGTTTCCAGTGCCGTCGATGACGCGGCCATTGCGGATCAGCAGGTCGGCGGTGGCAGTGTCGTCAGCGCCGCGAATAGCGGGGGGGATCGGCAAGCTCGTACAGCCCGCGAGGATTGCGAGAGCACACATTATGTTTAACCAACGCGTCAGTTCTGGCATAGGATTACCAATTGGTTTGCGCGCTCGTGAGCCGCTCGCTGATGCTGGAGAATTGTTTCGTCCGATGAAGAACCCCAAGAATAGCTTCCAGGCAATTATTCCGCAAGAAGCAACGCGCCATGCAAATATCCATCTTTACGGCTGCGCTTCAATTTGGATGCAAACCCGGGAAAATCCAGACCATAGCGTGCCTTCATGCCTTTCACCTGGCCCTCGATCCAGCGCCAGCGCGGCTCGAACGCGGCATCGCGAAAGGCGAACACCAGATAGTTACCGTCGTCCGCGACCGGCAGCATGATGATATTGCCGCTAAACACATCAGCCACCATGTCCAGATGTGCGACGCGCTCGTCCTTTGGGCCGACCATGTTGGCGACCATCGCGCCTTGTGGTGTCAGTGCGTCGCGTACATGCAGATAGAACTCCCTGGTACAAACCGACGACGAAAAACCATCTCGATCAAAAGCGTCGATCACGATGACATCCGCATCTGGATCATTGCGCCGCAAGTAGTCGGCGGCGTCGCCCAGCAGTATCTGCAAGCGCGCGTCATCGGGCGGCAGCATGAACTGATCCCTGAAGGCGAGAATGTCGGGGTCGATTTCGATGGCGGTGATGCGTGACGCAGGCAAATGACGGTAGCAATATTTGACCAGCGAACCGCCACCCACCCCCAGCATCAGGATGTGTTTCGGCTGATGCACGAACAGCAGAAAACTCATCATCTTTTGCGTGTAGGCGAATTCCAGGGCGGTCGGATCGCTGCGGCGCATACCGCTCTGCGTGAGCGCGCGCGTAAAGTACAGCGAACGCGAATCACCCTCTTCGATCACGTATGGCTTGTCGTAGGTGCCGGTCAGAATCGCTTTGACAATCGCAATGCGATCACAATCGGCTGACTCCAACAGGCGAATGACACCATATTCAGCGGGGAAAGGATTGTCGATTTCGAGCATCGTGATGGCTGTGGCAATTTCTTTCCGTGAAGAAGGCAAACTGCGAACTAGCTCAGGCTGGCAATTTCCAATCTATCGTCGGCAAGCCCCGCTCCGCCAAAAACGCATTTGCTTTTGAGAAATGCCGACATTCGAAAAAACCGCGTCGCGCAGACAGCGGCGATGGATGCGGTGCGGTTAAAACCAGATGTTGCGGCGTCGCGATCAAGGGGGACTTTTTCTGTGCATGCGCCCCCCACAGCAGGAACGCTTTCGGCGTCGACGCGGCCTCGCCAATCGCCTCGATTACCGCATCAGTGACTTCACGCCAACCGATCTCAGCATGCGAGTTTGGCGCACCCTCCTCTACGGTCAACACGCTATTGAGCAGCAACACGCCCTGCGATGCCCATGCGCGAAGGTCGCCGTGTTGGGCTGGTGCGATGCCAAGATCGTTCTTGAGTCCGATATAAATGTTGCGAAGGGAAGCGGGCACCGGGACCCCGCGAGGCACGGAAAACGACAAACCCATCGCGTTACCCGCAGTCGGGTACGGGTCCTGGCCCAGGACAATCACTTTCACGGCCTCAGGCGCCACAAAATGAAATGCCGCGAACCAGTCTTCCCGCGCCGGGAAAACTGATTTGCCACTTGTAGCGCGTTGCGCCGCGCCGGAAGTGGCGTGAGCGAGACGTCCGCGGGCTTGGGGCGCGAGCAGCGCCAACCAGTTCGCAGGTAATTGGGTCAATTGAGCCATCGGCTAGTTTTCAATGCGTAGACAGCAGTCCTGAAGTTTTACACGCCTCATTTGGCGAAAATAAGGTAAGGCGTGGGTTGGCGTTTTCCCACCGATTGAGGGTAGCACGCCGGAAACGTGATCAATTTAAAACCGCGCCGCAGAGCCTCGCGTAGGCGGAAGCCTACCCGAGATGCCGCAATCGGCTGATGCCGCGCGATAGGCCGCACCATCATCATCGCTGAACGCACTGAACGCATTCACGCAATCACCAAACAGGAGTCCACCATGCGCGATACCGGAAATGAATCTCCACACCCGATCAAACCCTCCGCAAATCCCTCGTCGTTACCGACCGAATTAGCACGCCCGGCGACTGACGAAGACATCGGTGAGGGTAGCTACAGCGGCACACGGGACTATCAGGCGAGTCTGACGGCATATCTGGAGACAGCCAATGTCGAGAAAGATGCTCACGACGCCGCCCCAAAAAATGACGCTGAAAAGCAAGAAATGGAAAAAGCTGAGCAAACCGCTCGAAAGCCTTCTGACAAGGCTCCGCAAAAAGGCAAGTAACGATTGCCAGCTTGCACGAGGTCGTTAGTTCACCTCCCCGGAAAATGCCATGAAAAATAGTCGCCTTGCTTCAATAGCTAGCGTGCAAGTTATGGCTTTGCTCTGTCTGGCCGGGACCGCGATGGCACAAGCGCGGCCCGTTCCGGACACGACGATGCAGGCGAGAAACTTGGCGGAGAGCATTCAGGTCTACCGGCAGTTACATAGCATATTAAGCCACCGACGCTGCATCATCGCGCACGCTTTACACCAAAATGAGCAGCGGGATCATGGAAATACAATAGAAAATCGCGAATACGCTGAAGAGATCATCGAAAGCAATCGTGAAACCACGCAATGGCTTGCTGCCAGCAATTGCCAGACAGTCGCTCTGAGAACATCTCATCTCGGGCCGTGTGCCTCTGGCGAACCAACTGATTCGTCTGGAAACGGTGAGTCCACCGAGTGACGGCAAGTCGGAGGCTTTTGCCAGGAAGTACTTGGCCGCCACCGATGAAAGAAATACTGCCTTAGCATCTGCGTGAACTAAGCGCCTGTCTTCAGGCGCCCCGCATCGCATAAACCGAATGTGCTGTCGCGCCGCCATCTATTGGCCAGTGCGCGCCTGCTGCGCTAATATTAGGCTTCCGAGCAGGTGTGGGTCCATCAACCTTGCGCGCGTGATCGAAATTTTTGGCCATGCCGACGCATAAATTTCGCAACGCAAAGTAACTGGAACTCTGCATGGTCGATGTCCTGCGCGCCAATTTCAAACGTAAACCCTTCATCGCTTTCTTGCTCGTTTCGATGGCTGCGCTCGGCGCATGTGTCACCGGCAACGCGACTCGGAGTGGCTCCGCAATCGACCCCGGCGCCAACACCGCTAACGCCAATCTGCTAATGGCCGTGAATCGAATCAGTTGGGGCGTGAATTCGAGCACCATGCAGCATGTAGCCAAGCTCGGGCTGTCCCGCTACCTTGATGAGCAACTCTTCCCTTCGCGCGCGCTGCCACCGGCAGTTGCAGATCAGATCGCTGCAATGAGCATCTCGCAACAGCCACTGGTCGTCATCGTCCAGAACATGGAACAACGCCGCAAAGACGCCGATGCCATCAAGGATGATGACGCAAAAAAGGTCGCGCAGCAGGCCTATCAAGCCGAAATGAGCCGGCTCGCGCGTGAGGCCGCGACGCGCACGCTATTGCGGGCGGCCTACTCGCCCAATCAGTTACAGGAGCAGATGGTGTGGTTCTGGATGAATCACTTCAGCGTCCATCAGGGCAAAAGCAACAACCGCGCAATGATTGGCGACTTTGAAGAAAGTGCCATCCGACCATATGCACTTGGCAAATTTCGCGATTTGTTAGCTGCCACTGCGTTCCATCCGGCGATGATCCGCTACCTCGACAATGAGCAGAACGCCGCCAACCGAATCAACGAAAACTACGCACGTGAAATCATGGAGTTGCACACCATGGGTGTCGGCGGCGGCTACACCCAGCACGACGTGCAGGATCTGGCGCGCATCCTGACCGGTGTCGGCGTCAATCTCGGCACAGCGATGCCGACGGTCAAAAAGGAGCTGGTGTCGCAATACGTACGCACCGGCCTGTTCGAGTTCAACCCGAATCGCCACGACTATGGCAACAAGCTGTTTCTGGGCGAAGCGCTCAAGGGACGCGGGCTCGCTGAAGTGAATGAAGCCATCGAGCGCCTGAGCCGCCACCCGGCAACAGCGCGATACGTGAGCAAGAAACTCGCGATGTTTTTTGTCTCGGATGCACCCCCTGCCCAATTGATTGAGCGCATAGCGGCAACATTTACTGGTACCGACGGCGATATCGCCGCTACCCTGCGGACACTCTTTAACTCGGCAGAATTCACCGCCTCGCTCGGCAAAAAATTCAAAGCCCCGTTACATTACGTGGTTTCAGCCGTGCGGCTTGCCTACGATGACAAACCCATCCTCAACGCCGGCCCGATGCTCAACTGGCTCAATCGAATGGGCCAGCCGATGTTTGGCCGCCAGACGCCCGATGGCTATCCATTGGGAGAAGCCGCATGGGCAAGCCCTGGACAGATGACGACACGATTCGAGATTGCCAAGGCGATCGGTTCCGGGAGCGCCGGCCTGTTCAAGACTGATGGTCCACAGCCGATTGAAAAGCCCGCTTTCCCGCAATTGGCAAACGCGCTCTACTTCGGCCAGCTCCAGCAAACGCTCAGCGCGTCCACGCGAAATGCGCTCGAGCAGGCAGGCTCGGCACAGGAATGGAACATGCTGCTTATGTCCTCGCCCGAAATGATGTATCGCTGAATTCACACTGGAACACATATGAATCGCCGTGAAATGCTCAAGACTTCGCTGGCCGCAATGTCAGCGTTGGCTATGTCTTCCGTGTCAGGCCGCTTGTTTGCCGTGCCGGCAACCAGCAATCGACTCCTGGTCGTGTTTCTGCGCGGCGGCTACGACGCGGCAAACCTGCTGATCCCCATTTCCAGCAAGTACTATTACGAGACACGTCCCAACATCGCCGTGCCGGTACCTGGCAGCGAAGCCAATAGCGCGCTCATGCTCAATGCCGACTGGGGACTGCATCCCACACTGCGTGAATCAATATTGCCGCTTTATGCCAGCGGGCAGGCTGCGTTCATTCCGTTTGCGGGTACCGACGATCTCTCGCGCAGCCATTTTGAGACGCAGGACGGCATCGAACTGGGCCAACCGATCAATCAAAGCCGAAATTACCAGTCCGGATTCCTCAATCGTCTGGCGGCGACGCTCAGTGGCAGGGGCGCGATCTCATTCACCGATCAATTACCCATCGTGATGCAAGGTAGCGTTCAAGTCGCCAACACGGCTTTACGGTCGGTCGCCAAGCCAGCAGTGGACGCGAGGCAGAGTGCGCTGATTGCAGCGATGTACCGTGGCACGCTGCTGGACCACCGCGTTACGGAAGGCTTTAGCATTCGCGATGAAGTGATGCGCGAGCTCACCAACGAAATGGACGCAGCCAGCCGCAGCGCCATCTCCGCCAAGGGCTTTGAGCTTGAAGCAAGGCGCATCGCCAAATTGATGAAGGATAAACACAACATCGGCTTCGTTGATGTGGGTGGCTGGGATACACACGTCGGCCAGGGCGGTGCGACCGGCTATCTCGCCGGGCGCTTTGATGAACTTGGTCGCGGCCTCAACGGCTTCAGCCAGGAAATGGGCAGCGAGTGGCGCAACACGGTCGTGGTGGTGGTCAGCGAATTCGGCCGGACCTTTCGCGAAAACGGCAACCGAGGCACGGATCACGGTCATGGCACCGTGTATTGGGTGCTCGGCGGCAGCATTCACGGCAATCAAATCGCAGGCGAACAAATCAGGCTCGAGCAGAAGACGCTATTCCAGAATCGCGACTATCCGGTACTCAATGAATATCGGGCCGTTTTCGGTGGCCTGTTTGCACGCATGTTCGGGCTCAACGATGCGCAAGTCGAACAAGTTTTTGCAGGCGTAAAGCCGCGTGATCTTGGCCTGATCTAAGGAATACCCAGACGGGGTGCCACCTCGTTTGACGTCAGGGCCAGATACGACAGCTCGGGTATTGCGATTCAGTACTCTGGGAGTTTTATCTTGCCTCAGTGCATGCACTCCAATACAGTGCAGTCCTCATAGCCAACGGGGAATTGCATGCGCAGCCTTACCAGAACAATCGCAGTACTTTGTTTGATCGGGACCGGCGGACCATCCGTCTTGAGTTTTCAAAGCGCCCAGACCGAAGCACCAACGCCAGGAATGTCCGCGCAGGCAGTGTCCGAAACGCCAGCCTTGCGGGAGCGGATTGCGGGAATGCTGGTCATGGCAGAACCGGTTGGCGGCATTCGCGCGATTGACATTGCGACCTTGAACTCGACAACAATCCGCCCATCTGGCGCTGGGCACTCCGCCATTCACACGCTCAGCGAGCCCGATGCACAGGGTGGCGTCATGTTCGTCTCCGGTGTCGTCAGTTCGAGTCGTACCTATACAGTTCACTTCACCAAAGGCGGCAAAGAGCAGGTGCTGTTTTCGGGGCCCGGCGATCCGCTTTGGGACAACGCGATATCACCCATATCGCTCGCCCCGAACGGTGGCAAAGCAGCATTTGTCGCGCAGCCGCCAGAAAATGCGGGCAAGCAGTTCCGCCAATTGACGACGGGTCCGCTGCGAATTTGGGACTCTTCGACCGCTTCGGTTCGCGATATGGGTATCACAGCCGTCGGCGAACGGCCCTCGTGGTTCCCCGACGGACGGACACTCGCCTATGTCGCCGATGCAGCGGCCAGCACACCGTCCGACGCAAGGCCAACGGAAACTGTCGTGCGATTACTCGACACGACGACTGGCGACAGCACGCTGCTCGCGCCTGGACACCTGCCCGTTGTTTCGAGCGATGGACGCTCTGTCTTGATCATTCGGGGCCGCAGTTTTGAACTCGTACTCGTTAATGTGAATACCAAAACCGAACGCGTCATTCCGCGATCGCATGGTCTCGGCACGCCAATCGCGCTGATCGACAGCCGCTACCTCATTTACAAAGGCAAGCCAACCCCAAGTGCACCGACCGGACAGACCACCAACAATAGCCCTTTGGTCGGCCCCAAACCGCTGATGGCGATCAAACTGCTGGATTTGGCGACCGGTCAGTTTGCGACGTTGGTGCCGTTGATCGATCCCCGCAGGTCAGTGACTGCACTGGCACATGCCGCAGCATCAAAAACGCCTTGATTACCGCGATAAATCAAGCTTGGACAATGGCTTCATCAAGGCATGCAATCAGCCGATCAATCTCCTCTACCGTGTTGTAATGCGCCATCGATACTCGCACCACACCACCTTGCGCCTGCAAGCCAAGCGCTTCTATCAGCCTGCGCGCATAGAAATCGCCGAAGCGGATGCCGATACCGACTTTGTCGGCATGGCGCACGATGGTTTCAGAGTGTTGACCCTTGACGATGAAGCTGATCGTCGGCATACGATTGCCATTGTCAACTCGGTCATGACCGATGATTCGCACGGCTGACTTGCTGCGAAGAAAAGCGAGTAGCTTCTCTGCGATCACATCTTCATGGCTCGCGAAGGCGTCAAACGCCGACTGCATACGCTGCCGTCTGGTGCCAGATGTACCAATCGAAGTGCCAACGGCGTCCAGATAATCAACGATGCCCGCGCAGCCCCACGACAGCTCGAAATTGACGTTACCCGGTTGCAGTTTGTACGGCAGTGCCTCGGGGCCGATAAAGTGGTGGTTCAAGCTGGGCAATGAAAGCAACAAATCACGATGGCCCCAGAGCACTGCATAGTGCGGCCCGAATACCTTGTAGAAGCTGAACACGTAAACGTCGGCCCCGCTGGCTTGCACATCAACGAGCCGGTGTGGCGCATAAGCGACCCCGTCCACGCATAGCCGCCCGCCCACTGCATGCACGCGGCGCGCAACTTCCGCAACCGGGTTCACGCTGCCGAGCACATTCGATGCATGGGTCATTGCCACCCAGCGCGTACCTGCACTCAGCAGACGATCCAGATCATCCAGTTCGAGCATCAAGCTATCTTGATTC
>Ga0105044_10016293_pt1 | contig 10032 bp, 7 predicted proteins | sample MAT01_FD_78092 | JGI IMG/M metagenome (GOLD analysis project Ga0105044, IMG submission 78092) | Freshwater microbial communities from Lake Fryxell liftoff mats and glacier meltwater in Antarctica - MAT-01 | ecosystem: Environmental > Aquatic > Freshwater > Ice > Liftoff microbial mat | place...
ACGAGGGTGGCGCTTCTACGAGAAGCGAACCGGGCTGCAGGTCCCACGGTTGAGAAGAGCGTGGCGACTACCACGCGCGGCCTCCAGGTGGAGTTTTGCATGAGCTCCTCCTCGTTAGCGACGACCATTGGCTTAAAGAGCATGGCCTCTTTGTAATTGGCGAGCTGTTCGTCGGTGAGTGAGCCGACAATGACCGCGCGCGCCTCTACGCCTCCTAGAATGAGCTCATTGATAAGCTCAATCGCAACGTGGAGTCCGCCCACATCTTGGCGCACACCGGGGAGAATAAAGAGAACATCTATCTTCTGCTGTTGGGGCAGAGCAGCAGTAAGGCGCATTTCGGTTTCACGGACCACTGCTCGTCCAAGTGAGCGGGACAGCAGTTTCTTATATTCCTTGCTCCATAGTTTCATGAAGCGGCTGTGATTGCGCGTTTGTAGAGCAGCGCGTTCACGGGCGATTGCGCCAAAGCTTCCCCCGCCAAAATGATAAACAAAAGTGTCGCCCGTCACGGCAGCGTACCAGCCGTGCTTTTCGGCTCGCATCTGAAGATCGCTTTCCTCTCCGTAGCCGCGGCCCCACGACAAGTCAAAGCCTCCCGCTGCTGTCCAACAATCCTTGGCGATCATAAGACAATGCCCAACTACGGTGCATGCATCATGCGAAATGGAACTGCCCTGAGCCTGCTCGGAAAGCACGCGGTCAAGTTCTAAGAAGGAGCGGCCTCGCGGAATATCGACCGAAAGATTCGCCGCACTATTAGCGACAGGACAAACCATTCCGACTGCGGGCTCACGGTCAAGGATTCTAAGAAGTGCCGCTATCGTGGTCGGGGAAACAAGACAATCAGAATTCAGGAATAGGATGCGTTTTGATTGGGAGAAGAGAGCTCCCGCATTACAGGCAGCGCCAAATCCCCGTGGACCGTTACTCTTAATCACTATGGTGCATGGGTAACGCTTGGCGATTTCTAGAAGGACATCAAATTCTTCTGGACTTGAGCCGTCATCAACAAGAATCACTGATGAAACAAGCGTCTCGTTTTGCGGAACGAAGAGCGCTCGCATACAGAGCTCAACCCAATGAATCGCGCCGTGTACTGGAATTACAACGTCGCAGGATCCCAATCGCGGGGGATTATCGAGTATGATGTCAGGCTTAGCGAGAACTGGAGCTTCCTTGAACTCCTCGAATTGTCCCTCAGGCAGGGAAGCAAGCGGATAATTGGGAAGTCCCTCGAATGGGTCAAAGCTGCGGCTTAGGGGGTAACTTCGGCCGAAAAGTTTGGAGACGACATAGCGGAGGTATCCACTAGGACCTTCATCTTCTTTTCTTCTAACGAGTGCCTGAGCGCGCGTGAGGCCGCGCATGATTTTCCAGGCGCGCCCAACTCGAGCAAATTCAAGGTGACCATGTAACTGCAAAGCCCAGGAATGGACTTCCTCAAGCTTTGACTGAAGAGTCTTAGATGTCTCACTGTCCTTTGACAGCTGCTGCTGAGCGCGGTCCAATTCTGCACGTAAGTGTGAGGATGTGCGCTCGAATTCTGCCGTAAGGTTTCGCCGCAGCAGGGCAGCCGCAATTGATGGATCTTCCGCGAGGGTCGGAGCATTCTTAACAATAAGGTCTACAGGGGCAGCCGGAGAAATGGGAGCCTGTGCCGATGATAACTCCAGAGTGTCTCGGACAAGATTCCCGATGAAAGAGAAGAATTCCTGCACCGCCACTACTTCTGTGGGACTTTGTCGCGGGAGGTTAAATAGCCATTTTAAACCGTCTGCAATCTTTGGCCCAACGGCCAGCACGCCGAGTCCATGACTGTGCTTGAGCTCAATTGCAGGGTAGCGCTCAGCTAGCTGAGCCCAGAGCTTCCATACGGCAAAGTCGCGCTCCCAAACATTGGTATCATGAAACAGGACTACTGCCCGGTCCGTTAGTTTTGGAAGCCATGACTCAAAGTCGTGACGCACGGCGTCATAGGTATGAAGTCCGTCGATATGAAGAAGGTCAATGGAGCGGTCCGGGAACTGACTCAGCGCCTCATCGAAGGTGCAGCGGTGCAAAGTCGAGAAGTCTTGGTACTGCTCATTAATCTTGCTTACGCGAGCAAAAACTTCTTCTCCATAATATCCGGCGTGAGGGTCACCCGCCCAGGTGTCAACGGCGTGAGCTAAGGACCCTGGAATATCGCACTGCTTGATGGCTTGGCAGAATGCGAAGTAGGAATTTCCAATATGGGTTCCGAGTTCAACAGTTACTCGCGGTCTAAGAGCCTCCACTATCCAAAAGGCGAAAGGAATGTGGCCAGCCCAGGCGAAGGGAGGAGCCGCATCATTAGGGCGTTGCAAGACGATGGACGTCGCAAGTTGGGCGAAGGGCGACTTAGGGCTATTTTCTCCGAGGTTGAAAGAAACGGCTTCCATCACTTCTCCCTGACCTCTATTCTCAGCCCGTAAAATGGGGCCACTATGCTGCTTTGCCAGACTGCTACTGATATCGAATTTTGGGTTTTTAAAACACTATGCCCACTTTGGCAGCATCTCTCGTTTATCTGGCTACCCCCAGAAGGGAAAGATGTCAATCAATTTGAGTGCTTACCTCTTTTAGGTAGGTGGCGGTGAAGAATTCGTCTAGGCCACCTGAAATAGCCACCCTGCTGGTTCTAACGCTCCTTGTGGGCGCAGTCCTTTGCATTATCCGGCAGCATTTCTCAGTGGCCGCCTATCCTTGGCTCTTTCCTGACTCTTTCGACTGGCTGGTTAATGGACTGCGGTACTCAGGAGGCGAAGGGGCAACTTTCGAGATCACGCATCGCGCCATGCTGTTGCCCTTGATCTTCGCTGGGCTCATTCGCTGTGGGGCCGAGAACTACATTGTACTTTTTGGAGCTCTTTTTCATTGCCTCACGGCACTCCTCGTTTATTTCTTGGTGAGAAGGCTGGGCTCTTCTGCCGTAGCGTTCTGGTCTGCACTTTTCTCGCTGTTCGCTTTTACGGGGCTGGGGCAATCCGCATATGTGGGCTCAGATATTGCGGCCCACTTTTTTTTGGTCGCGACGGCGCTCTCCTTAAGCATTTTCTCCCGTACTGGTGAGATGCGCTGGGTGACGGTGGTCTTAGCTTCCGCTACCATTGGGATTCACGCCCAGTATATTGGGGTTATTCTCTCTCCTGCTCTGGTTCTCGGGCTTTTTCTCTATGACAAGAATGGGCGCATGGCCTGCGGATTCGCGCGCTACCGGCAGCTACTGCTGAGCAGGAGCACCTATATCGCCGTCGGCGGCTCAGCCCTTCTCGGAGCACTATTCTTTCTTCCTCGCTTGCTTGAGTTTCAGGTGCTCTACACCGAGCGTGTGCAGCACGGGAGTTTGGTGAGATTTCACGTTCTTGAGCCACTTACCTATGTAGTGGGGCTGGCCTCAAGTTTTAGTTGGCCGGTGGTTCTTCTTGCAGTAGTTGGTGCTGTTCACGGGCTGGTAGTGCCGGAGTCCCGCAGGGCGACAAGTTTCTACCTGGTTTGGGTAGCCGACATCTTCTTGTTCTTTACGTTTCTTTATACCTGGAAGGATGTTCGCTTCTTAATCTATCTTTCTGTTCCTTTGCTTATTCTCGCGGCTCAGGGACTGGTTTTTCTCTTCTCTCTTCTAAGCTTCAAAGGCCCTAGAGCTGCTTGGGGTGGCAAGTTCCTTAAGGGATTCATTGCTGCACTGGTGCTTTTTTATGTATCTTCTCCGAGTACTTCAGATCCCTTCGACTATTCTTTTGCGCTTACCCCTTGGGAGTCCGCGTCCTTTGACAAGGAGGCGCTTGTAAAGAAGTTCCCCACTTCTCCCTCCTTCTATCTCCTTTCCCATTGGCGGGAAGGACAAGCGGAGCTGGCCGATCGTTCTCGGCCTACCTACGACGAGTTGCGGTACTCCGCTCCCCTTCGCGCGGCTTTTCTAGCTTTTCATCGTGATTCCCTTCAGGTATGGAGAACTCATTCTCTCTTCTATTGGAGCCCCAACATTCCACCCGCGGATGCGTATATCGTGGGGAATCGAAATACGCTTTATGCCGATAAAGCCGTGAAGTTGGTCTCATCAATAGACGATCTGCTGCCGCTGCTTCAGGGCGATGCGAATGTTTTAGTTTTCCGTGAGGCTGATTTCGCCCTGCTGGCCCAGCGAATCGCGGGAGTGCAGGAGCTTGCCATCATTAAACAACCGGAACCTGCATTTGTGTTTGTAGCCGGAAGTAGCAGCGCGGCTCTCTCACTCATTGAGTCAGGGCGCACTCCTTCGTTCGTTGAGAAAGTGACGGCCCCCGAACATCCCGAGGCTTTGTTTGATGGGATTCTACGCGACCCACGAAATTTTGCAGGTGCTCCTTTGGGACAAGCAATTGAGGTCGACTTTAAGGAGCAGGTCGCCATTCAAGAGCTCAAGGTAATGCTGTGGGACTTCGATGGCCGCACGTACCGGTTCGGCGTAGAGGGACTTTCTGAGAGTGGATGGTCCCCTCTTGGAACATGGACGGGGGGCGGTGTGGTTACGGTTGTACTTGCTGGAAAGTCGGTTCGAGCGCTTCGTTTTATTGGAGAAGACAACTCAAACCTCGCGCAGAATCCAGCGAACCGAATGTTTCATATTCTTGAGTTGGAGATTACGAGACTCCCGTGACTCCTTTTCACCTACCCAGGCGTGACGCATTTGATCGGGCTCCTCTATTCGCATACTTTTATTGTTCCTGGCCTGCTCCTTTTTTTTCGATTAAGGTCTCATCATGCGAAGGCTCTTCCAGCTTTTCGAGGATCGCCGTTCCTTATCTCGGTCGGCTCGCTACTGCCGCCTGTGCGGAGCGCGCCCAAAGGAATTCGCTTGGGGCGGGATGCAGTTCGAGGTTCTGCAAAAATACGGGGTAATTGGGGGCGGCTGGAGGCCAGAGTGTGCTTGCCCGGAATGCCGCTCTTCAGACCGCGAGCGCTTGGTGTATGAGTTCTTAAGGCGAAAAACAGATGTTTTTAGGCACTCCACGTCAGTCTTGCACCTCGCACCTGAGGCTAATCTTAGAAAGGTGCTGGCGCGAGATTCCCTGGCGGATCCATACCTGACCTCAGACCTCCAGATGCCTGAAGCTAGTGTGCATGCGGATCTCACGGCTCTGCCCTTTCCCGATGCGAGTTTTGGTCTGATTATTTGCAATCACGTGCTTGAGCACATTAAGGATGAAGCGCAAGCTCTCTCAGAGTTGCGCCGAATCCTTAGAAAGGGCGGGATGGCAGTCTTACAGGTTCCTATATCCAGAATGAATGCCGGCACGGACGACGAGTCACCTCAGCAGTCGCTTGCTCCCGCGGAGAGAGAACTTCGCTTCGGGCAAAACGACCACGTCAGATTATACGGACAGGACTATCCCAAGCGGCTAGAACGTGCCGGATTTCGGGTTGGCAGATGGAATTTTGCGGCCCAGTATGGCGCTGCCCTCGCCGAGCATCTCGGGATTAAGGCTTTAGAGGATGTGTTTTACGTCCAGTATCAGTAGCTAGTTTTGGAATCTTTCCGCAATGAGCGTCTTTTCGTGTCAATGGTGGCCCCAGCAGTGGCTCCATCAATGGTTTGGCTCTGCCCGCCCACCAAGGGTGCTGTGTTTCGTTAATCATTATTTTGGACCGAGCCAAGGCTTTCGCGGAAAGTCGACGAACCAAGAAGCCTCGGTTCGAATGTGGTACGTGCAGAACGTGGTGAATGCACTGAAGGCATTGCCTGGCTCGAAAGTAGTGGTTTGCGGAGTGCCGGGGTGCGCACTGATTCCGCTTGATTTTGAATTCGGCTCCCTGCAGAACCCCTGTCATCTAGTATACGCCTCACTCGAGCGGATGGCCTTAGAAGTTGGGAGTTGGGACTATTTCATTAATATAGAAGACGACGTTCTCCTTGAGTCGGCGGCCTTTGCACAAGTGCTCGATTTCGATAAAGAGAACCTCGTCAATGAATGCCTTCTTCCTAACCGCATGGAAAGGCAAGAAGGAAATGCTTACTGCGTCGATCTCCAAGCTACCCCAGGGTGGACCTGCCAATTTAAGAAATTCAAAGCAGCCACTCTCAGGGTGGGCGTCAGTCCGCACTCGGGGCTAAGTATCTTATCCCAGGCGAAGCTCAAATATGCACTTGAGAGAGTTGACCTGACGCGCCGAGACACGATTATCGGGGGCCCTATGGCGTCAGCCTATGCCAATATCCACAGCCCTTTTTCCCTTTACCGCCCCTTTGACCCAGTAGATTTTGTGACGGTCGTTCACCAGGACAATTGGGAGAGCTCTGTCTGAGAGCGAGGCGCCATAGCTTGTATGGCTGGTGTACTTCTGAGCTGTGTCTCAACGTGGACGACGGTAAGGGGATGAGCTAAGTTCTTAGCACCTTATGTCCAGCACTGCAGTCGTTGAAAGAAGCATTCTTCTAGACTTTTTCATACAGGTCTATCGCTACCGTGAGTACCTGCGCCAATCGGTGCAGAGAGACCTGAAAATTAGGTACAAGCGATCTGTCCTTGGCTATTTTTGGACGATTCTTCATCCGCTAGGGATGATGGCCATCCTCTCTGTGGTCTTCTCTCAAATCATGAAGATTGCGGTGAAGGACTATGCTGTGTTCCTTTTCCCAGGGATGCTGGCTTGGAACTATTTCCACAGCACCACCATGATGTCACTTGGGAACATTCGGGCGAACGCTCGTTTGTTTGGGCAGATCCCGCTCCCCAAGTATATCTTTATTATTTCGCTCGTTTCCTCAAACCTTATCAACATGCTTTTGGCGTTCGTGCCTTTGCTCATTATCATGTTGGTGCTTGGTAGGCCTCTGACGCCTGCAATATTATTTCTTCCCGTGGCGCTGCTGCCGCTTATTTTCGTTACTATTGGGGTAGCCCTGTTGGTTGCGACCAGTAACGTTTTCTACGACGATACGCTGCACCTATGTGAGGTTTTCCTGCAGGCGCTCTATTTTCTCTGCCCGGTGCTCTATCACCGGGACATGCTGCCCAAATCGCTTTTAGATGTCTTGGTGCTTAATCCCCTTTTCTGCCAGATTGAGTTTATCCGGGGGCTCTTCTACGACGGGGCACTTCCAAATTTTGAAATCTTCTCTATCAACATTGTGGGGTCTCTTGTCATTTTGTTGCTGGGGCTAAAAGTCTTTAGCGTGTCTGAGAAGAAGTTCCTCTATTTCCTCTAGCAATATGGAAAAGTCCGCGGCCCCGAAAGTTGCAAAGAAGGTAGTCCCCGAGGGATCAATCTCGCCCGTTGTAATTTCTGTCAAAGATGTAACGGTAGCATATCGTTCATATAAGCAACGCCCGACTTCACTTAAAGAGTCGGCACTGCGCTTTCTGCGTACTGGTATTTTGAAGCACTTCGATACGTTTAATGCCCTTCAAAATGTAAGTTTTGAGATCGAGCGTGGGAAGGTGTTCGGCATTATCGGCAGTAACGGAAGCGGAAAGAGTACCCTTCTCAAGGTTCTTGCCGGAGTGCTGATCCCTACAAAGGGAGAAGCAGCGGTAGCTGGAACCATGACCTCGCTCATTGAGCTTGGTGCGGGATTCGACCCGGAGCTTAGCGCAGTTGAGAATATCTATTTGAATGGGTCCCTCCACCGCAAAACCAAGGAAGAGATCGCTGAGCGAGTGGATCATATTCTCGAATTCGCCAATTTAAAGGAGTTCGCTTCTACTCCCATTAAATACTACTCCTCAGGAATGTATGCTCGGCTGGGCTTTAGCGTCGCTGTTGATATTAACCCAGACATTTTAGTTGTTGATGAGATTCTCGCGGTCGGCGACGAGCGGTTTCAAAGAAAGTGCAGAGAAGTCTTCAGTAGATTTCTTGAGTCAGGGAAGACGGTGGTGATGGTGAGCCACGACCTTTCAATGCTGCAGTCCTTCGCTGATCGTGTGGCGCTGCTCTCCCGTGGGCAGCTTACCTTCCTCGGTGATCCGGAAACTGCGGTTGAGATCTACCGCGATTCTTCATACCAGGCGGCACTGGAGGTCCCGGGCTCCCGAGGCGCGGCAGCGCTCTCCAGCGTTGTGGCGGCCGAGGTTCCCAAGCCGATTGTTGCCAAGAGACGGCATACTCCTGCGCATGGGAAATCGATTCTGTGCTTCGTTAACCACCTGCACGGAGGAGCTGACGATCGTAATAACGCCTCCGCTTCTCACGGTCTCGCGGTCCGTAAGGGCTATATTGAGACCGCTATCCAGCAGCTTCGCGAGCTTGGCAAAGTCGATGTGAAGGTGTGTGGACTAAAGAAGCGGGCGCTGGTTCCCATTGACCTCGACTTTTCCTACCTCGAGGATCCGGCCCACCTTGTTTTTGAGTCGTTAAAACGAATGACTGAATACGTCGGTAAGTACGACTACTACATCAACCTTGAGGACGATATCTTCATTCCGAATGATGCTTTCTCGGCCATTGTTGAGTTTGATAAGAAGTCTCTCATAAACGAATGCCTTCACCCCAATCGTATTGAGATGCGGGAGGGAGCAGCGCACTGTATTGATCTCGAAGCGCTCCCCGGCTGGACAACGCAGCGTAAGAGCTTTGAAGAAAAGATCTTTAAGGTGGCGCTTAATCCCCATTCCGGACTTCTTATTCTCTCGGATGAGAAACTACGCTACGCGATGAAGAACGTTGACCTTACTTTCCGGGGGCGTGTCCTCGGAGGGCCGATTTCTTCAGCATACGCCCATTTTCACAGCCCCTTCTCTCTTTATCGCTGCTCGGAGGATCTTACGTTTCACTCCGTTATTCACCTCGATCACTGGGTGCCCCAGCAAATTCCTCCCCAGGAGGCTGTGGTTTAGGATAGGGGGCTTAGCCGTCATTGCTCACAGCCGGGGCGGGCTGTGAGCGTAGTCTCACGGACCCGAGTAGGGATCCCGTGAGACATGCAGGTTAGGGTAAGGTTTCCCGATTCCTCGCTCTTCTTTCTACCTCTTGATTGATCCGGAGCCACGCATTCCTAAGGGCGCGCGGCGCAGAACCTTTTTGTAGTGCTCTTGATATGTTTCGTAAGTACTTGCCAGGAGCGGCGAATCCGATAGCCATGCATCTTATTAAAATCGCTCGTGAATTTGAAGCCACTCTGCTTAAAAGACTCTCTGAAAGCGGAGTTCTCATGCAGGCGGTGGTTGGTCAACGCCAGGTTGGAAAGACCACAGGAGTCCAGGCAATTGCTGCGCAGTGGACGGGACCAAAAGTTATCGAGTCTGCTGAGAGCCTTCAGCGTTGGAGTGAAGTCCGGCCGACCCGGCAAGGGTAGTGGGCTTGCGAAATTTCGACAGAAATTTCCTAAGGCATTCACTGCCGTGATTGATTTCGAGCGAGCGAAGCAGATTCTTGAGATGGAATCACTCGATCCGCTGAGGAATGACCTTTCTCTATTGCAGAGAAGCAATCCGCTTCCAGCGTAGTCAAGAATAATCCCTGAAACATATGCCTGGTACGACGTTGTCAGGCGCGCCCAGTCTGGGCAAGCGCTTCCTCCGGGGGCCGGATTTGGCGCCGATGGCCGGGAAGCTATTTCGGCTGAGGAGGCCTTGAAAGGCGCACTTTCGACGTTTGGAGGAGCCAAAGGTTCGGGAATTGGCTTCATGATTGAGATTCTCGCAGGTGCTTTTGTTGGAGCAGAGAGTAACGTTCAAGGCAGGATGAAAGAGAATTGGGGCGGATTGGTTGCGGCGTTTCGAGCTGATCTCTTTGGCACAGGCGACGCTCTTGACGCTTCAATTCAGGGCCTTGAAAGTGATATACACGGACTGCATCCCACCACCCCGGGCGGTCATGTAGGAATTCCTGGTGAACGCGGTCTGGCAATTGCGTATCGGCGGCAGCAGTCTGTTCCGGTTGACTCGCAAGTCTATGAACAACTTTACAAGATGGCGGAATAGAGTATGAGTGCCAAAGAGTCGTTTGACCTCAAAGATATTGAACGTGCTGCAAAAGACCTCGCTCCTTACGTGCTAAGGACACCGACTGCCTTGTGGCCCCGAGTCG
>Ga0105044_10016297_pt1 | contig 10030 bp, 6 predicted proteins | sample MAT01_FD_78092 | JGI IMG/M metagenome (GOLD analysis project Ga0105044, IMG submission 78092) | Freshwater microbial communities from Lake Fryxell liftoff mats and glacier meltwater in Antarctica - MAT-01 | ecosystem: Environmental > Aquatic > Freshwater > Ice > Liftoff microbial mat | place...
AATTTAAATTTGCGATCTCTTCGTAACGTTTGCCCATCCTTCCGAATGACACGTGCGATAAATTCTTCAGCCATTCGAAATAAGATACAGTAACTCCCCCTGCATTAAGGTAAAGATCAGGGATGATCATTACACCATTAGCCAGCAGAATCTTTTCTGCCTCAGGTGTAACGGGTCCGTTTGCAGCCTCACCTATTATCTTCGCTTTAATTCTCGGTGCGTTATCTTTTGTAATTTGATTTTCGAGTGCGGCAGGGATCAGGATGTCACATTCAATTTCAAGAGCTTCTGAAGTATTGGTAATGTTTCCCGCTTTCTTAAAATTCAAAATGCTGCCGGTTGCTTTGCGGTGTTCGAATACATCAATGACGTCAAGCCCGTTATGATCTACGATTGCGCCTTCGCGTTCAGAAATTGCAATTATGACAGCTCCGGCATTCTGGCAATTTATACCTGTATAATATCCTACATTGCCCAAACCCTGAAGTACAATTTTCTTACCACTCATTCCTGTTGTAAGCCCGATGTTCTTCATGTCATCGGTAATTGACACTGCCTCTCTCAATCCAAAAAAAACTCCCCGACCTGTTGCTTCCCTTCTGCCGCGTATACCATGCTGACTCAGAGGTTTCCCTGTCACGCAGGCATTTGCATCGAGGTGTCCCGGATTAAATGTCGCATACGTGTCAGCTATCCATGCCATTTCCCTCTCACCGGTTCCGTAATCGGGAGCCGGCACGTCAATGCCCGGACCGATAAGATTTTTCTTTATAAGCTCGGATGTATACCTGCGGGTTATGTTTTCAAGCTGCCTTTCGGAATATTTTTGCGGATCAATTTTTATTCCGCCCTTGGCTCCTCCAAATGGAACATCAACTACGGCACACTTATAAGTCATCAATGCGGCAAGAGCCTTTACTTCATCCTCATTAACCATTTCGCTGTATCTTATTCCGCCTTTAACAGGAGTCTTGTGATGTGAATGTTCCACTCTCCAGGCATCCAGCACCTCGTAGTCGCCTTTGTCATCACGTAAAGGAAAACAAAATCTGTATATGCTGTTGCAGCGTTTTATCTGATTAAGTAATCCGGAAGGATGATTTGTGAACTTAGCTGCTTTGTTAAAATAACTGCACACATCATTAAAAAAAGTTGTGTCTTCTTCTGTTATATCACAATCATTTGTTATCATGCTATTTTTCAAATTTAATATTTCAATAAGATAAAACAAAACATATAAATGGAAAATGTTAATTTCCTAGCCACAGGAATATTTCACCTTCTTATTACAAAGAGTAACGTACTGATTTATGAGCATCACCGTCTTATACAATTTAGTTTGATGAACTGACTATTGCCATCGCAAAGCAAAAGCAGGAATGTGATCTTTTGGGACAGCTATTTACCCATATACAGTTTACGGACAATCATAGTGGTATTTTTATTTCCGTTAATATTTGGTTTCAAATAGATTTCCATGAATAATGCTCTGTTCTTAATTGATAATGATAATTACTCGTAATAATTGGCACAGTATATGCATTAGTAAAATTAACAAAACAAAAAACAAAATGCTGAAATCAATAATTAAAAGACTTGCACAAGCTGCTCTACCCTTAGTGGTAGGATTTATCATTAATAAAGTTTTCAAAAGTAAGGACACAACTCAGTCTGTTAAGAACAATAACTCTAACAAATAACTGGAATTCATACAAGATTTTACCATTGCGGATCGATTAGACAAAGAACGAAAGTTTATTTAAAGCTAAATTTTAGAATATAAGCAGCATGCGATGATTCGGGTTTGAATGCTTATCACTGATCCGGAAATTATGGCTGCCGATGATCTTGAATCCTGCCTTTTCGTAAAAATCAACTGCTCTATGATTTTCTTTCCATACATACAGCCACATTCCCGACTGCTCATTTTTTTTAGACAGATCAACGTTGAATCTGAATAGCTCATATCCTAATTTCATGCTGTAAAATTCTTTTAACATGTAAAGCCTGTTCAGCTTGGCAACGTTTTTCTGCTTTGAATCCGGATGCGGATCATTAAAAACAATTTCCGAATAACCCGCGGGACGGTCTTCGTAATAAATAACATGATAAATTTTTTCCGGATTACTGAGCTCATGTATGAACGCATCGTAAGTATAGTTATTATTTACATACTCATCTATGTCTTCAGCGGCTGCGCTGCTGCCGTGGGATTCTATAAAAGATAGTCTGCCGATATCAGCAAGTAAGCTGATGTCCTTTTCTCCCGCTCTGATAATTGAGGTCATGAAATAAGTTATTGTCGGAAATATTTTTATCCAAAATAATCATAACTTTTTTTTAATTCTAATGAGTATAATTTATTTTATATGTTTAAACTTCCTTCAATTTGATAATTTATGTTTGTATTCACATCCTTCCAAAACAATGGGATTTAGAATGTAAAAAGTTTTACTTTCAGTTAACTCCGCTTTCTATTTAAAAACCAAACTTTTACAACAAAGCCACTAAGAAAAGATTTTTAATTATAACTGAAATCTATATACTCCTCAATTAGAGTTTTTGCTTTTCTTTAAGCCTTTGAGCATTCGAGATTTTCTTGCTCTGTTCATTACGGAGTCTTGAAGAGAATATCGGCGGTATAGATGTTGAATTTACTTCTGATGAGCTGAAAGAGATCAGGCATACAGCATCCAAAATTGATAAAAGGGTGACCAATATACTGAAAGCATGCAGAAAACCATTGACAGGTGACCTGCTGCTGTTTAGTCTTGTCAGTAAAATTTCTCAGGATAAATTTGTAAAGTAAAAACAATGAATGCCTTGTGCTGGCTTTCATTATTATAAAAACTATCTCTTCATGCAAATTCTTTTCATTCAATACGTTTTTCTTATTCTGATCATTCTCGCTTTGGTAATGTTAGCTAATAAGCTTCGGCTGGCTTATCCGATCGTGCTAGTAATAGGAGGGCTGCTGCTTAGCTTAACGTCTTCATTTTTTGATATAACGATCGATCCCCAACTGTTTTTTTTTATTTTTCTGCCTCCTCTTCTTTATGAGGCAGCATGGAAGACGTCATGGAAAGAGTTTTGGAAATGGAGAAGAGTGATAACCAGCTTTGCGTTTCCAATTGTAATCATCACTTCATGTGTGGTTGCCTTTGTTTCAAATGCTCTCATTCCCGGTTTTACTTTAGCACTAGGATTTCTTCTGGGCGGCATCATTTCACCTCCTGATGCTGTTTCAGCTACAAATATCATGCGCAGAGTCAAAGCGCCAAGATCACTTGTAAGCATTATTGAAGGTGAAAGTCTGCTAAATGACGCTTCATCATTAGTAGTTTTCCGTTTCGCTTTAGCGGCAGTTATAACCGGACAGTTCTATTTTGAACAGGCAGTAGGTAGTTTTTTTCTGGTAATAATTATGGGAATAGTAATAGGGCTTATCGTCGGGGGAATTTTCTATGGTTTGCATAGTCTTTTACCTACAACTCCCGGCATCGATATCGTACTTACTCTTGCAACTCCCTACTGCATGTATTACGCCGCGGAGCACTTTCATTTCTCGGGTGTTCTTGCAGTTGTCACCGGCGGATTGTTTTTATCAAGCAAGAGACAGAGCATGCTGAGCTACCGCAGCAGGCTGGAAGGAATAAATGTATGGACGAGTTTGGTCTTTGTACTGAACGGTTTGGTCTTTCTGCTTATCGGACTTCAATTGCCTTCCATTACAGCACAGCTTGGAGATATTGGTCTGGGAACAGCAATATGGTACGGACTGGCAGTATCTTTATTACTGGTTGTCACAAGACTGCTTTGTACTTTTGGAGCAGGTCTTTTTACAAGGTTAATGAGTAATTTCATCACTGTTGCTGATAATAATCCCGGATGGAAATTACCACTGATCTCCGGTTGGGCAGGAATGCGGGGCGTTGTTTCCCTGGCTGCTGCGCTTTCAATTCCTTTGATGATCGGGGAACAGCCTTTCCCATATCGTAACTTAATTCTCTTCATTACATTTATTGTCATTCTCGTTACGCTGGTGTTTCAGGGATTAACACTACCCTGGCTGATCAGGAAAGTAAAGCTTGAAGACAAGTACGGAGTAATGCCGGAAGAAGATCAGAAGATCATTATTCAGAAGAAGCTTGCAAAGGCTTCGCTAATGTCACTTGAAGAAAAATACGGTAAAGACCGTCTGGAAAATGAGCATCTGCAAAATCTTATGTCAAGATTGCAGCTCGACGTGGACTTCTTTAAGCAGAATGCTGAAGACATTAAAAGTCCGGAAGAAAATTCTTTAAGAAATTTTCAGCACATCTATCTTGAATTATTAGTTGAGCAGCGTAAACTGCTCAATAAAATGAATAAGCTTTCGGAATTTGATGAAGATCTGATAAGAAAATATCTTTCGCTTATCGATATGGAAGAATTCAAGCTCAGGGAAAAAATTATTATAAATTAAACACAAGCATTAGCGTCGATCATTGGATGTTCTGCATTAATCACAAATCAAAATTGCTCAGCAAAATTTTTCAAATAAAAATCTAAAATAATTAATCATAGAAAAGAATAAAGAATCCTCACAGGTTCCAAAGGTAGTTGATTATCTTGAAGACCCGCGTCTCAGTAAAAAAACAAGAGAATTTTTAAAAGCTCTAAATACTTCCGGTGCGCCGCCGCCAGAGACACTTACACCTGTTGAAGCACACAGCTTGGGATCGCCAACAATTATTGAGCAAGGTATCCGCCATCAACATTATAATATGAACCCGTAATAAATGAAGCTTTGTCAGAGTTAAGAAACAGAGCAAGTTCAGCGACCTCTTCTGAAGTTCCTAATCTTCCCATTGGATGAAGTCCTGCCAATGTTTTAATTGTTGCGGCGTCAAGAGTTTTGGTAATCAGGGGAGTCATAATATATCCCGGACCGATCGAATTTACACGGATCTTCTGATCAGCATATTCAAGCGCGGCAGTTTCCGTTAATCCAATTACACCATGCTTGGCAGATACGTATGCTCCGGAAAATTTCGTTCCGACCTTACCAAGTATCGAAGCAACATTAACGATGCTTCCGCCGCCGGAAGAAAGCATTGCCGGGATCTGATATCGCAATCCGTAAAACACTCCTGACAAATTGATCGCGATCACTTTATCCCAGCCGTCAACAGGATATTCACCGATCGGTTTTAGTGGACCGCCAATGCCGGCATTATTCACTGCAATATGCAAACCCCCGTATTGTTTTACAGCCAGTTCAACAGATTTCTCACTATCCTCAGGTTTGGAAGTGTCAGCTTTGAAGAAAATAGCTTCACCTCCTTTTGCTTTTATCTCTGATACTGTTTCACTTACACCCTTTTCATCAACATCTGTTACAACTACCTTTGCTCCTTCAGATGCATAAAGAAGGGAGATTGCCTTACCGATACCGGAACCGGCTCCTGTAATTAATGCTGTTTTATTTTCTAAGCTTTTCATGTTCGTTTATTTTAATGTTATAAATGAAAGTGATTACACGCGTCAGGATAATATAAAATTAAGTCCGTCTTTTACTAATTATTTTTAAGAGCTCAATGCAAACAACACATCCCATTGTAACAAGAATAATATTACTCATCAGATCCCATCCCAGCGGTGCTGTTTTGAAAACATATTGAAGGAAAGGCAAATAAACTATTGCCAGTTGCAGGATCAACGTAAGGACAATTGATCCCCACATCAGGGGATTGGAAAATAGTCCTGAAGAGTACAACGGACTGTACATTGAACGGACCGACAGCGCATTGCCTAATTGAACCAGGCATAAAGTGGTGAACACTGCAGTCTGCTGAGTGACTATGTCGTATCCAAGACCCGCGGCATTCCATTGAACCAGCATTGCCGCACAAGCCATAAAGATCCCAATGAATATGATCCTCGAAACAATTCCTCCCGCGAATAAACTTTCTTTTGGCGGTATGGGGGGACGGTTCATTATATCCTTTTCAGAGGGTTCAGCGACAAGCGCTAGACCGGGTAACCCGTCTGTCACTAAATTGATCCAGAGAATATGTATTGGAAGAAGAGGGATCGCGAGACCAAGTATCGGCGAAAAAAATATGGTCAGTATTTCTCCAAGGTTACATGAAAGCACATAGAGAATGAATTTTCTGATATTATCATAAATTCTTCTGCCTTCCTTTACTGCCTTTACAACTGTGGCAAAGTTATCATCAAGTAAGATCATATCAGCAACTTCTTTTGAAACATCAGTGCCGGTTATACCCATCGCTATACCGATATCAGCCTGTTTAAGTGAAGGCGCGTCATTGACTCCGTCACCTGTCATTGCGACGAATTCTCCGTTGCCCTGTAAGGCTTTGACAATTTTGATCTTTTGTTCAGGCGATACGCGTGCATAAACAACTGTAGTTCTTGTTTCGGTTCTGAATTCTTCTTCGGTCAATTTGTCAAGGTCGGCACCGGTTCTTACCTTGTCAGAATTCTTGTCAACCATTCCCAGTCTTTCGGCAATGGCAACCGCAGTAAGCGGCTGGTCACCTGTTATCATCACTGTTTTGATCCCGGCAGTCTTGCACTGTTTAATTGCATCAATGACTTCTTCTCTCGGAGGATCTATCATTGCTGTCATTCCCAGATATTCAAGTTCATTTTCATTTTCTGTTTCAACACTGCCGGGATCCTCATCAAATTCTTTATATGCAAAAAACAAAACACGCAGACCGGTTGAAGCGAGGTCACGGTTTTGTTGAAGCAATGAAGGGATCATCTCCTTATTTTTCATGGAAAGTATCTCAGCTATTTTTACAGGTGCGCCCTTTACAAATAAGATCTGTTTATCGCCGTACTGATGAAGTGAGCTCATCCTCATACTTGTCGAATCAAATGGATGCAGTTTTATCAAAGGAAATTTTGAATTTGCATTTTCCATTGTGACGCCCTCAGCATTAGTTAAAGCAAAATTAACCAATGCAATCTCTGTTGAATCTCCTAACAATTTGTTCTGCGAAAACTTTACTTCGTTATTCAACAGCATCGCATAATTAAACAATTCCTCTTTGCCTGAGGCTGCTTCCGCTTTTTCAACGGTCATTACATTCTGAGTGAGCGTACCGGTTTTATCGCTGCAAATGTATGTGACCGAACCTAAGGTTTCAACTGCAGGAAGTTTTCTGATGAGAGCCTTTTGCTTTACAAGTCTGCGCGCGCCCTGAGAGAGTGCTATCGTGATAACCGCCGGAAGAGCTTCAGGTAAAGCGGCTACTGCAAGGGAAAGCGCAGTCAGAAACATCAGAAACGGTGGCGCCCCGTTGAGCAAACCATAAACAAATACAAATATGCAGATGAGTATAATTATGACTGACAGTTGTTTGCTGAATACGGAAAGCCGCTTTTGAAGAGGTGTTTTTTGATTACCGGTTTCCAGTAAGTCCGCGATCTTTCCAAGCTCAGTGTCCATCCCTGTTTCAGTTACAACAGCCCGGGCTGAACCGTTACTTACTTCCGTACCTTTGAAAACCATGTTAAGCCGATCTCCGGGAACAGTTTTTTCCTCAGGTATTGCTTCTGTTTTTTTTTCAACGGAATTACTTTCTCCTGTTAAAGAAGATTCATTCGTTTTGAACGACCTCACTTCAATCAGTCTGGCGTCGGCAGGAACAATATCACCTGCTTCAAGCAATATCACATCGCCGGGCACTATGTCTGAAGCTTCAATTTTTTTCGGAATGCTGTTACGGATCACCAGCGAGTATTGAGAGGACATTTTTTTAAGCATCCGGATGGATTCTTCAGCACCGGTCTCCTGTGAATAACCTATCAATGCATTGCCGATGATAATTGCAAATATTACATAAGCGTCGGTAAATTCACCAACGTAAATAGAAACCATCGCGGCAAAAATAAGTATCAGTATCATCACATCTGTGAATTGGGAGAGAAGGATTGATAGTCTACTTCTGGGCTTTGCTTCTACGAGTTCATTCCTGCCGGTCTTTTGTTGCAGCAATGTAATGGCTTCGTCCTTCAAGCCGTCACGGGATGTATGAAGCATGCTTATAACCTCGTCCGCGCTGAGCCGGTAATATTCTTTCATACTTTTAAAGTCAGTTGATTGTTGAGTGTGAGGAGGGAATTTCGTGTCTCTCAAAAACGGAACAGCAACTAAAGTGGTCAACCCCATAAATCAGTCCCGACCAATAACCAGTCTTATATAAATTTTTATTGATACTCATGAAAGTATTCGTTTTTATAAGTTCAGATTTAATACACGTAATAACAAGGGTTATCTCTAAAATTTCATGGCATGATTTTAACCATACTTTCAAACATATAAAATCATAATTTTAACTTTTAACTTTTAACTTTTAACTTTTAACTAATTTAATGATTCACAATAAAACAAAATTTGTTTCAGCAGATGAGGCGGTTCGTGTGATCAAATCAGGAGAGAATGTTTATGTGCATGCAAACTGTTCATACCCGAAAACTTTAATGGATGCCTTATGCAGCCGGCATAAGGATTTATTAAAAGTAAAAATAATTCATCTCATGTCGTTTCTTGAAGCTCCTTATTCTGTTATGGAAATGAAAGATCATTTTCATTTATGCTCATTATTTACCGGACAAAATGTCAGGCAGGCAGTCAATGAAGGAAGAGCCGACTTTATTCCCGTTTTTCTTTCTGATATTCCATTACTGATGAAGAGTGGAAAGCTTCCGGTTGATATCTGCATTCTTCACCTTTCTCCTCCTGATGAGCACGGTCATTGTTCATTCGGATTAAGCAACGAATGTGCAAAGACAGCATCGGAAAATGCTAAAATTATCATTGCTCAGATAAATCCAAAGATGCCGAGAATATTGGGAGACAATTTTATTCACATAGATAAAATACATTACGCGGTGGAAATTGATGAAGAGATTCCCGAATTCATTTCTTCCAAAAAAGCGGAACAGGAAAGCACTTATAAAAAGATTGGAAGTAACGTTGCTTCTCTCATAGATGACGGAGCAACAATTCAAATGGGTATAGGACTGATCCCTGATATGGTCCTTGAATCACTTAAGGATAAAAAAGATCTTGGAGTTCATACTGAAATGTTCTCGGACAGTTTAATTGATCTCATAGAGGAAGGTGTCGTTACGGGAGAGAAGAAGACTTTGCTTCCGGGAAAGATAGTATCGTCATTTGTGCTGGGAACAAAAAAATGTTTTGACTTTATGCACGACAATCCGGTATTTGAATTCCGTCCTACGCTATTCGTAAATGATCCGTTTACCATTTCAAGAAATGATAACATGGTATCTATCAACTCTGCTATTGAAGTTGACATTACCGGACAGGTTTGTGCTGATTCGATCGGCACAAAAAATTATTCCGGTCTGGGAGGACAGCTTGATTTTATCAGAGGTTCTTCAAGAAGTAAAAACGGAAAACCGATAATCGCTTTTACATCAACTGCAAAGAATGGTGAAATTTCCAGAATAGTACCTTACTTAAGAACAGGAGCGGGTGTGACAACGACCAGAGGCGATGTTCATTACATTGTTACTGAATACGGTATTGCAGATCTTCATGGAAAGTCGATCCGTGAAAGAACAAAAAGTCTGATTGAAATTTCTCATCCCAAATTCAGAGAAGAACTTGAAAGATATGCTATGGAAGTAAGATACATTACTTAACATTACTTAGGATTAGGGAAATCAATGCAATTGAAAAAATCAATTTAATACATTAATTTAAAAATTCACTATCGGAGTCGTAGTTCAGTTGGTTAGAACGCCTGACTGTCACTCAGGAGGTCGCGAGTTCGAGTCTCGTCGATTCCGCAAAGAAAAAGATAAGGAGCTTAGCTTAATTGTTATAGCTCCTTTGTTTTTTACTTAAGAGATGGAGGCGTAGTTCAGTTGGTTACCCCGAGAACTCGGGGCTGACTGTCACTCAGGAGGTCGTCCCCACGAGAACTCGGGGGCGAGTCTCGTCAATTCCGCAAGACAACCCTTTAGGAAATAAAACTTAGAG
>Ga0105044_10016298_pt1 | contig 10030 bp, 10 predicted proteins | sample MAT01_FD_78092 | JGI IMG/M metagenome (GOLD analysis project Ga0105044, IMG submission 78092) | Freshwater microbial communities from Lake Fryxell liftoff mats and glacier meltwater in Antarctica - MAT-01 | ecosystem: Environmental > Aquatic > Freshwater > Ice > Liftoff microbial mat | place...
GTTCGGAGAAGTGATTCTAGACAGGACACCGACACACCGCAAGGGGTTCGCATCGCGGACGGTTTGCGGCTCACTGGAGCAAGAGACCCGCAACCAGTACAATTCCATTGTTCACATACCGAACCGCACCGAAAGGGACGGGGCAAGATGTTCACCAGACTCCGAATCCAGAACTGGCGACAATTTGAACGAGTGTCCATCGATTTCCACCCGCGACTGACCGTGCTTACCGGAGCGAACGGCAGTGGAAAAACGACGCTGCTGCATCTGCTGAATCGGCACTGGGGCTGGGATCTGGATTATGTCAGCGGGTTGAAGACTGATGACAGTGGCGTTCAGAAATTCTGGGCGGGGTTCTGGGGAGACAACGGACACGCAGCCCCTGCTGCAAACGGGAAATACATCTCAATCGGCGAAATCACCTACGAAAATGGACAATCGGGGATCCTCGGCATTTCGCCTGACGTGAAAGAAGTGTTCAAGGTCACTATGCCCGGGAGACAGATTGTTCCGGGTGTGTACGTTCCATCCCACCGCTCCCCCTACTGTTTTCAAAAGCTCACATCCCTCCCAATCAAACTCGACGCGAGGGAAGAGTTGTTCAGAGTTTATCTGGATGAGGTGATGACTCGATATATCGGGAACCAGAGTTCGGCGAGCACTCCCGGCCTCCACATCAAACGTTCCCTGCTATCGCTCGCCATGTTCGGATATGGCAATCAGGCGGTCGAGCGGAACGAGGAGGCGGTACAGACTTTTGAAGGCTTCCAAAGCATCCTTCGCACGATGCTGCCGGAATCACTCGGGTTCACGGGGTTTCGGATTCGCGTGCCCGAATTGTATCTGCTAACCACTTCCGGCGAGATCGCGTTCGAGGCTGTGTCGGGCGGGGTCGCGTCCATTATCGATATGGTCTGGCAGGTTCATATGTATTCGCGAATTCACGAACGTTTCGTGGTCGTGATCGACGAGCCGGAGGCGCATCTTCATCCGGCTCTCCAACAGCGGTTACTCCCGGATTTCCTGAAAGCATTCCCGAAAGCACAGTTCGTCATCGCCACGCACAGTCCGTTCATGGTGACATCGGTCGCCGACTCCAATGTGTTCGTGCTTCGGTACAACGAATCAAATCAGGTTGAGAGTGAATTACTCGACACGATGAACAAAGCAGGGACTGCCGATGAAATCCTGATGGAGGTGCTCGGTCTTCCCTCCACACTCCCGCATTGGGCAAAATCGCGAATTGAATCTATTCTCGACACGTTCAGCAAAACTCCGATCACGTCCGATTCCGTCGCGGCTCTGAGAACCGAACTATCAGAAATCGGGATGGGGCAGTTCTTCCCCGAAGTTCTCGCGAAAGTGGCAGAGGGACAGAGATGATTCGGCTTCAGAAAGCACCAATTCCCGACATCCTTATTGAGAAAGCGGATGAATGGACTCGCGACTTTCTGGATGCACGGAATGGTAATCGTGAAATGACAAAAACAATCCGATTTCGCTATCGACACGATGAAATCAAGGAGGCACTTCGTCGCGAAGCACATCGGAAATGCATTTATTGCGAGGGGCTGACAGGGTTCGGTGAATCGGAACATTTTCAGCCGGTGAGTCTGTTTCCCGATCAGATTCTGCTCTGGGAGAATCTCGGTCTGGTGTGCAAAGAATGCAACACTCACAAGGGCGATTACCACTCGCTGACGGAACCGTTGATCAACCCGTTCATTCACGACCCGGCAGACCATTTGATCTTTTTGGGTGGGCTTGTCCTGTCGATCCCGAACGACGACATGGGGCGTCGGACGGTCCTCTGTCTTGAACTGAATCGAATGGACCTGATCCAGAAACGTTCCCTTCGCATCAGTTCACGAGTGGTCACGGCATCCCGATGGGCCGACGAAAAACCTGCTCCGCAGAGCGATCATCGACGAGGGAGCCGATCCGAATGAGTATGCGGCGACTGTGCGGGGATTTCTGAAACAGATTCTGGACTGGAACTGGCCCGTCGAGTTGGCCTGATCTCGTTGACATTCGCGAGAGATGGCATCAGAATGAGGATGAATGATCACTGATGCTCGATGGTTCACCGCGATCGGAGACGCCTCGATGCGCTACGAAGATGTCCGCGACCGACTGAACTCTCGTCTCTTCCGCCCGGTCCGACTGGTGCAAACCGACGGCACCGCTTACGTCGTCGATCAGCCGAACACGGCGGTCGTGACACGCAGTTACGTCGCCATTTTCATGGCCGACGATCCCAACGAACCGACCGTCCTCGCTCGTCAGATTCAACTCGATCTGAAGCACCTTATTCGCATCGAGGAACTGGGCGAACCGGGGCAGACGTTCAACTTCAGTGCGAGCGAAAACTGAACGGATCGTCGGCTTCGTTTCCGGGACGCGGTCACTTCGTATCATTCCTCTGCTACCTGATCGCGTTCCCGAGGATCTGACGCTCATGAAAATCGCCGTCTTCGACACACACCCGTATGACCGTACTTCGCTCACCGCCGCGAACGCCGTCCATTCGCACGATCTCACGTTCCTCGAACCGCGACTCACGACGCAAACCATCGCACTCGCGCAGGGTTGTCCCGCCATCTGTGCGTTCGTCAACGACGTGCTCTCCGCCGAAGTCCTCGAATCGCTGCACGCCAACGGGCTGAAACTCATCGCGATGCGCTGTGCCGGGTATAACAACGTCGATCTCCCGACCGCCGAACGACTGCAACTCCCGATCTTGCGCGTCCCACAATACTCGCCCTACGCCGTCGCGGAACACGCTGTCGCACTGCTGCTGGCACTCAATCGCAAGACTCATCGTGCGTACAATCGCGTCCGTGAGATGAACTTCTCCCTCAACGGCCTCGAAGGCTTTGACCTGCACGGCAAGACGTTCGGCATCATCGGTACTGGCAAAATCGGTCGCGTTCTCGGCGGCATCATGCTCGGCTTCGGTTGCAAAATCCTCGCGTATGATGTCCAGCCGAGCGCGGACTTCGCCGCGAAGTACGTCGATCTGCCGACGCTGTATCGCGAATCGGACGTGATCTCGCTCCATGCGCCGCTCCTGCCCGCCACTCACCACCTGCTCAACGCGAATGCGTTCGCCCAAATGAAGTCCGGTGTCGTGATCATCAACACGAGTCGTGGTGCCCTGATCGATACTCCCGCACTGATTGAAGCCCTCAAATCCGGCACAGTCGGCGCAGCCGGACTCGACGTTTACGAAGAGGAAGCGGGCGTTTTCTTCACCGATCTGTCGGATTCGGTCATGAAGGACGACGTCCTCGCGCGACTGATGACGTTCCCGAACGTGCTGATTACCTCGCATCAGGCTTTTTTGACGCGGGAAGCTCTGGCGAACATCGCAGAGACGACACTCGCGAACGCCACAGCGTTCGAGAAAGGGCAACCGCTGCTGAATCGGGTCACAACTTGAACGACAGACTGCAATGTCTGCCCACAAAATTCGCGGATCATCACCCGATACGGCGAAATTTTACCGAACCGATTTCATCCGTGCTGTGGTCCTATATACTGAAGTGATAAGGATTTAGCAAAAACACTTGCCTGGCATGACGCGGGGTAATATGCTACAATTATGTTGGTCGGGCAGTTGGAGAATCGGAATCAAATACCTGGCGGAGTCGCATGGCCGACTTTTTGAAAACACTCGCGGGACGGTTGCCCAAACGTTGGCAACAAAACCTCAAACGATTCCACTTCGGGCGTCAAATCAGGCTCCGCCGTTTCTCCACCTGGGAGCCGGAATACAAGCTGCTGTCCACCTTCGTCTCCCCGGGCGACTGGGTAGTGGATGTTGGTGCCAATGTCGGACATTACACCGTCAGGCTCTCCGAACTTGTGGGATCTCAGGGAAGAGTCGTCGCCTTTGAACCCGTCCCCGAAACCTTTGAACTTCTGGCCGCGAATGTGGCATTTCTTCCGACAAAGAACGTGACACTCATTAACGCGGCGGCGTCGGATAAAGTCCACCTTGCAGGCATGACCATCCCCGTCTCCGACACGGGACTCGATAACAATTACCTGGCGCAACTCACGACGACGGCCCCGACTCTGCAAGTTCTCTGCCTGCCGATCGATGCCCTCGCCCTCCCCCATGCCGTTCGCCTCGTTAAGATCGACGCCGAGGGCCATGAAATGCCCATCCTGGAAGGGATGAGTGGGCTGTTACGACGCGATCATCCCATCCTCATTGTCGAAGACAACACCGTCGCGGTCGCCGAATTTCTGGAGAGTCTCGGGTACACGGCCGAGAAGTTGCCGGGATCCAGTAATCGTATCTTCCGAACGAAAGAGTGAGTGCGAATGGCGATGGAACGTGCGTTTTCTTCTCCGATCCGCCGGGCACGGTCGTTTCTGATCATGGGATGATCGGTGCTGGCCGTTCGGGACTGGTTTCCACTACAATCTCCGCATCGACCCCGTTTCCTTCCTCGGCCGGAACGGCTTAACATGGCTTCTGATTCGCTGTCGCAGTTTCTTGATCAACTGTACGCCAGTCAACTCCTCCAGACGAATCAGGTCGAGGAATTGATCCGCCGTCCGGAGATGCCGACCAGTGACGCCGATACGGTGTGCGCGTACATCGAATCACGCGGCTGGCTCACCCGATTCCAGATCGATCGCGTGCGCGCCGGACGCATCAGCGAACTCCATCTCGAAGGCGGATATCGCCTGACCGATCTGATCCTCGATTCGCCGAACCTAACGATTTACAAAGCCCTGCAACTCGCGATTCAGCGGCACGTTGTCCTCCGATTGATGAAACCGGAGTGGTTCGGTTCTCGCGACAACGCCGCCGATTACCTGCAACGCGCCCACGCTGTCACGCTCCTGACGCATCCGCATCTGGTGAATACGCTCGACAGCGGGATGATGAACGGTCAGCCGTATGTCGCGACCGAACTCATCCTCGGTGCCGATACCGGAACGCTGGTGCGGAGCATTGGCACGATGCCGCTGGTGCTCGCGTGCGATTATGTGTACCAGGCCGCGCTCGCGTTACAGGCCGGACACGAACGACGCATTTTCCACGGCGATCTATCGCCGTCGTCGCTGCTGCTCTCGCCGGTGGTGTCGGGCGAAACGGGAGTCGTTCCCGGACCCGGTGCGCTGATCCGATTGATGGATCTCGGCCTGAATCCACGTCGAATCGCGATGAACGAACTGCCGTTCGAGACGCCATCGAACCGCATCGAATTCCAGCCTCCGGAACGCTTCGCCTATGCGGACTACAGCGCGAAGGGCGACATCTTCAGTCTCGGTGGCGTGCTGTATTTCCTGTTGACGGGACAATCGTCGTTCGCCGGTGCCAGTCTGCCGGAGACGTTGCAGAAATTGCAGACCCTGGAACCGCATCCGCTCGAAGCGTTCCGACCCGACGTTCCGCCCGCCGTGTCGATGCTCGTTCGGCGAATGTTGTCGAAGCTCCCCGACTATCGCCCCGATGCCCGTGAGGTCGCCGAGACGCTTCGCCCGTTCGCCGGTGTGAACTCGACCGCCGTGACGAAGGTTGCTCCCACGACGGTGAATGGCGTCCCGATCGCGTCCCTCACGCAGACACCCGCATTTACAGCGAACGAAAGCCAGTCCGTCGCCGAGGATCCGATCTCGCCGACTTCCCTGGTCGTCGCCGAAATCGTCGAGGATTCAACGGCACCGGTCGCGCAGGCGATGCCGATGTCCGCGTACACCCCGACCGCTCAGGTGCCCAGCGCGTACCACCCCGAGGAACACCACGACCCGTTCGCGCACGGCGCCGTCCACAGCGACGAACCGTCTGCACCACGCCCACCGAAGAAGAAACAAAAGCTCAATCCGCTGTGGCTGGTCCTCGGCGGAATGCTGCACCTGACCGCACTCGCGTTATTGATCGGGCTCGCGCTCGGCTGGTTCGACAGCACCGAAGAACGACCAACGAAACCACAAAGTACGAAGAAAACGAACAAGTCCTATCCGATACCGAATAAATGAAACTCTGCATCAGCGAAGCGACCACCCTCCCCGGCACGTTCGCCGACGACGTGAATCACTTCGTCGGCGGCGGTTGTCGTGCGATGGAAGTCTGGCTCACGAAATTAGAGAAGCATCTCGAACTGCACAGCGTCGTCGATACACAGAAACTCATTGAGGATGCCCAACTCACACTCACGGCAGCGGCGTACCAGGGTGGATTACTCCTGTCGCAGGGTGAAGCACGACGGACTCACTTCGATCACTATCGAAAACGTCTGGAACTCTGTCAGACATTCAACATCCCGACATTGTTAGTCGTTGCGGACTTCGCTCAGGTACGGATCGACGCCAACACATTGCCGCGTTGCATCGTGTCGCTCGTCGAAGCGGCTCAGTGGGCGGCGGGCTACAATATCCGAATCGGCCTGGAATTTCGTGGTGCCGATAGTTTCTGCACGTGCCTGGACACCGCACTGATGCTGATTGCCGAGGCCGATCAGCCGAACGTCGGCGTGTGCCTGGATATGTTCCACTTCTACAAGGGACCGAGTAAGACCGAGGATCTCGCACGACTCACGAATGAGAAACTCGCACACGTTCAGGTATGCGATGTCGCCGGTGTGCCACGCGAGTGGATGACCGATAGCGATCGGGTGTTACCCGGCGAAGGCGATTTCCACTTCGATCCGTTGTTGGCCCGACTGCGTGAGATTCAGTACAGCGGTTGGATTTCGCTTGAGTTAATGAACCCCGTTCTCTGGCGATTGAAGCCGACTCAGGTGACGGAGCTGGGGATGTCGGCCCTGCGTCGATTGGACAGTTGAAATGGCAACGGACGAATACGAAAAGATTCCCCTGCAGCTCGGTGAGTTGCCGCGCGATCGACTCGCGAGAATCATGTTCTGGCTCGGGTTCCTTTACCTGCTGGTCATCGCCGGACTCATTCACCGATACAATCGTATTGATGTGACCGAGTCCGAAAAATCGATCCTGATCAACGGATTGTGGTTGTGGTTCGTGTTCGTGATCGAGGGTTTGTGGCGCATCGTCCATCCGCATCGGTTTCGATCACGAGGCAAGGAAATCTCGCGACTCTTTCTGGTGATGTTCTTTCCGCCGTTCCGAATGGGAATGCAGAGCGTTTCGCGATATCGCCAGGTCTGGCTCCCGTTTGCGGCTTGGCAGAATGTCGATAAAAACCTGGTCAAAAAACTGGATCGCAAATTCGCGGTGCCGATGCTCATCTTCGCATTCCTGATCCTGCCGATTCTGATCCTGGAATACACCTGGGTCGAGCAGATCAATGACAATCCGGAACTCGCGTTCGCACTCCACCTCGGCATCAGCATCATCTGGGTCGCGTTCGCACTGGAATTCATCCTGAAAGTGAGCGTCGCGCCGAAGACTATGGTTTATCTGAAGGATCGCTGGATCGATGCGGCGATCGTATTTTTACCGTTCCTGGAATTCATCATCACGACGTGGGTCGATGCGGCACCGCTCGCCCGGCTGCTTCGGCTTAGTCGGGCGATTCAGCCCGAACAGATCAGTCGAATGTCGCGCCTGTACCGTATGCGTGGACTGCTGATGCGGGCGTGGCATGCGTTTTTATTACTGGAAGTCGTCGGAAAACTGATGGGATACCCACCCGAAAAGCGATTGCGACATCTGGAAGAACAATTGACGATCAAAGAGGAAGAAATCGCCGAAATCAAAACTCAGATCACGGCGGTGAAAAAGCTGATCGAAGAACGGGATACTCGCAAACCGGACGACTCATGAATCGAGTTTATCTCGCCGTCGTTGAAGTTCACGTTCCAGCGTTTCCAGTTCGTCACGGACGCGATTGCGAGTCGGAAACTGAGTATACAGCCAGAACAGAATGCCTGCGACGACAGCGAGCCCTGCCGGTTTCGCTTCGATGAAGAAGAACACCGCCGCGATGACGCCCGCTCCCTCCATGAGGGCGAAACGGATCATCGTGAGTGCCATGAGCACGGCGAATAGTTTCGACGAATCATCGGGGAATTTCCTTGCCATCTCCGGGTTCTTTGCCGACCACGTTCCGTCTGCGATGGATTTCACCATCGTACCGCCCAGCGATTTCTCGATGCTCGGAATCACGATCAGGGTCGTCACCACTGCCTGGATTGCGGGTATGATCCACATCGGGAATCCGAGATCCACATTCGGCGATGCATCGAATTGATAGACCATCAGGGCCATGACGGCGGTCGTGCTCAGCAGTCCGAGCATCAGTCCGATTGCGACGATCTGGAGAGGTTTCAGTTTTTTTACGAGCCGTTCGTCGTCAAATGCATCGTTCATGAATGGTTCTCGCGGCGGGTGCGTTCACGGGATTGCCGGAAGCTTCCCTCCAAAATACTAGAAGAGGATCAGCGAAACGGCATTACTTTCCTCATTCGGAGACTCGCAACATGCACAGCCTGAACATTCCCGCCAGCGGGGGACTCGACTTCGTTTCGCTCGGCGCGCTGATCCATCGACTCGACACCGGCATCGTGCCGTTCCGCAAGGCGACGGAGTGTCAGATTCACGTCAGCGGCGGCGAATTCAACTGCGCCGCCAACCTCGCCGACTGCTTCAAACTTCAAACCGGCGTCGTCTCGGCAATGGTCGAGTACCCCATCGGCGATCTCATCGCGGAACGAGTGCGGGCGATGGGAGTCAAGCCGTTCTATAAGTCGTTCAAACATGACGGCGTTCACGGTCCGAACATGGCGACCGTTTACAGTGATCGTGGCCTCGGCGTTCGTGCGCCGGTCGTCTTTTACAATCGCTCGAACGAAGCGGCCGCACGTCTTAACCCGGGCTACTTCCACTGGAAAGCGATCTTCGCGGGCTGGGTGCGCTGGTTCCACAGCGGCGGGATCTTCGCGGCCCTCTCGCCGACGACGCCGGAACTCATCATCGAAGCGATGAAGGCGGCCAAAGCAGCGGGCGCGGTCGTGTCATTCGACCTGAACTTCCGCGAAAAACTGTGGAAAGTCGCGGGCGGCGAAGGTCGTGAACTCGAAGTCATTCGACGCATCGTCGAAAACGTCGATGTGCTGGTCGGGAACGAGGAAGACCTGCAAAAAGGTCTCGGCATCCCCGGCCCCGAAGTCGCGTCCACGTCGAAACTCGATCCGACCGCGTTCTTCGGCATGATGGACAAGGTCATCGAGAAACATCCGCAGATCAAAATCGTCGCGACCACGTTGCGCGAGGTCCACACGACGAACCGCCACAGCTGGAGTGCGGTCGCCTGGATCGAAGGCCATACCCGCGTCGCGCCGACGTGCGAACTCGACGTGTACGATCGTGTCGGCGGAGGGGATGGATTCGCATCGGGGTTCTTTTATGGATTGTTGTCGGGCGAATCGCCGGAAGAGTCACTCAAACTCGGCTGGGCGCACGGTGCCCTGTTGACGACGTTCCCCGGCGATACGACGATGGCGTCTGTGGATCAGGTTCGAGCATTCGCGAAGGGTGGTTCGGCGCGTATTCAGCGGTGATGGGTGAATTTGCCGACGATGAAGGGCTCTCTCACAGCAATTCGGCGCGCTGGTAGAACCGCAGAGTCTCCCTTGCGATCTCCTGCTTGTGCGCCGTCAATCGATGATCGCCGTCGCGGATGAGTCGAAGTTCAACGAGTTGATATTGAACCTGTTCGATAAAATGAATGCTGCTCGCCGGACGGACGACATCGTCGTTCATGCCGTGGAAGATGAGGGTCGGAGTCTTCCATTCGCGGAACAATGTTTCGACGGGGAATTGTTCGCGTTCGGCGACGAGATCGTAACTCAATTCGGCATCGACCCAATCGGTGGTGAAACGCATCTTTCCGGTGCGTTTCCATTCTTCCTGTTGTTCGACGGTGAGCCGTGACCAGCGGGCGTGCAGGAATTGAAAAGCGGGCGCGAGCAACACGACGGCGGGCACGATTTCGGGGTGACGATTCGCGAACCACGAACTCGCCCATCCGCCCATGCTCGATCCGAACAGGTAGAGTTTCCGAACCCCGCGTCCAAACAGCCACGTCTGA
>Ga0105044_10016299_pt1 | contig 10030 bp, 5 predicted proteins | sample MAT01_FD_78092 | JGI IMG/M metagenome (GOLD analysis project Ga0105044, IMG submission 78092) | Freshwater microbial communities from Lake Fryxell liftoff mats and glacier meltwater in Antarctica - MAT-01 | ecosystem: Environmental > Aquatic > Freshwater > Ice > Liftoff microbial mat | place...
ATCCATTTTAGATTATTTAGACAAACACTATTTTCCTGAATTTAGCAAGACCAGCTGTGTATCGACATCTTCGGAACTTCCAAATTCGACGATTACTTTTTATCCCAATCCAGTTTCGGATGTGTTATATATTACTGCTGATGAAGATAGTATTACGCAAGTTTCTATATTCAATTATTTTGGAAAAAAGGTTTGGTCCGGTTTGGAATTAGAAATACCTGTAGGTAAATTTAGTGCAGGAATATATTTTCTAGCCATTGGACATAGAAAAGGGAATATAAGTTTTAATAAATTCCTAAAGCTCTGACTATAATAGCTTAAAATTTTACTGACTTATTTCTTAGATAATGGTCCACCAATACTAATGCAGCCATTGCTTCTACAATCGGTACTGCTCTTGGTACGACACAAGGATCGTGTCTTCCTTTCCCTTCTGCTACAGCGCCTTTACCCTGTGTATTGACAGTATCCTGACCTTGAACGATGGTGGCTACAGGTTTGAAGGCAACATTAAAATTAATAGGCATCCCATTGCTGATTCCTCCCTGAATTCCACCAGAAAAGTTGGTTTTTGTCTTGATATTTCCGTTTTGATTAATAAAAATATCATTGTGCTCAGACCCTAGCATAGTTATACTTCTGAAACCTGAGCCATATTCAAATCCTTTTACAGCATTGATACTTAACATTGCCTTACCAAGATCAGCATGGAGTTTATCAAAAACTGGTGCACCCAAACCCACCGGGCATCCCTCAATTATACATGACACCATTCCACCTATGGTATCTCCTGATTTTTTAACATCCATGATCAGGTCAATCATTTTTTGAGCCGTCTGAGGGTGGGGACATCTAACAATATTTTCTTCGGTAAGCGTTAAATTAAGAGTCTCACTTTCGTCCAACTTAACATGACCTACCTGACTTACAAAAGCATTTATAATTACACCAAGCTTCTTTAGTATCATTTTGGCAATACTTCCTGAAGCAACTCTTGCAGCAGTTTCCCTAGCGGACGATCTTCCTCCTCCGGCATAGTCTCTTAGCCCATATTTAGCTTGATAGGTATAATCGGCATGTGAAGGTCTAAATATATCTGCTATATGACTATAGTCTTTTGATTTTTGATCAATATTGGGGATAAAAATGCCGATGGGTGTTCCAGTGGTTTTACCTTCAAATACACCACTTTGAATTGTAAACGATTCGTCTTCTTTTCTTTGGGTCACTATTTTTGATTGACCCGGTTTTCGTCGGTCCAGTTCTTTTTGGATGAAGGCCAGATCCAATTCCAATCCAGGAGGACAACCATCTATAATTAGTCCAATACCTGAACCATGTGACTCACCAAAGGTCGTTACCCTGAATACTTCTCCAAATGTATTTGCTGCCATAGTGCAAAGATAAAAAAAAGGCTCAACACCAGTGAAGAGCCTTTTTTAATATTTTTTTAAAATATATTATTTAACAATAACCACCGATTTTGCAACCAGATTTTTATCATTCGAAATTCTTAGAACATAATTTCCTGCTATTACCTCAGAAATATTTATTTTGGCAATTCCATTCACATGGAAAATTTGAGTTTTGATCTGCTCACCATTAAGGTTGAATAGCGTTGCTGTTACATTTCCTTTTAAAGCATCTGTGTTAATTTCCACATTTAGCACATCTTTGGCGGGGTTTGGAAATATTTTAATTACATCACTACTTAAAAGATCGTAAGTAGAAGATGGTGCTGCAAATGCATATTCACCTGTATCAGATCTGAAGTCAATTTTATATGTACCTGCAGTACACACAATATTTGCACCATTCTGAGTACCCACACCCACAGGAAATCCAGCAGAGCCCCAGTTTACTGCCCATGCTGCTTCAGCTCTGAATTTTATACCTCCATCAACAGGCGTATCTTTTAATGTTACACTGGCAAGCGTCCAGTGGTTGGCGTCATTTGGATTTTTATTAAGATAAGTATCCTTGCTATCATCATCACCTGGCCATTCTCCAAATGGTCCTGCATTACCTACTAAGGATATTTTATCATACTCTACCACCGCTTCGAAAACATATTCACCTGTGGTAGAATTAAACGTTATCTTGTAATCACCTGTAGTTACTGGAATATTTGCACCATCCTGCACTGCAGTGCCTGTTGGGAAATCTCCACTTCCCCAATTGACAGCCCAATCATTATCTGCCCTGAATTTTGCTTCGCCATCTACTAAGTCAACACGTAGTCTCCAGATAGATTTATCATCAGCATCCTGTGTCATTTTGGTTTCATTGTCCCAACCTCCCGGAGTTGCATCTCCAATAATTCCTACTGTCTCATAATTCCCAATTTTAAGGAAAGTATAAATTAGAGACTTAGTATTGAAGCTAACCAGGTAGTCACCTGCTTCATCTGCTAAAATGGCAATATTGCCCCCTGTAAGACTTGCAGTGTCACTAGGAAACTCATCGCCTCCCCATGAAATCGCCCAGGCATTATTAGCCCTGAATTTTAATTCTCCTTCTGAAAGTGTAACAGTACCTTTCCAAAGATCAGGGTTTCCTCCATCTTTTGTAAGTGGAGTTTCAGTATCCCAGCCGCCTGCTGTGGCACTTCCGATTACTGCAATACTTGTAAAATCTACAACCTCTGAAAATTTGTATGCCCCAGTTGCTTTATTAAAGTCGATTCTATACTTACCCGCAACTGCAATTGGAATATTCGGACCGTCTTGTGTTGCAATTCCTTCAGGAAAAGCAGTATCGCCCCAGTTAACTGCCCAAGCATCATCTTTTCTGAATTTTAATTCTCCTTGTTTAAGATTAACTATTATAAAATAATTTACACTGTCAGCAATGAACATATTGGTATCATTATCCCATCCTCCTGGTGTTGCATTGCCGATTATTCCTACGTCCGATTTGACTGCAAAAATATATGCCCCGGAAGCTGAATTGAAAGTAACGGTGTAATCTCCAGCAAAAACTGGGATATTTGGACCACCCTGTATTCCGATACCTGAAGGGAAATCGGCAGATCCCCAATTGATATCCCATGCACCATTTGCTCGAAATTTTGCCTCCCCGGCAACTAGGCTAATTTCGATTGTCCAGGTAGAATCTGTAACTTTGATCATAGGCGTGTCTGCACCCCATCCACCTGGAGTGGCAGAACCGATAATCGCAACGGAAGTTACTTGAGCATTCATGACGAAAGTCATACATAATGCTGATAAAAGGATTAGTAAACGTGACTTCATAATTTATAAATTTGTGTTTTAAAAAAAAAAGTTAATGTGAATTTGACACAAAGTAAAAACTTATTTTAATTTTACCATTATTTTTAATTAAAAAAAATAGCCACATGAGAAATTTTTTCGCAACTCAAACAAAAACAATGTTATTATATATTATTGTTTTGTTTACTGCAAATCTACTGATTGGACAAAAACTCGTTACAGGCATAGTTAAAGATGCACAAACCGGTGAACCCCTTATCGGAGCGAATATTGTCAGCAAGGAAAATACTTCATCTGGAACTATAACTGATTTTGACGGGTCTTATACTTACGAAACTGTTTCAGGTACGACAACGCTTGTATTCAGTTATGCTGGTTATAATACTGTCGAGGAGGTCATCAATGGAAGATCGGTGATTGATGTAGATCTTGCAGCCGGTAAAATACTTGAAGACGTTGTGATAATAGGGTATGGTACCGTAAAAAGAGAAGATGCTACCGGATCTGTGCAAAGCGTAAGTTCGTCGAGTTTTAATAGAGGTGCAATTACAAGTCCCCAGGAACTGTTAGCTGGAAAAGTAGCAGGCGTTGCTATTACGACTGGCGGTGGACCTGATGAAGGTGCTCAGATTAGAATAAGGGGACAGTCCTCTTTAAGTGCATCAAATGATCCATTGATAGTGATTGATGGTATACCTGTCGAAAATGGAAGTGTGTCTGGAAACAGAAATCCACTGAATGTGATCAATCCAAATGATATTGAGTCCATGACAGTGCTGAAAGATGCATCTGCTACTGCAATTTATGGTAGTAGAGCATCGGCAGGGGTTATTTTGATCACGACCAAAAAGGGGACATTGGGTTCCAAGCTAAAAATTGGATATTCTGGAAATTACTCTTTAGGTACCACTGCCAATAGGGTAGATGTGCTAAAAGCTGATGAATACAGGACTCTGGTGGAAGCTACCTACCCGGAAGGAAGTCCGGCCAGAGCTTTATTAGGTACTTCATCTACTGACTGGCAAGACGAGATATATCGGACGGCTCATGCCCAAGATCACAATGTCAATATTTCAGGAAGTACTGCCAGCATACCATTTAGGGCATCCATAGGTTTTACTTCAAAGGAAGGGTTATTAAAAACAGATAAATTCGAACGTTATTCATTTGGATTGAATCTTAGTCCAAAACTTCTGGATAATACACTTCAGCTTAATGTAGGCCTTAAGGGAATGTTGAGTAACAATCAATTTGCAGAGCGTGGTGCCATTGGATCATCGCTTAGTTGGGATCCGACCCAAACACCTTTGAATGCTGCAAGTGTATATTCTGGATATACGACATGGCTAGACACGAATACCGGATTTCCAAATGGTCTGGCACCCGCAAATCCAATAGCATTACTCAATCTCAGAAATGACCAATCTGAAGTCTCAAGATATATAGGTAATTTTTCGGCAGATTACAGATTTAAATTTATGCCGAGCCTAAGGGCAAATTTGAATTTAGGCTATGATCATTCTAATGGGGATGGATCATTGTTTATTCCAGGTGGGAATACTGTAGCTTTTTCATTTCAAAAAGATTTTGGAGGAGGAATAAATAATACTTACTCGCAGCAAAGAACCAATTCTGTAGTTGAGTTTTATTTAAATTATAAAAAAGAGATGAAGGACCATGATATCGATCTGATGGGCGGATATTCCTGGCAAAAATTCTATCGTGAGAATTCATTCAGGAATTCTGATGCAGCAGGAACTACAGCCTTTGTCCTTGAAAGAAAAAATATTGCGGAAGAATTATTTTTAGTTTCATTATTTACAAGGTTAAATTACAGTTTTAAAAACAAATATCTTTTGACTTTTTCATTAAGAAGCGATGGTACGTCAAGATTTTCTCCTGACACACGTTGGGGGTTATTTCCTGCAGCAGCTTTGGCTGTTAAGATGATAGAAAATAATAATAATTATCTCAATAATGTAAAATTGCGTTTAGGTTGGGGTGTAACAGGGCAGCAGGATATCGGAAGTCCTTATGTTTACCAACCGGTATATCAGCAAAGTTTATTTAATGCTTCATATCAATTTGGTGAGACTTTTATCAATACATACCGACCTAACGGATATGATTATAATATAAAATGGGAAGAAACAACTACCTACAATGTAGGATTTGATTATTCTGTTATTAATAATAAATTAAGTGGAACACTGGATATATACCAAAGAAATACCAAAGATTTGTTGAATTATATTCCTGTTCCCGCTGGAACTAACTTGACCAATTTTATAAGTACAAATATCGGAAATATGGTCAACAAAGGCGTAGAATTAGGACTTAATTATACTGCATTAAAAAACAGCACAACAAGTTGGGATATTAGCTTCAATGTTGCTTATAATACCAATGAAGTTACCAAATTGACTGCCACAGATGACCCGAAATATGAAGGTGTTCCTACAGGAGGTATAGCAGGCGGGGTAGGTAGTACCATACAACGTCATAGGGTCGGATTTGCTCCGGCTTCATTTTTTGTTTTTGAACAATTATATGATGAAAATGGCAATGTATTGGAAGGCCAATTTAAGGATAGGAATGGGGACGGAGCCGTGGACGATCTGGATAAATATCTATTTAAAAAACCCGCTGCAGATGTTATCTTAGGCCTAACGAGTAATTTTAAATATAAAAGTTTTGATTTTTCTTTTGCAGGAAGAGCTAATCTGGGCAACTATGTTTACAATAATGTGGCCACTGATATGGGATATATCCAAAGATTGTATCATCCTACCAATTACTTACAAAACATTCATAGATCAGGATTGGTAAATAACTTCCTGCAACAAAGAAATTTGACCTTCAGTGACTATTTTGTAACAGAAGCTTCTTTTTTCAGAATGGATCATATTACACTTGGATATAGTTTTGATAAATTGGTTGGGAATTATTTGAGAATATATGCAACGGTTCAAAATCCATTTGTAATTACAAAATATAAAGGACTAGATCCTGAATTGGGCAATGGTATTGATAATAATGTTTATCCAAGAACCCAAACATTTCTTTTTGGTGTTAGTGTAGATTTTTAATTTTTGATTAATAATAAAATATAAAAAAATGAAAAAGTGGATAGCTTTTATAGTCCTTACGGTATCATTTACATTTAGCTCTTGTTTTAAAGATTTGGATACGGTACCGTTGGATCCAAACTTAATTACTTCGGGTACAGTATTCAATAATCCAGATGCTTACAAACAATTTCTGGCCAAATTATATGCAGGATTTGCTGTTTCAGGCCAAGAAGGACCATCAGGTCAAGCTGACATATCAGGAATTGATGAAGGTTTTGGACAATATTTACGTGGTATGTGGTATCACCAGGAATTAACTACCGATGAAGCGTTGATAGGTTGGAATGACCAGACCATTTATGATTTTCATGAATTGGACTGGACAGCTTCCGATGGATTTACTTATGCGTTTTATAGCCGTGTCTTTTATCAGATTCCGCTCGTAAATGAGTTTCTGAGGGAGACAACCGATGAGAAGTTGGGTAGTCGCGGGGTGACTGGACAATTAAGAACTGATATTGCGGATTTCAGAGCGGAAGCGCGCTTTATAAGGGCAGTGAGTTACTGGCATGCGCTGGATATTTTCAGAAATGTACCCTTTGTGACTGAAGCAGATAAGGTCGGTTCATTCTTTCCTGAACAAACCAACGCAGCAGACTTATTTAAATATATTGAGACTGAGCTTTTGGATATCGAAAATAAAATAAAAGCACCACGTTCAAATGAGTATGGTAGAGCTGATAGAGCTGCTGTGTGGACCTTGCTGGCTAAACTTTACCTAAATGCAGAAGTGTACACGGGACAAAAAAAATATACAGAATGTCTGGCTGTGTGTGAAAAAGTTATTGCATCAGGATTTACACTTGAGCCACAATACCAAAATTTATTTTTAGCAGATAATCATAAATCAAACGAAATCATATTTCCTATCACTTTTGATGGTATCAACACTAGGACATGGGGAGGAATGACTTTCATCATCAGAGCCGGAATCGGAGGTTCAATCAATCCACTTGAATCAGGCGTTTCTGGAGGTTGGGGCGGTACAAGAACAACAAGACAGTTTGTTGAAAAATTTCCTTCTGATCTTACAGGAATCATATCAGAATTTAACCCTGATAAAAATTATCCAAAAGTTTATGTCCCTGGATCGTATCAATCCACGCCATTTAATGGATCAGATTCGAAAAATGCGTTAACATCTCCAAAAAGTAATAAAATTTATGAAGGGTACCGATACTTTGCGCAGGATAATGCAGAATTAGTAATTCTTAGGAACCCTAGCAGTACATTAGGTGGAAAGCTAGGTGATAATGGAGCTGATGGTACCCTAGAAACAGGAGGTGCAAATATAAAAGCGGGTTCAAAAGGACTTTATTATATTAAGGTTGATTTAAATAATAATACCTATGTACTGGAAAAGCAAACATGGGGTGTTGTAGGAAGTGCTACGCCAGGCGGATGGGATAATGATACGGAGCTTACGTGGAATGCAGAATTAGGTTATTTGACAGCAAAAGTTGAGCTCACAGCTGGAGACATTAAATTTAGAGCAAACAAAGATTGGGTTTTAAATCTGGGAGATACAGGTGCTGACGGTATTTTGGAAGCTGGAGGCAATGATATTAAAATAACAAAATCAGGCGGCTATGAAATTAGGCTGGATCTGGACAGCCCAGACTATACCTATGAATTAAGATTGACAAGTTTTGACCGAAGAGGTATTTTCGGTACCAAAGGTCAGAATATTGATATTAATACATTAAATGATGTTGCTATCTTTAATAATGGATATGCAGTACTTAAATTTAAAAATATAACATCCGCAGGGAAAACAGGGTCAAATGTTGATTTTCCTGATACAGATTTCCCAATGTTCAGACTAGCAGATGTATATTTGATGGCTTCAGAATCGATCCTGAGAGGAGCTTCAGGTGCATCCAAAGCAAAGGCAACAGAATTTTTCAATATTGTTCGTCAAAGAGCTTATACAGGCTCGGCAGGAAACATTACTGAAAATAACCTTAATCTTGATTTAATATTGGATGAGAGAGGCAGAGAACTGTATTGGGAATGTCATAGAAGAACAGATTTGGTAAGATTTAATAAATTTACTACCGCAGATTACCTTTGGGCATGGAAAGGTGGAGTAAGTCAAGGTCAGGCAGTGGATCCGAAATTTAATATATTTCCGATTCCATCAGCTGATATTTCTGCCAACCCTAAGCTAAAACAAAATCCCGGGTATTAATCCTGCTTGATAAAATCATAAATATAAAAGCGATACAGTACTCTATGTAATATTGTATCGCTTTTCCATTGTTAAATTTTTTTTGTATGCTTATTTTTTTAGTTGGAATGATGGGAAGCGGTAAAACTACCATTGGTAAGCTACTGGCGAATGAAATGTCACTTCCATTTTTTGATACAGATGAAATTATTTCGAGTATTGAAGAGAAGAGTATTGCGGAAATTTTTAACCAGTTTGGAGAAGAATATTTCAGAAATGTTGAAAAAGAAATAGTGAATAACTGGAAGATTGGTGACGGGGTGATTGCTACCGGTGGTGGACTACCTTGCCACGATGACCTTATAACATTACTAAATGAGAAAGGCAAAACGATATTTCTTGTTACTTCATCAAGTCATATCATTGATAGAATAAAAGATGACTTTAGTCGACCTTTGGTAGCTGGAAAGCCGCTTGCTGAGGTAAAAAAAACCGTCAGTTATTTGTTAAAAATTAGAAAAGAATTTTATTTAAAAGCTAGAATTAAGGTTAAAACGGATAAGGGACCCGAAGAAACTGTCAAAAGGATCATGCGAAAACTATATCAATAAATTGACATTCCACTTATGATTTACACTATTTCAATAAAAATAATTGAATGGCTTCATGTGGTTGAATTAATTTGCCCGTTCTTGCTGTGTTTTTGGTTTCTTTGCCCGAATTGCTTATTATAGAATATATACTTTTTGTGTCCAACTCAGGTTTCATAGCTTTTAAAACAGCTATCAAACCCGCTACCTGTGGTGTTGCCATAGAAGTACCGCTGAATGAAGTGTAAGTATTGGATGGGGTAGTGGAAAGTATTCTTTCACCGGGTGCTGATATGCCCATTTTTAAATTTTGTACATGATTTGAAAACCCTGATTTTTCGCTTTTTTCATTGACTGATGTGACCGTTATAACATTTTCTGCATTGGCGGGGCTATATCTTTTACCATCAAGATTTGCATTTCCTGCGGCAACAACAACGATAGCTCCTTTGTTATTGGCGTATCTTACAGCATCATTATATGCCTTTTCTCTTTCTTGATTGGTGATCCCTCCCAATGACATGGAAATGACATCCGCCCCTTCGTCAGCTGCCTGAATTATCCCTTCAATTATTGTCTTTTGTGAACCAAAACCAACATCACCAATAACTTGGATACCATGAACGTCAATCCAGTTTTTACCGGGCGACATTGATGCCACGCCAATACTATTGTTGGTAATGGCACATGCTACACCTGCACAGTGTGTTCCATGCCCTTGTTTGTCCTTTTGACTTTTTTGCGCGGTAGATAAATCTTCATGTCCTGAATCAATTCCAGTATCCAGAATGTATAATTTTGCAGTTCTTTTCGGAGTGATATGATTTTTACTGAAAAGTGGATAATATTTATCCATGTCAAGAAATGAAAGATGCCATTGCATGACAACAGATGGATCATTGGATA
>Ga0105044_10016301_pt1 | contig 10029 bp, 9 predicted proteins | sample MAT01_FD_78092 | JGI IMG/M metagenome (GOLD analysis project Ga0105044, IMG submission 78092) | Freshwater microbial communities from Lake Fryxell liftoff mats and glacier meltwater in Antarctica - MAT-01 | ecosystem: Environmental > Aquatic > Freshwater > Ice > Liftoff microbial mat | place...
ATTGCCATGGCAAGAGGAACCGCTTGAGTGGCAACGGACTCTCCGATGCCGGCCCGACAGAACGAGTCGACGGATCCAGCTCCGAATACTGAGACATTCGGGTGGATGCCACGAGAACGGTCTCCGCGAGGGTACCTGCGTAGCCCTTTGTTCGCGGAACACGCTGGTGGGCTGAAGAAACGCGCTTTCGGTGGGTTGGCTTCCAGACCTTCGATAGCGGGAGTCTCCGAAATATCGATGGTCGAAATCGAGCCGAAGGAGCACTGGAATTTTTCCCGTAAACAGCTGCCGTCGGACGTGTATTTTTCACACGCCCAGATGACTTTCCCAGAAAATTGGGCCGGAATTTTTCAGCCGATTTTGGGATTTGGGACCCCTGTTCCGCATCACCGCATGCGGAAAAGAGAGGCCGACAAGGTTCTCGGCCTTTGCGCCGCACCATCCGCCGATACGGGGGAAGATAAAATGGGGTACCCCCCATGCCTTAAAGAAGTGCGGAATCGCCAACCCCTGAAACAAGAGGGTTCGCGTGACTGCTCCGCGATTCTGGGAAAAAATCCAATGGCGCCAAGTTCAGACTGACGTCGGGCGATGACAACCCACCAGCCAGAACGGCAACGAGCGGTCTTTGTTAGACGCTCCAAAGCAGAGTTCAAGAACGCCCCGGGCTTTACCGCGGGAACAGCGCAGACGTGCCCAGCTTGTCGTTGGCAGGTTTTCTTGGGTGGACCGGATGGATCCAGACTACTCCCGCATCCATGGGTTCGATTGCGAGTTCCTCCCCTCACTTCGCTTGGAGCCCAGTGACTCTTCAAGCACTCCGGTCTCGACGGGATCGCCGCGCGGATATGCTGACGAATGCAGACGTCTCCACGTTGCGCGAGCGCTCAATTTCAGCGGCACTTTGAGCGCACAAACCATCGGCTGCAAGCGGCCCGAAACGATCTGGCACATGGTGGAATATTCTGGGACGCGCTGTAATTGGCGCTGTAAATCCGAAAACTCCCAGAAACACAAAACCCGTTAACCTCTAAAGATTAACGGGTTCCAAAAATGGCGGGATGGACGGGACTCGAACCCGCGACCTTCTGCGTGACAGGCAGACGCTCTAACCAGCTGAGCTACCACCCCAAGGAGGGAAAAGAGGGCGAAACGTAGGGTTGGAGAAAGTTGAGTCAAGCGTCCTTTTCCTCCAAGGCTGGAAGAATCCGCTCTCCGAATGCGAAAAGGTCTTTCCGTTCCATAGGCGATTATGGATGAGAGACTTGCAGGTGATCTAGGCAAAGGCGACGATCAGGGACGGAAAAGGGCTGGGTTTGGGCACGTGCATCAAGACCATCCGTCGCAGTGTACGATGGGCGTTCCTTCGCGAGCCAATGGTCCGGGCCCTTCGATCGAGTTCCCTGCGCGCGACCGTCTCAACCGCGCGAAACGAATTACAGTTCTGTCATTTTCCAGAAAGGTGCCGGAAACATTGGTGTGCGATAGTAGCGGCCTCTGCAAACCACTATGAATCCAACTCTCACTCGCCTGTTTACCCTTCCCCGTGCCTCTCTCGTCATCGGGACGCTTGCGCTCGCTGGCGTCATCGCCGGCCTTAACGCCGCGCCCTCCAAGGGCGAAAGCTCCGCTCGGGTCGACCTCAAACGCGACGCTCAACCCGTCAACCGCGGCCAAATGGAGCTGGCCAGCTTTTCCACCGTCGTCAAACGGGTTGCTCCCAGCGTCGTCAAGATCACCACGGAAACCAAAGCGCGACGCGTCTCCGCGGCCGACGGCGAAAGGCCCGGCTTCGATAACCCGGCGTTCCGCCAATTTTTCGGCGGCCGCCTGCCTGAGATGCAGCAGCAACCTCAGAGTGGTCTCGGCTCGGGCGTGATCATCAGCGCCGACGGCTATATCGCCACCAACAATCACGTCGTTCAAGGTGCCGACCGGCTCCTCGTCACGCTCAACGACGGTCGCGAATTGGTCGCCAAGGTGGTCGGACGCGATCCGCAGACCGATATCGCGGTCATCAAGGTAGACGTCACCGACCTTCCGGCCGTCACCTTCGCCGACAGCGCGAAGATCGAGGTCGGAGACCGAGTGCTCGCGCTCGGCAATCCTTTCGGTCTCGGCGAAACCGTCACGACCGGCATCGTCAGCGCCAAGGGACGTCGCCCCGGTCTCGGTCTCGCCTATGAAGATTTCATTCAGACCGATGCCGCCATCAACCCCGGCAATTCGGGCGGCGCCCTCGTAGATATCGAGGGTCGTCTGATCGGCATCAATACCGCCATCCTCAGCCGCAGCGGCGGATTCCAGGGCGTCGGTCTCGCCGTCCCCGCCAACCTCGTCGGCCACGTCGCCAATAGCCTCGTCAGGACCGGGAAGGTCGTTCGCGGTTACCTCGGCGTCGGTGCGCAGGACATCACCCCTGCCCTCGCCGACTCGCTCGGTCTTGCGAGCCGCGTCGGTGCGCTCGTTTCCGACGTACAGCCCGATAGTCCCGCCGCCGAGGCCGGAATTCAGAGCGGCGACGTCATCACGGGCGTGAACGGAGAAAAGGTCGACGACGCCAATCGCCTCACCTTCACCGTCGGCGCCATCGCCCCCGGCACCAAGGTCTCCCTCGAACTTCTCCGCGACGGACAGTCCATGGAGATTAAACTGGTGACCGCCGAGCGTCCGAAGAATGGCCGCACCGGCCGCACCGGCGGCGGCGACGACGAGGTTGCCAGCACGAGCGACGAAGGCGTGCTCAATGGCGTCGCCGTCGGAGATCTCGATGCCGACGCCCGCCGCTCCATGAACGTTCCCGCCCGACTGAAGGGCGCCGTCATCACCGACGTGGATTCCACCTCCGCCGCAGCCCGGGCCGGTCTCCGTGCGGGCGATGTCATCCTCGAGATCAACAAGCAGCCCGTCACCTCGGCCGAGGAAGCCGTCGATCTCAGCGCTCGCGCCGAAGGCAAGAAAACGTTGGTCAAACTGTGGTCCCGAGGGAACACCGTCTTTGTGGTCGTCGACGAATCCGGCAAGGCCGCTTCGTAAGCGTCGACGCACACTCGTCTTTGTCAGGTCTAGGGTTGTTTTGCCCGGCACCGCTCCTCCAAGAGAGGCGGTGCCGGTTTTCTTTCCGCCCTTTCCAAAGCGGCGAACCCGTTCACACTCTCCGCCATGCGAATCCTCGTGGTCGAAGACGATGCCAAAATTGCGTCCTTTCTCGTACGCGGTTTGAAGCAGGCTGCCTACGCGGTCGATCACGCCCCGGATGGCGAAACCGCGCTGGCTCTGGCTCAGTCGACGAACTACGACGCAGCGGTCGTGGATGTCATGCTGCCGCGGCTCGACGGCCTCAGTCTGGTCAAGCGGCTGCGCGCGGCCCGCAGCATCCTTCCGGTCCTTTTTCTCAGCGCCAAAAGCTCCGTCGACGACCGCGTCCTGGGTCTGCAAAGCGGCGGCGACGACTATCTGACGAAGCCTTTCGCTTTTTCCGAACTGCTCGCGCGCGTCCAGGCGCTCATCCGCCGCGCGACACAATCGCCGGAAGCGACGCGCCTGGTCGCCGGCGACGTCACCGTCGACCTGATGAGCCGGGAAGTGACCTGCGCGGGAAAACCCGTGGAGCTGCAACCGCGCGAATTCTCGCTGCTCGCCTTCTTGCTGCGACACGTCGGCCGGCCGGTCAGCAAGACCATGATCCTCGAACATGTCTGGGACTACAGTTTCGACCCTCAGACCAACGTCGTCGATGTAGTGATGCATCGGTTACGGGCCAAGATCGACCCCGACCACACACGCCTCGAAACGGTGCGAAACGTCGGTTACGTCTTTCGTCCCCACCATGCTTGAACGCCTTCGCCAATCGCTCGCGCTGCGCCTCGCGCTTCAGTACGCGTTCGTCTTCGCGTTCGGCGCCGCCCTGCTGTTTGCGGCGCTCTACTGGGTGCTCGCCGACGCCTTGGAATCGCGCGAAAAAACCGCGGTCGAGCGGCGAACCGCCAGCCTGGCATCGGCCTACCGCTACGGCGGCGTGCCCGGGCTAAGGGCCGAACTGAGCCAGGACACTTCGCCCGACGTGCGCTCCTTCTTCGTGCGGGTGATCGGACCCGCCAACGACACGGTCTTCGCCTCGGTGCCGCCAGACTGGATCGAAACCCAGATTCAACGCGTTCCGGTACCGGAAGCCTGGGGAGTCACCGCCACGCGTGAAATAAGCACGGTGCGCATTCCCCAGTCGGCGGCGCGGGACTATGCGATCGCGTCCCACATGCTGCCCGACTACCATCTGCTGCAGGTCGGACGAAGCACGGACAGTCGCGCAGTCCTCCTCGCTCCGATCAAACGCGCGTTCGTGGGATTGGGCACCGCCGCGCTCGGGCTCTCTCTTGTCGTTGGATTCGTCCTCGCCTGGCGCGCCACCCAACCGCTGCGCGCGGTTTCCGCGACCGCACGGCGAATCGTCGAGACGGGTGACCTCGGCGCGCGGGTACCGGGCGCCACCGGCCGCGGCGAACTCGCAGACCTGGCACGCCAGCTCAACACCCTCCTCGATAAAAACGCCTCTCACGTGCGTGTGTTGCGGGATACGCTCGACAATCTCGCTCACGATCTCCGAACGCCCCTCACCCGTTTGCGCGGAACCGCCGAGCTTGCGCTGCACGACGGGGGAAAACCCGAGGAGGCGAAGGCTGCGCTCGCCGATTGCATCGACGAATCGGATCGGGTGCTCCATCTGCTCGAAGCCCTGCTCGACGTCTCCGCGGCCGAAGCGGGTGTCCTCAAACTCAACCGCGATCGCGTCGACCTCCGGACGCTGGTCGATCGCGCGGTCGATTTGTATCGCGAGGTCGCCGAAGAGAATCGCATTGCGGTGACCGTGCAGCAACCGGAGCTGCCGCTGGAGACCAGCGCGGATTCGATCCGATTGGGACAGGCAGTGAACAACCTGCTGGACAACGCCCTTAAATACACCCCGGCCAACGGCAGCGTTTCGGTCGCGTTGAACGAATCGGCCGAGGGCTTCGTGCTGTCGGTGAGCGACTCCGGACCGGGGGTTCCGCGGGCGGAACGCGAGGCGATTTTTCGTCGGCTTTACCGTGGCGACGCCAGCCGCTCGCAACGCGGCTTGGGGCTGGGACTGAGCTTGGCCAAAGCCATGGTCGAAGCGCACGGCGGAGCGCTTTCCGTCGGCGATTCTCCCAGCGGCGGTGCCCGCTTCACCCTGACTCTGCCACGGGATCCCCGTGCGCTCAGGCCCCTCGAAAGCCGGGCCTGATTCAATCTTCGAAGTCGAAAGCGACGCGCCAACCTCCGCCGGCTTCGGCACCTCCGGCGGCACCGATGTTTGCCCATCCGTTTCTCAGAATGGCCGGCATCGCCTCCGCGTTTGGGCACCCTGAGGCATTCCCCTTGCGCGAATCGGTCCGCTCGTCGTCTCTACTGCTTCCTCCCTCTTTCCGGTGTCCACGCCCGTTCGAACGTTCCGCTCCTTTTTCGACCTTTCGCTTGTCGCGACCGCCGCGCTAACGACGCTGCTCGGTTTTCTCGCGGGATGGTGGACCCATCGCACCTATCCGCACGCCATGGGAGAGCGCAGCCACGCCGCGAGAGCGGCAAGTAGGGACGAGACGCTCGCCTCGCCAACGGGAACCCCGTCCGCGGGCAAACGCCCGGTCGCGACGCTGATCGCCACGTTGCAGCGCGAATGTCGCGACGGTGCCTGGCGCTCGACACGCGAGTGGGAGAACGCCTTCGCGTTGCTCACTCCTGCCGAAATGGGCTCACTGGCGGCAGGGCTCCGGATCGAACTGGCCGGTCCGATGCAGGGAGACCTTCGCCAGATCGTCTTTTCGCACTGGGGGGAAGTACAGCCTGCCGCCGCTGTGGCGTTTTTCGAGGCGCTCGCTCTGCCCGCCCCACAGCGTCCTCCCTTGATCGAAACCCTCGCGCGAGCATGGGCCGCCCGCGACCGCCCTGCCGCCCTGACGTGGGCCCTGGCCAGACCGGTGGATCGCGAGAAGTCCGATGCCCTCGCAAGCGTGATTGGACGATGGGCGGCGGACGATGCGCCCGCGGCAGGCGCCTATGCCCTCGCGCTCGAGTTGGGACCGACGCGTCTGACCGCGATTCACGGGGTGCTCTCGAACTGGCCGACGCGCGACCTCTCCGCAGCGTTCGCCTGGGTCAAAGCTCTTTCGACCGACTCGGTCCGTTATGCCGCGATCGATTATCTTGCCGGGCGCATGGCCGAAACCGACCCGCAAAACGCCCTGCGCTTCGTGAACGATCTGCCGTCGGGCAACGCACGCACCAACGCTCTCCGCTCGGTCATCTCCAATTGGAGTGCGAACGATCCGAAGGCCGCATGGGCCTACGCGCAGAAGCTCCCCTCGGGCGGAACCCGCAACGAACTGCTCTCGTCCGTGGCCAGCAACTGGTCGCAGCAGGATCCCCAGGAGGCGCTCGCCATGGCCCAAGCGATGCCACCCGGAAACGCACGAACCAACACGGTGCGCACACTCGTCGGGCAACTGGCGGAACGCGATCCGGAGAGTGCCTTGGCTTACGTCCGCTCGGTGTCGTCGGGCGCGGAACGCGAGGCCCTGCTGCAATCCGTCGCTTCCACGCTGGCTTACAGCGATCCGACGATGGCCGCGGCTTTCGCCGCGGCGCTTCCGCCGGGCGGCCGTCAGACCAATACGTTTTCCGCCATCGCCTCCGGACTGGCTCAACGCAGCCCCGAAGAGGCTATCGCCTGGGCTTCGAATCTTCCGGACGGAGGCACGCGGCGCAGCGCGATCGAGAGCGTGATTGGCGTGCTTTCGGAATCCGATCCCGCCCGCGCCGCTTCGCTGGTGGCCACGCTTTCTCCCAGCAGCGGACGAGACCAGATCGCCGCAAACGTCGCCGCGCAATGGGCGCAGCAGGATCCCTCCGGGGCGTTGGCGTGGGTTAAAACGCTGAGTAACGCGACGGCCCGGGAGAACGCGTTCGTCGCGATCGGCCATCAAATCGCGCAAGGCGAGCCGATCGAGGCTTTGAAAATCGCCGGCAACCCGCTGCTTCAGGTCGAGCAGCAAAACGGTTTGCTCTCCTCGATCGCGCAAACGTGGGTGAATCAAGATGCAAAGGCGGCGCTCGCTCATCTCAAAACGATGCCGCCCGGGCAGGCGCGCGACTCGTTCGTCTCCGGCCTCGTTTCGGGCATGGTAGAAGACACGCCGTCAGAGGCGGCCGCTTTCGTCGCGAGGCTCGATGCGGGACAATCGCGCGACCAGGCCATTGCGCTCGTCGCGTCCTCGTGGTCGTCGGTCAGCCCGGAAACGGCATCACGCTGGATTTCTTCCCTACCTGGCGGACCTGGCCGCGACCATGCGATCGGAGTGGTCGCGTCTCAATGGGTCGTCGCCGATCCCGTCGGCACTTCCCGGTGGATCGCGACCCTTCCGCCGGGCGACGCCCGGGATAACGCGTTGATTTCCTTCACCGACCACATGGCTCGCACCTCACCCGAGGCTGCGATCGCCGCGATTCCGGCCGTGACGGATCCCGAACGGCGAAACAGTGCGATCGAAATGGTCGCGCGCGCGTGGCTTCCCGTCGAACCGACCAAGGCGCAGGCGTGGTTGTCCGGTTCCGGCCTGCCCGTCGCGCGTCAGCAGGTCCTGCTCGGCGAGTCGATCAAACGAGGAGGAGGCTAGTGGACGAGGGGGAAGGCGGAGGGCGGGGGGGGAATACGGAATGGAGAATCCAGAATTTAGTAGGCGGAATTTAGAAGGCAGAACGATGGCTTGGTTAAGTTCCAAAGTGCGGGGTTGCGACGAGGCAGGCCGTAGCTTTCACTCTTGCAATGTCCACCCCTCTTCGTCTCCTCGCCTTCTCCGGCAGCGCTCGTCGCGAATCGCTCAATACAAAATTGCTCGCTGCCGTCGTCGAGGCCGCTCGTGCAGGCGGTGCGGAGGTGACGGTTTTCGATCTGAATACATCGCCGTTTCCCCTCTATCATGGAGACCTCGAAGACGCGGTCGGCCTTCCCGCCAACGTGAAGATCCTGGTGGATCTCATCGCGTCGCACGACGGCCTCGTCGTTGCCTCACCGGAGTATAACTCGATGCCGACTCCCCTGCTGAAAAACACCATCGATTGGTGTACGCGTGCAGACGAGAATCCTTTCGCCGGACAGATCGCCGCGATCGTTTCCGCGTCGCCGGGTGCGTTTGGCGGCCTCCGCTCGCAGACCCACGTGCGCTCGCTCCTCATGCACCTCGGCTGCCACGTCGTTCCCGCTCAGTGTATTTTGCCCCACGCGGACAAGGCGTTCGCCGCGGATGGCACCTTGGTTTCGCCAAAAATGCAGGACACCGTTCGCAAGGTCGCGGCCGCTCTGATCGAGACCGCGCGGAAAATCCGCGGGAAAGTCTGAGGATCGGAGACGAACGATCAGCCGTCGATTTCCAAGGCCCGATCGAGGTAAGTAAATTGGGGCGGCGGGAGCGTCCCTGCCGCCCTCATGCTTTCCTGCGCCAGCGGGTCTTCGGTGAACGCAACAAAGTCTTCGCGCGACGACCACGCAAAGAGAATGGTCAGTATCTGAGGGTTCTGCGTACGAAACACCGTCGATTTCACACAGCCATGCCGCGTGCGAATCGATTTTCCCCCGGCGACGAACGCCTCGAGAAACCGGTCGACCTCCGCCACGCAGACTTCGGCTAGAACGTGTATCATCGCCGCAGTGAATCGAAACCTCTCCGAAATAGAAGCCGGCAGTTCGGCTCCCTACGTGCTCCCCCTTTCCCGGGGCATAAATACGTTTTCCGCAGCTCCCGCCGACCCGGAGCGAAAATCCGGGTTCCCGTCATTGCCAGCGAAGCGGTTGCCAGCAGTTTTTCCGAGTGCGCTGTTTCTACGATCCGGGCTATACTTTTCCGTTACCGGAAGACCATCCGTTCCCGATGGACAAGTTTTGGCGCGCCGCAGGGATGCTCCGCGCCGAGTGCCCCTCGCTTCGAATCCTTTCCGTCGAGCCCGCACCGGAGGCGTGGGTTCGACGTGTGCATACGGACGATTACCTTTCCCGCCTCCGGACCGCGAGTCTCACCCGGGAAGAGGTCGTCCGGCTGGGCCTGCCCGCGGACGAAGCGCTGCTGACGCGGTCTCGACTGGAAACCGCGGGAACCGTCGCCGCGCTCTGGGCAGCGCTCGAAGACGGTCTCGCCTGCAACCTCGCCGGCGGAACCCACCACGCCTTTCCGGCGCGCGGCCTGGGTTACTGCGTACTGAACGACGTGGCCGTGGCGATCCACGCGCTGCACGCGATCGAGCCCGATCGGCGCGTGCTGGTGATCGACACGGACGCTCATCAAGGCAATGGCACCAACGGCATTTTCCAAGGCGACGAACGTGTCTTCACCTTTTCGATTCACGTCGGACGAAACTATCCCGCCGAAAAAACGCCGGGCTCGCTCGATACGGAATTGCCGCGGTTCGTCAGCGGAGCCGAATACCTCGAGCGACTGGAGGAGGCGCTTGCCGCGGTCCAGAGCCGGTTTCTCCCTGAGATCGCCTTCTGGATCGCCGGGGCGGATCCGCACGAGAACGATCGTTTTGGGCAGATGCGTCTGACCGATGCGGACATGGCTGCACGCGACGAACGGGTGCTTTTCTGGATGTTGGCCCAAAACACGCCCGCCGTCGTTCTCTACGGCGGCGGCTATAATCGAGATCGCGTCCACACCGCGCGACTGCACGCGGACACCGTAAAGAAAACCGCGGCCTATGCACCGCACTTCCGGAGAACCGTCCCTCGAAAGTGAGCGGCGGCCTCTGACGAGTCCGATTCGGAAGCGAAGGATGAAGAGCGCGCGAAGCGAGGTTGTTCAGATGGAACAAGGGCACCGGTTTCGAGACCGTCCCGCCCCATGACGAAGCTCGGTCGTTAGAGTTCGGAGTCCGGCCTTCAGGCCGTCCGGAAGAGCGTACGAACGGATTTCGGACGGCCTGAAGGCCGGACTCCAAACGCTTCGAGACCGTCCCGCCCCCTGA
>Ga0105044_10016302_pt1 | contig 10028 bp, 7 predicted proteins | sample MAT01_FD_78092 | JGI IMG/M metagenome (GOLD analysis project Ga0105044, IMG submission 78092) | Freshwater microbial communities from Lake Fryxell liftoff mats and glacier meltwater in Antarctica - MAT-01 | ecosystem: Environmental > Aquatic > Freshwater > Ice > Liftoff microbial mat | place...
GCCATGGTCATGGCCTCGACCTGGTCGTGGGTGACGTAGACGAAGGTCGTGCCCAACTCGCGCTGCAGCTCGACCAGCTCGGCCCGGGTCTGGGTCCGCAGCTTGGCGTCGAGGTTGGACAGCGGCTCGTCCATCAGGAAGGCCACCGGCCGCCGGACGATGGCCCGGGCCAGGGCCACCCGCTGGCGCTGGCCGCCCGAGAGCTGGCCGGGTTTGCGCTCGAGCAGTGGCGTGAGCCCGAGCTGCTCGGCGGCCTCCTCGGCCATGGCCCGCCGCTCCTCCTTGGGCACCTTGCGGGGCCGAAGCGGGAACTCGATGTTGGCCCGCACGGTCTTGTGGGGGTAGAGGGCGTAGCTCTGGAACACCATGGCGATGTCCCGGTCCTTGGGCTCCACGTTGTTCACCGGCTCGCCGGCGATCTCGATGACCCCCTCGGAGGGCTCCTCGAGGCCGGCCAGCATCCGCAGCAGGGTGGACTTCCCGCAGCCCGAGGGGCCGAGCAGGACGAGGAAGTCGCCGTCGTCCACGTGCAGGCTGAGATCGGTCACGGCCTCGACGTCGCCGAAGCGCTTCGTGACCCGATCGAAGTCGATGTGCGCCATGTAGCTGCAGGCCTCCCTCTCCGCCGCGGACGTTAGCGACGCACCGTTGACCAGGATGCAATCACCACCTTTCGGGGAACCGAACGACGAGTGACGCTGCGGCGTCGGAGCGAAGCGGCCCGGGCCCGTGCGGCAGCTGCCATCGACACCAGGAGCGGCCTCGGGACCCTCGTCACCTCGGCCACGTTCCGCCTTCCCGGGCCGCTGGCCATCGCCGTGGCCCAGGTCGACGAGATGAGCGGGGGCCGAGTCGAACTCGGCCTCGGTGCGGGATGGTTCGACGGGGAGCATCACGCGTACGGCATCCCCTTCCCCGGCACGGGCGAACGCTTCGACAGGCTCGAGGAACAGCTGGCCGTCATCACCGGCCTGTGGGAGACATCCGTCGGCGACACCTTCTCCTTCGCCGGGGAGCACTACCCCGTCACCGACTCCCCGGCCCTACCCAAGCCGGTGCAGTCCCCCGGGCCGCCGATCATCGTCGGGGGCCACGGGGCCAAGCGGACACCCCGCCTGGCGGCCACCTACGCCGACGGGTTCAACCTGCCGTTCGCCCCGATGGCGGACTTCGTCACCCAGAAGGAACGGGTCACCGCGGCCTGTGAAGCCCAGGACCGCGATCCGGGGACCATGACCTGGTCGGTCGCCCTGACCACGGCGATGGGCGTGGACGAGACCGAGTTCACCCACCGAGCCGACGCCATCGCCCACCCCCCCCGAGCAGCTCCGCAACGACCAGCTCGGCGGCACCCCCGAGCAGGTCCGTGACCGCCTCGGCCAGTGGGCCGACCTCGGCGTGCAGCGGGTCTACCTCCAGGTCCTCGACCGCCGACCTCGACCACATCGCCCTCCTCGGCCAGGAGCTCATCGGCCGGGTCTGACCGGCAACGACGCAACCACGGGGGCGATGTGTCGAGCCGCCCGTCGTCGGGGGCACACGGGTCCTCCCCAGCCCCGAAATTGCGTTGGTTGTGGTCGCACAACGACCGAAGGTCACGCAATGTCGACGCCGCCTCCGGGCCGGGCCATTCAGGCGTTCGTTGTGGTTGCAGGGCGACCGTAAGACACGCAATTTCGGCATGACGCTGAGACGGGGACGGCCCCCGACAGCCGGCGGCGGAACCCCACGCCCATCCCTGCCTCGGTGTCGGTGCCTAGATCGTCCCGGGTTTCCGGGTGTCGATGCCGAGGCTGACGGCGGCGGAGGTCAGGCCGAGGGCGACCAGGGCCCACCAGAGGGGATCGAAGTCGGCGACGGGGTCGCCGGCCACGACGCGGCCCACGAGGACCACCGCCAGGGCGATGCCGAGGGTGCCCGAGAGGCGGACCACGGTCTGGATGGCGGCGGCGGCCACGCCGAAGCGGGCCTCGGCCACACCGTGGACGGCGGCGCTCTGGAAGTTCGGGAAGACCAGGCCGATCCCGATCCCCAACAGCAGCACGCCGGGGAGCCACACCGTCCAGATCTCGGGCTCTTCGCCGATGCCGAGGCCCAGCCCGGCCGCGCCCAGGGCGAAGATCAGCGCCCCCGGCACCATGACGGCCCGGTGCCCGTACCGGTCGGCCAGCCGCCCCCCCACGTAGGAGAAGACGGCCGCCGCGGCCGGACCGGGCGTGACCAGCAGGCCGGACTCCCCCGTCGAGTACCCCCAGCCCTCGGTCAGGAACCGGACCAGGCCGAAGAACATGGCGAAGAAGGCGGCCCCGAAGAGGAGGGCGACCACGTTGGCCCGGCGGAACAACGGCGCCGCGAACAGGTCGGGGGCGATGACCGGGTCCGGGTGGCGGCTGGACCGGCGCACGAGCACGACGGACGCGGCCACCGACACGGCGAAGGCCGACAGCACCGCCGGCGAGGTCCAGCCCCATGACGGCCCCTCCACGATGCCGAGGGCGAGCGAGCCGACGGCCACCATCACGAGGAACGAGCCGAGGATGTCGGTGAGGCCGTGGACATCGGGGTCCACCGACTCGACCAGGACCTTCCGGCCCCACACCAGGACGAATGCCGCCAGCGGAACGCTCAACCAGAAGGCCCACCGCCACCCGCCGAGACCGACCACGACCGCGCCCAGCGAGGGGCCGGTCGCCGCCGCCACGCCCCCCACCGCACCCCACGTGCCGATGGCCATGGCCCGACGCTCGGGCGGGAACTCCCGCAGGACCAGGGCCATCGCCGCCGGGGTCATGAGCGCGCCACCGCAGGCCTGGAAGGCGCGGGTGGCGATGAGCACGCCGGGACTGGGTGCGGCCCCGCTGGCCAACGCCCCGAGACCGAAGATCACCACGCCGGTGAGGAAGATCCGGCGGCGTCCGTACAGGTCCGCCAGGCGACCGCCCGGGACCAGCAGGGCGGCGATGACGATCCCGTAGATGGTCAGGACCCACGACAGCAGGGCGGTGGAGGCCTCCGGGAACGCGTCCTCGATGTCGGCAAAGGCGACGAAGACCACCGACAGGTCCAACCCCCCGGCGAAGCCCGCCATGCAGGCCAACAGGAGGACCACCCACGCCCGCTTGGAGACCTCGGGTTCGGGCGGTGCTAGGTCGGCCTCGGTCAACGGAGGCGGGGCAGCGCCAGGAACAGGCCGAGCAGCAGGAGCTCCTCGCCGGGGTTGCGCACGAGGTCCTCGGCCGCGGTCTGGATCGCCGCCAACCCCTCGACGATCGGGGCCGGCGCCGAGCTGTCCACCAGGGCGTCGCGGTAGCGGCCGGCCAGGGTGGCCAGGCCGAAGCGGATCTCCTGGCGCCGCAGCGTGCGGACCTGGCGCTTCTGACGGGTGACCAACTCGCCGGCCAGGCCCTTGCGCAGCCCGTAGCGCTCGATCTGCTCGTCGAGGTCCTCGCGTTCCCCGGCGTGCTGGATGTCGAGGGGCGCCTGCGCGGCGTCGATGCGACCCCGCAGGTCGGCCACCAGGGCGACCACCCCGGCCCCCGTGTCGTCGAGGCGCTCAGGAGCCCGACGCCACGCCTCCCGCCTCTCGGCCAACTCGGGGTCGGTGGCCAACAGCCGGGCCCGAGCGAGGTCACCGCCCGCCGCCTCGGCCGCCTCGACCGCGGTGGCGGACGGGACGCCCTCGGCCCGGAGACGTTCGACCAGAGCGTCGGGCGGGACCGGGCCGAACTCGATCCGCACACAGCGGGACGCCGTGGTCACCAGGTCGGGCGGGATCTCGTCGGCGACGATCACGATGATCGTGCGCGGCGGGGGCTCCTCGATGGTCTTCAGGAAGGCCCCGGCGAACTGCTCCATCGTGTGGAACTGGCCGAGGACGACCAGCTTCCGGTCCGCCTCGACCGGTGCCCGGTTGACCTCCTGCAGGATCACCGGCAGGTCACCCTTGTCCATGTCCACGCTGAGCCGGGCCCCCTCCGGCTCGAACACGATCAGGTCGGGGTGCTTGCCCGCCAGGGCCAGGCGGGCCTGGCGCTCGGCCTCCTCACCGTCGCCGTCCCGGGAGAACAGCGCGGCGGCGAACGCCCGGGCCGCCGCCATCCGCCCGCTGCCTGCCGGCCCCACGAACAGGTAGGCATGCGACGGTGCGGGCACCGCGGCCTGCAGGTCACCGACGGCGCGATCCTGACCGACCACGTCCACCCACAGGTCCACGTCGACGCTCATGGGGCCGAACGATGGCAGGAATGGGGCGGGGGGACGGGCGGCTGGTTGTTGGCGGCGGCCGGCCGGTGCTCGACTGCCGGCCAACGACCACCACGCTGCGTGACCGTTCGGCCCGATTCCTCGATCGACGACTCACCTGGAGGCAATACCTTGGCGAATCGCCAAGGTATTGCCTCCAGGTCAGAGGTGAACGAGGAATCGGGCCACGCTGAGTGACAGAGGCGACTCGAGTGCCCCCGACGACTCGTGGCGCGACCCCACGCCCCCGTGGTGGCGTCGGTTTCGGTCCTCATCCCAGGCGGGCCTGGACGGCGGCGAGGACGAGGGTGAAGACGTCGTCCATCGAGCCGGAGCCGTCGACCACCGCCCAGCCGGCCGGGTCCTCGGCCGCCAAGGACCGGTAACCGTCAGCCACCCGTTGGTGGAAGCCGTCGCCGACGGCCTCGAGGCGGTCCCGGTCGGTGCCCATGCGCTCGGCGGCGACCGCTTCGGGCACATCGATCAGGATGGTCAGGTCAGGGCGCAGGCCGCCCGTGCCCCAGTCGTTGACGAGGGCCACTTCGGCCACCGGCAGGCCCCGGCCGTGGCCCTGGTAGGCCAGCGACGAGGCGACGTAGCGGTCACACACGACGTCCCGGCCCGCGGCCAGGGCCGGACGGATGACCTGGGCGACGTGGTCGGCCCGGGCGGCGGCGATGAGCAGGACCTCGGCCCGGAAGTCCAGCTCCCCGGTGGCCGGGTCCAGCACGATGTCCCGGAGACGCTCCCCCGCCGGGGTGCCACCGGGCTCCCGGGTCAGCCGCGCGTCGAGGTGGTCGGCCAGGCGCTGGGCCTGGGTGGACTTGCCGCAGCCCTCCCCACCCTCGAAGGCGATGAACCGCCCGCCGCTCTGCTCATGGCTCGTCGCCTGCTGGCTCTCTGCCTGTTGGCTCTTCGCCTGACGGCTCTCAGCCTGCTGACTCTTCGCCTGACGGCTCATCGCGGGGCAGGCCTAGTCGGCCCGCGGACCGGCTCCGCCGATCACGGTCAGTCGCTCGACTCGGCCGCAGCCGGCTTCTTCGCCGCGGGCTTCTTCTTCGCGGCGGGCTTCTTCTTGGCCGCCGCCTTCTTCTTGGCGGCGGGCTTCTTCTTGGGCGGGGCCTTCAGCCGGCGCTCGGCCAACAGCTCGGCCGCCCGCTCCGGGGTGATCGTCTCGACCGAGTCGCCCTTGCGCAGCGACGCGTTGCTCTCACCGTCGGTGACGTAGGGGCCGAAGCGGCCGTCCTTGAGGACCATCGGCGCGCCGGTGGCCGGATCGTCACCCAGCTCCTTCAGCGGGGGCTTGGCCGCGGCCCGACCCCGGGTCTTGGGCTGGGCCAGGAGCGCCAGGCACTCCGCCAGCGTGATGGTGAAGATCTGGTCCTCATCCGCCAGCGACCGGGTGTCCTTGTCCTTCTTCAGGTACGGGCCGTAGCGCCCGTTCTGGACCGTGATCTCGACGCCGTCGGTCGGGTCGGCCCCCACGGTACGGGGCAGCGACAGCAGCAGCAGCGCTTCGTCGAGGGTGAGGGTGTTGATCGTCATGGTGGCGAAGAGCGAGCCGGTCTTGGGCTTGCCCTCGACCTCCTCGGTCTCGGGGTCGCCGAGCTGGACGTAGGCGCCGAAGCGGCCGGCCTTGGCCAGCACCGACAGGCCGGTCGCCGGGTCCACGCCGACGACGCGGTCTTCCTTCGGCGCGTTCAGCAGCTCGATCGCACGCTCGGGGGTCAGCTCGTCCGGCGCGAGGTCCTCGGGGATGGACGCGGTGTCCTCGCCCCGCTGCAGGTACGGGCCGTAGCGGCCGGGGCGGGCGACGATCGCCACACCGTCGAGGTCGGCCCCGATGGGGATGGTGTTGATGGCCCGGGCGTCGATGTCGGCCAGGTTGACCGCCACCATCTCCTGCAGGCCCTTGGCCTGACCGTCCTTGGCCCCGTTGCCGTCCTTGCCGCCCTCACCGAAGTAGAAGCGACTGAGCCACGGGATCTGTTCGGCGGTGCCGCTGGCGATCTCGTCGAGCTCGTCCTCCATCCGGGCGGTGAAGGCGTAGTCCACGAGGTCGGCGAAGTGCTCCTCGAGGAGCGTGATCACCGCGAAGGCGGTGAAGGACGGCACGAGCGCCGACCCCTTCTTCCACACGTAGCCCCGGTCGACGATCGTGCCGATGATCGAGGCGTAGGTCGACGGGCGACCGACGCCCAGCTCCTCCATGCGCCGCACGAGGGACGCCTCGGTGAAGCGGGCCGGCGGCTGGGTCTCGTGGCCCTTGGCCTCGATGCTGCGCACCGCCACCACGTCGCCCTCGGCCATGTCGGGCAGGATCCGCTCCTGGTCCTCGAGGTCGCCCTCGGGATCGTCGGAGCCCTCGACGTAGGCCCGCAGGAAGCCGGGGTGGTGGATGGTCTTGCCGGTGGCGGAGAACTCGGCGTCGCGGGTGTCGGACGCCGTGGCCCCCAGGCGGACCTGGACCGACTGGCCCCGGGCGTCGGTCATCTGCGAGGCGACGGTGCGGCGCCAGACCAGCTCGTAGAGGCGGAGCTCGTCGGCCTGCAGCTCGCCCTGGACCTCCTCGGGGAGGCGGAAGCGGTCACCAGCCGGGCGGATGGCCTCGTGGGCCTCCTGGGCGTTCTTGACCTTGCGGGTGTACTGCCGGGGGGCGTCGGGCAGGTAGTCCTTCCCGAACTTCTCCAGGATCTGGGCGCGGGCGGCGGACACCGCGGTCTCCGACAGCGTCGTGCTGTCGGTCCGCATGTAGGTGATGTAGCCGTTCTCGTAGAGGCGCTGGGCCACGGCCATGGTCCGGGCCGAGCCGAAGCGCAGCTTGCGCCCCGCCTCCTGCTGGAGGGTCGAGGTCATGAACGGCGGGTACGGCTTGCGGGTGTACGGCTTGGACTCGACCGACCGCACGGCGACGGGGGCACCGTCCAGGGCATCGACCAGACCGCGGGCGCCGGCCTCGTCGAGGAGGGCCACGTTGCCCTGCAGGGTGCCGTTCTCGTCGAAGTCCTTGCCGGTGGCGACTCGGGCCCCGTCGACGGCGACGAGGGTGGCACCGAAGTCGGTCTGGGGCGTGCCGTCACCCCGTTCCGGCACGGAGCCGGCCGCGAACACCGCGTCCAGATCCCAGTAGGCGGCGACGGTGAAGCGCATGCGGGCCCGCTCCCGCTCGACCACGATCCGCGTGGCGACGCTCTGGACCCGGCCGGCGGACAGGCCGGACTGGATCTTCTTCCAGAGGACGGGGCTGACCTCGTAGCCGTAGAGGCGGTCGAGGATGCGGCGGGCCTCCTGGGCGTCGACCAGGCGGCGGTCGATCTCCCGGGGCTCGTCGATGGCCCGCTGGATGGCCTCGGGGGTGATCTCGTGGAAGACCATCCGGCGCACCGGCATCCCCGCCGGCGGGTTCAGCACCTCGAGCAGGTGCCAGGCGATGGCCTCCCCCTCGCGATCCTCATCGGTCGCGAGATAGAGCTCGCTGGCCGCCTTCATCTTCTTGCGCAGGTTGGCGACGACGTCCTTCTTGCCCTTGTTCACCACGTACAGCGGCTTGAAGTCGTTGTCGGTGTCGACCCCGAGGCGGGCCCAGGACTCGCCCTTGTAGGCGGCGGGCACGTCGGCCGCGTTCTGGGGCAGGTCCCGGATGTGGCCGACCGAGGAGTCGACCTCGTAGTCCGAGCCGAGATAGCCGGCGATGGTCTTCGCCTTCGCGGGGCTCTCGACGATCACCAGAGGGTTGGCCACGGCGCGCAGGGTAGGGGTCAGCGCGCCCCGATTGTCAACCACTCCCCTGCGAGGTCAGCGGGAGTGGATGCCGCCGCCGTCGACGATGTAGGCCTGCCCGCTGACCTGTCGGGCCTTGTCCGAGGCCAGCCAGACGACCGCCTCGGCGATGTCCTCGGGCTCGAGCAGGTCCCCGGTCGGGACCGCCGACGCCATCATCTTCCGCAGGCCCTCGTCGTCGCCGATGAAGCCCCGGATCATGGGGGTGTCGGTCGGGCCGGGGAGCACGGCGTTGACCCGGATGCCTGCGCCGGCGTACTCGGCGGCGGCCGTGCGGGTGAGCCCGAGGACCCCGTGCTTGGCCGCCACGTAGTGGGGCAGGCCGGCGAAGCCGACCACCCCGGCCCCCGAGGACGTGTTGACGATCGCGCCGCCCCCGCCCCGCTGGACCATGTGGGCCAGTTCGTGCTTGAGGCAGAGGAACACGCTGGTGAGGTTGACGGCGATCATCCGGTCCCAGTCGTCCTTGGCCAGGTCGTGGAAGCTGGTCATGGCGCCGGTGATGCCGGCGTTGTTGAACGCCGTGTCCAGCCGGCCGTGGTCGTTCACGATCCCTGCGATCAGGTCGGCGACCGCCGACTCGTCGGTCAGGTCCACGTCGACCCAGGCCGACTCGGCCCCGGCGGCCCGCACGGCCGCCACGGTCTCGTTCGCGTCCTTCACGTCGGCGATGACCACCACCCGGGCCCCGTCCCGGGCGAACAGGCGGGCCGCCGCCGCGCCGATCCCCCCGGCCCCGCCCGTCACCAGCACCACCGCGTCCTCGACCATCGTCGGGACCCTACGGCGCTAGCTGTCCTCCAGCCGCCCGTCGGTGATGTGCACCACGCGGTCGGCGTAGTGGGTCATCCGCTCGTCGTGGGTGACGATCACCGCCGCCGTCCCGCGGCCCTTGACCTCGTCGGTGATGAGCTGCATCACCTGCTCGCCCAAGCGGGTGTCCAGCGCGGAGGTGGGCTCGTCGATGAGCACCAGTTCGGGCTCGTTCATCAGCGCCCGGCCGATGGCCACCCGTTGGCGCTCCCCCCCGGAGAGCGCATCGGGGAGGTGACCCCTGCGCTCACCCAGCCCCAGCTCCTCGAGGAGCCGGTCGGCCCGGGCCCGCGAGGAGGCCCGGTCCGAGCCGCTCAGCTCCGCCACGACCAGGAGGTTCTCCCGGGCCGTCAGGAACGGCACGAGGTTCACCGCCTGGAACACGAACCCCACCCGCCGGCGACGGAACTCGGTCAGCGCCTTCGCCGAGTACTCGCCCAGGGACTCACCGCCGACCACGACCGAGCCGGACGTCGGCGCCAACAGGCCACCGGACACCGAAAGCAGGGTGCTCTTGCCCGACCCGGACGGACCGATGAGCGCGACCATCTCGTCCCGGCCGACGGTCAGGGTGGCGTGGTCGAGCGCGGCCACCTCCTCGCCGCCGCTGCGGTACACCTTGCGGACGTCCACCAGCTCCAAGGCGGGCATCGGTTCTCCTCCGGGGGTCGGGTCAGCTGATGGCATCGGCGGGGTCCACCTTGATCACGCGGCGCAACGACACGGCACTGCCGAGCACGGAGGCGACCAGCACCCCGGCCACGACCTGTACCGCCCGCTCGCCCTCGAACTGCACGGGCACACCCAGCGGGACCGCCAGGCTCAACAGGTAGGTGAGGAGACCGCCGACGGCGAGGGCGACACCGGCGACCACCACCGCCTGGATCACCACCCCCGCCAGCAGTTGGCGGGACGAGGCCCCGACGGCCTTGAGCACGGCGTAGAGCGCAGAGCGTTCGAGGGTCACGAGGGCGAAGAACAGCGCCACGACGACGCCCACCACGAAGAAGGTGGTGTTGATGATCGCCGAGAGCGTGCTGCCCTGCTCCTTGACCCCGGGCAGGGCCAGAACGGCGTCCGCCCGCGTCGCCGTCTCGGTGGCGCCGGTGGCCTCGTCGACGGCGGCGGCCACCGTCTCGGGGTCCGCGCCGGCCTCGACGCTCACGGCCAACCCCTGGAAGGTGCCGTCGGGC
>Ga0105044_10016308_pt1 | contig 10025 bp, 7 predicted proteins | sample MAT01_FD_78092 | JGI IMG/M metagenome (GOLD analysis project Ga0105044, IMG submission 78092) | Freshwater microbial communities from Lake Fryxell liftoff mats and glacier meltwater in Antarctica - MAT-01 | ecosystem: Environmental > Aquatic > Freshwater > Ice > Liftoff microbial mat | place...
AAGAGGTATGGACCTAACGGCTGACTTCATTTTTTCAAATCCTAATAATATTCCTGGTACAAATGGAACAATAAGACTTGTCGATAATCAGAAAGAAGTAATCGATTTGATTGGCTGGGGAACTGGTGTAGCAGAAGGGACCAGTAAGCCGTCTTTAACGGCAGGAAAAACTTTCAATAGAAAAACTGATCAAGATGGTAATTTATTAGATACCGATAACAATTTAAATGATTTTGAAGTTTTAGACCAACCGGGCATTTTGTATAATGGAGAAATCTATGAGGTTGAAGTAATTATTGACGTTTGTCCAAATATTGAAAACACGCAGTTAACTATTCCATCGGGCTTTATGATTGATGATTCCGGAGATTGTTATGAAGATATCTGTCCGAATATTGACGATTTGCAAATAATTATTCCTAGTGGCTACGAAATGAAACCCGGGTCATTTAATTGCACATTAATACCGCTAGAAGACGCAATTCTGTTGATCACTGAACTAGTTGCAAACGCTCCATCGACAGATACCGGCCAAGAATACATCGAAATATATAATCCGTTAAATAGAACAGTTAATTTGAGTGGCTACAAGCTCCAGGTTGGGCCTAACTTTACTAAAGAATTCATATTCGCAAACTCAGATTTTCTGGCCGGTCAGTACAAAGTTTTCAGTGATTCCGAAACCTCCATAGTATTGCCGAATACTACAGGCGTGCAGTTGAGGCTTATTGCCCCAGCCGGAAATACAGTAAGTGAAACAGATGTTTATAGTGACGCAGGTGATGATGTATCTTGGGCTTTGGTGGAGGATCAATGGATTTATACAAATCAAATTACACCGGGTGCTACTAATAAGCCGTATCTAGAACCGGCGCGGGCAGAAGTGGTTGGTGTAACAACCGTTTTGGCGCCTTGTCCAGACGGTAAATATCGCAATCCTGAAACAAATCGCTGTAGAGCTATCGAGACAGCTGTGTCGCAACTGGCTGCTTGTAATGAAGACGAATACCGCAACCCGGAAACCAACCGTTGCCGAAAAGCCTCAGCTGTATCAATACTGGTTGCCTGTGGAACAGGCAAAGTGCGCAACCCAGAGACTAAAAGGTGTAGAAGTATAGCCCAAGCCAACACCTTAACTGATTGTACAGAAGGAAAAGTAAGAAATCCTGAGACAAATAGGTGTCGTAAAATAAGCGTACTTGGGACTTCAACTGATTCATTACCAACCGTGACCGACGTGGCTGTAGAGTCAACTACGGGTCAGATAAACTGGGCCGTTATTGTCGGTGTACTAGCAGGGACATTTGCATATATCGTATATGAATGGCGAAGCGAGCTGTCCCAGTTCTATGGGCGTATACGAGCAAAACTAGTACAATAGGCTAGTGAGAACTCAAGAGATACAACTGATAGTGAATCAGGATGCCGGCAAAGTTCCGGCCAAAATGAAGCTACTAACTAAACTTGCAAAAGAAAACGGTTTGCGACTAAAGATGTGTGATGGTCCTGATTTGGACAGCACTATTCGTGATGCTCTAAAAAACAGAAAACTGAAACGAATAATAATTGGTGGCGGCGATGGTTCCGTTAGTCTTGTGGCTAGTCTAGTGCGCCGGAAAAAGCCAGACATCGAAATTGCAATTTTGCCACTAGGAACTGCAAATTATTATGCTCGGTCTCTGGGTGTTACACGTAGCTTGACACAGGCGTTCGACGTAGCGCTGGGAGGATATACTGAGCAAAGGCATTTGTGTAGTGCAAATAAGAAAGATTTTCTAATCGGAGTAAACGTAGGTGCGACTTCGCAAATGTTTTCTGAGGTTACGGACGAAGACAAAAAACGCTACGGGAAGTTGGCTTATTTCAGTGGCTTGGCAAAAGTACTTTTCCGTTCCTCGGCGCCAGATATAGAAGTTAGGGCCAACGGCAAAAAATATTTCTACACAAGTACAGAACTAGTCGTTTTGAACCAGTACATGCCTGATTCAATCCACATGACACCAAAAGTTTCAGGCGCAGAACCATATTTTGAAATCATCACGTATGGTCTTGGCAATAATAGCCTTTCACCGTTATTTGCGGTCGTTATTTTTGCTTTGAGTTTGGGCAGGAACCAAAAATATTTGAAACGTATCAGGGCTACAAAAGCAGAAATAAGAAGCCGTAAAAAACAACCCGTAGCAATCGACGGTGACAATATTGAAAGATTACCACTAAAGATTGAATTAATAAAAAAACCAGTAACTTTCGTCAGCGCGAACTAATACCAACCTGGTGTACTTCTTGCATAAATATACAAAGCCCCTATAATTACTTTAGAAGATGACAGAGTTAAAAGTTACATTACAAGAAAAGCGTGCGTTAGCGATTGCAACTATGATTGCGATTGTGTTTGGCTCTTATTTTCTAAGCTCGTTTTTTACGCTAGTAGTTCTTGCCGGAATTCTTGCATATCTATTTAGTCCACTATATTCAAGATTATCAAAAAGAATGAACCCATCGTCGGCTTCTGTCGTTGTATTACTGATAAGTATTTTGTCTGTCGTAGGTCCGCTAATTCTTATTATTATTTTTGCTGGTGTGCAAGTTAGCAATAATATAAATTCACTTGCAAACTCTTTGAATGGTTCTAGTCTAACTGACATGGGAACAAGGGTAATTGATTTTGTTAACCAGTTTCTAGATTCCATACCGTTTGTTAACTATACGGTCACAGAACAATCACTAATTGACGGTGTAAAAAGTATCTCGCAGACAGTCGGCTCTTATTTACTGGACGTTGCTAGTAGTATTGCTTCAAGTATTTTTGGGTTTATAACAGCAAGTATAATTTATATATACGTTTTCATATCGCTACTTCGCAATGGCAGAACACTGATTACCGTGTTCCGTAAGCTTAATCCGCTAGGTGAAGAGATATCTAATTTATATCTAGACAAAATTGGAGCTATGGTTCGAGGCACCGTACAAGGGCAATTCATTATCGCCGTTGTGCAAGGATTTATTGGCGCGTTAACGTTTGCCCTGCTAGGCTACCCAGAATATTTCTTTATTTTGTTTGTAGTTTTTTCAGTCTTATCGGTTATTCCTCTCGGTGCTGGAATCGTCGCTATACCACTTGCAGTTGTCATGGCGCTGTTTGGACAAGTTTGGCAAGGAATTGTGATTATACTTCAGCACGTTTTAATAAATTCAAATATTGATAATATTCTTCGACCGATTCTTGTACCGAAAAAGGCAAGACTTGATGCAGCTTTGATGCTTCTGTCTGTGTTTGCGGGGATTAGATTATTCGGTTTCCTAGGGATTGTTATTGGGCCAACTATCATGATAATCATCGTTACAACAATCAGGGTTTATCTGGATGTGTTTGAAGATTACGGTAATAGTTTTGATGCAACTGAAAAACAACGTAAATCTAAATTGTGGTTTTTGGCCAGAAAACGAAAAGCCTAAATCAATACCGGTATTTGTCAACGTCATCCATTAGCAGTATAGTTATCCTTGATGATTTGAATAGCTAGTAAGTTTATACAAAGGGGTGTGAATTATGGAAGAGAACAAACAACAAACAACAGAAATTCTAGAAGATTCTGTTCCTGGACAAAATATCGAACCGGTATCCGCCAATCCAGCCCCGGTCTCAACGATAAAGAGTCCTTCGAGTAATAAAAAATGGCTGTTCATATTCCTTGCCTTTTTACTGCTTAGTACAGTTGGAGTCGGCGCTTGGTTTTTATTCATGAAAGATAAACCAACCGAAAACAAAAGCAATCAGATAAGTGGTATTACTAATTTCAAAGAGTGTGTTGCAGCTGGCTATCCAATCATGGAAAGCTTCCCAGAACAATGTCGTGTTCCGGGTGGTCAGACATTCGTGAATGCGACTAAAGAAGATGTTAAACCTAAAGCTGAAGAAGTAGCTGATACTAAACCAAAATGCTCAGCAAATGAAACATTATTTGCGGATAAAAGTTTTGGTGCGGCATTTTGTTATCCTTCGGAATGGGGAACAGCTTCTGTTATGGACGCAAAAATTGACACAAGTGACACGGGCTACCGTGAAGCAGTTAGATTTTCTGCTAATACCAAATTTATTGTAGGCGGTGTTAGTGAAGACTGGACAACAACCATAGGTCGGGGTGTAGGATGTCAGGAACCCAGCAATTCTGTTCCATCGCCTGATAGTTACGACACGGAATGGCACGATGTAATAGGCACAGGAGCAGATATTGAATTCGCAACTCGTGGAATAAATCCTGCGTTAGCTACAGGAAGTAGCTATGATATAAACGAGACTGTTTCTAGTATTTTGGATTCTGGAGTTTGTGTACAGGGACACACAGTTATTAATGGATCGAGGTATCTAGTCTTATCTGCTGCGTACTATATAGATTTTTCTGCACCGTTAGGTATAACGACACCAAAAGCACATATCGATAGCCCAAATACGCTGTTTACACTAGTAGAAAGATTACAATTAGAAAAACTACTTTCGTCAGCAGTAAAATATTAAGCTGTTCATTTTTCGTTGTTATTCGTTAGTATTTGCTTGGACAAACTGGGCAATACAACAAGTTTACCAAGAGTGAGATTATAGCTGAAATATTCAAAGAAGCTCCTTGGCCGATACATTCGGTATATGTAACGACAAATTTGGCATTTTCTGGATGGTCAATATCGCTGGGCACAAATAGCATTTGTATATGACAACGCTAGTGTTCTAAACTATTAGTATGAAACCACCTTTCACACTAGAACGTTTTATAGAGTTATATCCAAGAACTACACCGGTAAGATTTGGGGAACTAGACTTAACTCTAGGACAGGCACTTGATATTCAAACACTTGGTTGCCCAGTAGCTCCAGATAAAAGGAATGAGATAAATAATATAGCATATCTAGCCGCTAAGCTTGTGGCTGCAGGCACTCTGCGCCCCCCCGATTATAATCTTTTAGACTTAGTACAAAAGTCGGAAAGCTAAAGCGTGGAGGGGGTGGGTCAATTTACCACAGTAGTAGATATTGGGCCAGAGGTTTTGCAACCGGTCAACCTACTCCAAATTTATGGTAATAGAGTAGTTACTCTTTTTGGTTTCACTGGTACATTTGACGAGTTAGCCCCCATGTGCGGAAGAAATCTTGCTGACCCATCAATGCAAGATGCTGTAAATACATTTATTGTGAAGGCGGCTAATGAATCTGGCATGGAGATTAACCCCGAGCATGAGGAAATGTTTGCCCGTGTAGTAGAAGAAACAGGAGCTGAACGTAAATTTGTTGTAGCGGTCGAGCCAAAAACGAAGAGTATAGAACCTAAAACAGAAAGGTCTTCTGTGGACCAAAAAGTGGGAGTAACTGATTTATCTGCGACCAAAAAAAATGAAGCTAAAGAACAAAATATTCACAACAGGGCGGTCGACACTGCCCGCGTTCAAAAGACCTCTCAAATTTCTGCTGCCATTATTGAAGCAACCAGGAAACGTCAAAATCAGGATTATTATGTAGTCGAACCATACAGTAAAAGCATCAACACGGAAGAAAAATTAGTAGTAATCAAGCCAGTAAAAACCCCGGATAAGCAATTTACGACTGTAATCCAAAACGAGCAACAAATTGTAGTAATGGCACCAGTAAAAACCCCGATTGAGTATCTAGCATCTAAACGTCCAGTCCCAGTAAATGATATAAAAGGAGAAAATCCAAAATTACCAAGTTCGTCTACTGTGAATGAAGTAATTGATATATCAAAAAAGAAAGTCGTCACTGATTCTGTATGTCAGGCTAACGACTCATTAGAAGATGAAGACTATATCAAAAACACTGATGATGAATTTCAATTTGAAGATTCTGCGCGAAGTACAGATCAAGAACTCAGCATTATAGAAGTAGGATCAGAGGATATCGTCCGCCAAGAAGAATTCGATAGAGTTTTTGATCAAATGGTTGAGCAAGCAGATTTTTCTGAAAATTCAGAAGAAAGTAGTCATGAAGTAATTTCATCAAGCGCCGAATCGTGGGGCGAGTTGCTATTTGAATCTCCTGAGTTAATGTTTGACGATTTTGTATTTGGTCTAGAAAGTTTTGCAGAGAAAATAGCTGCTTTGGATATTTCAAATTATGAAACGTCCGCCAATCATGATTCCGATTGTGATAATCACGCAGCAATAGAATCTCAGGTATCGCCAATATTTCAGCTTGTTGCCGAGCGACTTCTTTCTGCAGACGACAAACAAAATGCAATGGAAAAAGTGCAAAAGATTGTCGGTGCTATCCACGGCATAAGAATACTCGAGCAAAGAGTAGCAGACCCTTCCCAAATAGAATTTGCAAAAGAAAAGTTGTTAGAGTTTTCTGCCGAGCTTTTCCTGCAACTAGGAATCGACTATGACATAGAAATGGTTGAATTATTCGCCTGGACACTTTTGCGGCCAGAATATATTCCTTTGCTGACCAAATCTAAAAATTATGAAGAACTGGGCACGAATGAATCAAAGCAAGAACCAAACCAATATTTTGACCCGTCGTTTCCTTCTGATAGAAATCCGAGACATTACATCCTTGGTGGTCTTGCTGTTCTATACACAAACATTATTAGCGATTTGCGTGTTCCAGCATTAAATTAATTCAGCTTTTGGAACGGTGTATGCAGCCAGCCCAGCAACAAGGACGGCGCATTCCTTCTAATAGTTCTGTTATTGTCCGTTCGATATGATTATCTCTAGTCTCTTGTTTTTTTGTTGTGATGGTCCAGCAAATCCACTCGTTTCGCGCTATTGGCGTCAAATCCTCCCACCGCTCTAACGCTGATTCGTCAGACATCAAGGCCTTTTGCAGGTCTTCTGGGATGTCATGCACCACACCAGTGGAGAGTTGTTTCATAGTCATGGATATATTCTACCCCTCGTTCGTATAAGAATAAAAGTCTTAAACTGTCGTTTTCATGTATTATAGCCTTAAGGATTATTCAAACAGACAAAATGTTCAAAAAGCTTGTCCATCTTTCTAGACTTCATATCAATCACCTAGACACTATAGGTAGCTCATCAATCCCTACGCATAATAAGGCAAAGGTGAGCGTAAGCAGCTCAACTACAGAAATTAGAACTTTTGTAGTTGCTCTACTACTTATGACGTTGCTAACCCTATTCTTATGGCGTTATGGTTTTTTTAGTAATCTACGTTCCGAAGACGACACGTTTAATAGCTATCGCAAACTTTCATTTATGCTTGTACTGCAAAGCATATATTATGCAGGCGCAGTAACTGCCCTTGTGGTCAAAAACTTATTTTTTAGAAAAATAGGCATAGTAAATGATTTCCTCATAGTGGCTGTAATAGTTGTTATTACTACTCCTTTATCTTTGATTTACTCATTCCAGCCATACTTTCTTTTGCTTGTAGTGACTACCAGCATCACCTTGTTATTAGTAGGCAAAAGTTTTTTTAAATCATATTCTTATGCAGGTATAAATTTTTACTTAGCAAGCTGCCTAGCAATGGTTGTTGGTTTACTATGGGGATTCAATTTCTTTATTGAAATGCCAGCAAGTGGCCTAACCAAGTTGTTAATTCTAGGTGGCTCTCCACTTCTACTTATTACGCTGCCTTCGGGATTACTGCACTTATTTGAGTTATACGATATTGTTTGTCGAGACCACTGGAAAAGACCAAGGCATCCATTCCCAGAGAACTGGCATCACTATAGCCCTTTTGTGTCAATCCACGTGCCCACATATAGCGAGCCACCAGATTTAGTAATCGCAACCCTAGATAAACTGGCGTCGGTAGACTACGAAAATTTTGAAGTTATAGTTATCGACAATAATACAAAAGATCAAAGTTTGTGGCTACCCGTAAAGCAACATTGTGATTCCTTAGGCCATAAGTTCCGCTTTATGCATGTCGACAACCTACAAGGTGCAAAGGCAGGTGCCCTTAACTATATTCATAAATATATCGATACACGTTCAGAAATAGTTGCAGTAATAGATGCTGATTATCAAGTAGACAAGCTATTTCTCAAGTCGCTTGTGGGCTACTTCCAAAACCCAAAAGTTGGTTTTGTGCAGACTCCTCATGACTACAGAGAATGGCAGAATAATTTATTTTTGACCATGTGCTACTGGGAATACAAATTATTCTTTCACTCAACGATGATAAGCCTCAATGAAAGAGATGCCGGAATCACAGTTGGTACTATGTGCCTCGTCCGCAAAGAAGCGCTAGAAAAGGCCGGTGGCTGGTCAGAGTGGTGCGTAACAGAAGATTCAGAGCTAGCTATACGAATTCATGACGTGGGCTATACCTCTGTCTACGTAGGCAAGACATATGGCAAGGGGCTTATACCGGATAGTTTCGAGGGGTACAAAAAACAACGTTACCGCTGGACTGCTGGACCAGTGCAAGAGTTTCGTCATTACTACCGACATTTTATTGGAATCACAAAAGCAGAGTCTAGGTTTAGTTTTACGCAAAGAATATATCACCTGAACCATGGCCTTACCAATACATTAATGGCCTTAAATATACCGATGATAGTCTTAGGTGTTGCCGTTATCGCCTCGATGGTTATTCATAAAGAGATAATTGAGGTTCCACTAGAACTATGGATAACCGCTACGATTACCCTTTTTTCAGCTCCTTTGCTGACGTTCATGTTATACCGTGTAACAATACGTGCTAAGTTTTCGGATATATTGGCACAAGCTGTTGCCACGCAAGCGCTTTCTCACGTTATTGGGCTTGCATCAATTCGAACTGCTATAACCGGTAACGCCCAGTGGGAGCGAACAAACAAGTTCAAATCTATACAATCGTATCGACAAGCCCTCATTTCTACCAAGGAAGAGATAACCATCGGGCTTTCGTTATTTATTTTTGCAGTAGCTTCCTACTCTATTTTTCCATATAGAGGCTTGGCAATGATGTTTATGATTGGAATAGTGTACTTTTCTCTCAGCTATCTTGCAGCGCCATTCATGGCGATTATTGGTGTTTGGTCTTTTAAGCACGAGTAAATATGCGCTTAATTATGTTTTTGACTCAAGTAATAAGTAGTGAAAATATGAAACTCAAAGTTTGATTTAAGGTTGTTGGTTCAATACTGCTTGCAAACTTTTTAATGCTGGTTTGGGATTATAAAATTTGTCCCATAATAGGCTATCACCTAGCATAACTGGATAGCGGTCTGAAAGGGCAGTAGACCCGTAAAGATCCGTAATCCCCCAAATACCATAAGAAGTACACGTAGGCTCGCTCAGGCAAACTTCTAGAACTTTTGCGTATTGCGATGCTTGAAATGCTGGATCATCTCCTAGTACATCAATTTCTGAAATTCTGGACTCAATACCAAGTGTGGCTAATGTTTGAATATGTTGTTTTAAAACATCAGGGTTAATATCGTCCGCCGGTGAATGATACACATGGGATTCAAAACCGACACCGTCAATAGGCACACCCCTGGCCTGGAGTCGCTTTACAAGACTTAAGAATGCGTCCCAGCGCTCACCATCTTTTTCGAGACCAAACTCGTTTAGATATAGTTTTGCGTCTTTGTCTGCTGCCCTTGCTGCTTTGTGTGCGATATCAATGTATTCTTCACCCATAACATCAAGCCACATATGCTTTCTAAGTCCCGGACGTCCGTTCTTGTAGTCTATTGCATCTTCTGACATCGGTTCATTAACAACATCCCATTGGGCGACGCTGCCTTTATAGCGACTGACTATTGTTGTTATGTGGTCTATCATGACTTGTTTTCGTTCACTTTCAGGAGTTTTTTGCATCCACTCTGGATTTGCTTTACCCATGACTAATGAATGTCCATGAACAATCATTTGATTATTTTGTGCGGCTTCAACTAAGCTGTCGGTGTCATTAAATAGGTAGAGATCTTTTAGTGGATGAATAACTTGAGGCTTAAAGCTATTTTCTGGTGTCATCATACTAAACTGACTTAGTGCAATTTCGTTGTATTTCCTATCTGTAAATAAAGGAATAACAGATATCGCAACTCCGATTGG
>Ga0105044_10016309_pt1 | contig 10025 bp, 7 predicted proteins | sample MAT01_FD_78092 | JGI IMG/M metagenome (GOLD analysis project Ga0105044, IMG submission 78092) | Freshwater microbial communities from Lake Fryxell liftoff mats and glacier meltwater in Antarctica - MAT-01 | ecosystem: Environmental > Aquatic > Freshwater > Ice > Liftoff microbial mat | place...
AGTTGGGGCGCGTCCGCGTAGGCGACCGACGGCAGTTCTTCCTTCAACTCCGGCACCGTCAGCACGCGCGGCCGTTGCGCGCCGCCGAGGTAGACCCGCGAGCCATGGGGTGAGAAGGTGCCGATGTGACCGAGGCCGAGTTTGTGGAATTTCGCCACTCCCTTGCCGGTGGCCACGTCCCACAGCCGCACGTTGAACCGCCAGTCCGTCGTGAGCAACCGCTTGCCATCCGGACTGAACGCGAAGCCGAACACTCCGCCGAGCTTGCCGAAGACCTGCTCCTCGCGGTTGGCCTCGACCGGGATGGTCGGCTCCAGGGCCGTCGCCTTCTTCAAGAAGGCGTAATCCCACACGAACACCTTGTGCGGCGCGTCGCTGCCGCGCGGCTTGTTCCGGTCGGCCGCCGCCAGTGTCTTCCCGTCCGGGCTGAACGCCAGCAGGTCCACGGTCTCCGCGATACTGTCCAGGACGAGCAGTTCCTTCTCCTCCTTCGGGTCGATGACGCGGACGGTGCCGTCCTTTCCGCCGACCGCCAGCCGCTTGCCGTCGGGCGAGATGGCGACGCTCTTCGGCACGAACTCGCCGAGGCTGATTGCCGCCATGCACTTCCAGTCCGCCGTGGTTCGCACGCGGACGATGGCACGGCGGCGTAACTTGAGATCGTCGAAATCTCCCTTCCCCGCGTCTTCCTCCCACTCGATGCCGGCGCAGACCTTCGCGTCCGGCGTCAGGGTGAACGACTCGGCCGAAAACGCGGCGAGTTCCAGTTTCTTCACGGCGTCCCAGACGCGCACGTTGCCGTAGACGGTCGTGGAGTACAGCCGCCTGGAGTCGGGCGTGAACCGAAGCCAGTTCACGCCGTCGAAATCGCCGTACAGCTTGCCGTCTTCCTGACCGGTCTTGGCGTCAAACAGGGTGATGACCCGCGTGCCGCCGCAGGCGAGGAGTTTGCCGTCGGGCGCGAGCGCGGCCGCGCCCCACGCCACCGGCGCGAAGAACCGCCGGTCGCCGACCAGCTCCTTCGGCTTGCGGGCGTCCATCTCCGGGATCGGCTGCGGTTCGGGGAACTTCCCGTCGTGCAGGCCCTTGTAGCTGGCGGGGTACGAGTACGGCGAGTGGGGGACGGTGGCGTCGCGGGGCGTCGGCTTCAGGTCGATCCGCCCTTCCGGGAGAATGTTCACCTGATCCGCGGCGACGGCTGGAACCGCCAGTAAGAGAAGTGCGACGAGGGAGCGCATGGCCGACCTCCGGGAGCGGGATCACGGTCCCAGCATACCGGACGGCAGGACCGAAAGGGGAGGTCGGTTGTAACAAGTGGTTGGCGAGGTGCGACGGGTAATGTGGGAAGGTCTCGCCCGGCCGGCGACTCTCGACCGTTCCACCTCCGAACGATTCTGTTCTACATTTCGCCGACGCCCGATTTCTGCGCGGACACCCCGACCATGTTCCGGAAGCTGCTGTGGCGGCCCGAAGTGGCCTTCTTCCTGCTCTGCTTCGCGGCCGTGTCCGCCCGGTTCCGCGACCGCGCGTTCAACGACCCCGGCGCGCTGTGGCACGTCAAGGTCGGCGAGCGCATCCTGTCCGACGGGTTCATGCACACCGATCCGTTCACGTTCACGTTCGCGGATCGCCCGTGGATTCCGCAGCAGTGGGGCGGCGAGGTGGCGATGGCGGCGGCGCACGCCGTCGGCGGGTTCGACGGCCTGCTCCTCGGCTTTTCCGTCTTCGTGGCGACGCTGTTAACCTGGCTGTTCTCCCGCGCCGTCCGCGACGGGATGCACCCACTCCTGGCCGGCGTCGTCATCGGCGGGGCGGCGGTCGTGTCGGCGTTCCACTTCTACGCCCGCCCGCACATGGCCACTCTGGCCGGCATGGCGATCACGATGGCCGTCGTCGTGGACTACTCGCGCGGCCGGGCTGGGCCGTGGCATCTGTTCGCGCTGATCCCGCTGTTCGCGATTTGGACTAACGTTCACGGCGGAGTGCTGGGCGGAACGGTGACGCTGGGGATGGCGGTGTTGATCTGGCTTTTGACTCCCCTTCCCGCTGGGGCAGTGGGGCCAGGGAGGAGAAGGCATCGCGTCCAGCGATTTTGGGTTGCCGTGGTCCTCGCCTGTGCCCTAACCCCGTTCGTTAACCCGTTCGGCATGGAGATGATCCGCACCTGGCAGAAGATCGTCGGCTCGCCGGCGATGGCGGAATTGGTCAGCGAACACCAACCGCTCAGCCTGGAACACACCGCCGGGCAGGTGGTCGTCGGGTTCGCCGCGTTCTACGCCTTCGTCCTGGCCGGGGTAAATCCGAGGAACTGGCGGCTGGTGTGGCTGCTGCCGGCGGTCTGGTTCCTGCTCACGCTCAAGGGGATTCGCCAGGGGCCGCTGTTCGCGGTGACGGCGGCGGTGGTGATCGCCGACGCGTGGTCGTCCACGAGGTGGTACGCGCTCGTCAAGAAGCACGGCGACACGTTGGCGACCGAACCGAGCGAAACGCCGCGCGGCTGGGGCTGGCTGGCGATGCCGGCGGCGCTGCTGTTGATCGGTGTGGGCATCCAGACGAACGGGGCGAACGCCCCGTTCGTCGGCCGCGGCTGGGCCACCCTGGACAAGCGGGCGTGGCCGGTGGAGTTGACCGAACCGCTGCAACGCTACGCCGCGAGCGTGCCGTCCGGCACCCGCATCTTCAACGACGCCAACTTCGGCGGGTTCGTGCTGTATCACGCGCCGTCGTTGAAAATTTTCATGGACGACCGTTTCGAGTTGTACGGCGACGTGTGGATTCGGGAGTACGTCGAAGTGATGTACAACCACCCGGGGCGGTTCGACGACTGGGCCACGGAGTACGGGTTCGAGGTGGCGATTCTGGCGGCGGAGTTGGAGCCGACCGCGCTGGAGAAGTACCTGTCCACTTCGCCGATGTGGGAGGAATTCGCGCGGTGCGAGCGCGGCGTGTTGTTCCGCCGCGTGACAAGCCGTTGACTCGCACCCGCCGCGGGCGACAATCACACCATGAGCGATACCCCCGTCCGCCGCCCGTGGCCCGTCCGCGCGTATCTCCTACTGGCCGTCGTGCTGTCGGTGACAGCGTTCGCCGCGTACCACTATTTCCGCCCGACTCCGCCCGCGCCACCGCTCGCGCCTAGGTCGTCCGAACCGCCCCTCGACCCGTGGGCGCTGCACCCCAGCCCGTTCCGCAACACGGACCTTGGCGTGAAGTACCTCGGCGATGCCGCCTGTGCCGCCTGCCACCCGACCATTGATCGCTCCTATCACCAGCACCCGATGGGGCGTTCGGCCAGCCTGAACGTGGCGGACGGGGTGGAAAAGCCGAACGGCAAGACCTCGTTCCCGGTGGCGGTGGGACCGTACCGTCTGACGGCCGCAGGCGGTACACACCGCTTGACTTGCCTCGACTGCCCGACGCTGCCGGCTTATGAGCCGGCGGTCAGCCTCGCCATCGGCTCGGGGCAACGCGGCCGGTCGTATCTGACGACGGATCGCGGCGCGGTGTGGCAATCGCCGCTGAGTTGGTACACCGAGCGGGCGCAGTGGGACGTGTCGCCGGGGATCCGGCTGGATATCGGCGGGCGACGGGCGGTGCAGGCGGAATGCCTGTTCTGCCACGTCAACCGCACTGACCCAAAACCGCGCGCAGTGAATCGGTTCAAGGAGGTGGTCGTCGGCCATGCGGCCCTCGGCTGCGAGCGGTGCCACGGCCCGGGGGAGCTGCACGCGGCCGAGCGGTTGAACGGGTTGGCGGCGGGGAAGCCGGACGACTCCATCGTCAACCCGAAGCACCTGCCGCACCGCCTCCAGACGGATGTCTGTCGGCAGTGCCACCTGTTGGGCGAACAGCGGGTGGCCCGCTGAGGCCGAACCCTGTTCGAGTACCGGCCCGGCCTGCCGCTGGAGCAGTTCGTCAGCGTCTTCGTGGCGGCATCGGACGGCCCGACGCAGGGCAAATCGGTCGGCCAGTTCGAGCAGATGGAACGGAGCAAGTGCCACGCGGGCGGGACGATGACCTGCACCAGTTGCCACGACCCGCACGCCGCGCCCGCCGCCGACCGGAAAGCCGAGTTCTACCGGGCGAAGTGCCAGACCTGCCACGAGCGGAACGGCTGCACTGAGCGGGAACCGATTCGGGCGGCGGTAGCGAACGACTGTGTCCGCTGCCACATGCCGAAGGCGGAAAGTACCAGCATTGCACACGCGGCCGTCACCAACCACGCCATCCCGCGCCGACCCCCGACGGAAAAACCGGCGAGTAATCCGGCAGGCGTCGAGGCGCTGAAGGCGTACTACGCCCCCAGCTCGCTCTCACCGCCGGAACCCGAACGAGAGCGCGACCTCGGCATCGCACTGGCGGCGCTCCTGGGCAAATTGCCTCCGCGCGGCCCGGCGGCAACGTCCACGGCGACGACCGCGCTGGCGAAGCTCCAAGTGGCCGTCGCCCGTTGGCCGGATGACGAACCGGCATGGCTCGCGGTGGCTGGGGTCCACGGAACGCGGGACGAACACAAATCGCGTGCGGTCGCGGCGCGCCAAGCGGTGCGGATCGCGCCGCACTCGGAACACGCCTGGGCCGGCGCGATGGCCGCCGAATATGCGTCCGGCGAGTATGCCGCCGCCGTGGCCGCCGCCGAGAAACTAGTGGCGATGAACCCCTCCGCCACCGAGTACCAGTTCGGCCGGGCATCCGCGCTGATCGGGTTGAAGCGGTGGGCGGACGCCGAGAGGTCGTGCCGGGACGGGCTGGCCATTCACCCGCTGCTAGCGGAAGGGCGAATCCTCCTGGCGGCCGCGCTTCGCGGACAGAACAAGCACACCCAAGCCCGCGCGGAGGCGGAGGCCGGGTTCGCCCTGGCCACCGACCCGGCCACCCAGGACGCCCTGCGGAAGTGGCTTGAGCGTCAGCGGTGACGGAACTTATTCCCAGTTGTCTTCCCACTTGTCGCCGAACGACGCCTTCAGCCGGTCCAGGTACGCTTGCGTCTTCACCTTCGCCATCCAGACGGTTTCGCCGTCCCCGCCCTTGATGACCGCGCCCTCGGCCACGCCGTACTTCCTCATCCGCACGTCCTCCGTTAACTTGCCGCTGAACTTGCCCCGGTACAGGACACGGGGCACGGGTAGGGTGCCGAACAACTCGACGAATCGTTCCGGGCCGAGGAACCCGTGGCCGTCGAGCCATACGTCAAACAGGACCAGTCGCATTTCGTCACCCGGCTGGTGCGCGCCGGTGAACGAGTCGGTGCCAAGGAACTCGGTGTATGCGACCGCTCGCCCGCCGGGGGCAACTACGGCCAACAGTTCCGCGAGCGAGTCGGCCAGCGTCTCGGCGAGCACGTCCGGGGCGGCGGCTTGCGGGGCGTGCTTCGCACGGAAGTCGCCGATGCCTTCCGCCGTCCACAGGTAGCCGCCACTGCGAAGGCCGAAGCCCGTCCATCGCCCGGCCGTCCACTCCCAGAATAAGTTGGTGCCGTCGAGCTTCGCGAACGCCACGCACGGACCGAGTTGGGCACCCGCCGGGCCGGGCATTTTCGGGTAGCGGAGCATGTCACACCTCTGGAACCTAACATACCCTCGCCACCCGGACACATGCTCCCCGATCGAGGTTCCCGCGAAAATGGACCTGCTCCCCGCCATTCGCACCGGGTTCGCCGGCATCGACGCCGACCCGGTCCTCAAGGATAAAGCCCTCGCCAACCTGGAAACGTGGCTGACCCACGCCGACTACGCCGCGTACAAGCCGCAAATCGAGTGGCTGATCGGGCAGGCGAAGTGGTCGGCGCTGCTCGACTCCTTCTATCAGATCATGCCGTTCGGCACGGGCGGTCGGCGCGGGGCGGTCGGCATCGGGCCGAACCGCATGAACCTGTGGACTCTGGGCGCGAGCGTGCAAGGGCACTGCGAGTATCTGAAGCAGCGATTCCCCGGCAAGGCGGACTTGAAGGTCGTCCTCGCCTACGACGTGCGGCAGTTCTTCGATAAGCGCGGCAACTACGCCCCTGCCCTGCCAAACCCGGTGCTGGGCCTGACTAGCCGGAACTTCTGCGAGTTCGCGGCAAGCGTGTACGCGGCCAACGGCATTCATTCGCACATCCTGCCGCCGGACACCAAGCGATACGTCAGCACGCCCGAACTCAGCTTCAGCGTCCGCCACCTGTCGGCCCAGGGCGGGCTGAACATGACCGCCAGCCACAACCCGCCGGACGACAACGGCAGCAAGTTTTACGACGAGCGCGGCGCGCAGCCGGTGCCGCCGGAAGACCAGTTGATGAGCGAACTCGTGGACCGCGTGACGGACATCCGCACACTTCCGTGGACCGACGCGGTGAAGTCCGGGAAGGTGCATTTCCTCGACGACGCCCCGCACCGCGCGTACATCGACCTGTGCAAGAAGACCGCGCTCGTCCCGCCGCCGAAGCAGGGCGAACTGACGGTCGTGTACACGCCGCTGCACGGCGTCGGGCAGGGGTGCGCCGGTGAAACGCTGGAGGCCGCCGGGTACAAGTTGACGCTGGTGAAGGAACAGGCCGAGCCGAACGGCCAGTTCCCGAACGTGACGAAGACGCCGAACCCGGAAGTCCGCGAGTGCCTGGACCGCGCCGAGAGGCTGGCGAACGAGATCACCGCCGATGTCGTCATCGCCACCGACCCCGACGCGGATCGGATCGGCGGGATGGCGCGCGGCGCGGACGGCATGCGGTTCCTCACCGGTCAGGAAATCGCCACGCTCCTCACCTATTTCAAGCTGTCGCGGTTGGCCGCGCAAGGCGACCTGCCAGCCTCGCCCATCGTCATCACCACCGAAGTGACGACGGGGCAAATCACCCGCATCGGCCGGCACTTCGGCGCGCAGGTGGTGAACGACCTGCTCGTCGGGTTCAAGTATCACGCGGACGTGCTGTGGCAGTTGGAAAGCACCGGCCAGTTCGGGGACGTGAAAGGCACGCCTGCGGACTTCGTCATCGCCACCGAGGAGAGCCACGGCATCCTCGCCACCGCTGCCTTGCGGGACAAGGACTCCGCTTGTGCGGCGCTGCTGCTGGCCGAACTCGCCCTGCACATGAAGCGGCAGAAGCGGACCATCCCGGACCTGCTCGACGACCTGAGCCGGCAGTTCGGCTACTACCGCAACGAGCTGTTAAACCTCGTCATGACCGGTCTAGAGGGGAAGCAGGACATGGCGAAGATGCTGGACGCGCTACGGAACAACCCGCCGAAGCAGATCGGCGGGCTCGCCGTGGCGTCGGTCGAAGACTTGTGGAACGAGGACGGCAAGATGGGGCCGTTCAAAGGCGACACCGACAAGGCGGCGCGGAACTTCCTCATCTTCCGGATGTACGACGACGGCATCGAGGCGAAGGTCTGCCTGCGGCCGAGCGGCACCGAGCCGAAGGCGAAGGCGTACCTGGAAGTGAGTTCGCAACCGATGAAGGCCGGCATGCCGGACGCCGACTGGCAGGCCGCCTGCGCGAAGATCGACGCCCAAGTGCAAGCCGTGGCGACCGACTTCCTGGCGGTTGCCCTCGGCACCGTCGGCCAAACCCCGCCACCCGGCGGAGACAAGTTGAGCCGGTGAATGGTCTTGCGAGTCGTGGCCGCGAGGGAGCGGCATCTTCGATTTCAGATGCCGCTCCCTCGCGGCCACGACTCGCAGGAACAACCGCCATGCCCACCTTCACCGTCCGCACCCGCGCCCGCTCCGAGTTCCTCGACATCACCGCCCAGGTGAAGGAAAACCTCCGCGCGTCGGGCATGCGGAACGGCGTCTGCGTCGTCTACTGCCCGCACACCACGGCGGCGGTGACGATCCAGGAGAATGCCGACCCGGATGTCGTTCACGACCTCCTCCTGTGGCTGAACCGGCACATCCCGAAAGACCAGCCCGGCTTCCGCCACGCCGAGGGCAACTCCGACTCGCACCTCAAAGCCGCGCTGATCGGTCCCAGCATCATGGTGCCGATTGAGGACGGGCAACTGGCGTTCGGAACGTGGCAGGGAATCTACTTCTGCGAGTTCGACGGGCCGAGAACTCGCTCCGTTCGCGTTCAGTTCCTGACCGGGGCTGCCGATCTTGTCGGATAACGCCTCTCCCGTTCGCGGGTCGTCCCGCATTCCGCCCGCTCCGCTGATTGACACTGGCCGGCAAACGGGAATAACGGCGGGGGACGAGTTTTTCCGCCCGACCGGAATCGGCCATGACGCTCATCTGTCCGGACGTTCTCGCCGAAGCTCGCGGGCTGTCGCCCGGCGCGAGCGGCTTTCTGCTCTTCGTCGGCTTCCTTCTGTGGGCCTTCGGCTGGCGGTGGCACCGCTTCTGGGTCGTGTTCGCCATCACCTTGACGGCCGGGCTGCTCGGCATCTCGGCCGGCCGAACGGCCGGGTCGCAGGTGCTGGTGGTCGGGCTACTGCTGGCGGTGGCAGCCGGGATGCTGGCGCTGGAACTGGCGAAAATCCTGGCGTTCATCACCGGCGGGGTGGTCGCCTGGGTGGCCGCCGAGTCGGCGTTCCCGCAGGCTCAAGAACTGTGGGCGATCTTCCTGTGCGGCGGGCTGCTCGGCGTGGCGCTGTATCGAGTCTGGACGATGGTCGCCACCAGCGTCGTCGGCATCCTGCTCTGTTGGCACTCGCTGTTCGTCATGGCGGAGACGTTCGCCGGCATCGACGGGCCGAAGCTGGCCGCCGAGAACGCCATCGCTCTGAACAGCGCGGTGATCGCGGCGTCGCTGGTCGGGGTGCTGGTGCAGTCTCGCACCGGCCGTGAGGACGGGGAAGAGAAGCCGGACGGGGACGGCCACGACGACCACGCGGAACCGAAGAAGCCGGCCAAGCACTGACGGCTCGACCGGCTTCGACCCGACATCCGTCACGCTTTCTGCGTATCACTTCGCCAGTTCTGCGGCGGCACCGACACTGCCACGGCGATGATCACCAGGTGGAACGCCCACACCCCGACGCACATCGTCGCCAGCAGGTTGCTAAAGCCGTAGGCGTGCAGTCCGACCCCCAACTGGTTCGTGCCGAACCAGCTCCACGTCGTGATCATGTTGCCGACCAGCGACAGGATCGCCGTACCCCGGTTCCGAACCAGTCCGCACCAGCGGGCGTGCAGGATGAGGACGTTCCAGACGACGATCATGACGGCCCCGTTCTCCTTCGGATCCCAGCCCCAGAATCGGCCCCAAGACTGGTCCGCCCAAATCCCGCCGAGGACGGTGCCGACGAAGCTGAACAGCGTCGCCATGCAGATGACACCGTACAGCGCCTGACCGATCACCTTGCCCAGCGGTTGCGACTTTCTGTCCGGGTCGCCGGTCGGGTTGAACGTGGCATTCAACCGGGGGGTGAACAGGCCGAGGACGATGTACACCAGCCCGATGACGCCGGCGATGTACGTCGCCGCATAGCCGAACGTCACGGTGGTGACGTGGGTGGCCAGCCAGAAGTTCGTGTCCAACACTGCCCGCATCATTTCCAGCGTGTCACCGGCCGCGATCTGGTGGCCGATGATGCACGTCCCCAGGCCGAGGCTGGCCGCGACCAGATTGCCCAGGCCGATGGGGAAAATGCGCTCGATCAGCAGGCAAACGGCCGCCGCCACCCAGCCGATGAACACGGCCGACGAGTACAGGTTGGTGACGAACACCAGCGGCCGGTCCATCAGGTACATGCGGGCCAGCAGCGAGAACGTGTGGGCGAGGAACGTCACCAAGATGAGCCAGAAAGTGGCACGGCGGAATGCCTGCGAGGTCGCCGGAGCGGCCGCCGCCAGCACCCAGCCGATCAGGCTCAGCGCCAGGGCGACGCCGTACAAGATGGAGGCGTGGTAGTACGGGGCGAATTTGTTCAAGAACAATTCCAGTTTGACGCCGGTCTGGTCACCGCTCGTCACGCCGGACATCACCCGCTCCCGGTAATCGTCGACCGCCGTCTGGAATCGAACCGCGTCGCCCGAGCGGTAGGCCGCCAGCACAGCCACCCACGCGCCGGCATCCGCGTCGCGGGCGCGGGTGGCGGCCAGCC
>Ga0105044_10016311_pt1 | contig 10025 bp, 9 predicted proteins | sample MAT01_FD_78092 | JGI IMG/M metagenome (GOLD analysis project Ga0105044, IMG submission 78092) | Freshwater microbial communities from Lake Fryxell liftoff mats and glacier meltwater in Antarctica - MAT-01 | ecosystem: Environmental > Aquatic > Freshwater > Ice > Liftoff microbial mat | place...
CTCTCGAATCATTACTACTACTGACTCGTCTGTCTTATCACTCTTTAATTGTTAATGTGCTGCACTGCGCTGCAAGCCAACCATCGGCTTGTTATCGAGCGGGGAGGCATTCTAGCATACTCCACCACCCCTTGTCAAATCCGAAAACCAAGTTGCTACACTCACTTTTCGACATTTGTGCGCCTTTCGCCAAGCTTGTCCAGCGTCGAGCACAAGCGAGGATTCTACCAAACTTCATCCTCACTGTCAAATCGTTTACCCGCTGTTTACACAGCGTTTTCTCGATTTGCCCGTCCCCGCCAACAACTTTCTGTCCCGGGCACAAGCGAATATTTTACCAGAGCATCTCTGCGCTGTCAAATTGCGATTATTACAGATACAATTTGAATTCTCTGCATAATCCCAAAGACAATATGTCCGGTGCAATCAGCGACTTTTCAGTATACATAATCTGGCCGCGTTTGTCAAATTAGTGTCGCATTATTTTGCCAGGCATATGCCTACTCAATCACCAAAAGAATCTCATTTTGCTCGACACGCTGCCCTTGCGTGACAACCACATTGCGTACAGTTCCGGCGCGCAACGAACGGATCTCGTTCTCCATTTTCATCGCTTCTAAAATCACCAGCGGTTGACCGTCGACAATTTCATCACCAATCTGCACCAGGACACTGACTACTAGGCCAGGAATTGGGGCACGAACCGGCAGTTCACCATGGGGCAGGGCAGGTGCTTTGCGCCCAGTATTGAGGCGGCGCGTGCGTTCATCTTCGACTTGCACTTGAAATTGGTCGCTGCGAAAAGTAATCGTGTACTCAGAGCGATCGGGATGCACGAGCATTTCGTAGCTGCGCCCACCAAAGAGCACGCTATAGAGCTCGGGTGCGCCACATTGGGAAAGATCGACAGTGATCTCTTCCCCATTAAGCGTCACCTTATCGCGATTAATTTCAATTTCATACTCATTGGAGCCAATGCGTGCGTAATATTTCACCAGCGTCCTCCTAGGGCACGAATGCGACCAGCATTTTTCCACTGACTCGACGTGCTCTTACCATCGCGGGCCTGACCAATATGCACAGCTTGCCGTCCTTCCTCATGGGCGATCAGCGCGGCGACCACCGCCACAATCTGCTCATGCTCCGAGGCGTTGGCAGTCGAACGGGTCATCTGGCGGCGGCTGATAAAGCCAGTATCAAAAGTACCCCAGATAAATTCGGTACTGTCCATGATCTCTTGATGAAATGGAATGGATGTTTTAATGCCACCAATGCGATATTCATTCAATGCCCGCCGCATACGCAAAATCGCCTCGGCGCGACTTTCGCCCCAAGCAATCAATTTTGCGACCATTGGATCATAATACAAACTGATCTCACAGCCGCGATAGAGCGCACTTTCCACACGCACACCAGGGCCAGTTGGCTCTTTGAGATAAGTAACAGTGCCAGTACTAGGTAGAAAATTATTGAATGGATCTTCTGCCGTAATACGACACTCAATCGCCCAACCTTTGGCGACAATGTCTTCCTGACGATAGCGCATCCGGCGGCCAGCCGCAATCGAAATCTGCTCTTTCACAATGTCAACGCCTGTCACAAATTCGGTGACGGGATGTTCTACCTGTAGGCGTGTATTCATTTCCAGGAAATAGTACTTATTGTCTTTGCTATCGAAGAGAAACTCAATCGTACCAGCGTTGACATAGTTGACAGATTCAGCCGCCGCCACGGCAATGCGACCCATTTCCTGGCGCATATCTTCACTGATCGCCACACTGGGGGCTTCTTCAATGAGCTTCTGATGACGGCGCTGAATGCTACACTCGCGTTCGCCCAGATGAATCGTATTGCCATGCCGATCGGCGATAATTTGAATCTCAATATGGCGCGCGTTGGTGATCAATTTTTCAAGATACACTTCGCCATTGCCAAAGGCATTTTGCGCTTCGCGCCGTGCTGCGGCCAGCGAACTTGCAAACTCAGCCGGATCCTGTACCGCACGCATACCCTTGCCACCCCCACCGGCACTAGCTTTGATCATTAAGGGGAAGCCAATTTGCTGGGCCGCGGCCAGCAGATCGTCGTCGCTCAGGCCTTTGGCCGAACCTGGTACGAGGGGCACGTTGCGCTTGGCCACAGTCTCGCGCGCCGTCGATTTATCGCCCATTTTCTCGATCGCGTCTGGGCTCGGTCCAATAAAAGTAATCCCCGCATCGCCACAGGCTGCCGCAAACGCGGCATTCTCCGATAAAAATCCATAGCCTGGGTGGATCGCGTCTACCTCTGCCTTGCGCGCAATATCAATAATTTTGTCGATGCACAAATAGCTCTCACGGCTAGGGGCTGGCCCTAGCAGATAGGCTTCATCCGCATAGCGGACATGAAGCGCGGTACGGTCGGCTTCGGAAAAGACGGCAACCGTAGGAATGCCCCGCTCTTCGCAAGCCCGAATAATACGCACTGCAATTTCACCGCGATTGGCAACCAAGACTTTTCTAAACATACGCTTCCTCAGGAATGGACAAACCAGTATACGACTTTACCCTGATTTGTCTATAGTACGACAACGTTAAATTTCATCACCTGCTGCGCTGAATGAATTCAGAGCCTAATATAGCAAACGTGTTTAAACACGTTTCCCGTCGCAGGTATTGAATTCATTCAACACGAATTTAACGTTGTCTATAGGTAGATCACAGGCCATCAGCAATGTAAAAATCCGGCAACAAAGCCAGATCAATAAGTACCCGCGACACGCAACGCCATTGCCCACAATCGCACTGCAAAGACTAGTAGATCCCGGCGTAAATAAGGCACCCTACGTTTACATCATGTACAGGCGTAAACGCGCCTTATTAACCGCCGTGGTATCTACGCCCAACTGTACTAGACGCGATTGCGATGAAGACGGCATTCGATCACCACATGGTCATAGTGGTAGGGTGAAGGCATCAGCACATCGCTCTCATGCCATTGACCAAACACGGCATCACCAGGGGTCAGCGACAGCCGTCGAAAATTCCAAATTGTCACATCAATCGACTGCCCAATCGCGGTGTGAAAGTCATCCTCTAGCAAGCCATGAATCCGGCTAATCCCCGTGAGAAAGCGTGTTTCCCAGGTGCCAAATGGGAGACGACCACTTTCATCGGCGGCGCAAGTGACACGTAACGGAATCTCACCACATTGGACGAGCAGTGTCGCCCGCTCTTCGCCCTCATCCTTTTCAATTTCAGCAGCTTGGATTTGCCCGCTAAAAGCATAGGTAGCCGGCGCAATGCGCACAAAGCGTTCGGGCAGTGGTTCTTTCTGCACAACAAACCAACTGTTGGCGGCTGGATCGGGCAACAGAATATCGCTCTCTAATGTAACTGTCAGCGGTTCGCCCTGTTTCATGGCGGCAAACCCACTCAGTTTGTGCTGAAAGGCTGGCAATTCAAATTCTAATTCCATAAATGTTATGAATCCCCAAGCAGGTAACAAGTAACAGGCAGCAAGTAGGGTTCGCTTGTTCCCTGTTACTTGTTACCTGCTACCTGTTACAACGGAATATTGCCGTGTTTTTTGGCGGGCAAGCTGCCGCGTTTATTCTGTAACATTTCCAACGCGTTGATCAACCGGGGCCGCGTTTCGTGCGGCTCGATGATGTTATCAATAAAACCAGCCGAGGCCGCCACATAGGGATTGGCAAAACGTTCGCGATATTCCTTCACCAGCTCGGCTTTGCGTGCCACCGGATCAGCAGCCGATTGAATTTCGCGACGAAAGATCACATTGACAGCACCCTCTGGCCCCATCACGGCAATTTCGGCACTGGGCCAGGCCAGCACCAAGTCCGCACCAATATGGCGCGGATTCATGACACAGTAGGCACCACCATACGCCTTGCGCACAATCACGGTAATCTTGGGCACAGTCGCCTCGGAGAAAGCGTAGAGCAATTTGGCCCCATGGCGAATAATCCCGCCATGTTCCTGATTCACACCGGGCATAAAGCCAGGCACATCTTCCAGAACAATCAGGGGAATATTAAAGGCATCACAGAAGCGGACAAAGCGCGCCGATTTCTGGCTAGCTTCCACATCCAACACACCAGCCAACACCGCCGGCTGTTGCGCCACGATCCCCACCGAGCGGCTGCCCAAATGGGCAAAGCCGACCAGAATGTTCATAGCCCAGTGTTCATGCACCTCGAAGAATTGCCCATCATCGACAATATGGCGAATGACCGTTTTCATGTCATAGGGCCGGTTCGCATTATCGGGGACAATGCTGTCCAACTCCAGATCCTGGCGCAAGGGATCGTCTTGGTTGGGCCGTGTTGGCGCATCATCCATGTTGTTGTTGGGCAGATAGTTCATCAAGTTCTGCGCAATAAAGATGGCGTCGGCCTCATTTTCCGCGGCATAGTGCGCCACGCCCGATTTGCTGGCATGGACCGATGCGCCGCCCAGTTCCTCAAAAGTAACTTCTTCTTGGGTCACGGTCTTGACAACATCGGGGCCAGTCACAAACATCTGGCTCGTATCTTTGACCATGATCACAAAGTCTGTCAAAGCCGGGCTATAGACCGCGCCACCGGCACAGGGCCCCATAATAATACTGATCTGTGGCACCACACCCGAGGCCATGACGTTGCGATAGAAGATTTCGGCATAGCCAGCCAATCCATGCACGCCTTCTTGGATACGCGCACCGCCAGAATCATTCAGCCCGATGACCGGCGCGCCGTTTTTCATGGCCATATCCATGATCTTGCAAATCTTCATGGCGTGGGTCCAGCTGACGGTGCCGCCAAAGACCGTAAAATCTTGGGAATAGATGTAAACCAAGCGCCCGTCAATGGTCCCATAGCCCGTGACCACCCCATCGCCGGGGATTTTCTGCTCGCCTAGGCCGAAATCGTTGGAATTGTGGGTGATAAAGACATCAATTTCCCGAAAACTATTTTTATCGAGCAAGAGATCAATACGTTCGCGTGCGGTCATCTTGCCGCGAGCATGCTGCCGGGCAATCCGCTCTGTGCCACCACCGGCGCGGGCAGCGGCCTTGCGTGCATACAGCTCCTGAATTTTGGGGTCTTTCGATTGTTCGCTCAACGAAGCCCTGCTTTCTCATTCATACGTTCAAGAGGATAGAAGAATAGATCAGCCCTAGCGGCTATCTATTAATCATTTTGATTGATGGGCATGTAGCCACCGTCCACGGTGCGGCCCGATATTTGGGGTCTCGCCCGTGCGGCTGAGCCACCAGTAGAGCGCGCTCAGCCCCAATGTAACGGCCATTGTGCTCCATTGCATGACCGGCAATGGAATAAATTGCAGTGGCAAACTCGGATAATACCCCAGCCCATAGTCCATAAAATCGCTGAGCGCAAACCAGCCCAAGCTCACCAATACGGCCGCCCAGTTGGGGCGAAAATAGGTCAAAAGAAATAGACCCTGCGCACACAGGCCAATATGGGTAAGCGTCATAAAAACGCTATCAAACGAAAAATCGGGCGCACCATAGGCCAACGCCGTGTTACGCCAGTAAACCAGCCAAGCCGTAATCGTCCAAATGCCATACTTGATCTGACCAAAGGCAAAGAAACCCAGCAGCCACGCGGGTGCTTGCCGAAAAAAGAGCGCACCAATGATCAGAAACCAACTCCAGACGCCGACCATCGCGCCTTGACTGCGCCATGCCAATGAGGCACTCGGCAGATAGGTCGATAGCCACAGTAAAGTCGAAATGCTGGCCACCACCGCTAAATAACGCTGTCCCTTGGCTTGGTCGGCATCTGTCCAAAACCATTTGGCCGTGACCATCAACATGCCCAAACCGCCCAACAATCCAAACAGCGGGCAATCGGGAATAAACGGCCATGCCCACAGGGGTGTACCTGGCGTGGACATTACATCGCCATACCAATAGAGCAGCCCACCAAAGTAGGCGACAATATCGATCACCACAATGAGTGTCAGGATGGGGGCAGTTGCCGCCAATGTTTGCAGTCGCCCAATCTGAATTGAGAGCCAGTTCATTCGATCAAATCTCACATCTGTTCCGCGCCTTGGGCACGGCTACGCGTTAAAGGACGAATTGGCACGCCGCCCACAGTGGCCCCTGGCGCTACATCTTTATTGACCAAAGACATGGCACTCACCACGGCCCCGTCACCAATGACGACCCCAGGCAAAATTGTACAATTGGCCCCAATCGTCACATGTGAGCCAATCCACACCGGACCGGTACGCCACTCATGCAAGAGATATTCATGGGCAAGTATGGTCGTATTATAGCCGACAATTGTATTATCACCCACACCGATCAATTCTGGAAAGAATAAATCGGGGGTGACATGCCAGGCAAAGCTTACATGCTGGCCAATTTGCATACCAATCCGCCGGTAGAGCCAGCGCTTGAAAGCAAGGCTCGGCACATGCCGCGCGAGCATAATCACAAACCCATTGCGCAGCGCCTTGCCTACAGATACCGTCTGATGCCAGAGCACGAGACTGTTGCGCGCATCGGGTGCGGGGGTAATCGTCAGCCGCGATTGACGGCTCGTCGCCGTACCTTCATCTTCAACAGGCATCATCGTGCGTTCAACATTATCCACTCAATAGGGTGATGAGCAAGGCGGTTACCGCGCCGAGCAAGGTGCAAACGCCCAGAAAAAGCAGCGAGATCACAATCAAGCCACAGCTAAAGGCAATGTTGCCCATGGCCGCACGCGAACCGCTAAGAATGGAAAGGCCAGCCCCGGTAATCCCCAAAGCAAGGCTGGCACAAAAGGTAGCAATCCCCGCGCTCAATTCAATGCCAAGATCCAATAGACGATAGGTGATATAGAGCGCAATAATACCGCCAGCAATCGCGCTGGCAGCACTGAGCAAGATAATTGGCAACGAGGGACCGGCGTCACCATCGTCGACCTCCGCCATCACATCATCTGTGAGTTCATCGAGATCCAAAGGCCCTTCATTGCTCTGTGTATCAAACATGTCTGGAGAAGAGGCACTATAGGCCAATACAACGTTCCATCTTGCGCAGCATCACATAGGTTGGGTGGCATAACATCAATTGCACAAATTTACGCATCCCTTTATCGCTTACCTAACAAAATTGATCGATGGCGGGGAGCCTGTTTGGATTGTGTAGGACTACACAACCCAGTTGACAGTAATCAGCATTGTACCTTATCGATCTAGAGAGGACAAGCGGGGCAGTAGGATATTCAAGCGTTTCCAATGCGGAGTAGAATCTTGCCAAATTGCTGATTCTCCATCATCCGTGTGATGGCCGCCGGAAATTCAGCCATGGCATAGACCGTATCCACGATTGGATTTAACTTTCCTTGGAAGACAAGCCCCATCACCTGCCAATAGTCGGCCTGCGATCCCATCGTGCTGCCGATAATGCGCAGATGTTTGCCAAAGAGTAGATTGACGGGGACAGCCGCATCATAACCGGATGTGCCGCCAACTGTGACCAAGCGTCCGCCAACGCGCAACGCGCGCAGACTGCTAGGGAAAGTTGCGGCACCCACGTTATCCACCACCATATCGACACCAACCCGATTGGTCGCCGTATAGACCGCCTTGGACCAATTTGCATCGCGGCTGCGATCATGCACCCAATCGGCATGGCTGCCCAACGCCAACTGCGCTTTTTCGGCTGTGCTGGCAATCATATAAACCTCGGCACCCACCAGCTTGGCAATTTGCAGCGCCGCCGTATTGACACCACCACCGGCCCCCACGATCAACACGCGCTCGCCAGCGCGCAAGTTACCCGCGACCACCAGGCTATGCCAAGCCGTTACATAGACCAAAGACGCAGCGGCGGCCTGTTGCATGTTATAGCCATCGGGAATCGCGACCAAGTTGCGCGCCGGCATCGCCACGTATTCGGCACAGGCCCCGCGCGCATGTTCACCCAATATGCCACCCTGTTCACAGCGTTGCTGCTCTCCGCGCACACAGGCGCGACAATGACCACACCACAGCAACGGATTCGCCGTTACCCGTTGCCCAATCGACCACCCCCGCACAGCCTCGCCCACTTCGGCAATTTCGCCACTAAAATCGCCGCAAGGAACATGTGGAAAGGCCAGGTGCAAGCCTTTCCAACCGAGGCGCACCCAATTGTCCAGCCGATTCAGGGCCGCATAGTGGACGCGTACCAGGACTTCGTCGGGCTTGATGATTGGCATGGGCATATCATCGATCAACTGATATGCGTCAAAAGAGGGGCTGTGTTCAGAAAAGGCGACGGCACGCATGGAAAATCCTTTCTCTTCTATTTTTTTCTGATGGAAGCGACTGGGTATGGGCGGAGAAAGACAAGAGCGTTAGGGTTTGGGGAACCCTAACGCTCTACAGGACAAGCTACACAGACCAATGGTGGCGGCTAGGGCGCAGAAGACCAGCGTAGTTTGGCATCGGCAAGCGTGGTCGTCAACGTTTGCTCACCTACGGTTATAGTCACGGGGAGCGGATTTGCTCCCGACTGCCGCTGGATCTGCAATGTATAATTTTCGGGTGTTATATAGGCCGGCAGTCGATAGCGAAATGTGACCGTATGCTGCTGGCCTACAGGCAACACAAAGTAGCCAGCAAAATATTGTGTTTGATTTTCACCGCGCTGGGTGACAACGGAATCGGCCTCAACTCCGTCAACGCTCTCTAGTATGCTGCCGGCTGGCGTGTAAAGGCGCACATAGTCATAGTAACAGCGCTCGATCAAGAAATTATAGTTTTCGCCATAGGCTGGCGTATTGGTACAAGTATAGTTGGGAAGCGTAATTGGATGTGTATAGGTGATCACAGCCGTAGCCAGCGCTGGGGCCGTGGGTCCATCGGGCCAGGTCACAGCATACGCCAGGCTACGTTGTAACACGGCGTCGACCTTATTAAAGCCCATATTGGTATCCACCAACCCCACAAAGTCGGCATCCGGGGCAGGGCGGAGTGCGCCATCCCAGCCGAACAGGCCCAGTTGCTGTGCCAAGGCAGGTTGGGCAACCCAAATCTGAATCGACCGTTGGCGCAGCGCCTTCTGAACACTCCATGCCAGCTTGCCATAGTTGACATTGCCACTTTGGACACGTTCGCGCGCGGCTTGGGCAAGCACAGCGACAAAATCCTTGCGTTGCCCCCACCATTCGCCCAGTCCACTCGCCTGGATAGTCACCTCGGTACCAATCGGTTTTTCCCAGAATTGTAGCACCTGTTCCACAAAATTTTCGCCGGTGATCGGCATGGGCGCGCCGGGGATCTCCAACGGACCAATCGCATCGACCAACAGTGTGGCGGCCTGCAAATCTAACGTAATGACACCAGCCAGGGGCGTGCCAGTCTGCTGCGTATAAAAGCCCTGGATCAATTTGGCAGTCGTCGGGAAATCGGGCGACCAATTGGCGTCGCGCAACAGTAATAGTTGGATATTCATATACTGTTGCATGGGCTTGGGCGCAGCGGGATATTCCAGATCCGCTTGAAAAAACGTATAGCTATCGGTGAAATCAAGTTCGCGGATACTACCGTTTTCCAGGGTGAGCTTGCCGATAGCCGAGATGAAGCCCCCCGTTGCGCGCAACTCCTGGTTATTTTGCACCAATATCAGATAGCTACGTGCGCCATCCATGCCCAGCAGATCGGAAAGCGATATTTTTGCCTGCTGCCAGAGTACTTGCCCAAGCGGCAACAATGGATCCAGTTGGGCCGCAGGAGCCGCCAACGTTGAGCGCGAGGTAAAAGTAATCAGAGCGAACACGACGCACCCGATGACAGTAGCCTGCCAACAACGAATGCGCAAACGAGGATTATGCCATAGGATCATAAGCTTGCAATCACCAGAACAAATAGCTGCGTTGAAAATCGGTAAGGAAGGATGTTCATGGAACCCAGGTTCTATACTCATACATAAAACCCTTAAAAGTCATAGATACGCTCTCGTGCATTACCGGGCTTATTGGGTTGACTTTTAAATGGTTTGTCCATCAGTATGCCCCTCTACCGCGCAACACGACAGCA
>Ga0105044_10016314_pt1 | contig 10024 bp, 8 predicted proteins | sample MAT01_FD_78092 | JGI IMG/M metagenome (GOLD analysis project Ga0105044, IMG submission 78092) | Freshwater microbial communities from Lake Fryxell liftoff mats and glacier meltwater in Antarctica - MAT-01 | ecosystem: Environmental > Aquatic > Freshwater > Ice > Liftoff microbial mat | place...
CAGCTCCATGATCACGTGCCCCACCTCCGGCTGCTGCATGTAGCGCCCGCGACCAACCTCGCGCTCCTCGCCATTGACGTTGATCGTCGCCGCGTCGATCTCATCGGCCTGCGACAAAAGCTGCGGCGAGCCCGGGCCGCGTACAAACAGCGGCACCAGCCGATTGCTGTGCCCATCCGAGTGCCAGCGGTACCCCGCCATCTTCCCCGCCCCGTTGCCAGCAAGTTCCTGGAACGCCACCGTTCCCGAGTCCGGACCCAGCAGCAGATGGTCATGGTCCGCCGTCACGATCACCAGCGTGTTGGCCCATGTCGCCCCACGCTCGCGCGGCACGCTCAGAAAGCGATCAACCTCCCGCACCGCATCATCAAACGCGGCGTACTCCTCGATCATGCGTCCAAACTGATTGCCATGCATCGCCCAATCAACCGCGCCCCCCTCGATCACGAGGAAGAACCCATCGAGATCGCAATCAAGTATCTCAAGGCTCGTCCGCGCCATCTCGCTCAGCACCATCGCGTCCGGCAGCAACGGATCCTCTCCCCGCGCAGCGAGCTTCACGCTGCTCCCCGCGCTCTGGGATCGGCGCTCCTACCGCAGCGTCTCACCATTGCGAGCCTGGATGAGCAGCGGCAGCGACACCGACTCTGGATCAACCCCCGCGAGCGCCGCCAGCGTCTGGATCATGTTCCAACGCGTCCGTGATTCGCCGAAGGGCTCACCCGCTTCAAGCCGCTTCCACGCCGCCTCACCCACAAACTTGAAGTTAGGCTCGGCTAGACGCGTCCCCTCAGCGTCATACCAAGGATGCCCCGTGCCGCCAAGCACATCGATGAGGCCCGTTGAGAGCATCTGCTCCGCAATGTCGTGGTACGCCCCGCGCGACACGTGATGCGCGCCGCCACCCGCCGCAGGATTCGCGTGCGTCCACGGCACGCTCGTTACAACACCAACCCGCTTGCCAGCCCGCCGCGCCACCTGGGCGGCACTCACCACCGGCGTCCCGTTCTCATCCACGTTGATCGAGCCCGCATACGTGCTAATGCCAGAGACCAGCGCCGTCATCGTGTTCGCCGAATCCGGCGCGGTCACGCGCAGCCACCCATATCCATCAAAGAAGATCCGATAGCCCCCAAGCTCACCCTCAACCGGCACCGCACTCCAAGCCTTCGCCGGGTCATACACCATCTCGGGATCCTGCGCCAAACCCGCCAGCCCCGGCCGCGGCTTGTCCCCGCCGCGAAGCTTGTCCGTCGAGACCAACGAAGTGCCCAACTAGCCCGAGTCCATCACAAGCGGCCCGCCCGTAAAGAGCCGAGTCGCCCGGAGCGCACTCGCGCCGCCCCCATCCGCAACAAGCAGAATGATGTTCCTGGGCGCAAGCGAAAGAGACGCGCGAGTCGCCGCAGCACGGTCCGGTTCATCATCGAACCCTTGACCGCACGAAACGCCCGTTGCCAGCATCACCAACGAAACGCAAGTTCCAAAGTGCACGCCGCACCACGAGCGATCGCGAGGGCCCTTCATAAAACGCAACTCCAGTCTGCTCGCGCCGCGGCGACCACGATTGCGAGACGTCAAGAGTACGTTCAAGCCGGACCACCTCCGCTCAATCAGGCTCGCGCAACCGATGAAGATTTCCAAACCTCATCCGCATCGCGAGCCCGATCTTCAGATCCGCCGCCTCACAGCGTCAGGATCTCCTTCGTCTTCTCCTCGATGCGCTTGTCAATCTCGTCCTCGTGCTTCTTCAGCAGCTCCTGGATTTCCTTCTTGAGCCGATCAATCTCATCCTCGGGCACGTGGGCCGATGCATCCTTCGCGAGCGTCTCAACGTGCTTGTTCGCATCGCGACGCACATTGCGCATCGCGACCTTGGCCTCTTCGCCCATCTTCTTGATGCGGCCAGCCTCCTTCTCGCGCCGGTCCTTCGTCATCGCCGGCATGTTCAGCCGGATCGCCTTCCCCTCGACCATCGGGTTGATCCCAAGCCCGGCCTTCTCGATCGCTGTCTTGATCGCGGAAACGATCGTCGCGTCGAACGGCTTGATCAGCAGCTGCGACGGCTCCGGCACCGAGATCGCCGCGATGCTCTTGAGGTCCGAAGTGCTGTCGTAGCACTCCACCTTGATGAACTCAACCAGCGCGGGCGAAGCACGCCCAGTCCGAACGCCGCGCAGCTCCCCCTTGAGGTACTGGAGGGATTTGTCCATCTGCTCTTCGGCCGTGAGAAGGATCGTGTCAGGGTCGTTCATGCTGCAAGTGTCTCCTCGCAAGGCCGAAAGGTCAACCCACTCCAAGGCAATCGCTCTGGGTACCACCCCACTCCGTGGCGTGTCTCTTCGAGATCGAAAGGCCTCCACTTTCGGAGCCCAGGTGTGAAGGAGCGAAGCGACAAAACCCCCGGAAAGCACGACCCCCAGCAGCCCGGCGGGCCGCTGTGAGTAGTGCAAACACTTTGGGAGCCATCACCGCCTTGGCAACTGCAACCCTCGCCCCCCAGCCCGGTACACCTATCCGTGCGTAACCAAGGTTCCGATCCGCTCGCCCCGAACCACACGGGCGATGTTGCCGCTGGCTTTGAAGTCAAAGACCACCACGGGAATCTTGCGCTCGTTGCACATCGCCAGTGCCGCCAGGTCCATCACCTTCAGCCGCTGGTCGATGGCCTGAGTGAAGGTCAGCGTGTCGTACCGCTTGGCCGTTGGGTCCTTCTTCGGATCAGCGGTGTAAATCCCATCCACCTTCGTCGCCTTCAGCAGCACATCGCAATCAAGCTCGCTCGCCCGCAGCGCGGCACATGTATCGGTCGTAAAGAACGGATTGCCCGTCCCCGCCGCCAGAATCACCACGCGACCCTTCTCAAGGTGCCGGATCGCCCGTCCCCGGATGAAGGTTTCCGCCACGGCGCGCATCTCAATCGCCGACATCGCGCGGCACTCAACGCCCAGCGAGATCAGCTTCTCCCGCAGGGCAATCGCATTGATCACCGTCCCCAGCATCCCCATGTGGTCCGCCGTAGCCTGGTGGATCGCACCCGTCGCCGCCAGATCCGCCCCGCGGATGAAGTTCCCGCCCCCGACCACAACCGCCAACTGCCCCCCAGCCACCGCCGCGTCACGAACCTCGCCCGCAATGTGCGAAAGTTCACCCGGATCGATCCCGAATCCCCCTGGCTTACAGAAGGACTCGCCCGAAAGCTTGAGCAGGATGCGGCGGTGGTTCTTACCCCCACCCGCCCCGGTCGAGGAATCCTGATCAGGCGAAAGACGGGCCGATGAAGTGGTGGAGCGGCTAGACATGCGTGAGGGTTCCATGGTGCCCATCGGGCGCGAGATCAAGAACGGAATGGATCAAACTAGACCAATCTAGACCAATCTGGATCAATCTGGATCACGGAGCGTCAGAGAGCGTACGTGCATTGGCCGAACATGAACGGTCGAGTGCCAAGTCAAGTGCCAGAACGAGCCAGGCAATCACACGACCCGCCTCGAGGCCCGGAGGGCCGTAGAGATGTAGCCAGCGAAGCGAAACCTGTGGAAGCCAGTTCCCAGGGCCCAATTGCCCCGGCAGAGGCGAAAGAGCCAAACCATCCAATGAGCCGAAGTCCCGCCAAAGTCCCGCCAAAGTCCCGCAACCCAAGCACGCACCAACGCAGCGGTACACTCATCCCAACCGCCCGTACCCGGGCCAGACGCGTGCAACCCAGACCCGCAACTCAGCGGCGTAGAACGAGGATCCAATGGCCGACGGATCGACACAACGCGCCTTGCACAACGTCGCAAGCGGAACCACCGCCCGCGCCTCGCGTGCCAGCGTCCTCCACTCCATCCTCGGCGTCGCGACCGCGACCACGCTCGGCGCTCTTGCAATCTCCCTCGTTGTCCATCTGCTCGGCGGCGTTCTCGCCGCGATCTTCGTCGTCGGTGCCAGCCCCAGCCGCGGCGATGGCGACGGTGCTCCAATCGAGATGGCCGTCATCAGCCAGAGCGAACTCACCCAGCTCCAAGACGCCGCCATGGGAATCGCGACGCCCAGCGTCACCGATGTCGCCATGCCCTCCGACGTTCCCGCCGCCACAGACTCCATGGCCGAAGGTGGCGACGCACTCGGCGGTGATCTCGGCGAGGTCGGCGCGCTCGCCGGCGGCGGCGACATCGCCGGAGCCGGCGAGGGACTTGGCGGCGCAGGTGGTGGCGGCGGCGCCAGCTTCTTCGGCGTCGAGGTCCAGGGCAACCGCTTCGCCTACATCGTCGATGTCTCAGGGTCCATGGACGGACCACGCCTCGGAGGCCTGCGCGAGGAGCTCAACCAGTCCCTCTCGGGCCTCCTCGAAACATCCGAGTTCGTCATCATCCAGTTCAGCGACGACGCCAGAATCGTCGGCGAATCCAAGACCTGGCAAGAGGCCTCAAACGCCGTCAAACGCAGCATGAGAACGCAAGTCGGCCTCCTCGCCTCCACCGGCGGCACCAACCCCGTCCCCGGCTTTGAGGTCGTCTTCCAACTCCGCCCCCGCCCCGACGCCATCTACTTCATGACCGACGGCGACTTCGCCGACCAGAGCGCCGACGAGATCCTCAACCTTTGGTCCGGCTCCAAGATCCCCGTCCACACCATCTGCTTCGGCAGCCGCGACGGCGAAGAACGAATGAAGCGCATCGCCAAGCAAACCCGTGGCTCATACACCTTCGTCAAAGGCCCCTGACCCACCTCGCCACGCAAACCATCTCCAGCCCATGACCCGCCCGCACCACATCCCCGCTTCCCTCACACTGCTCGCAGGGTGCGTGATCGCCATGGCAAGCACAGCCATGGCCGACGGAGTCGTCCTGCGCGACCGCGCCGAACCACCCCAAGGCGACATCGCCGCCGTCACCATCGAGGGTGTCCGCATCGGTCTCTCCACCACTGATGGCGGCCGCGTCATCGCCTGGGACCGCATCCTTCGCATCGAAGGCCCCCAAAGCCAGGATGCCCAACCATTCGCGCAGCTCGCCGAGCAAGCCTGGCGCGCCCGCATCCGCCTCGCACGTGGCGACGCCGTCGGAGCCGAGCCCCTGCTCGAAGAAGTCGCACGCGCGCTCGCCGGCCGCACCGGCCCCACCGCCGCCGGCGCCGCAATCGGCCTCGTGCGTTGCCGCGTTCAGCGCGGCGGGCCCGTCGGTGCCGTCCCCGCGCTCATCGACTTCTACCGCGCAGGCGGCTTCCGCGCCGGAGGCGAAGACCTCTCCGTCTGGTGGCTCGGCACTCCCGGCCTCACGCCCGCCGCGCCCCTCATGGATCCCATCACCGAGCTCTGCCCCGATGTCCCCCCGATCTTCGTGCGGCTGCCCGGCGTCCAAACACTCGCCCGAACCGAGCTCACACCCGAGTTACTCGCCCCGACCGACGACGCTCCTAACCCTCGCTGGATCGTCATGGCCAGGCTCTACCACGCCGCCGCCGCCTTCGAGTCCGCCGCCGCCGCCCAGCTCCCTGCAAGGCCGGGCGACGATGATCGCCCCGCAGCATGGGTCTGGGACATCGTCGCTTCCCGCGTCGCAGAGCCAGAGATCCGCACCCAAGCCCGAACACGCCTCCGCTCGAGCCTCAGCCTCCAGACCGCGCTCTGGCAGGAAGCCTGGACCCGCGCCGCCATCGGCCGCTCACTCCTCCTCGAAGAAGAGTCCGAGCAGCGATGGCTCGGCGTCGCAGAGCTCTTGAACCTCCCCGCGCGACTCGGCGGCGAGGCCCCTTACGTCGGCGGCATCGCCATGGCCGAGGCCGCCGTCGCCCTCGCCGCAATGGGCGACCCAAAGGGCGCCCTCCGCGTCAAGGAAGACATGCTCCGCCGCTACCCGCAGCATCCCGCCCTCGAGTGGGACCCATTCGCCCGAATCGCCAGCGGTCTTGCACACACAGCCACGCTCCCAGCAACTTCACCCCCCTCCATCCCCTCACCCCCCTCACCAACTCCGCAAACCACAGCCCCGTCCGGAGGAACGCCTTGACCCACGCCGCGCTGATGAACGAACTCGCACACATGGCCCTCACGCCCCTCTCGCCCCTCACGCCCTTCGCGTTGACGCTCGCCCAGACCGCTCCCGCCGCCGCCGCACCTGCCGCGGCCAAGACCGCGCTGGACTACGTCGCCTCCGGTGGCCCCGTCGGCGCGGTGCTGATCCTGCTCAGCATCCTCGGCCTCGCGCTTGCCATCGTCCACATCGTGCAAGCCCGCCTCGCCGCGCTCGCCCCGCCCGATCTCGTGCAGCGCCTCGACCAAGCCCTCAAGGCTGGCGACATCCCAGCCACGCTCGCCATCTGCGACGACAAGGAAAACGAGTGCTTCCTCACGCGCGTCATCGCCTCGGGCATCCGCCGCTGCTCCCGCTCGGCCCTGGGCTTCCTCGAAATCCGCTCCGCGCTCGAAGATGCCGGCGTTCGTGAGATCGAGCGCCTCTCACGCGTCACCGACGCCCTCGGCCTCATCGCCGCCGTCGGCCCCATGCTCGGCCTGCTCGGCACCGTCTTCGGAATGATCGGTGCCTTCACCTCCATCAGCGATCTCGATGGAGCCGCCCGCAGCCGCGAGCTCGCGGGCTTCATGTCCCTCGCCCTCGTCACCACCGCCATGGGCCTCGCCGTCGCCATTCCCTGCACCGTCGCGTGGTCCATCGCGCGCCGCCGCGTCGAACGCCTCGCGGGCGAAGTCGGCGAGATTGCCGAGGGCCTCGTGACCTACATCGAGAACAAGTCCCAAGCGCGTGCCCCCGATCCCGCCGCAACCTCCGCCGCCCGTCCCCCGCAGCCTCGTCCCGCGCCCCGTCCCGTCGGGGGCGCCGTCGGCGGAGCGGTCCAGCCATGAGGTTCACCCGCAAACGCCGCGAGCTCGATGAGACACCCTTCGACCTCACCCCGATGGTCGACATCGTCCTCCTCATCATCATCTTCTTCATGCTCACCGCCCAGTTCTCGCGCGCCCTTCTAGCCCCCATGGACCTCCCGCGCGAGAAGGGAGCCGTGGCCCAATCCAACCGCGCCCACCAGGCCATCGTCGATCTCGCCCGCGACGGCACCCTGAGCCTCAACAACGAAGCCATCGCCAGCGATCGCCTCCTCCAGCGCCTCGCCGCCGACACCAAGGCCGCAGGTGATCTCGACATCCTCATCCGCGCCGACCGCTCCTGCGACGCCGTCCATCTCAATCGCCTCGCCGCCAGCCTCTCCGCCATCGGCATCCGCGACTGGCGCCTCGCAACAACCGGCGGAGGTGGCGGTTGAACTTCGCCCGCCGCAAACGCACCATCGGCCTCACCCACCTCCCGCGCCTGCCGCTGGTGGCCTTCATCGACGTCGTCCTCTTCCTTCTCCTCTACTTCGTCCTCGCCACCAACTTCGTCCCCGACGAAAAGGAACTCTCAACCACGCTCAAAGGCCAAGCCCAGGGCCGCGGCGGCGCAGTCCTCATCCCACAGGTTCTCCGCGTCGAAGTCTCCGGCGATGCCGTCGTTTTCCGCCTGGGTGATCGTGTCACCGTTGATCGCGACGCGCTCGTCGAACTCCTCACGCGCCTCCCAAAGGAAGGCGGACTCTTCATCCAAGTCGGCGAGCGCGTGCCAGTCGGCGGAGCCGCGAAAGCAATCCAGGCCGCAAGCGAAGCAGGCTTCGCCAAAATCAGTTACGTCGGAAGCTGAACTCGCAACCCAAGAGCACCTCCAACCAACAGACCGCTCCCGCACCACATCCATCACGCCCATCACGCACCACATGCCCTTCCCTCGCTCCAACTCCCGCCGCGCTCGCCTCCCGCTCTTCGCCGCGGCCCTCCTCGCGACCTGCGCCCACGCCTCCCTCGCCCAGCCGCCAGAGCCCATCGCCCCCGCAACCCCAACCGAAATCCTCGAGGCCTACCTCGCAGACCTCCAGCTCCGAGAGCCACTCGCCGCCCATCTCCGCCAGCGCCTCCGCGAAACCAGCGGCGAGGCCCGCCTCGAAGTCGCAGAGCGCCTCGGCCGCCTCTACGCGCGAATGCTCGGCGAAGCCACAACCCGCGAGGCACGCGAGCGCCTCGAATCTCTGAGCCAGGACCTCCTGAAGTCAGTCCCCGAAGCCTCCAGCTTCGACCTGCGCATCAACCTCGCCAAGGCCGCCTATCTGCCCGCCGAAGAAGTTATCGAGCGCGGCCGCCTCCGCCTCTCCACCCCCGCCGAGCTCGATGAAGCCCAGCGCGTCGTCCGCACCCTCGCGCCACTCTTCTCCGAGATGGCAGCCAAGCTCGACGCCGCCGTCAAGCGGTTGGAACGCCAGGAGACCACCGCCCGCGATGAGGACATCGATGGCATCCGCATGGTGCTGACAGATTCGCGCCGCCTCCGCTCGCTCGCGCGCTACTACGCCGGCTGGACCAACTACTACCTCGCCCTCGAAACCCGCACCCCGCGCCTCGCAGAAGAGTCCCTGCGCGAGTTCGGCGCCATCTTGAACGCCGTCCCCGGCAAGCCCGCCAGCATCGACCGCCTCCCCGTCTCGATGCTCCGCTTCGAGCACGTCGCGCGCGCCGCCCTCGGCTGCGCGCTCGCATCATCGCTCGCCGGGAGCCACGTCGAAGCCTCGCGCTGGCTCGATCAGATCGAACGCGCCGAGAACCTCTCCGCCTCCGTCCGTGCCCAGCTCTTCACACGCCGAATCATCATCGGTGCCGCCGCCAACCAGTGGGCCGACATCGATCTCGCCGTCAAGCGCCAACGCCGCGATGAGCAGAGTGCCGAGAAGCGACTCACCATCGCCGAAGCGCGCCTCCTCGCCATCGCCGCCCTCGACGCCTCGCGCTCGGGCGCACTCCGCGCAGGACTCCGCACCACCGCCGAGAGCCTCGCCCAGATCGCCCTCGCAGACCTCATCGCCCAGGGCGAGATCGGCCACGTCCTGGACCTCGTCAACCAGTTCGGCACCGCCCCCATCGGCAGCGACGGCTTCATCGTCGCCTACGTCCGTGGCGTCCAGGCCTACGAGAACGCGCGCGCCGCACACGTCAGCGCAGCCTCCGCCGCCTCCACCAGCGCCCCAGCCTCCCCGGAAGATCCAACCACCAACCCCGCCATCATCAACATGTACCGCGAGGCCGCCGATCTCCTCGCCGCCGCAGTCGCCAACCCAGACGCCGCCAAGTTCGATGCCGAGCGCGGCCGCGCCGCCATGCGCCGCGGCCTCGCCCTCTTCTACGCCGGCACCATGGAAGAGGCCAGCCGCGCCTTCCAGGAAGCCGCCTCCGTACCCAGCGCCGCACCAAAGCTCCGCGAGGATGCCCTCTGGTACGCCGTCGTTTCCCTCGACCGCGCCGTCGAGGCTGGCCAGGCCTCGCTCGCCCCGCGCCGCGACCAGGTCTCTGAGCTCTTCCTCCGCGACTTCCCCGCCTCCGAAAACGCCGCACGCCTCCTCCTTCGCCGTACCAATGCGCAAGGCGCCAACGACGCGCAAGCCATCGAGATACTCCTCAAGCTCCCTCCTGATTCCCCCCTCCACGCCGCCGCCCAGCGACAAGCCGCACGCCTCCTCTACCAGGCCTTCCGCCGCGCCAGCCCACGCGACCAACCCTTCGCCGCCACACGCTTCGCCGAAGTCGGCGAGCGCGTGATGCGCGACGACTTTGCCCGCTCCATGGCAGGCAGCGACGAACCAGCGCGACAGGCCGCCACCGCCGTCGTCGTCCGGGTCCGCCAGCTCGCCGACGCGCTCCTCAGCATGGAAACCCCAGACCTCCCACGCGTCGAGAAGGCCCTCGAGATCCTCGATCTCGTCACCGCCCAGCACCCAATCGACACGCGCGAATTCGCCGCCGAGATCGAGTTCCGACGCCTCCAGATGGACCTCGCACGAAGCGACGAACCCTCCGTCCTCGCCCGACTCGACACACTCCGCGGCCAAGGCGGCCCCTTCTCCATCGCCGCCGACCGCCTCCTCTACCGCGCCGCCCTCCGCGCCTGGCGCGTCAACATCACCGACAACACCCGCGCCCGCGGCGTCGTCCGCCACGGCGTGCGCG